>Ga0078972_1012329_pt1 | contig 14763 bp, 7 predicted proteins | sample YelNatPaOPGAMG01_FD_67568 | JGI IMG/M metagenome (GOLD analysis project Ga0078972, IMG submission 67568) | Hot spring thermophilic microbial communities from Obsidian Pool, Yellowstone National Park, USA - OP-RAMG-01 (SPADES assembly) (version 2) | ecosystem: Environmental > Aquatic > Thermal... | reverse complement strand
AGATATTAAGAAAAAGATTTGTGAAATTGAAGAGTTAAAGAAAGCGATTTCAGATAAAGATGCAATGATTAAGGATAAAGAGAAATTCGAAGAAGAGTTAAGGAAGATATTGAAAGTTATAGATGAATTGTTAGGGAAATTGCCGGAAGAGGAAGTGGAGAAATTTGCGAATTCAGAGTATTATGAGATGTATGATGCATTGATGAAAAAACTAGGATTGTAGGGTGGTAGATGTGGGCTTAAGGGATAGGGCAAAAGCCGTAAAAAGTGAAGGTTCTGCAAAAGCAGAAGAAGAGAAAACAAGTGAGAAAAAGGGAGAGGAGCCCAAGCCCGAAACTACTGAGGCAAAGATTGAAGCGAAGATTGAGCCCAAGCCTGAGGGTAAAAAAGATGAGTTATTACAAGTCGAGCAAGTTGTTGGAAAAGGAAGTGTTTTAGAAGAAAAAGAGAAAATGATGAAGGAGTTAGAATTAGAGAAAAAAAGGTTAAAAGAAGCAGAAGACTCATTAAAGAAGTTGGAATCTGTTCTTAAGGTAAAAGAAGTGGAATTATCAAAGAAAGAGATGAGTATTTTATCAATAGAGAGCAGTTTAGCAGAGAAAGATGAGAAGATTAAGAAAGAAAGGGAAGAGATAGATAATAAATATCGTGCGCTTGCGGAGAAAGAGAAAAAGTTGAAGATGGATATAATGGGATTTGAAAGGGAAAAAGGGGAGATAGAGAAAGAGCGAGAGTTGATAAAAGAGAAGGAGAAAGAAATTGAGAAAATGCGTATTGAGTTAGAGAAAGAATATGAGCGTATAGGTGATAAGGAGATAAAGTTAGAAGAAAGGATAGCAGAATTAGATAAGCGAGAAGAGATGCTAACGAGAGAGAATAGCAAGCGAATAGATGCGGAAAAAGATATTGATGTTATTAGAAAGCAGATAAAAGATGAAGAAGAGAGGTTAAAGAAGGTAAATGAGGAGCTGCAATTTAAGGAGATAAGTTATAATGAAGAGATAAAAAAGTTAGAAGAAGAAAGAAAGAGGTTTCAAGAAGAGAAGAGAGAGTTTGATAAAGAGAAGGAGAAGTTAAAAGAAGAGCAGTTAAGGCTTGGGAAAATCGAGGATGAAATTGCATTAAAGAGTGCAAATATAGAGAATGAGATGCATATTTTAGTTGATGAGCAGGCAAGATTGAAAGAGGAAATAAACAAGTTGGAATTAGAGCGCGTGATGATTTCAGATGATAAATCTAAGATAAGTGCAAAAGAGAAGTTATTGATTGAGAAGGAAGAAAAGTTAGCGAAGTTATCTGATGAGATAAAAGGAAAAGAGAAAGAATTGTCAGCGAAAGAGAGAGAACTTTTGGAAAGAGAGAAGTTGTTGAATGAGGAGAAAAAGAGGATTGAGGAACTCGGCTTGGATTTGAAAAATAAAGAGAATATTGTATTAGAAAACGAAGGTAAGTTATCGTTGCTTAGAAAAGAGATTGAGACGAAAGAGAATGAGATTATTGAGAAAGAGAAGAGTATATCGGATAGAGAGGTGAAGGTTGATAATAGAGAGAAAGAGTTGATAGAAAAGAGTAATAGGATAGAGCAAAAGGAGAATGAAATAAAAGAGCGCGAGGTAGAGTTAGAGAGGAAGAGAAAAGAAGTTGAACTAATGGAAGAAAGAATAAAAGAAGAAGAGAAAAAGGTTACAGATGAAAAAATAAAATTGAATGAGGAGAAAGAGGAGATAGAGAAACGGAGAATATTGGTTGAGGAAAAAGAGAGTAAGGCAAAGGAGTTTGAGGAGTATCGTTCAATCGAGATAAAGAATATTGAGAAGTTAAAAGAAGAGAATCTTGCAGAAAATGAAAGGTTGAACAAGTTTAAGGGAGAGTTAGAGACGAAAGAGAAAGAAGTAATGTTGTTGGCAGGTAAGTTAAAAGAAGAGGAGAATAAGATAGAAAGTTTAAGAAGGGAGTTTGATAAAAAAGAAAGTGTATTGAGCGAGTTAGAGCGGAAATTGAATTTGCGTGATGAAGAGATTGTAAAGAAGGAAAAGGAAATAGAATTTAGGATTGGGGAATTAGAAGATAGAAAGAAGTATGTTGAAAAGATGAGCAAAGAGATTGAAGATAGGATGCAGAAGATAGTGAGTGAAGAAGTAAGGATATCTAAGTTTGCGAATGAGTTGAATGCAAAAGAGGAGGGGCTTAGGGGCTGGGAATCCGCACTTGAGGAAAGGGAGCGAGCGCTTGATATAAAAATAAAAGAGATGTCAGAGACTTCAGCAAAACAATTTGAGAAGGAAAGGGAGCAAAAGAGGAAAGAAGAAGCGTTAGTTGAATTAGACAAGATGCTTGCAGATAAGGATCAGCGACTTATGGTTTTGGCAGAGATATTAAACACTCGGAAGGGAGAACTTGAGAAGAAGAAAGAGGAATATGAGCGATGGAGTTCTGTATTGAAAGAAAGGGAAGATAAACAAATTAAAGAAGATGAGCGGCTTAAGGCTTGGAATGTTTCTCTTGAGGATAAGGAAAAGAGGTTAAGCGATTGGGAGAAGAATTTAAAAGAGAATGCGAAAGAAGTAAGTGAAAGGGAGATAAAGGTTGGGGAAAGAGAGAAGATATCGAGCGAGTTAGAAAAAAGGTTATCAGAATGGGAGAAGAGGTTAGTTGAGAAAGAAGAGAGCAATAAGGCTTGGGAAGTGTTGCTTGGGAAAAGGGATGAAGAGTTAGCGATAAAGGAGAAAGAGAATGCGCTTTTGAGTAAAGAGTTGAAAGAGAAAGAAGAAGAGCAGAAGCGAGAAGGAGAGCGCCTGAGAGCATGGGATTATGGTCTTCGTGAGAAAGAAGAAAAGTTGAAAGAGTTTGAGGATAGATTGAAGGAGAATGAGAATAGATTAGATGAGATGCAGGTTGTTTTGAAAGAGAAAGAAGAAAGATTGAGAGAATTTGAGAATAGATTGAAAGGAAAAGAGAAGGAATTAAAAGAATTAGATGAGAATTTAGAGAAGAAGAAAGCGAATTATTCGGTAATATTTAAAGAATTAGAAGAAAAGGAGCGTAAATTAAACGAGAAGGAAATGGAACTTAAGAATGAGAGTTTAAGATTGGATAAGATAAAGATTGGCTTGGATGATGAGAATAAACGGCTTATTGAATGGCAAGAGAGGTTGAAAGAAGAAGAAAAGAGACTTGAGAATAAAGAGAACGAGATAAAGAGCATGGAAGAGGAATCGAGGGCTTGGAATGATGAGCTTTCGAATTACGAGGTAGCGTTAGATGAGCGCGAGCGTGGCTTGGAGGAGTATAGGGAAGATTTGGAGAAAGAGGAAGATAGGTTAAAGGTAGAGAATACGCGGTTAGTGAGTATGGCGTCAGAGATATCAGCCCGTGAAGCAAGGGTGAGTGAAAAAGAGAAGATATTGAAAGAGAAAGAAGATGAGTTAAGAGGATTTGAGAAAGTTCTAAATGGGAAAGATGTGGCGTTAAAAGAGAGGGAAGAGAAATGCGAGGAGTTTAGTGGTAGACTGAATGCTTGGGAAGAGAGGAATAAGAATAAGGAAGATATGCTTAGTAAATGGGAGAAGGAACTGAAAGAGAAAGATGCGTTTTTGAAAGATTTGAATACGAAACTGGAATCTATGAGAGCCGGTTTAGAGGTGAGGGAGAAAGGAGTTAAAGAGGATGAGGAGAGGCTTAAGGCTTGGGAGTCTTCATTGAATGCGAAGAAAGCAGAGTTAGATAGTTTGATAAAGTATGAGGCAGAAGAGAGAGCGAGATTGGATGCATACAAAGCGAAATTAGATGATGAGAGTGCGAAGCATGCAGAAATGGAGAGAAGTTATGAGGAAAGGATGAAATCTTTAGAAGAGAAGGAGAAAGCGTTGACAACATGGGGTCATGAACTTGAGATAATGGATTCGAGGCTAAAAGAGAGGGAAGGACGAGTTGAGAAGAAGGAGCAAAGTATAATATTAGAAGAGGAAAGGTTAGGTAACGAGAACAGGAGATTAATAAATTTAGATTCACAGATTAAGGCGAGGGAGAGGGAGGTTAGCCTTCGTGCAAATGCGCTTGAGCGGGATAAGAAAGACCTTGAATCTTGGGTAGATAAGTTAAAGATACGTGAGAATGAGATTAAAGAGAGTTATTTAAAGATAGAAGAGATAGAGAAAGAGCAGAAGAAGAAAGAAACTGAGCTGAAAGCATGGGGAGAGGAACTTAATGCACGGGAAGTGAGTATAGCAAAGAAAGAAGAGAGCCTGAACAGGAAAGGAAAAGAGTTAGAGATGTATGAAGAGAATCTAAAGATGAAATTTGAAGAATTGAACAAGTATCATGAGGAGATAGATATAGAGAAGCACAATTTGGAATTAGAAAAGAGGGATTTGGAGAGGAGAGAGCAAGAGGTAACAGTTAGAGAGAATTCGAATGTTGATAAGGAGAAGAAGTTAGAGAGTTGGCGGGCAGAATTGCTCGCATATGAGACAAGATTGAGAGAAATGGAAGTAGAAGTTGAAGGTAAGAAGAGAGAATTAGCAGAAGAAGCATTGAAATTATCAAGATATAAAGAGAGTTTGACGAAGAAAGAAGCGAGTTATGCAGAAAGGGAAAGAGAGTTGGAGGAGAAGGATAAGAAGATAGAGTCGAAGATTTTGGGATTGAAGGAGTACGAAACGAAGTTATCTGGGAAAGAGAAATCTGTAATAGAATATGAGATTATGGTGAAGCATAAGGAGGAGGAGTTAAGCAGGCGTGCAAATGAACTTTCAGTTTTGGATAAAGATTTGAAGAGTAGAGTAGAGAATCTGAGTAAGACAGAGAATGAGTATGAGACAAAGATGCGTGCTTTAGATGATAAGGAAAGAGAGATTGCGAATAAGGAAAAGGAATTGGAAAAGTATAGAATGAGGCTGAAAGCAGAAGAGGATGGGTTGAAAGAGAAAGAGAAGGAACAGATAGAGAACAAGAAGTTATTAGAATAAAAGGAGAAAGAATTGGAAAAGATAAGGAAGAGCCTAGAGGAAAAAGATAATGAACTTAAGGAGAAAGAGAAGAGTTTGGAGATGAAAGCGCAGAGTTTGAAAGAAGAATATGATAAATTGGCAAAGGCAAGAGAAGAGATTTTGAAGAAAGACGAGAAGTTGCATGAAGCGGAACTTCAGTTTGAGTATAATACAAAGAAGAAGATGGACGAGTTAAAGGCAGAAGAAGAGAAAATAGAGAAGAGGTTAGAGGAGTTATCAGAGAAGGAGAGAGGAGTTGAGAAATCGTTAATGCAATTGACAGATAGAGAGAACGAGATAAAAGCAAAAGATTTGGCACTTGAGAAAGAGAGAGAGGAGTTACGGCTTGGGAAGAAAGAGATAGAGAGTAAGAGGAAAGAATTAGAGATAGAGGATAGTAAATTGAAGAAGAGACAGGAAGGGCTTGATAGGAAAGAAGAGTATCTGAAGAGTATAGAAGCGATGCATTCGAGCAAGAAGACGGAGTTAGAGAGTAGGGAATCTGAACTTGATAGAAGACATGAAGAGGCAGATGAGATATTGCAAAAGTTAGATAAAAGGCGTGCCGAGTTGGATGCTATGAAGAGTGCATTAGATGCAAGAGAATCGGCGATATTGAAGAAAGAGGAGGAGTTAGAGCGTAGGCGTGCTGAATCAGCGAATTATTCGGCAAGTTTGGAGGAGAGAGCAAGACAGTTAGAAGGGATAGCGGAGCAATTAAACTACAAGGAGAATTTGTTATCACAGAGAGAGAAGGACTTAAAAGCAAGAGAGGAGAAATTGCATAAGGCAAAGGAGAAGTTAGCGCACATGTTACAGGGTTATGAGAAATGAGGGATGTTGAGTGCAGGGATACTTGTGCAGTTGCGGAGGGCAATTAACATGGGTGCCGCAATATCAGAGATGGTATTGTTACAAGTGCAATAAGTATGCTGGTAGCAAGGGGGCAGATAAGAGAACAAAAACAGATGAGGAGATAAGAGAAGCGATAATGAAGATAGATGAGAAGTTATCTAAGGAAGAGAGAGGGAAACTGATATCTGAAATTATAAGTTGGTTAGAACTACCGAGCGAACCTGACAAGAAGAAAATTTTAGGAACGAGAACAAAAGAGACGATAGAGATAATATCAAGAAAGGCAGAAGAGTTAGATATATCTGGGGAATTGAATCTGTCATCTGATGCGTATCTATCATTAGGGACATATTATTATGGAGAAGGGGATTTAAAGAGGGGGAGAGAATTTTTCGAAAAGAGCATAAAGAAAAATCCTGATAACATAAATGGTTGGTATGGGAAAGGTCTTACCTATAATTTTAAGAAGAAGAGAGATGAGAGAGAACTTGAAGATGCGTTGAAATGTTATGATAAGGTATTGAGCATGAATGGAAGGCATGTTCGTGCGTTATGTTGTAAAGCGAGCGACTTAAGGGTTTTTGGTAGGAGAAAAGAGGCAAGGGAGTGCGTAGAGCGTGCGTTATCTATAGATGGGAATTATGCAGATGCGTGGTTTGTAAAAGGGGTAATAGCAGACGATGAAGGTAAGACAGATGAGGCAAAGATATGTTACGATAAGGCGATATTATTAGAGGCAGAGCATGGAGATGCGAGGACGAACAAGGCAAGGTTGCTTATTATGGAAGGGAAGAACAGCGAGGCATTGGTCCTTTTGGATTCTGCGATATCTACCGATGAAAATAATGCAGATGCCTGGAATAATAAAGGTGTGGCGTTGTTTAATTTAGGAAGGATAACAGAAGCGCTTGAGTGTTTTGAGAAGGCGTTGCTGATAGACCCGACGCATGAAGATGCGAAGAGCAACCTATTGGCTTGGGAGAGGTCAAAGAGTATGAGTTGATGAAGGTTGTAGTATCCCTAAATTACTTCCTCTCGGAGAAAAGTAAAAGTTCTCCTGAGACAAGGAAGAAACTAAACAAGAAAAAAGTAAGGTGGAGCATAAGAGAGATGGAAAGGGTTAACAATCAGTGAGAAAGAGGAGCAGAGAGAAAGAAAAGAAGGATGAAAGAATGCACAAGAGATGGTTTCAACATGTTCTCGATTTTTCGAGAGGAACTAATTTCAGGACAGCACAAAAGATTTTATTCTTTATAACTTGAAGGTGCAATAAGCGTTAAGGCAGCAAGAAGTTCTAGCCTTCCAAGCCACATGCACAGCGTAAGAATAAACTTACATATGGGATGTAAATGAGCATAAGTGGAGAATGTGGTTCCGAATGCAGGACCAATCGAACCCAGGCATGATGCAACTGAGGTAGATGCAGTTATAATATCCAAGCCACCAAAAGTCAAAAGAAAAGAGCCAATTACCCAAGTTGCAATATATAAAAAGAAATAAGCACTAATTGCTCTTATAGTCTCCTCAGAAACGGTTCTGCCGCCAAGTGTTATGTTCATTATTGCTTTTGGATGGATAATTTTCTGCACTTCCCTCCTTCCTACTTTCAGCAAAAGGAGAATTCGGAAAGTCTTCAATCCGCCTGCTGTAGAACCCGCACATCCGCCTAAGAACATCGCAACCATCAATACATATTTTGAGGTTTCGGGCCATTGGGTAACATCTGCTACCACAAAACCCCCTGTTACTAAATATGAAACAGTGGTAAAAGCGCCAAATCTTGCGGAATCAGAAAGTGAATAATACCTGTTTACTGATAAGTCGCCTATAATTATGAGCATGAAAAGAGATATTATAAGGATAAGCATTCTTAATTCGGGGTCTTTTATATACACCTTCCATTTTCCTCTAAAAAACTCATGATGAAGACTGAAATTTGTAGCACCCAATATTAGAAAGACCATCATTATAATTTCTATAAATGGATTGTCAAAGGCACCTATGCTTGCGTTTCTAGTACTGAAACCGCATGTTGATATCGAGGTAAATGAATGACACAAGGCATCAAATGGCGACATCCCTGCTGTCATAAGAAGACATATTTCTATCAGTGTAAAAAATGAATAAATTCCCCATAATTTTATTGCGGTCTGCTGTAGTTTTGGACTAAGTCTTGTTACTGTATGTCCTGCAACTTCTGCTTTTAGTAACCTTGCAGCACCTGCACCAAGCAATTTCGATAGAAAGACCATGAACAATACTATAATCCCCAAGCCACCAACCCAAGCCGTAATTGAACGCCATAAAAGCAGACTCTTTGGCACCGAATTATGTTCAAGGTCAGGTATCACAGATGCTCCTACTGTAGTAAATCCAGACATTGCCTCAAAATATGCATCTATTGGATGTATTAACACGCCCGAAAGGAGATAAGGCAGCCCACCAAATAAAGGGATAAGTAGCCAGGTAGATGCCGCAACAACATAACCTTCTCTTTCTCTCATTATCTCATATGTTTCGGGTCCAAGCCTACGAAGGATAAGACCTACAAGGAATGTAAGAATGCAAGGCACAACATATACAATAATAAGAGTACCAACAGTTTCACCAAGATAATATCCAACAATAAAAGGGAGAAGAAAAGCAGGGCTGAACATCATCAGGACAAGTCCCAAAGCATCAGCCACTACCACAACTCTCATTCCAAATTCCCCATCTTACAATCGAGAGCAATGCATTTTTCATAAATAGGTTTTTCCTTCATCGAATGAAGGTTTCGAAGTGCACCCTTTTTTTATCAAATTCTTTCATAGAATGCTCTTCTTTTTCTTCAGCAGGATAGCCGATTGCAATCATGCAAAGTACTCCGTAACTCGATGGAATACCAAGAAGCCCTCTTATGTATTCTTCTGCATCTATTTTATCATGTTTAGAGCCTCTAATTTGTACCCAACATGTGCCTAAAGATTCATCTACTGCGGCTAACATGATATGAGTGGCTGCTACTGAACAGTCTTCAATCCATTTTTCTGTAAGTTCGCGTTTTCCAAGAATGACTATGACCACATCCGCACTTCCACACATCGAAGAATATTCTGTGGCATCTGCAAGTCTCTTTCTCATGTTTGCATCACGCACAACTATAAATTCGCAATGTCTTCTATTTCTTGCAGTAGGTGCCCACATCGCACTTAACAGCAAGTTATTAATCTTTTCCTCAGAAACATTCTTATCGAGATATTTTCGCACAGACCTTCTCTTTTTCATTACTTCAAGTGCTCGATTCATAAACACACATCCTATATTTTTATTCATAAAGTTATTTATTAAACTTTAATTTTTCCAAGACAAAGATTATCCTTAGATTCCCCTCCACAATCAAACCGCGAATTTTGGATTTTCTTTAATTATTCAACATAAATTACTATCAACATAAACCTTATTATAAACCTTCAAAAAATTCTTTTGCTCTTTCGGAGGCGGTTTTTCTTGGTGTGCCTGACAATATATTTTCATACTCCATAAATGGAGAAAGAACCTCAACACCTGCAGTGGTAATTTTCATCTCTCTTATATTCTTATCATGCCTGCTTCCTCGCATCTTGAGTACCATAATCGCCCTACCTATATGAGATTCAAGTTCAAGATATCTCATGGTAATAACAGTATCCATAAGAACAGACATGCCAAGCCCCGTCATACATTTGCTTCCGAGAATATCGCTTACTTCGTTTATGAAAATAGATGTGATACCTTTCGTTCGTAATAGGTCTATAAACGCATCCAGGGAAACATCCTTGCCATAAATCTCAAAAAATTTTGTAATAGAATCGAATACAAATCTCTTAATCTTGTCTTTTTCGATTTCTTTTTTTACAAGATATAGTAATTCCTCAGAACAATATTCCCCTATACCATATATGATTTTTATCTTCCCCTCTTTTTCGTATTTTTCTATATCCCAATCGAAACTCTGCGCATTTTTTTGAACAGCATCTGGTGTTTCTTCGAATGTAAGCATCAAACCATCATCACCAAGTTGTGCACCATGTATAAGGAACTCCAAGCCAATGATTGATTTACCCACCCCGGAAGGACCTGATACAAGAGTAGTAGTCCCTTTCAGTAACCCGCCCGAAAGCATAGCATCCAAGCCTGCAATACCTGTCTTTATTCTATCATTTGTTCTCTTCCCTTTACCAGTAACTTTTAATCTTGGATATACAACCAAGTTGCTTGAAACTATTCTTAAAAAATGTCTTCCTGCAGAAAAATCCGAACCTCTCATTTTTATTATTTCAACGTACCTCTTCCATCCATCTTTCGAAAGGAGAATAAGACTATCCGCAAGGAATTCCTCATAACCTGACTTTGAGAATCTACCTACCTCTACGAATTCTGAAGTTATCAAAGTAGTAACATGCATCTGCCTAAGTAGTGAAAATATAAGGAATATGCATCGTTTATAATCTTCCTCGGATGGTAAAGAAACCGAAAGAGCAGATAGACCATCAATAAATACCCTTTTTATACCTTCGCGCTCGATTTGCGTTCTGAGAGAATTTGTGATTACATCTATATTTAGAACTTCTATGGTTTCACGTTCCATTCTTGCTTTTGTGCGAAGGGCAGCGATGTCGTTTACAAGGACTTTATCATGATATTTCTTTAATCTTTCGACGTAATTTGGGTCGAGGTTTTCTACTATACTTTCAATCGATTCTTCGAATGTAACAAAGAGCCCTTTTTCACCTTGTTCGGCACCTGCAAAAATGAACGAAATGCCAAAGAGAGTTTTGCCAGTTCCTGGTCTGCCTGAAATAAGATTGATAGAGCCTGCGTTTAGCCCTCCTCTGCTTATCTCGTCGAAACCTTCAATACCCGTGGGCTCTTTTTTCATTCCCCATAGAGAGGTTCTATTTACCTAATTAACCCTTTTTTGAAGATTATGTTCTCTATTTTTATTTAGACCTAAAAATCTGCACATAATGCACCTATTCTGCATATTCAAAAGGTCGTGCAAAGATTTATCATATTTTGTACGTATCCCCACCAAGCCGGTAGCCAAGGATGGGGGTAGGTGTATGAACTTTATGCGCAAAATCGAATGTATTTTGTTTACGATGGTTCTCCTTGGATGCTCGTTATTGTACATGAGAACAGGGGCTGTTTCGACTCATACGAATGTCCCCTTGCTCCTTGTCGACGATGATGGCGGAAAAGAGTATGAGCATTTTTACAAAAACGCATTGGAATCAGGCGGTTTTGAGTACGATATCTGGAACGTTTATTCACAGGGGAGACCTAGATATGAACTAATCTCAGACTACAAAGTTGTAATTTGGTTTACAGGCGACGAATACTACGACACTCTTACCAACGAAGACCAAATTACTCTTAAAAGATATTTAGATAACAAAGGTTCTCTCTTTATTTCAGGACAGGATATAGGTTACGAACTTACTTCGAACGGCACGATTTCTAATTTCTTTTATTCGAGTTATCTGCATGCACAATTTGTTTCGGACAATGCTTATGTTACAGGTATATTAGATATAGAATGCAACAACTCAGAACCTATATGTGCACATGCTGGTTTTACAGATTCTATTGAAATTAATGGCGGTAACGGTGCTGCAAACCAAATAAGTGCTTCTTCAATCAAACCAATTGATGGCGCGGTCTCTCTTATGAAATATAACGGAACAGAGGATTCATGTGCAATCAGGTTTGAGGGTAGTTATAAGGTTGTTTATTTTTCATTTGGATTTGAGGGAATCTCAGACGAAGAACATAGGAATGTACTCATGGAAAGGATTGTAAATTATCTTGGATACGATGTTCCGAACGCAGGTATAAAAATAGTTTCTGAAGGGAGCATGAGCGGGCATCCAGGCGAAGTTGTTTCGCATAATGTAACCATAATAAACATAGGCACAAATTCAGATGTGTTCGAACTTGAATTGGTATCTTCTGAACATACATTCTCTTGGTCTTTTGCGCTAGTTAATGCAAGTGGAAATATACCCATGCAAGATACAAATGGAAATGGTAGAATAGATACAGGCGAGATTCTGCCTTCAGGTTCTTTTAAATTAAGAGTCGAGGTTAGTATCCCGACTACTGCTTCACAAGACGAGGAATCATACATATCTTTTACTGTTTATTCAAATCAAACCTCCCTTGTAAGAAGTTCATTTACAATCCATACAACAGTTGCCCAACAAATCCTTCTTGTTGACGACGATGCAGGCACTTTGGAACATGCTATCTATGCGCAAATGCTTGCTGATTTATCACACACATACGATATTTGGGAAGTTGCTTCTCAAGGCTCACCTACTTTTCAATTATTACAGAATTACGAGGTTGTTATCTGGGTCTGTGCAGGCGCAAGGAGTGTTACTTTAACTGAAAAAGACCAAGAAACCATATCGACTTATCTTGACAACGGTGGAAAGTTATTCCTCGAAGGCGAAAATATAGCATTCGAGTTATCTTCAAATGGAACTATCGAGAATAGATTCCTTAAACAATACCTTAACTCTACATTCATAGGAAAAAGTCAATCAATATATGAATGCAGAACAATAATCGGACATGACGATAATCCCATAAGTCAATATCTACCTCAGTTAGAAGTCCTCCCACAAGGTTCGCGTCTTTCTCCAATATTCCCTGCAAAATCCATATTCTCTTACGATACTATCTCTGGAGATTCTGCATGTATTCAAGTAGATAAAGGTTACAAATCAATTTTCTTATCAACTCGATATTTTGAAGGTCCAAGCCCAAGTAGCATGAAACTCTTAGTATTCGGAAGAATCCTGGCTTGGCTTACTTCCTCTGAACATTTTACATTCGAAGGGATTGAAAAAACATTCTGCAAACCATGCTCAAGTGTAAACTTTACTCTCTCTTTGAAAAATCTTGCGTTCACAGATGTGTTTGAAATATCATACACCTCGTCTTCAGGATGGTCTAATATAATTCATGCAGAAAAGAACGGATTAATATATCCACTTTCCGATACAAATGGGAATGGTATAGTAGATACAGGTTCTGTCGGGCAAAATGAGATTGTAAACTTAACATTCGAATTCACACCCTCTGAAAGTGCACACCCTGGCGATGAAGATATATTGACTGTATCTGCAATCTCATATTCTCATATGACAGAGAAAAAACTCTCGATTAAATGTTCAGTTCCTCATAAACTCCTTCTTGTTATAGATACGATAGATGCAAATGATGGGACGAAAGAAAAGTATCAAGATGTTCTCACATATCTTTCAACACATTTAACGAACTTCGACAAAATCGGTTATGACATTTGGGAAACTTCTTCTCTTGGTACTCCTCCTTCCAATGTTCTTTATTTATATTCTATTGTGATTTGGACTACAGGAAAAGTTAAAAATGAATATGCTTTAAGTCAACCTGAAGTGGATGTTCTAACTGATTTTATATGTAAAGGTGGTAAACTTCTACTTTCGGGTAGAAGTATTGCAAGTTCTCAGACAAAAGAAGGGATAGAATCGAGCCCGCTACTTCAAATGCTTGGATGTAATTTTTCATCTTATACAAATTCTGAAAATGCGTTTGGTAATTCTGATGCTCTTGGCTACGGCTTGGAGGATGATTTCAGCATTCCTCTATTTGGACCTTATGAGATTTTGACTGCAAATCCAACGGCAACTTCATTTCTTGAGTATGAGTTGGGCGGGTCTGCAGGCGTACGAAATGTAAATGGAAATGGAAGAACAATATTTGTTACCTGCACGCCTATAGAAGGGAATGCAAATTTCTATGCTAAGGTGTGGTTCCTTGAAAGGTGTATTAAATGGCTTGACCCCTCGCTTGACTTCTCTTTTGGTAACCATTTCTCGATAGGACCTGAGGTTGTGGAATATATGACTGCAGGGAGTGTTAAGAAATTCAACCTTACCCTCACAAATTTTGGCGAGAACGATATATTTGATATCTATGTTAATTATGAAGAAGGTTGGAACGCAAGTATAGCACTTTTAGGAATGCCTTTGCAAGACCATGATGATGATGGAGAAATAGATACCGGCTTGGTAAATTCTATGAGCAGTGTTACTTTAGAATTAACAGTAACTTCCAAAACTGATGCAAGAGCATGCGAAAAGGGTGTTATATCGATACGTGCAAATTCATCTGTTTATCCATCAAAATCAGAAATTGCAGAAGTTAATATTCGTATTCCTACAAGAATCCTACTTGTCGATGATGACGGAGGTAGAGCATTCGAATATTCTTATAAAAATGCACTTTCTATGAGTGGATATGAGTATGATGTCCACGAAATTGAGAGTGAGGGAAAGATAACTCAATCTACCTTGGATTCGCATAGAATCGTTATCTGGTTTACTTCGGAAAGTTATGTAGAGACTTTGACTTTACAAGAACAGCGATTACTTGGGAATTATCTTGACAATGGAGGACGATTACTCCTATCAGGACAGGATATTTTATATGAACTTAGTTCAAAGGGAGAAGTTGTGAACACGTATGCTGCGAATTATCTAGGAGTGGATTATCTATCTGACAGGTCCCAAGGTAAATATATCAAAGGAGTATCCTCAGACCCTATTACGAATGGCATATCTGCAAGAAGTTTCGCAGGTTCTTATCCGGAGGCTTTGAAAATCGTACATGCAATGCCCTCTGCGCTGCCTATTCTTATCTACGATAATAGTTACATTGCGGGTGTGAGATATTCGAATGCAAACTTCAGAACTGTTTTTATTGGATGCATGTATTTCGAAGGGCAAGATACAAATGAAAACAAGACTGCCTTAATGGATGCAATTATAAGATGGTTAGAACCGACTTCTGTTGGCGTAACAGTAAAATCAGAACCGCTCGGGCTTGGTAAAAAAGGCGAATTTGTAAC
>Ga0078972_1012327_pt1 | contig 14765 bp, 12 predicted proteins | sample YelNatPaOPGAMG01_FD_67568 | JGI IMG/M metagenome (GOLD analysis project Ga0078972, IMG submission 67568) | Hot spring thermophilic microbial communities from Obsidian Pool, Yellowstone National Park, USA - OP-RAMG-01 (SPADES assembly) (version 2) | ecosystem: Environmental > Aquatic > Thermal... | reverse complement strand
TGTTGATTGTGTTTGAACCACCGCCTCCACAGCCAACTATCTTTACTGTGACCTTGAGCTGTTCAACAATCTTGGCGAGGTCCTCGTCGTCTTTTGATGATATGTAACGAACTGGAGATGGGATGTCTGTCCAGTTCTTCTCTTTCTCCCCTGTCGCATTCTCTATAACAGATTTAATTGGCATTTTCCCTCTATCCGGATACATAGCTTTCGCAAGTTATAAAATATTATGTATATAGTTTGAAAATCATAGGGATTTTCAGTTCATCAAGCAGCGATATCCATAAGAACCTTCCCTATTTTTGATGTAACTGCCCAAGCTAATATACCAAAAAATCTCACAGACAACAGAGACTTCCATCACAACTAAATTTATCAGAAAAAATTAAGATACATATTAAGGATGCAGCCATAGGATTGGGTAAGAAGAACAGGATAAAAAGGATAAAATAGTGTGAATTCAATATCAGCTGTGTATTTTTCAGAAAATGAGATTAGACTTGTAAAGTTACAAATCAATTTATTCCACGACAAATGCATGTCCAAATTCCGATCGAATGAATTAAACGAAATAAAAATGTTTTTGCGGGTATCAATTCCCCTCAAATCGGGAAGTCACTTCTTTACTATTGAAGATTATTATCCAGTCAATACAAAGCGAAAAATATCTTTAATTATTTCAGAACTTAAAAAAAACTCGTCTGTGCTATCCGTAAAAAACTGGTTCCAGGAGAATAATGTTCTGAGGACCTCAGTTGTAGAAAAATTAGAAGATTCTCCGTTTGGTCTAATAGAACCGCTAGGTATTCTTGAATACAAAGAAGCGTCGGAGAATGGAATTGATAATATAACCGTGGTATTAAATGAAATAAACGTAAGATCGCTTGTCGAAATATTGAATCTAATCGGGGATGTGAAGATCGTAAATAGAAACGAAATGAATGAAAGAATGCTAGATTTCGGAAATGTATTATCAGAAAAGGAGGAGCTGGTAATGGAAAAGGCCATTTCTTCTGGTTATTTCGACTATCCAAAGAAGAACCACCTAAAGGATATAGCAAAAGAAATGAACATTTCAATTGTTGCAGTGGATAGATATCTTAGATCAGCAGAAAGAAAAATTATCTTAAGAGGTTTCGACGTTAGTTTTTGAATCGATTTTCAGTAATAACTCATTGTGATTGAGTCGTGCCAGTGGTTAAACGAAATTTAAATAATTTTTCTCCAATAAATATTAAAAATTTAACCATTTGTTTATTATAGCAGTCCAAGCATACTCCCGTGCTGGTGACTTAAAAGTGGACTCAAAAGCTGAACAGAACGGTTTAAGGAAAAATACCCTTGGCCTCTGGACGCTAGTTGCTTTATCGATGGGATCAATCTATCCTTTAGCCTTCGCAGTTTCCAATGGAGCCGGTGCCGTTGTTTACGCTGGTTTTGCAGCTCCAATAGTTCCAATAATTGCTGCGATTGCAATTTTAGTAGTTTCAATTCCTGCTATAGTATTTTCAAAACACGTTAGTTTTGCGGGCGGATACTATGGATTTACCGAAAAGGGTCTGGGTAAAGGAATTGGTAAGTTTGTAGCTATGACCAACCTATGGTATTATATCGTTATGGATGTAGTCTCTGTGGTTGCCGTATCATACATACTTTCTACTGCACTTTCTGCACTATATGGTTACACTCTTCCAATCTACTTGTTCGTCATAATTGCATTAATTGCAACAGTTCTCATGTTTCTTTTCACAGTGTTCAATGTAAAATTATCTGGGAGGTCGGCCCTGATAGTGGTCGGCATACAAATTCTCATTGTTGTGATATACTCTCTAATTGTGATAATCAGAACGCCTTATAATAGCATTCAAGCATTCAACGTTGCCAGGGCACCAGCAGGAGTTTCAGGAGTCATGCTCGCTGCCGTTACTGCAGGTTTCTTATTCTTTACAGGCTATGGGGCACCTTTCTATTTTGCAGAAGAATCAAATACGCCAAAGGAAACAGTATGGAAGTCAGTGATTCTATCAATAATCATCCTGGCAATTGTAAGCGTATTCGTTACTTATGCGGAGGTAGTGGCAGTTGGGCTGCCAAATGCAGCAAGTCTAGCTAATGACTGGAATCCTGCCGTAGTTGCGTTCCTGCCATTTATAGGAACTGCTGGTGTCCTGCTGTTTCTTATAATAGCCCTCACCGGACAGGTGTGGGCTGGAATTATCGGCGGAATGTCAGGAGCGAGGCTAATATATTCGATGGCGAGAGACAAGTTCCTCTTTCCAAAAAGATTTGCGATGCTTGACACTAAGAGGAAGACACCAGTTACCGCTGCGCTTTTTGAACTCGGAGTAACTTCTGTTTTATCCATCATTTCGCCACTGGTTTTGGTATCTGTGTATGGTTATTCAAACGGTATATTCTACTCTCTATTCTTGTTTGGCGCCTTGACGACATTCATGTGGGTAATACAGCATCTACTTGCAGACACCGCCTTACCATTTTACTTCCACAAGATAGGGATAAAACTCTCAAACTTGAAGACTATTTCAATAGCAATAATACCAACGATAGTTGCTGGGATATTGTTTGTCTATGCAGATATCACAGGATACGTTGGAATTGGCGAACCCTACCTATTAGGTCTCCTGGTAATATTCGTGCTGTTGATATTCAGTGTGATTTACATCGTAATAAAGCATATCAGAGGAACCCTTTATTCCCTTGTTTCAATTGAGGATAACCTAAAAGATGAAAAATAGGGTGAGAATGCTTGACAGAAAGTTTCAAAACAGATTTTCAGGACAATATTGCAGTGGTGAGTGGAGGGTTTCAGGGAATAGGTAAAGCGATAGTGGATCGGCTTGCACTATCAGGCTGCAGAGTATATACCATCGACCCAAAATTTCCAGCCGAGGCAGGTAAATTCGTCCATGGTAACAAGGTCACTACGTATTCGGGTTATACCTCCAAAACTGAAGACGTGAAAGAATTCCTTCAGTATATTACTGACAGGGAAGATCACATTGATTTTCTCGTCAACAATGCTGGAATATATCTTTATAGAAACGTCGAGGACTCGTCTGAATCCGACTTTGATAAGATAATAGGTACAAATCTTTTCGGCACATTTATTTTCACCAAATATTTCGCTAAACTATTACGCAAATCAACACATCCATCAGTTGTCAATATAGCTTCTGTTTCAGGACAGAGAACAGAGGAAGGTCATCCACTCTATTCCATGACAAAGGGAGGTATTATAGGTTTCACGAAGGCGCTCGCAGCAGATCTAGGCAAATATAACATCCGGGTAAATAGTGTTAGTCCTGGTAATATAATAACTCCAATGAATGATCTTGATATTGAAGCCCAATCCAAAATTAAGGGAAAGAGTTTTGAAGAAATTGAAAAGGACTATTCGTCTGAGAGCATACTAAAGAGGAGGGGGACTCCTGATGAGGTAGCGTCGGTAGTTCTATTCTTTCTGTCTTCGGCCTCTAGTTACATAAACGGGGAGGATATAATAGTTGATGGGGGGCTCTATCTAGTCTGAGGACAAATTACACAAAGTGAATAGTTATATGAACATCGTCAACGACAAGCTCATGGCTAAGGGAGTAGTAAATGCAATAGGGACCGTTACCACACTCGGCGGAAATGTGCTTTCAGATGAGGTATTGACGTCAATACGGGAGGTGAGCGGAATATTTGTTGATATGGAACAACTGACAGAGGAAGCAGGAAACTATATTGCTAGGAAAGTTGGAGCTGAATCAGCTTACATTACTAACGGAGCTTCATCCGCGATAGTCCTGTCTGTAGCTGCATGTCTGATCAGGGTAAAACCAGATCTCAGATACAAACTGCCAAAGTTAGAGGGAGGCAAGAAATATGTACTGACATTCAAAAATCAGGTTAATGAGTTCAAGTACCTTATAAATATCTCTGGAGCAAAAATAAAAGAGATTGGAGATAGGAATGGAGTGTCAGTAGTTAATTTCGAAAATACTGTGAGAAAATTTGCCGACAAAACAGCCGCAATTGTCTATTTTGCCCTTGATCCTCTGCCAAATAATTTAGTAATAGAAAAAGTGGTTGAGATAGCTCATAGTTTCGGAATACCTGTAATCGTTGACGCTGCAGCAGAGTTGCCTCCCAAGGATAATCTGAGAAAATACCTGAGGTCCAGCGCAGATGTTGTCATATTCAGTGGTGGAAAGGCGATAGGAAGTTTTAGCGATACGGGAATAATGCTTGGCACCAAGGAAATTATAGATATTGTAAGAGGAATCGGGCCCTACCGGGAGGAAATCTCAGATTCAGGAAGGAGGGTGTTCCTCGGAAGGGTGATGAAGGTCAGCAAAGAGGAGATAGTTGCTACAACCGTGGCCTTTGATAAATTTTTAAAAATGGATGAGGAGGCGTTTATGGGCACGATGTATCAAAAGTGCGAAATGATGTTAGAATGTCTTGGAAAAAATAATTCACTTTCTGCCAGAGTGATAAACCCTCCGTGGTATTTTCCGAGGCCTGTGACCATTCCAAGGGTAGAGATAGATTTCAAGAACGCTATTGATGCAGACAAGATTGTCAACAAGCTTAAGAATAATAGTCCTCCCATATACTGCCTTTCAGACAAAGGAAAGTTGTACTTGAATCCACAGTGCTTGAAGGAAGGTGAAGAGAAAATAATTTCAGAGGCAATTCTACGTCTTACCGAGGAAGAGCTGATGGGGGAATGAATTGATAGAGTTGCAAGCGGATGAGAGCCATGCGTCAATCCTTCGAAAAGGTGCGTACGTAGAATCGCTGATTCTGAACGGAGTGGACATTCTTAAAAAGACTGTTGACGGAGTGGAGCCCCATGGAGGGTTGAGCGTAATGATACCATATGCAGATATTGTATCAAATGCAAGATATTCTTTCAATGGAAAGGAGTACCGTTTACCAAAAAATGCTGGCTATGAAGGTGACTACATTAACAGTATGCATGGGCTGGTCCTCGACAAGACTTGGAAAGTTATAGATAGGAAGAACAACGAAATTAACCTCGGACTATCTCTAACAGAAAAGTGCTATCCATCAATATTGATGATAACTGTCCATTATATGATAAGAAGTTCGGAATTTGAAGTATTTTTCAAGGTCAAGAACGTAGGGAAGAAAGATGCACCGATAATGTGTGGGTCTCATCCCTACCTTCTATTTGACGGATATTGGAAATTTCAATTTCATGATGCTGTAATCCTGTTGAAGAATACAGATAAACTTAGCGTAACGACAAATAGATTGAAATATAACAGAATAACAAGTCTGGGAGGGAGACAATATGATAATGCTTATTTCGGGGGTGGAGAGGTAGATTTTGTTACAAGAAGAAAGAAGATAAAGATACGTAGATACAATATGCCATTTTTTGAAATTTACAATGGCACATATTCTAATCCTGGTTCTGTAGCATTTGAACCGTTAACTGGCGCTCCCAACTGTTTCAATAACGGAATCGGTCTGAAAATTCTTAAAGGGAACGAGGAAATGAACTGTGGATTTTCTTTGGCTCTTGTTTAGGTAATGACATGAGTTTGTTAGAATAGAGATTCACATTTAAATGAAAAACAATCATCAATCAAAGAAAGGTGGATGGCTGCCATTCACAGGGAATTTTAGATCGGTATGCGATAACCAAAATGATCTCAAGCAAGGGGAGCGGACTGATATGATTGACTGCGTATGCATTTGGAAAAAAGGATTATTGCTGGCTCATTTATCACTTCTGTGCATTTAATTGGCTCATTACCTGCTTTCCTTCAATTTCTCTGGATCCGATTTTTCGATGTAAAGGTAGGGTCACGGCACATGAAACACACGGGAAGGTGAGTGGCATATTCCCTGAAATGTGCTATTTCTACATTTTGAATCGACTGTTTCTAGGGCAATATTGTCCCGAGAAAATGTTAATTAAAAAGTTTCAATGATAGAGAAGTGGAAGGAGATGACCGGGTTTACGAGGAAGAGGCATCAGAAATAAGGGATAGGGAGCTGGGAAGGGAGATATATCTCACCGCGCACATTCACATGGTGACACCATGCAGGCTCTCCCCTCCATGCAAATACTGCTCCATCTCCAGCAGTATAGCGAGAGTAAGGAGACTGAGGGAAACACTCACGGATGAAGAGCTCGTGAAGAACGTGAAGAGAATAGAGAAGAAGAGGGAGCTAACTTCAATAACTCTCGTTGGAGGTTCTGACATTAAGGGGCAGGATGATCTACTCATAGATGTTCTAAAGAAGGTGAGGAAAGTAACTGACATTGATGTTTCCATCGATATCGGGGCGCCAATTTCGATTGAAACGCTACAGATACTCAAGGAGGAAGGTGTGACAGCAATTTACTCTTCTCTGGAAACGGTGAACAGGCATGTTTTCAAGGATGCGAAACCGGGTGACAGTCTTGACCTGAGAATCAAATTGCTGCACGACGCCTCTTCCGCTGGTATTCCAGTTGGTACGATAATAATGAACGGCCTTGGCTCTGAATCAGACGTAATGAAGAGTATAGATTTCATGCAGGGGTTCCGTGACGTAAAATATCTTTACATCTCCACGTTCAATCCAGTGAGGGGGACACCTTGGGAGAACAGGAAGGCAGCGTCCATCAACGATTCGTTGGGGTACATTACATATGCCAGGCACAAGCTGAGGAACGCGCACATCGGGCTGGCTGATGTAGAAACAGAGGGGAACGCTGTCTCTGGCATGATCTCCCAGGAGCTTTCTGTTGGAGGGGGAAACACACTGGCCGGGATGCTGATATATAAAACGCTCAGAGAGGACTACGTAGATAACCTTCTGCGCCTTGAGAAGAGGGGATATGAGATAGTGAGGAGGGAATAAAATGATCCTGATATCGCATTCTTACTACCTAATTTGAGTATCCTTCCCCTTGACGAATCCCTTACCCTGTTGATATTCATATCCCAGTTCAGAAAACTTGTTCTTCAGCAGGATGAAATCATCGTGGCTAAGCCCCTTTCTAGGTCTGATAAACCCCCCGCTCTCCGCCAGGTCAAATCTTTCAAACATTTTTTCCACCTCAGCTTTTTCTTCTTCAGCACTCATATGATTACCATTGTGGTTAAATTGGTGTCCTCTCTGCTCCACCCATATGCCTATGGGCAGAGTGGCGGACCTTGATATTTCGCCCAGAATGTTGGGATCAATTTTCTGCGCAGACTTGCTTATTTCCTCCTGCACTATCTCCCTCACCTTTGCTGCATACTTTGCATATTCCCTGATGTCTTCCTCATCTGGTATCATATTCTTACTCCTCTTAATCTACCTATTGTATATAGATATATAAGTATATCGATTATTACCCCTTTGCTATTCAGTCAAGAGTTATGAATAGTCTACCAATAGGAAGAGTTATAGAGCTAGTTGAATTCACAATATAACATGGCAAGGACAAAGGGTGACATCACTAAGCTCGTGTCTGCGAAAAAAGAAACTGACTCACTGAGGACAACAGTTCCATCATCTATCGTAAGGGTAATGAAATTAATGGAAGGGGATGAGCTGCAATGGGAGATAAAATCGATGGAGAAAGGGCTGATACAGGTAACAGCCATCAGGGCAATATCTAGAAAGAGGTCCGAAAGGAAAGATTGATGGCTGGTGTCCAAGATCATGGGAACATCAGATCTCTGAGGAACCAATTCCCAGGAATATTTGGAATATCCCCATTCACAAAATCAAGAATCCTCTGAAAAGCATCCAGCATCTCCCTATCTTGATTCTGCTCAAACATCTTCCAGTCCCCCATTATGGGGGGAGGGGGGAAGAATAGGTTTAATGATCTCAGTTTCCTGAGAAATTCATTTCTCGTCCAGCTGCCAACCAAGGGTTTTATTGCCTGTTCCGAAGTTATTTTGTTACCTTCAATGTTCCTGTTGATCTCCCTTGCCAAAACAGCAGCAGTTCCTATTTTAACCATGTTCCCTACTGCCTCCCTGAACTAAGCACTCAATGGATCATATTCCGATATCAGTTCCCCATAGCTTCTTTTCTCCAATACCATAAGAAAATTGCTTCCTACAATGTATGATTTATTCCTTTTTTCCATATATGCGAGAGGACTGTTAATGCCCCTGCTACTAAACAAATTCCTATGATGTCAACGCAATGAAATGGAATTATGAATTGGATATCTTTCAGAGGATAGGGGGGCATCAAATTCATCGAGAACGCATAGCTACTTCAGAATAAAAATGCAGTGCGCATATTAAATAACTTAATTTTCACAGTATATGAAAGATTATATTAATTGCCAGTATATAATATCGTGCAAAAGAAGGCCATTTTGGCATCATTGGATTCCCCTTGGTCTGCGAAGGAGGACTTGAAATATGCTCTGCTCATAATTAAAATTTCTCTGATATTCTTCGACGCTATCGTAATTGATGATTCAGAAATTATAGATTCTAATCAGATGAGATACGCGATTTCGGTAGAGAGTACATTTCAAAAATTGGTGGAGAGGAATAGGATTCTACTGGCCAGAAGGAAAGGATTGGAGGACCTGTTGAAGGAAGTGATTAACAGAGAGACACCCATGCTTTTCAGCAGCCTGGATTTCGTTTCAAATGAGAGGCTACTTTCCTTAAGGATGAGAGGAAGCATAGACTTAGATTCAATTTACGTTGAATTCGATCAGTACGATTTCAGGACAGGGCTCAAAAATATTCTTATTCCCTACAGAGACTATATTTCCAGAATAGGTAAATTGATGGACAAAAGTATTAAGCTGAACATCAGGGAAGGATTATTCAGCCAAAAATTTGAGTTTTTCGCGAAGGAAGCATCGCTGGGCAAAATTGTGAACTTCCCCATTTTATACAGGACTGAAGCCTATAACCAGATCGAAGGACTGAAGATAGGGAATCCGTATAAGGAGAGGATAATTAAGGATGGTTTAAAAGCACTCTCGGACATAATTTATATATTGAATAAATCTTATAACACAGAAGACCCTGAAATATACGTACTGTTCGACAGTAGACATTATGAAGAAATTGAACGCGGGTTGAAAGGAATAAATCTGGATATCGAAAAAATAAAGGATTCATACTACGGCAAGAATATAAAAATTATAAAGATAAACTTCTATGAAGTCTATATAGACGATGACATAAATTTTTTCGTAAACACTATTTTGCCTACCGAAATAATTGTTGACAAAAAGGAAAACCTCCCCGATGAACTCCTGAGATTCCTCGAGGAGAAAGGGGACTTTGAAAAGCTCAGCTTTCTTAAATTTATTAAAAAGAGGGAGAAGTATTCTAGATTGATTGAAAGGAAATACCCGAGGTTAAGGTCTCTGGTGGAGATTCTTGTTCTCTTTTTCGCCTCACTCAGCATATATCTTGAAATTGTAAGTACAAAAAGGCTGGATAATTTCAGCATAGGATTAATTGTCATAAGCATTTTAGTGACATTTGATGGTATCCTGGGATTCATGGAATACAAATCATCCAAAAAAATCAATACACACTTCTTTGAAAAAATTTTAGACTGGTACAGGGAGCACAATAAAAAGGTCAGTTGAATAATCAATTGTTCCGTAATCCCGGGTATGCGGGAATGTATAACCATAATGAAAAACCAACGTCAGGTCTCTGAAACGTATTTTATAAGATAACGATATGTATTCCAGTTCCACAGGGCCCAGACTATACTTCGAACAGTAGCTGAGTTTTAAAGAAGAACTGAAAATGGGTAAAAGGTCTACAATATGATTATCAAAACGCTGAAAATTTATAAATTAACAATACACTAAACAGCTTGTCCCCTAACTTTAAACGGAATAACTGAAACATCCACGAACAGCACAATCACATTCCATGAACCCTATGGCACATATTCCTACTCCATCTCCCTTCCATCAGGCTATAAAACTTCAAGCTCCTCAGGTACAATAAAAACAACACAGCCCTCATTGATCATACCAATTACAGTAAGCTCCACATCTCCTTCATCATCAACCAGCTATCTCATCTACATAATAATCGCAATAGTGGTGATAGTTGCGGTAATAGGCGCTGTACTAGCAATGAGGTGAGGGAAGAAGTAATCTCTCAAATAGTAAAACACACAACTATTTCCCCTTCCTCTTTTTTCTAAAAAAAGGATACCGATATTTATTAATAAAGGAGAATGCATTATAATCCTTACAGAAGGGATTAAACCTGGGTGGAAGAGAAATGGCAGAAAAAAGCAATGTAATAAAGATAGTGGCTGTCTCAATAGTGCTCCTGTTCTTGATCTCCGGTTTTTCTTATTCAATTTATCAAAATCAGCAAAGCAGCACTAATGAAAGACAGATGCTATCTCCATATACCCCCACATCCGAGTTACCAATTATGGAAAAGAGTCACGCCACGGGAGTCACAACTGGTTACGTTTCTAATTACAACATTGGAACATCTGAAATACAGAACAACATATCTTTTAAACTGGGAAATGTTAACTCTTCCTATCTAAGTGAAATCTATGTGCCTGTGTATCTTGTTGGACCGTACGTATTCAGGAATATAATCCAGGTATTCTCTTATGATTCCAATCTGCTGAAATTCAACGGAACTCTAAATGATGTTGCATCACAGAATATTTCCTTCTCATACTCATCCCTCACACCAGACATGCTGGAAGTTCGTGGCAACGGTACCTTTGAAGCCACATATTCAACAAATATTCTTTACTATCTCGTATTCACCCCCGAGGCCACCAAACAGGTGAAGACATCAATTATCCTAGATTATTCCGTTGTTGGTAACTCCACATACAGCACCCAAGTCACTTCTATAATAAATATAGTGAGAGGATGGACTAATCTGGGTCCGTCCAACATTTATACCGGTCAGAATCTTAGCTCTAGTGAGGCGGGTACGGCATCCGCGATAGGGTATTCACCATCGAATATGAGTCTTCTTTACCTTGGCTCGGGTGCTGGTGGCCCTCACGCATCGCCAGGAGACCGAGCATCACATGTTGTAGGTTTCGGAGGACTTTATCGGTCAACAAATTTTGGGAAAACGTGGCAATCCGTTAATTTTGGACTTGGTGCGGCGTCCATTGAAGATATTGCAGTTAACCCAGTAAATCCCAATATAGTGGTTGTGATTACCAGGGGACTGAGCTATCCCGTAGGAGGAGACATATTCAAGACAGTGAACGGTGGACTGAGCTGGCAGGAAACGTACGACACTGGTGGCTACAATTTGCAGTACGTTGATGGAGTTTTATATGCGGCCACATTCTCCGGGCTCATAAAATCCTATAATTTTGGATCAACTTGGGAATCTATTAAGACGTTCACAGGTTTGGTAACGACAGCAACCGTAGCAGGGAACGGATCGGTGATCTACGTTGGGCTTTGGTACCAAGCTGGGAATCAAACGACAAGTGCTTACGTTCAAATTCTTAAATCAACCAACGGTGGCAAATCATTCAGCCTTATTTTCAATCTAACGAGAAGTACATCCACTGTGTGCCAGATTCTTATAGATCCCTCGAATGGTTCCGTTCTGTGGGCCCTAGTGGATGGAGGGCTGTCGTATCCAAATATTTTCAAGTCCATCGACGGTGGAGCCCAGTGGGAGCTCGTCAACCTTACCCAAGTGGGGGTTAATATAACCGTAAATACGTATACCAATCCGGGACACCCACTCTATTATTACCCGCAGTACATAGCAATTGATCCGATGAATTCCAGCAACGTGTATCTTGGAGGGGATGGATACTTCTATGAATCTCACGACGGTGGGCAAATGTTTTCCTTTGTCCCTCAAGCGAGTTACGATATCAGATTCATAAATATAGACCCAGCGAACGACAGCATAATTTTTGTCGGAAGCGATCAGGGGCTTATTGCGTCTGTTGATGGCGGGGTAAAATGGTTCACAATGAACAACAGGTCTGCGAGTTTGTTGTATGATGTTGCCGTAAGCGGCAACAAAATATTCACTACTGCCCAGGATTTCTCGCCTATATATTCCCCGAATTTAGGATCTAACTGGAGTACAATAAACAGAGGAGAACTCGGAGTTGTTTCGACAGACCCTTACAACAGTTCCGTAATAGTAATGTGGACTGAAACACATGCGAATGGACCTTTTCTGTTCGTGTCAAATGATGGAGGGGAAACATTCTTTTTACCTAATCTGAATTACAGTTATCTCCCGAATCAGTATGTTGGATTTTCATCATCAGACGGAATTGCATTCACATCGGGTGCGACCATATATCTCCCAGGAGGTTCGGGCGTACTCGTGAGCCACGACTACGGGAGGAATTGGTCACTCATTCCAGGCTCTCCCAGAAACTCTTTCTTCATATCAATAAGCCAGTCAAATCAGGATATACTTTTTTGCTCAAATTATTCTGGTCTGTTTGAGTCCACCAACGGAGGTACCACGTGGTTTGACACGTATGCTCCTGTTTACGGATCACACCTGTCACCTTTTCCTGTATTTCAGTCCCTCGCCATCGATCCAGAGAATGGTTCAATAATTGTTGCTGAACAGTACCTTCCGAGCCTGAATTATTCAACTTCAGGAATAGAACTATACTCTCAGGTATTCATAAGTACAAACGGTGGTAACTCCTTCAATTATGTGGGTGAAAGCTCTCATGATAGGTTTGCATCTCCCCCTCAGCTCTATTTCTATATTGTCCGCGGTATACCTGCGATAGTATACACCTGCGACCAAGGTATATTCGTTTCATTTGATTTCGGGAAGGTCTGGCAGAATTATACCTTCAACCTTAACGACCCAGTGGTCACTTCTCTAGACCTTCTTATTAACGGCTCTGCATACATTTCCACGTACGGATCTGGGGTCTGGTATGATCCCTCTCTATTCAATTTGACCTTTTCTTTGGATCCACCACTCCTTACTGGATACGCCGAGTCTGCCATAAGTTTAAGCGTGAATGGGGTTAGGATAAATACTTCAGGATATTTTTCCCTTGCATTGAAGTCAGGAATAAACACAATAGTGTACGAACCAGAAAATGAAAAAATTATAATCAACGCAACAAACGGCTCTATATATTTCATAAATTTTTCTGTAATTTTCCCACGATTGTATAATGTAACTCTAACGGAAACAGGGCTTCCATCAGGGACATCATGGTCCATAACATTGAACAATATAACAAAATCTTCAACAAATGCAACCATAGTATTCAATGAGCCAAACGGCACATATTCCTACACCATAGGAATATACAGCGGATATTCCGCGTCCCCATATTCTGGTACAGTTACGGTAAACGGTGGAAATGTGAATGTTCCTGTTACCTTCAAGAGAGTAACATATTCAGTCACCTTTACAGAATCAGGATTGCCATCCGGTACAGCATGGTATGTAAACACAAGCAACGGTCAATTCTATAAATCAACAGGTACTGAAATATCACTTAGTGAACCCAACGGAACGTATTCATATGTAATATCATCATCAAACAAGAGCTATTCACCCAATCCACCTTCAGGATCATTCACAGTTAACGGTTCAACTGTTTCACAATCCATCACCTTCTCCCAGATCATCTACGCAATAACGTTCGAGGAATCAGGTCTCCCATCAGGGACACCGTGGTCCATTACTTTAAATAATGTAACTGAAACATCTACCAACAGCACAATCACATTCCATGAATCCTACGGCATTTATTCCTACTCCATCTCCCTTCCATCAGGCTATAAAACTTCAAGCTCCTCAGGTACAATAAAAACATCTCAGCCCTCATTGATCATACCGATTGCAGTAAGCTCCACATCTCCTTCATCATCTTCAACCAGCTATCTTACCTACATAATAATCGCGATGGTGGTGATAGCAGCGGCAATAGGTGTGGCAGTGGCAATGAGAAGAGGGAAGAAATAATTTACTCATTTTTTATAGGATTTTAATGCACAGAGTATTTGTGGCACTACGTCCCAGAATATTCAAAGCATTGTTCACCTCACAAATCTCTTCCCTTGACAAATCCCTTACCCTGTTCATATCTGTATCCTAGTCCCAAGAACATGTTCTTCAGTGTGATGAAATCATCATGGCTCAGACCCTTTCTAGGTCTGATAAACCCCCCGCTCTCCACCAGGTCAAATCTTGCAAACAGCTTCTTCACCTCCGCTTTTTCTTCCTCTGCACTCATATGATTACCATTATGGTTCAATTGGTGACCTTTTTGCTCCACCCATATGCCTATGGGCATCGTAGCTGACCTTGATATTTCGCTCAGAAGGTTGGGATCAATTTTCCCGGTAGACTTACTTACTTCCTCCTGCACTATCTCCCTCACCCTTGCTGCATACTTGGCATATTCCCTGATGTCTTCCTCATCTGGTATCATGTTACCACCTACATATCATGTAATTATGTTATATCTTTTGAAAATATAAACATATCGCTTAAAGTTGCAATATGTATGTTAAAATACATGCCTGCGATAACTCAATTATGGCAAACGAAAGGCCACTGAAAATAATGTTGCTTGAGAGACAGTCCGGTCTGTTAAGGATACTTGTTATCCTGTCTGAACATGGGGAAATAAATTACCAGCAGTTTATAGACGTCTATAAACTGTATCCCAATTCGTTCTATCTAGCGATAAAGAAACTCATCGATCTTGGTCTAGTCTCCACAAGGATCGATAATTCCAGTTATCCCAGCAAGAAGATGGCAAGTCTCACAGACAGGGGG
>Ga0078972_1012323_pt1 | contig 14767 bp, 13 predicted proteins | sample YelNatPaOPGAMG01_FD_67568 | JGI IMG/M metagenome (GOLD analysis project Ga0078972, IMG submission 67568) | Hot spring thermophilic microbial communities from Obsidian Pool, Yellowstone National Park, USA - OP-RAMG-01 (SPADES assembly) (version 2) | ecosystem: Environmental > Aquatic > Thermal... | reverse complement strand
ATCGTATCGTACGAACTGCTGACGGCCCTCGCGCCGCTGGAAGAGATCACGGGGGAAAAAGTTGACGAAGGCGTCCTGGATAGGCTGTTCGAGCGATTTTGTGTAGGGAAATGATGAAGCGTGTGGAATAGTTCGAGGGATTTGTCATGGGAGTAGGCGAGGTCACGACATTAATCATATTAACCATTACATGAAGTTTTTTATATAACATATCTAAATCAATTCATTTACAAATCAAAAAAGCTTGACATTGGGCCGATTTTGCGGTACGAGTTTAATCGACCTATGGGGATCAGCTCAATGTATTCCCCAGCCAGTGAAGAAAATCCGGTGCTCTCCGGGGAAAGGTCAAGCCCAGTGTCGAGAACGGCAAGCAGCGTGGAAGTGGGGTTGGGCGCTCCGGTTCATCACCGTCTGGAGGTAGGCTTATGACATCAAGGGGCCGCACGATGATTCCCGTGGCCATAGGTGTAATGATTGCCCTTTGCCTGGCGCTGACTTTGCCGGCAGGCGCGTGGGACGTTGCATCCAAGTACCCTTCCAAAGTCCGTAGTCATGCGAGTCAGCCTGACAGTTCAGGCGTCCAAGGGGCTCGCATAGGAGCCCCCGAGAGATATAGAGATTGGGAGGTTGCAGCGGGACGATCAAGGGCTGAGATCCTGTGCCCCAAGAGGGGATACGCCTTTGCGCTTGGCATGCGCCCCGTGTTCAGCAGCTTGATTGGGAGCGCCAAGGTGGTAAGCAGGGCAGGCGAAGGTTCATATCTCAATCTCAATGGTCATTTGAGGCTGCCTGCGGACAAGACGCTCTGGGAATTCTATTCCCACGTAAAGGCTTGGGACAAGGTAGCGGTCCGGCTCGAGTATGCGCCATGGAAGTGGACAGGCACCGGCCATATTCCCACCGACGGAAATGTAGCCGGCCTCCTCTTGAAGAAAGACGACGCCATACAAACGGATTTGAATATCACGTCGCTGATCCTGGGGGCAGATTATGAGGTGGCTTTTGGCCGAAACTTTGTCTTTGGCCCCAATGGGGATTTGCACATTATAAAATGGGCGGAACGGGTGGCCAAGATAAATGGCGAGACCGTGGATTTTTCGCAAACAGTTCTGCAGCCGGCCATAGGCGGTCATCTGCGTTATGAGCCGGAAAACACAGGCTATTTCTCGTGGTTCAAGCCGTATCTTGAGGCGCGGTTCAGTTGGATGAGCTTTGATGGATTGGGACTTTCGACGTGGGATATGGCGGCCGGTATAGCTCCACCAGTGAGCAGGAATGTCGATGCAGGATTCAAACTTGGCTACAAGCAGTGGAAGCTTGAGGGAAACAGGAACAGGCTCTATACCGATATCGCAGTCGAAGGTCCCTACCTGGATTTTGCTCTTCACTTCTAAACGAACAGTCTCTTGATGACAGTGCCAGTCAGTCCACAGGCTTAAGGCGCCTGTGGACTGATTTGTACACCGGCCCTTCGCTTGACACGTAACTATTAACACCTTAACATTCTTCATGGAATGCTTAGGTGAGGGCGCTGCGCCGTTTTCTCATAATCTGCGCGCGCGTCCCCGTCTGATCCTCGAGGTTGTCACGCTTTTGGTGAAGACTTTTGCTGCGTACGTCAAAGAACAGGCGCGTCGTCTCGGAAAGACACAGAAAATGTTGGCGCAAGAGCTGAAGGTCTCTCCGGCGTATATTTCCCAGTTGCTCACGGGCAAGAAGCAGCCGCCCGATTTTGGACGCCCGAGGAACAAGGCGCAATTGAGCGTGTGGTGTACAAGTCTGCAGGTCCCCGAGTCTGATCTGCTGGAGATAGTGCGGCATGATTTGCACAACATTCCTTTGCTGCCCACTCCTCGCTTCCCTCGGATGCGGGCCCTTCTCATACAGCGGCTGAAAAAGAATCAGAAGCGCCTTGTGAACGAAATCAAGTTTCTTGAGCTGCATCCTGCAGAGACCCGCGTGATAGATTTGGCCACAAAAATCTATCTCTTTATTCATGAAGAGATGCGCGCATCGAGGGCGTACGGTCCCACCAGATTCCGGGCATTGGTCGCGCAGGCAAAGGCGAGCAAATCCTTTGTCGAGAATGCTTTAGTGGACTATCTCGCTGACAAGACGTTCGTCTGGACGTGGCGCGCCGCCGCCAATGAGGCGCGCCTCGATTTTCAATCGCCTGAATTGGAAGAGGCCCTCTGTGCGGTCGAGAGGCTCCTCTCAAACCCAAGATCTGACGGAGACCCTCTCAGCATTCCATTAGTCGGCCACGTGAGCGCAGGAGAAGGGTTCGAGTACACGGACGGGGGCTTCACCGTCGGCGAAGGTTTTGAACAGGTGCCCATGCCCCCAGGCGTCGATACCGCAATCGCAAAGGACCTCTATTGCGTGCGGGTGCGGGGCGACAGCCTCAGCGAATTTTTTGGCGACGGAACCCTGCTCTTCGTGAAGCCGGAATCATGGGAGGAGATTCGAGAAGGCGACTTGGTGATTTTCAAGGATCGCAGCACAGGAAAGGCATTCGTAAAAAAGGTACATTTCTCGGGGGATGACCTGTTTCTGAGGTCCATGAGCCCTTATTATAGGAGCATCACCATGAAAAGAACGGACCTCATGCTTCTGGAAAGAGTGGTGGCGGTTGTTTTCTAGTTTGCAAGGCTTCTCCGGCAAGGTAGGTGGACGGCGGCATCCTACGGGACTCCGCAGAGCCGCGCATTGCGCGTGGGGCAAGCTTTGCCGCGAGACGCTGAGGGCTGTGCGCCATGGCCTCCCAGGGGACTCTCGCCTCCGCCGTTTGCAAATCCCATTCATGATGTGCATTCTCGTGGTCTTATGCGCCATGCCGCTGCAGCGCATTGAGGCCAAGCCCCCACATCTCGAGACCCTCCCCGATGGCTTCCTCTACGGGCTCCCTCCTTCTGTGGAAAAAAAGACCTTTGTGTTTGCCGGCCAAGAGGTGCCATTTGCGAGACAAGACGTGCGGGATCGAATCATCCGTGAGATCAACTATCTTTTGCTCGACAGGCGTTCAAGGGTGCTCTTGTGGTTGAAGCGCGCAGATGAGCTTCGACCGACCATCGCCCCTATCCTGAAACAATACGACCTTCCTGGAGAGTTTATTTACCTTGCAGCCATCGAAAGCAACTACAACGGCCGGGCGCTGTCGTCTGCGGGCGCTTTTGGCTATTGGCAATTCATCAAGTCCACGGCTCAGAAAGGCCCTTCAGGCGCAGATCAGTACGATTGGAAGATGAGGATCGCTCATTGGAAGGACGAACGAGGGGACCTTGTGCAATCCACCCATTCAGCGGCGCGGTATCTCGCCTGGATGAATCGGGTCAAAAAAATTACATTTGAAAATGGCGCAGAAAAGCAAGGGTTTGGGGATTGGTTCCTTACCGCCGCCGCATATAATGCAGGCCCGACGCGTGTGTTGCAGCGCATGAATGCCTTCGGAACCACCTCCTATTGGGATACGCCTTTGCCAAAGGAGACGGAGCAGTACGTGCCGCGATGGATAGCCATCGGTCTCATTAGCCATCATAGAGAGTTTTACGGCGTCCCACCAGCTCAGAACCGGCCAGCGAGCTTCGACACCTTGCACAAGGTCATGCTTGTGAAAGACCTTCCCATGGCGGTCATGGCGAAGATGCTGAAGGCGACGCCTCGAACTATCTGGGAACTCAATTCGAGCATACCCCCCGACAAGGCTGTGTTTCCGGCTCGGCACGCTGGGACCCGCGTTGCCCACACGATTCATGTCCCAAAAGGTACGGGTAAACAACTCCTCGCGCAATTGGCAGCCCAGGGATATACCAAGAAGAAAAACTGAGCTGCCCCGAGACTCGGATTCGGATGACGCTAAGGATTCGAGACGGCAAGGAGGACTACTTGGTCTTGGCCGGCCGCCCTGCATTCTGTATCTGTGAACGCCCTTACATATAAGCCGTCACCCGGCCGGAGCGTATAGGCGGCGGAGTGGGCTACGATGGCGGCGGTTCCGTGGATGCAGTAGATGAATGTATCGCCCTGGGAATCCAGCACAAACGGGGTTGTGTTCGAGGCGACAGTGATGGTTCGAACCAGCATCTCGGGCTTCTGCACGTGGTCGGTTAACGCCTCGATTGAGACGCCTGGTTTTTGGCTGTCCTTGGGCCGCGCCGCGGACGCAGGACAAAACACTGCCGGTCCGTAGAGCATCTCGTCGAGCAAGGCGCCTGCCTTCATTTCGAACGCGTCAGCAATCTTTATCAGTGTATTGAGGGTTGGGGAGGTCTTGTTGAGTTCTATGGAGCTGAGGTTGGATGCAGCAATGCCTGTCAGCCGAGAGAGGTCAGTAAGCGAGAGTCTTTTTTTCTTCCTATAGAGGCGAATCCGGGCCCCTACGCCTTTAGTCAAGCTGTCCATGGATGCTCCTGCGCCGTCATTCTCTCAGAAGGTGGGTCCGGCAATCGAAGGCGCCGGTCGAGCCAGCTCGAATTTTTCGTGGACGCCTGCGGCTGTCCAACGCGCGACGTCATAGGTTCGCCCGCCGCTTCCCGTTGAAAATCTCCAAAAAACCTGTACCAAGAACATCAAAGGGGTTACTCAAACAAGACCTCCTCGAGGTCTTTGACGTGGCGCACCTCCGAAAAGTGGACGCCTTCAGGCGTGCGAGTGGGCCCTGGATTGAGAGGAGGCGCAAAGACCTTGAAGAAGCCTAGACGAGCGGCCTCGCCTATCCGTTCAGAGCATCGAGAGACCCGACGCACCTCGCCTGAGAGTCCGATTTCTCCCAATACAATTGCCCCTTGGTGAACGGGTTTGTCAACAATGGACGAGAGCAGGGCAGCGAAGATTGCGAGATCCACCGCAGGGTCGTTTGCCCGGACGCCTCCCACAACATTCACGAAGATATCTTGATCGCTCAGAAAGAGTCCCAATTTCTTTTCCATGACGGCAGCCAGGAGGGCTAAGCGCTGGGGGTCCACGCCGAGGCACATGCGTCTTCCCTGGCCGGGGACCGGTCCAGTGACCAGCGCTTGAATCTCTGCCAGGAGAGGCCGGGAACCTTCCATGAGAGACGTGACGACCGAACCGGAAACTCCCTCTGGCCGTTCAGACAAGAACAGCTCCGACGGATTTACCACCTCTTCCAAACCGGATTCGTGCATCTCGAAGACCCCGATCTCGCTCACCGCTCCAAACCGGTTCTTGACGGCTCTCAAGAGCCTATAAGGATGTCCGCGATCTCCTTCGAAGTACACCACCGTATCGACCATGTGCTCGAGCATCTTCGGGCCAGCGATGGCGCCCTCTTTGGTAATATGTCCGACAAGAAAGCAGGCAGAGGAACTTGATTTGATCCATTGGATGACGCTGGAAGCGGCCTCCCGCACCTGCGACATACTCCCTGGATGAGACTGAATCTCCTGACGATAAAGTGATTGAACCGAGTCAACGACAATCACATCGGGCCGCGCCTTCTCCAATGCGTCTAACAGCACTTCGAGCTGGTTTTCGATCATGATGAGGAAATGATCGCCTGCTACGCCAAGCCGCTCCCCGCGGAGTCGAAGCTGTTCTGCGGATTCCTCTCCTGAGATGTAAAGCGTCTTGACGCCTGACGCGGAGAGTCGATCCAAGGCCTGCATGAGCAGGGTGGTCTTTCCAATGCCCGGATCGCCGGCCACAAGGATCACGCTGCGCTTCACAATGCCTCCGCCAAGCACTCTATCCAGCTCGCCGATGCCCGTCCGGAGCCGCTCATTCAGTCCGCACTCCACGTCGCTCAGGGCAATGACCGCGGCGCTGCCTTGGTCAATTCGTCCACGAAGCGCCGTCTTTTGTCGAGGCGCCTCCTTTTCTTCCACTGAGTTCCATGCGCCGCATCCCTGGCATCTCCCCATCCATTTGGGAAACGTTTTTCCGCATTCACGGCAGACAAAAACAGTATCGGTCTTCACCCATCACCTCGCGTGCAAGCGTGAGCGCGTCATGATAAACTTGAGGAAAACAACGGCTGCCGGCATACGAATGAATGCACCACCGCAATACCGCACGCTGTCTTCCTGGCTCAAAGGCGTCTTTGGCGAGCCCGTGCGCAAGATCTCCATTGACGCAGGCTTGGGCTGCCCCAACCGCGGCGCTCCTGGCATGAACGGTTGCATCTATTGCAACAGCCGCGGTTCAGGGACGGGGGCATTTTCCCAGGGCCTCTCCATAGGAGATCAGATCGATCGAGGCATCGCGTTCCTCAGTCAACGGTTTGGGACAAGAAAGTTTATAGGATATTTTCAATCTTTTACCAATACGTACGGACCGGCAAATCGCCTGCGTGCGCTTTATGCAGAAGCCCTCGCCAGACCAGAAGTGGTGGGACTGGCCATCGGGACGAGGCCGGATTGCGTCCCCGATGACACGTTGGACATGATCGCAGAGCTTGCGCAAAACCGCTTGATATGGATGGAGTATGGTCTCCAGTCTGTGCACGACCGCACCCTCAAACTCATTAAAAGGGGGCATCAATCGGCAGAATTTTTCGACGCGCTCAAACGGACGCAAAATCGCAATCTCCCCGTAGTCGTGCATCTCATCCTCGGCCTCCCCGGAGAGACCTTAGAGGATATGATTGCGACCGCCAGGGCTGTAGCTAAGGCAGGCGTTCAAGGCGTGAAGCTCCATCCCCTCTATGTCGTGCGAGGAACAGAGCTGGCGCGGCTTTATGAAAAAGGGGAGTATGAACCGCTTTCCGAAGAGGACGCAAGGAAGGCCATCATGGCCGTGTTGAGCGAGCTGCCGCCGGATGTCGTTGTCCATCGCCTCACTTCGGATCCCCATCCTGAGGAACTCGTGGCGCCTTCCTGGATGCTGAACCGCCGTAAGGTGCGAAATGATTTGCTCAATGACATGAACGCGTTAGGGTTTCGGCAGGGGGCTCTCTTCGATGGATCGTAGGTATTCGCTGATCAAGGGGATGTTTTCCGGTTGCGATGTGTGAGGCAACGGGAAAATAAGTCATTAAAGTTGACCAACGCAGTGTTATTCCAAAACAAAAATGACTTCTGCCCGTACGCGATACTCCTGGATTTTCCCTGCTTCACACATGACGCTCATGTCCGTAATCTTCATGCCCGTGATGTTCCGCAGCGTCTTATTCGCCCTCTCGAAGGCTACATTGACAGCTTCCTCAAAGCTGTTTGGGGAGCCTGCTATCACCTCTGTGACCCTCGCAACTCTACCGATTGCCATAACAGCACCCTCCTCTCCAGTTGCCTCACGCACTCTCAGACTAATGTATGACGAGGTCTCTTGTCAACTTGAACAATGAAGACGTAGAGGGGAATCGGCCAAAGTGACTCCGTCATGAGGTCTTGCTTGCATAACAGCATTCTGTCCCTCTCTCACGCGCTCGCGGCTGCGGCCTTTGAATTCAATGTAACTCTCGTGTCTCAGGAGCTCTACGCGCTGCCGCCTCTTCCTTTACGAGAGGAACCCTCAGCGCTGAGACGACCACCGATAAATCTTCTCGGCGGCGCTGAAGTGGCGCTGCGTATTGAGGACGACTATGAGACGCTCTTTGCCGCGATCCTTGAACAACGCGACAATGCATTTGCCGGCTGCGTCCGTGTACCCTGTTTTTGCCCCTTCAACAGGCAGCCCTCTCTCCAAAAGCTTGTCGTTGGATACGAGCTTGTATTCACGGGGCTTGTCGTTGAGCGTGCGAAAGGTATATGTTTTCATGCGCGCGATGTCGCGTATCAAAGGATAGGAAAAGGCTTTCCGGGCAATAAGGGCCACGTCCTGAGCAGACGCCGTGTTGGACAGTATGGCGATCTGTTCGCCAGCGCCGGCATTGGCAGAGCGTATTTTTACGTCCAAACCGCTCGGCGTGAAAAATTTTGTATGTACAGCGCCTAGCTGGTGCGCTTTTTTGTTCATGGCGGCGAGAAAACCCGAGCGGCCTCCTTTCGGATATGCCCGAGCCAAGGTCTCCGCGCAGTCATTGCCTGATTCGATGAGAAGGCCGTGGAGCAGATCGCGTGCCGTGATTCGATCGCCCGGACGGATGCCCACCACGTGCTTCTCGGTCTTTCTAATGTCTCGAGGCGCTTCGCAGACTTTGTCGAGGTTCATTTCGTCTATGACTACCATGGCAGTGACAAGCTTGGTAATGCTTGCGATAGGCAAGGGCTGGCTGCTGTTTCGGTCGAGGAGGATTTCATTGGAGCCACAATCCAGGCAAAGCAATGCCTTAGCCTTGACCCTCGGAACAGCCGCCGGCGTCGAGGGACGCGAGGACGGAGCGCTCCCGAGGGCGATAATGCGGGAGACCGTACTCGTATCCGGGTGTGCTCCGGCGGGGATAAGACCTGACTGCCCAGGGTTTTGAGCTGACCCCGAGGTTGCCTGAGTGGGCCGATGCAGCGCAAACCCGCCTGTGAGATTTTCAATCTGAGCCGGGGGCGTCGTGTGAACAGGGAATGGCGCTTTCCCGGACACGCGCTTCGTCTGCCGCCCGTCGAGGTTTGCATCGTGTTTTGCGGGGGTATAAGATGATTTTGACTGCGCCGGCGCAACTGCTGGAACGGCCTGAAATTGACGCGCCCGGTCGAGGAGCCGCTCCATGGAAAGGTCCTGGAAGGCCGGTTCAAGGGCGTGTGTTGACAACGGCCAACTCGCGGCGACAAAGAGCGCTACTACTATTGCGCAATATCCAGAAGACAAGATTGAAACGCGAAGCTGCCTGCGGTGCATCATAGTTGGCCCTGTGTGGTCATCGTTGCGGCTAGCTTGTGGCCATGTTGTGTTTCATGGCGCCGATCATCTTGGGAACATGCCTGCCGGGGGATTCCGAGGACGCGTCGCTCCCTCAAGGCTCTCTCCGACGCTTCATAATAAGCGGTATGGGCCCGGGCGCTCCATCCCCGCCACCACAGGAACCTCCCGTTCTCTCTCGGCCCTCGAGTGTACGATCAGAAAACGTGATTGTCAATAAAATCCCAACGATATCTTCAGGACTTACAAGCAACCATTACCTCTCAACGCGCTTGGACCCTGAAAACACTCGGGTTCGGGTGAAAAATCTTTTTCGATCATCGCATACGCGCTGTGGTTGTGAATAGATTCGAAATTCTCCGCCTCGACGCGGTACCACGGGAAGTTGTTTCTCGCCTTGAGCTGGGTCACCGACGCGCGCACCACATCCTCGACAAACATAGGATTGTCATAGGCCTTTTCGGTGACGTATTTCTCATCAGGTCTTTTCAAGAGGGAGTAGATTTCGGAGCTTACCGAAGATTCGACGATTTCGATGATTTCCTCTATCCAAAAAAATTTTTTGAATCTGAGCTGCACTCTTACGAGCCCTCGTTGATTATGGGCGCCATATTGCGAGATCTCTTTCGAGCATGGACACACCGTTGTAACGGGCACTTCGACCCCTACGATGAGATCGAACCGGTCGGACAAGGCTCCTCTCATGAAGCAAGTATAGGACATCAGTCCCGGGGTGGCGGTAACAGGGGCCTTCTTCTCTACGAAATAGGGGAATTCGACATTCATGTGCGCGCTCTTGGCATTCAGCTTCTTCTTGATCTTCTGAAGCACTTCCTCAAATTTTTCCATGGAGATCTCGCCGCGGAATTCGTTCAAGACTTCGATGAAGCGGCTCATATGAGTCCCTTTGAAGTTATGAGGCAGATTCACGAAGAGGTCGAAGAGTCCGACGGTATGCTGAAACCCCTTCACTCTATCTTTGACGCGTATGGGATAGCGCAGGCCTTTCACTCCGACTTTGTCGATGGGGATTTTTCTATTGTCGGAGCGGCTCTGCACGTCTGGTATGGCGTGACTTTTCAACTCTGGTCTCCTCGTTTGTCATCGTCCGACCGCGCAGGTTGAACTGGTCGCTTTCTATGAGATTGCTACTAGGACACGCGATGACGTTATGAAGTACAGTAGGTCGCAGATGAAATCAAGCATGAGCGGCCGTAGCAGCGCTGACGACTCCATGACGCCGCATGCGGCGCAGCCATATCCGCCTGAACGCGCCTCAGCCATCTCTAAGGAAGGCTGCCCTGGATTTGTCCGACTCCCACACAGATACGCTGTACAAGAGCTGTCCCATTGCGCCGAGTTTCTCCTCTAGCTCAGCGAAAATAAATGCTGCAATATTTTCTGCAGAGGGTTCCCTCTCGTCAAAGGGGGGAATGTCGTTGAGATAGGTGTGGTCCAGCTTGGCGAGCACCTGCCCAAGTACGGTCTTGAGATGCGCAAAATCGACCACCATACCCCCATTGCCCAAAGTCTGGGATCGGGCGACAAGGTGCACCCGATAATTATGGCCATGCAAGTGCTCGCACTTCCCATTGTAATCCCTGAGGCGGTGCGCCGCGGAAAAGGCGTCGATGATTTCCACTTCGTACATAGTGTGGACGCTCCATGTGGCAGTAGCAATAGTTAATATAAAACATGAAAGTATATTGAAAACTGTTGAATTCTGTCAATGAAATAATAGGAGAAATCCGTTGACATTTTGGCCCAAAACTGCATATACAACTTCCCGATTCCCGGACTCAAGCGCCGACTTCGGGCTGCTCATCGGGAAAGCGCACAACAGGAGTTATGGTATGATGCCTTTCCGTTGGGGTCTCGTGGCCTTTGTCATCTGCGCCTTCAGCTTCCCCGTGTTTCACGGCAATTCCATCGAGGCCGCTGATTTATCAGTGAGAAAGGCGGCAACCCCTTCGGGACCGACGGCTTTGGACCCATACGGGGTGCTTCAGAAAAGGGAAAACGGCGCAGAATACCCGAAAAGCCCTATCGGGCTCTCGCCAATGCCTTTTCGACCTCAACCCTTGTCAGTGGCGTATGACTCTCAGAATGAAGAGAAGCAGCCGAAATATTTCTCGTATCCCGATATACGGGAGTTGATTAAAAGGGTCAACCCCTCAGTCGTATCCATCCGCATGTTAGAGGCCGGCTCTCAATGGTCTTTGGGCAACATAGGCTTAAACCACGAACCCCACGGCAAGGCCATGGGATATGGGTCTGGTTTTATCGTCGCACGCAACGGCCTCATCCTCACCAATGAACACGTCCTGCGAAACGGAAGTCAGATAGAGGTAGAGCTCCTCAATGGGAGAAAATACGCCGCCCGGATCCTTTACAAGGACGCCAAAAATGACCTCGCCCTCATCAAGATAGACGCAGACGGTCTTCAGCCTGTAAAGTTTGGAGATTCAGACAGCGTGGAACTCGGGGAATGGGTTGTTGGCATTGGCAACCCTTATGGTATAGGCCAGTCGGTCATGATTGGCATAGTGAGCGCGCAACGACGAACGATACCCGGCGCGGGCTATCCCCCCCTGATTCAAATTGATGCTGCCATGAACCTGGGCAATTCAGGGGGCCCTCTTTTTAACCTGGCGGGCGAAGTGATTGGCATCAACACGATTCTTCTGTGGAAAAGCCAGGGCATCGGCTTTGCGACGCCCATCAATACCGCGAGAGATTTCCTGACCAAGAATAAATTGGCGCTCGAACCCTCAAAATCTGTGGCCGTCGCGACGGAAGGGCCTCTGGGGCCGGCGTCAGATCAGCCCAGGACCATGTCCGAAAAGTTCAATCCCCTTGATCCCCCCTGGAAATTCAAACGATAATTTCGTACAGTTTAGGCGGCTCCCTTTGCTGCGCGCCTCCGAGGGAGGGGACCGACTATTTTGATGACGTGAATGATGCCAATTCATGAGGAGTCTTTGCGATGGCAGAAAAAAAGGGATCGAAGAAAACCCAACAATTGAAGGAACAACTGGCCCGAGAGCCTCGAAGATGCTGGGATGCTGCGTCCGCCTCGCAACAAAAAACGATTCTTGCCTACTGCGAGAAGTACAAAGACTTTCTCAATCGAGCGAGAACAGAACGGAAAGCCGTACAGGTGATTTCGGAAATGGCCGAAAAGGAGGGATATCGTCATCTTTCCGAACGTACTTCGCCGGGCCAAAGGGTGAGCTATGTTTCCAGGGGGAAATTCGTTGCCTTGGCCGTGCTGGGACAAAAGCCCTTGACTGACGGAATGCGCATTATTACCTCGCACATCGATTCGCCGCGACTCGACCTCAAACCTAATCCCTTGTTTGAAGAAGCCGGGTTGGCCTTTCTCAAAACCCACTATTACGGGGGCATCAAGAAGTATCACTGGGTGGGCCGGCCGTTGGCGCTCTGTGGAACGGTGATCAAGGGCGATGGCCGCTCCGTGGAAGTGGAACTCGGGGTCGCGGCCAATGAGCCAGTCTTCACCATTCCAGACCTCCTGCCCCACCTCTCACGGAAGATGATGGATCAGAAGGCATCGGAGTTCATTCCCGGCGAGAATCTCAACCTCATCGTCGGCGGGAAGCCGTATCCGGACAAAGAGGCAGGGGATAGAGTGAAGCTCGCTATTCTCGAGATACTTCATCAAAAATATGGGCTGAAAGAAGAAGACCTGATCGGCGCTGAGATAGAAGTGGTGCCAGCAGAACCGGCGCGTGACGCGGGGCTGGATGGGAGCTTGATCCTCGGCTATGGTCAAGATGACCGCGTGTGCGCCTACACCGCCTTGACTGCAATACTTGGGACAAGAGAACCGGAGCACACGGCCGTGGCTGTCTTCTACGACAAGGAGGAGGTAGGCAGCGAGGGGAACACGAGCGCCAAGTCGAGAGTCCTCGAGATGTTCCTCATGGACCTCTTGGACAGCAGCGGTATTGAGCCCACTGCCAGGGCAATGCATCACTGTCTTTATCGCAGCAAGGCCCTGTCTGCGGATGTGACCGCAGCTTTTGACCCCACGTATCCAGACGTGTACGAAAAGAGAAACTGCGCGTTCCTGGGATATGGGATCAACCTCACCAAGTACACCGGCCATGGAGGAAAATATATGGCCTCTGAAGCCAACGCCGAATATATGCATTGGGTAAAGAAGCTTTTCAACGACAATAACATCGTGTGGCAGGCAGGGGACCTCGGCAAGATCGATGAAGGAGGCGGCGGAACGGTCGCAAAATATTTGGCGAATTGCGGCATGGAGATCATTGATTGCGGCCCTGCCTTGCTCGGCATGCATTCCCCCATGGAGCTTAGTTCCAAGGACGACGTGTGGATGTGCCATAAGGCTTTCCAGGTATTTTTCACGAAATAGGCTCCGTGCATTGCCGCCGAAACCGCGGCGATGCGGCCGCGGCGAGAGGCGTGGATCGAAATCGAAAGCCGCGGCGTTTCTCGTCCCCAAGTTCACATCAATGAACGCTCTCTTATGCCAACGCGAGAAGGCTTTTTCCTCCTCCTCGCGGCAGGGGGCGTCACTTTACTTGCTATAACAAAATATTAGAGACGCTACACCCGATCATTTTCTCTCCATATCTTCGCAAAAAAGTAGTTGCTTTCGCGTGACATAGTACTGTAAAGTGAAAAAATGTTTGGGGAGCCTCGTGCGCCTCGTGTGGGATTTTGCCGCAAGAGCAAAAAACGAACGGCAGCGAGCGCGCAACAGGAAAACGGCATCTAGAAACGTCGATCCGGGTCCAGAAGGCTGAACCAGCCAACCCGAAACACATACCGGAGGTACACAGTTATGGAACGCAACGTGTGCGTAATCGCCGGGGGAATGTCAAAGTGGGGAGTACGTGATGGGAGTCAACGCGACTTCTTCCAAGAAGCGGCAAAGGCTTGCTACGACGACAACCCGCTCCTGAACCCCAAGGATATTGACGGGCTGCTGGTCGCGTCCGCCTACACCGAGCGCACCTCGTACCAAACGCATTTGGCCCCCTTAGTGGCTGAATATGTAGGAGTCAAGCCCAGGAGCGTGTGCGCACGGGTGGAACTCCTCTGCGCAAGCGGCAGTTCGGCAATCATCCTGGCCTTTGCATTGATCAAATCGGGGCAGGCGGATGTGGTCATGGTTGCAGGCGGCGAGAAGCTCTACACGCCGCAGAAATGGGAAGTTTTCTACAGCGAACTCGCGTCCGTGGACCATGACTGGGACGGCAGCCAGGGCCTTGGCCTGCCGCCGCCAGCTTTTGCCATGGTTGCCAAGCAGCACATGAAGCAATACGGCACCAAGAAAGAACACTTGGCTGCGGTGTCAGTAAAGAACCGGCGCAATTCATCCAAGAATCCCAAGGCGCAATTTCAGACGCCGGTGACCATGGAAGAGGTCATGAACGGCCGCATGATCGTTGCGCCCCTTACTCTGTATGACTGCTGTCCCATCACAGATGGCGCGGCAGCGGTGGTGTTGGCCGTCGAAGAAAAGGCCAAGGCCATGACGGACAAACCGCTGGTCTATATTCGGGGAACCGGACAGGCGTCGGTCAACAACATGTCGGCCAATATGCCCAATTGGACCACCTGGGAGGCGCTCAAAATTGCGGCTCAGGAGGCCTATAGAAAGGCCAAAGTGGAGCCAAAAGACATTGATGTGGCCATGACCCATGACTGTTTCACCATCTCCGAGATTATCGAGATGGAAGACCTGGGATTCTGCAAAAAAGGCGAAGGCGGGCCCTTTGTTGCGGATGGTCAAAATGATTTTGGTGGAACGGTGCCGACGAACACGGACGGCGGCCTTTTGGGATGCGGACATCCTTTTGGCGGCACGGGCATCAGACAGGCCATCGAAGTAATGAGACAACTTCGAGGCGATGCCATTCAGCAAGTCCCTGGCGCCGCAATTGGGTTGACCCACAACCTGAGCGGATTTATCGCCGCTCACACCGTCCTGATTTACGGCAAGGAGGTCGCATGA
>Ga0078972_1012322_pt1 | contig 14769 bp, 13 predicted proteins | sample YelNatPaOPGAMG01_FD_67568 | JGI IMG/M metagenome (GOLD analysis project Ga0078972, IMG submission 67568) | Hot spring thermophilic microbial communities from Obsidian Pool, Yellowstone National Park, USA - OP-RAMG-01 (SPADES assembly) (version 2) | ecosystem: Environmental > Aquatic > Thermal... | reverse complement strand
CTCTCGCCCCATGCCGCCCGGTGCCGCCAAGACGCAGTCTCCTGTCACCGGCCCGGCCGCGCATCGCAGCCACCGGCACAATGCTCTCGGGCCAGCCAGGACCAGCTCGTCAAAAAACTTAATGTCGCAGGTATTGACACACATGCCTATCCGTGGTAACATATAGGTGTCAGTGTGAGACGTGAGTCCACACTGATAGGAAGCCTCAATCAGTCTAGTAAGTTGGGCTGGGGGACTTCAGCTGAAGAAGCACTGAAGTCGGCCAGGGCTCCCGGAAAACCCTCGAAGGAGACGATCCGGAGGGGGCTGCAGCGGCGAAGCGAATAGCTAGCCAAAGCGGTGAAAGGAGCAGGGCCTGATGGCTAAGTAGGTATTCAGCCCATAGTAGCAATACTGCATGGGCATGAGTGCTGAAAGGTACATCAGGGAGCACCGGAACAATCACCTGGTGTGGTTGGAAAGGTGGGAGCCGGCGTAGGGTCTCTCTTAACCGAGATGAGTAAGCTGGAGAGAAACCAATACCAATGGAAAAGCTGGCTGGGGCTTCCACCTCTTTAAGCCTCAGACCGCAGCGCCGCCAACCCCAGTTGCCAGAAGAAGAGTAACCATATCGAGCTGCCCCCATGGCTGGCCGACACGCCTGGGCGCAGTTTGCTTCTGGATGTCGCTGTTCCCCGGCGGCCCGGCAGTTCAGGCGACCGAGGTCAGTTCGGGTAATGGCTCTTTGCCCTCGTAGCGCACGCTGCCCTCTTCGGCGCGATCAATGAAGAGAACCCCGTCGAGGTGGTCTATCTCATGCTGCAAGACGCGAGCTAGCAAGCCCTGCGCCTTGATGCGGATTCCTCGCCCTTCTACGTCCTGGGCTTTCACCGTCACCTGTGTCGCACGTTTCACTGCGCCGTAAAAGCCAGGCACGGAGAGACAGCCCTCGTCGGCGACCTCTTCGCCGCGCCCCCTGATGATCTCCGGGTTGACCAGGGCCAGCCTCACGCCGGCATCGGGTTCGTCTTCCATGTCCTCAGGAATCTCGACGACGATCACCCGCTCCGAGACGGCTATCTGGGGCGCCGCCAGGCCGAGACCGTTGGCCGAGGCTAGGGTGGCGAACATGTCGTCAACCAACTCCTGCAGCCTGGTTCCGAACCGGCGCACAGCACGTGCCTTCTGACGCAGGATCGGATTTCCCTCTACGATTATCTCTCTGATTGCCATCTTCACCGCCCAAGTCCTGGCCCCCGTCACCGGGGGCCAGTTCATCCTCAACTGCTGATAACAGCTGCCGCGAACGTCCACCGCCGCAGCCCACAAGCGACCAACCGACCGCTAGGACGCCGCCGGCCGCTAGGACGCCGCCGGCCCCTAGGACGCGGCCTGCCCCTGTGGCGTCTGCTGCTCGACTGCCAGGTTGAGGTCCGTCATCAAAGGATCAACCTCGATGCCATGAGCAAGCGCCCCCTGCTCGATATTCTCGAACATGGATGCGGCGCAACCCAGGCAGAACAAGCCATGGCTGAGGAACACTTCGATCGTCTGCGGGTACTTCTGCACGACCTCGGCGATTGGCATTTCCTTGGTGATAGTCACGCTAACCCCCTTGCGCGGCTCTTCCTGCCGCAATGACTCTGCAACTGGGCTCCATTATAACAAATGATACTAAACTTGTAAACATCCGGCCTGGACCGGCCAGCCTATTCGCCGGCTCCGATCTCGGGCAGGCTCTCGAAAGCAGGCAGGTCCACCAGATACAGGTTGCAGTAGCCTGAGACGTCGCTTGTGAAAAGCACCTGCTTCCCATCGGGGCTGAAGCGAGGGTGCGGGTGTGCCTGCTGAATGTGTTTTGAACTGTTGTGCCGGCAGAGCAGGCGCGGCCCGTCGTAGCCCTTGCCGTTCCAGCGCCACAGCCGGATCGAGCGTCCGCCATCGCCGACGATGAGCGACAGATCGTTTGAATGGATGTGCCCGGTGTCGGAGGCGAATTCGAACTCCATGGCCTCCTGGTTGTCGAAGCGGATTCGCCCCAGGAAACTGTGCCCATCTGCCGCGTGACCGTGGTAACCGATGTGCTCGCCGTCCGCGTGCCAGTATTCATGGCCAACGGCTTCGCCCTGCCGACGTGGTCGGATCATCCAGGGCTGCCCACCGCTGAGGTCCAACCCCCAGATACGGTTGTCCACCTTGTCCCACGGGCCCTCGTGGCAGAATGTGACCAGGTTGGGGCGGGTTGGCGAAGCGTTGATGTGGCCCAGCCAGGTGCGCTCCTGCCAGGCGACGCGCTCCTTGCCACCGGCGCTGGGCACGACGATGATCTGGCAGTGCGGCTTGGCCGCCCATGTCTCCTCGAAGCCGACGTAACCTCGCAGCAGGTCAATGCGGAAGCGGTTGGTCAGGTCCTCGACGATGATACCACAAAGGTACTGGCCATCGGCCGTGCAGTTCAGGCCGGAGGTGAGGTAGCCAGGCGGCACCGCCCAGAGATAGCGCAACCCCAGGTCCTTCAAGTCAATGGCGACGATGTGCCTGGCGTACCAGAAGTAAACCTCTGGGCGCACCGGGTTTACACAAGCGTCCAGCAGTTCCGTCTCATATGGTGGCGGCACCGGCTCCAGGTCGCTCACCTGGGTGATCTCGCCACTCGTCAGGTCCAGGCTGAACAGGTTGGTGCGGTTGGCACGATCAGAGCCGAACAGCAGCCGCCGACCCCGATCGTACCAGCCGGGGTTGGTGAAGTAGAAGTGGTGGCTGTGGCCTTTGTAAGCGGTCAACTGCCGCACTACCACGCCGGAGTCAGGGTCGCGCGATTCGCTCCATTCGGCCGGGTAGACGCTGCCTAGAGCCATGCTCTCCCTCGCTTCACCACTTCTTGAAGACAACGAACACGGCCAAAGCAATGAGCAGGAAACCCACCAGGTAGTTCCACTTGAATTCCTGGCGCAGGTACAGTACCGAAAACACCGAGAACACGACCAGGGAGATTGCCTCCTGGATCGTCTTCAGCTGCGCGGCCGAAAATTCGTAGCTGCCGATGCGATTAGCCGGCACCTGAAAGCAATACTCGACGAAAGCGATGAGCCAACTCAGGACGATCACTTTCGCCAGCGGAACGTTGCGGAACTTCAGGTGCCCGTACCAGGCCATGGTCATGAACACGTTCGAGATCAGCAACAGCGCGACAGTCGTCATACCGAGCCAGAAACCACACCTTACGGTGGTCTCGCCCAGGCGCCACCCATTGCTCGCTAGCCCCAAGGGTGGAGCGGGCCAAAACGGCTCGATGTTACTACTCCATCACTGGCCTCGCCACTTTTCATCTGCGCTCAGGGTGGCCTTGGACAGCCAACCAGAGGTCGCCGACCCTGGCCTGCCTCAGGTACTCCCGGCTTGCGCTTGTGTTTCGCCGTCAATGTGCTAGCCTCAATGCGCGACTGAGCGCCGCCCTGGCAGAGTAGTTCCGCCAGCGCGGCCAACATCAGGAGGACCTCAAATGCGAATCTGGGACTGTCATTGTCACGCGCGCGGCACGGAGACCGGCGAGGAAGTTGTGCGCTGGATGGACCAGGCCGGGCTGGACCGGATTACCCTGTTTGGCGCCTACCCGCCCTCGATGTCTCAGCCCTTTGACGCAAGCGATCCTTTGCGGCTTGACCCCTTCGACGCCTCAGGCCGCCCCGGTGGTTCCGGCCTCAAGTACACCCGCGAGGATGTGCGCGCCGCCATTGACCACGTGGCCAAGGTGCAGGCAGTGGCGCCCGAGCGCATCTATGGCATGATCTGGGCTGAACCGCGCGCCCCGGGAATGGTGGAAGAGATCGAGCGCGGCATCAACGACCTCGGCTTGCACGGCGTCAAGATGATCCCGGATCACTGGTCGCCTGGAGATGAGTTGCTCTACCCGATCTACGATAAGCTACAGGCGCTCGGCAAGCCGATACAGTTCCATTCCGGCATCCTCTATGGCTTCGGCGATAGCTCCCGCTTCTGCCGCCCGGCACTGTTTGAGACGCTGATGCACTGGCCACGGCTGCGCTTCTCCTTGGCCCACATCAGCTGGCCCTGGACCGACGAGTGCATCGCCGTCTTTGGCCGCATCCAGGCGGCAGCGAATTACAACCGGGAGCGGGTGCAGATGTGGATAGACACCTGCCGCGGCACGCCCGATGCCTGGCGCCTGGACGCCCTGCGCAAGGCATTCGCCTTCTGCGGCGCCGATCACCTCATGTTCGGGGTGGACACTTCACCGGCCGACCTGCCGCGTAACGCCCCGGTGCACGTGCGCAAGGACCTGGACATCCTGCGCAACGAATTGGGCATGCCCCAGGACCAGATCGAGATGTTCTTCTGGGGCGCCGCCGAACGTTTCTTCGCCGCCTAGGCAGGCGGTTAGGCGGAGAGAGGGCACGCGTCTACAGGCTGGCCTGGGCGGCTCGCTGCCCTTTCTCCGTCAGCGCCCACATGAAAGGCAGACTGTGGCAACTGCCGGCCATCGGGCACCCCTGGCAGCCAGAGGCACACTGCATCGCCCTCGCCGGCCGCAGGTAACCCAGGCGCACCAACTGCAGTAGCAGTTCGCGGGCCAGCTCCGGGCTGACGCCAAGCTGCAGCGCCAGCTCGTCCAGGCTGCCGACGCCGCGCTCAATCAGAACCAACGCTCTTTCTAACACATGACTCCTACATGCCAAACAGGCGCGCCAGGTGATAGGCCGTAGCGCCGCCAAGGACTGACAGTACGAACAGCATGAGAACGTTGCCCAGTGTCCATTTCCAGGAGCCGGTTTCCTGGCGGATGGCCGCCACCGTCGCCACGCAGGGCACGAAGAGCATCTGGGCGACGAGAAAGGCCAGGGCTGAGGCTGGCGAGATGGCTGCCCGCAGCACTGCCCCCAACTCACTGCCCTCGGCGTTTGTGCCATAGAGCACGGCCAATGTGGCCAGGCCATTCTCCTTAGCGACGAAACTCGCCAGGAGTGCCACCAGGCCCTGCCAGCTCAAGCCCATCAGCGCGCCCAGCGGTGAAAGCGAGCGCCCGACCCAGGCCAGGTAACTCGTGGCGATATCGCCGCTGGGGAGGGTCGCAAGGGCCCACACAACAAGGGAGGCCACGAGGATGATTGTGCCGGCGCGCTGCAGGAAGGACTTGAGATTCTGCCAGACAAACAAGCCTATGGTGCGCCAGTTGGGAGTGTGATAGAACGGCAGTTCCATAATGAACGCCGTCTGCTCACCAGGCAGCAGCACCCGGTCCAAGAGCACGCCAACGACAGCAAGCACAGCCAGGTTCAAACCGACCAGACCGACGGTGACCACGACGCCCATCGGCCCGAAGAAGGCTACCGCCAGGGTGGCCAGAAGGCCCAGCCGGGCGGCACAGGGGACTAGCGGCGCCAGCATTATGGTGATCAGCCGGCCACGGCGGGAATCTACGATGCGAGCGCCCATCACGGCGGGCACGTTGCAGCCGAAACCGAGGAGAAGCGGCAGGAAGGAGCGCCCATGCAAGCCGAGCACGTGCATGAAGCGGTCCATCACGAAGGCCGCTCTGGCCATGTAGCCGGTGTCCTCAAGCAAACCCAAGGCGACGAAGAAGATGGCGAGTATAGGCGTGAAAGTGAGCACTGTTCCCGCCCCACCGATCACGCCGTCGGCCAGCAAGCCACTCAGCCAGGTCGGGGCGCCGGCCAGAACGTGCCTGATCCAGCCGCCAAACCCGTGCACGATCCACTGGTCCAGCAAACCCTGCAAGGGCGAGCCGACTGCGAACACCAGCAGAAACACAACCGCCGAGGCCCCCAGGAGCATCAGAAGGCCCCAGAGCGGATGCGTCGCCCAGCGGTCCAAACGCTCAGTGAACGTGACCGGCCCGACCCCCGGCCTGGATACAGCCTGGTGGATGGCTGACGCGATCCACTCATAGCGGCCGCCGGCGATATCGAGAATAGCGTCCTCATGCTGCAGAAGGATAGCGCTCACCCGCTCCCAGTCCTCAGGTGGAAGCCATGAACGCGCCAGCTCGGTGACTTCGGAGTCGCCCTCTAGCAGCTTTACCGCCACCCATTCCGGCTCGTAAGGGGCGGGGACATGATCCCGGACCAGCTCGAGGATGGCGGCCATGGTCTGGCGGTGGTCCGGCCTCAGCGTCGGCCGGTCCGGGTGAAAGCGGGAGGGATCGCAGGTGAGGGCCCTGATCTCTTCCACGAGTTCGCGCACGCCCTGATTGCGCGAGGCCGACATCGGCACCACCGGCAGCCCAAGCACGCGCGATAGAGCCTCAGTGTCTATCACCAGCCCCTGCTGCTTCGCCACATCCATCATGTTGAGCGCCAGGATGATCGGCGCCGGTAGGAGGAGCAACTCCGCCAGGAGGTACAGGTTGCGCTCTAGCGACGCCGCATCAGCGACAAGGACGACGACGTCCGGGCGCTCCTTGATGATGTAATCCCGGGTGATTCGCTCTTCTTCAGAGGCGGCTGTCAAGCTGTAGGCGCCGGGAAGGTCCACCAACTCCAGGCGTATGTCGCCGTGACAATACAGGCCCGTCTTCTGCTCCACCGTTTTGCCCGGCCAGTTGCCGACGTGTTGGCTCAGGCCGGTCAGGAGGTTGAACACGGTGGACTTGCCGACGTTCGGCTGCCCCGCCAGCGCGACCTTGATCGTAGTGACGCTGCTGGCTGCCTCCATCCCCTCGGGGAAAGAGGCAGCGCCGTTCGTCTTGGCTATAGCGACACTGGCCCTGCTGCTCATCCGCGCACCTCTCCAAACGCCGGCATTCCAGGCCCTGCCTCCAGAGGCCACCTCATCGCACCGCTCGCACTGCATTGGCCGGCCCGATGTCGCCGACCCGCACCTGACAGGCCAACTCCCTCGATATCGCTCGCACTCTCCCCTTCACCTCGATCGTTACCGGCCCTCCGTATGGCTCGGCTGCCCGCAGCGTCACTACCCGGCCCGGCCGAATGCCCAGGCTATCCAGGTAGCGAAGCAGGCCGGCGTCCTCCTCCGGGACGGAGAAGACCGTCGCCTGCTGGCCAACCTCCAGGTCAGCAATGCTGGTGGACTGCCTCGGCTCGATATGGCCATCGGCGGTGGGCATAGCATGGCCATGCGGGCAGGACTGCGGCGCCTCCAGTAACTGCGCCAGGCGCTCCTCGACCACGGGCGACGTGGCGTGCTCGAGCCGACAGGCCTCTTCGTGCACCTGATCCCATTCCATATGCAGGTAATCCGTGAGAAAGCGCTCCCAGAGGCGGTGCCGGCGCACAACGCTCAGAGCTTGCAACCGCCCCTGGTCGGTGAGCGCTACGCCCTTGCGCGGTTCGTACACGGCCAAGCCACGTTCCGACAGTTTGCGCACCATCTCATTGGCGGATACAGGCGACACCGACAGGTGTTCAGCGAGCGCCGGTACTGTGGCGCAGCCGCCATCCTCAGTCAGCTTGAAAATGCCCTCCAGGTACTCGTCCACCCCTGCCGACATAGCCAGTGTCATATCATTAGGCCTGCCTAATCATTATCATATGGCTAGCCTATTATAAAGTGCCCTTCGCTCCAGGTCAATAGGTGAGGCGAGATATGCCGGCCTGCATCCCGGCCGGCGTCGCTACCTGGCCACGCGAGCCTGCGGCCATTCGCGTTCGGCTGAGCACTTGCATCAACCTGGGGCGCTCGCTTCCAGGGCCAGGTGCGGACCGTGGCGACGAACCGCGTCACTCAGGGTTGGGAAGTATTCTTGTCGTCAGGCGCAGGTTCGCCGGCCGCGGCGGCACTGGCCGCCCTGTACTGGGCCAGGCGTTCCGCGACCTGCCGCTCGTAGCCAAGCGTCCCCGGCTCGTAATAGATGCGGCCCTTCAGGGCATCGGGGAGATACTGTTGCCGGACCCAATGGCCGGCGAAGTCGTGGGGATAGAGGTAGCCCTGGCCATGCCCCAGGGCCTCGGCGTCGCGCGAAGCGTCCTGCAGATGCCTCGGCACCTGCACATGTCCCTCGCGCTCAACGTCGGCGAGCGCCTTGAAGTAGGCCGCCGCCGAGTTCGACTTAGGAGCGGTCGCCAGGTAGATCGCCGCCTCGGCCAGGTTGTACTGCGCCTCTGGCAGCCCCACCCATTCCAGAGCTCGTGCCGCCGAGACGGCGATGACGAGCGCCTGCGGGTCAGCCAGGCCGACATCCTCCGAAGCGAAGATGATCATCCGGCGCACAATGAAGCGCGGGTCCTCGCCGGCGTAGATCATCTTGGCCATCCAGTAGAGAGCAGCGTCGGGGTCGGAGCCGCGCAGGCTCTTGATGAAAGCGCTGATCGTGTCGTAATGCGCGTCGCCATCCTTGTCGTACAGGATCGCCCGCCGCTGCATCGCCTCTTCGGCGACCTTGAGCGTGATCCGCACCTTCCCCTCACGGTCGGCCGGCGTGGCAGTAGCGGCCGATTCGAGGGCATTCAGAGCCACGCGGGCATCGCCCCCGCAGAGACGGGCGATGTGGCGCAGAGCCTCCTCGTCGGCCACCAGGGGGATACGGCCGAGGCCTCGTTCCTTATCCTCCAGGGCGCGCCGCAGCAGGATCAGCACCTGCTCTTCGCTCAGCGGCTGCAACTGAAACACCCGGCTGCGCGACACCAGAGGGCCGATGACCTCGAAGTACGGGTTCTCCGTGGTCGCGCCGATGAGGATGAGCGTTCCGTCCTCGACATAGGGCAGCAGTGCGTCCTGCTGTGCCTTGTTGAAGCGATGAATCTCATCAACCAGGACGATAGTGCGTTCACCGGTCGCCGCCAGGCGACGCTTGGCCTCGTCAACCACCTTGCGGATGTCAGCCACACCGCTGGTCACGGCGCTGAGCATGACAAAGTGGGATTGGGTGGCGTTGGCGATGATCATCGCCAGGCTGGTCTTGCCGGTGCCGGGCGGCCCCCAGAGGATGATGGACGAGAGCAGGTCACGCTCGATAGCGTTGCGCAGAATGCGCCCTGGGCCGAGGATCTCCTCCTGGCCAACGAACTCATCGAGCGTCCGCGGCCGCATGCGCGCCGCCAGTGGGCCACGCGGGTTGGGGGCCGGCCGGCCAGGACGGAACAAACTTGCCTGCATCGCCACCTCCCGCCTTCAGTCTAGCTGCAGTTACGGGCAGCGCAAGGCAGAGCAGTCGTGGCTCTAGGCTCCGCTACTGAGCAGATGCCTGAGCGCCGCCTCGGCCTCCGGGTGGCGGAAGCGGAAACCTGAACTGAGCAGACCCTCGGGCAGGGCTCGCTGGCTGGAAAGCACTGTGATCGCCATCTGGCCCAGGACCAGCCGCAAGGCCAGGGCTGGCACCGGCAACCAGCAGGGCCTGCCCATCACACGGCCGAGAGTGCGCGCGAACTGGGCGTTGGTCAGCGGCTCCGGGGAACCAAGGTTGTAGGCGCCGCTTGCGTGATCGTTCTCGATCAGGAATTGGATCGCCCGCACCTCATCCTGGATATGGATCCAGGGGAACCACTGCCGGCCGCTGCCCAGTGGGCCGCCCAGGTAGTAGCGAAACGGCAGCATGAGCTTCGGCAGCACCCCGGCCTTCGTGGTCAGAACCGGGCAGGTGCGCACGATCACACGGCGCACCCCTAGAGCTTCCACGGCGGCTGTGCTCGCCTCCCACTCCACCGCGACGCGCGCGAGCCAATCCGCCCCCGGCCCTGTCCGCTCGTTGAGCACCTCGTCGCCGCGGGAACCGTAATAGCCGACAGCCGAGGCCTGCACCAGCACGGCCGGCCTTTCCCTGGCCGAGGTCACCGCCTCGACGACAGCAGCGCCGGCCAGAAGGCGGCTATCGCGGATACGCCGTTTGCGCTCCCGCGTCCACAGGCCGCTGGCAATGTTCTCGCCAGCCAGGTTGACAATGGCTCCCGCGCCGTCGGCGAGGTCGGCCCAGCCGGCGGCACTCGCACCATCCCATCTGACTACGCGGACGCCGTCGGGAGGGCGTGCACGCGCCGGGGCGCGGCTGAGCACGACCACTTCATGCCCGGCGCCCGCCAGTTCCGCCGCCAGGGCGGTGCCGATCAGCCCAGTGCCACCGGTAATGATGGTGCGCACTGCCGCCTCCTCCGGCCTGCCTGCCGGTCCAGTGCTTCACGACCAGCCTCAGCTTAGCACGAGAAAGGCCACCGGTCGAACTCACGGCGGCCGGTGGCCCGGGTCAAACCAGCCCTAGCTCAAGTCAGCCAGTAGTTTCTCCAGGCGGCCAACGGCTGCCTGCGAGTCCGCAGCAGCGTGCACGGCCGCCGCGAGCTCTGTCACGAAGCCACGCAGCCGGCTCAGGTCGCGCAAGATCTGAGGCAGCAGGTAGGCTTTCTTCACGTCCTCGGCGCGGGCCATCATCGCATCGAGGCAGCTCAGCCCGTCGCTCACTACCTGGGCCGCGGCCCGCAGGCCCTGCGCCCGAGCTTCGGGTTCAGCGGTCGCGAGAGCCTCCTGGCTCTTACGGATTGCGGCGAGGATCGCCTCGTAGGTGTCCACGACGGCGACCAGCCGCTCGCACTCCCACAGATACTGGTCAATCAGGCCTGGGTCCGGTGCCTTGGCCCGGCACGCTTCGAAGAAGTGACTGGCGCGGCTGAGGTGGGTGCGCATACCGTGATAGGTGTTGCGCAGGCGCATGCTGTCGTGCAGCAAGGACTTGACAACGTTCCCGGGATACTGGGAACGGGCGCGCGAGTAGCTGTGCCAGTAGAAGAGCAGCATGTCGAGCGCGCCACGCACCCAGGGTACGCTGCCGTAGGCCTGATCGAACTTCTCGAAAGCCTCGACCGCCTCGAAGCCGCTCGCCCCAGTCACCTTGCGGGCGTACTTGCTCTTGAACTCGTAGATATCCTCGACCGTCGCCTGGTTCCAGGAGTACTCGGCCAGGCAGTAGTAATTGCGATCGAAGGCCGGGTCAAAGGTAGCGTAAGCGTCAGCACCCTCGGCACCAGCCCGGTGCGCCAGAGCAAGATGCGGGTAGATGTTCGAGGTCAGGTCCTCGTAGAACAACCAGAACCAATACCCGGGCATCGGCGTGGTCCAGGCGCGCAGGCCGAGGTCTTGCGGTATTTCGAGGGCCGGCTCGTCGTAACGCCACCACTGCAATACGACCTTGTCCCTGACGCCGGCCTGCTCCAGGCTAGCGACGAACTCCGGCGTGAGCATGCCCACGCTCGCCAGGTGATCGTTCCAGATGGTGATGTTGTTGATGCCTTTGGCTACCAGGTGCTGCGTCGCCCTGATCACATACTCCTGCAGCAACTCGTTCCGGCTCTTCTCGCGGCAGGCCGGGCACTTGCACCAGGGGTCAACGACCCGCTCCGGGTTCTCTTCATCGGCGCCGGTGATGTTGTAGATCTCATCCAGGCCCATATGGAACCAGTCAATGCCATTGGGCGCCAGATAGCGGTCAATGATGCTATCCCATAGCTCGAAGATCAGTTCGTACGTCTTCGGGTTGCTCAGGCAATAGCCGTACACCTGGGGCCGCCCCGCTTCGTCCTTGGCCGCGACCTCAGGATGCGTGTGCGGGATGAGCGTGGTGTGGCCCGGGCCGTTGAACTGCGGCCGCACGATGACGTTGCGGCTCTTAGCGTAGGCTACCACCTCGCCGAAGAAATCCTCCTCGAACATCCTCGGCAGGTAGGTGAGCGATTGCCACTGCTGCTGCTTGGCCGAGTAGTACTTGATCGTTTTGGGCGTCTGCAGTTCCGGGTGCTCGGGATAGGGCAGCATCGAGAATTCCGTGCGCTTGCCCTCGTACTGCACGCACCAGCAGGCGTAGACGCCGATGCCGAGGCTGTTGAACTTCAGCGCCGCCATGTAGTCAATGCAGTCCTTCCAGTCCTGCAGGCTCATCAGGTCGGGCCCCCACTTGGATTCGATGTACAGGCCACGATAGCGGAAGTCCGGCCAGTCGCTGATGACGGCGCCATCAACGCGCACGGAATCGCCTTCTTTGTACAGCATCTGCCGCAGAGTCTGAGCAGCGTAGAAGGTACCGGCAGGGGTGTTGCCCAGCAGGGCGATACTATCGCCCTGGGCTAAGAGACCATAAGCTTCCGGATGCTGGCCAGCATCGCGCAAGGCGCACTCCGCTCCCTCGCGCTGGCGAGCGCAACCACCCACGTAGATGGACACTCCCCCACCTGCATCAGTGCCCATTTCGGGCCGCGCCTCGCCCAGCTTGGCGATCGCATCGGCCACCACTGCAGCGGCAAGGCGCTCCAACGGTTCCGCATTCTCGGCAAGCACGATGCGGCAGAGCGCCTGGCCGCTTTCAGCCAACACCAGTTCTTCACTTAGCCACTGCACGTTCTGCGGCTGTGGGAAAATGAGCGCCTTCACTAGTGCCTCCTCGAGTTGTCGTCTGGCTCCGGGATTATGCACAGCTGTCACAGACGCCTGCCGTCCCCTGCGCCGACCGAGTCGCATGCCAGCCGAGCGTGGCCTGGGCCTGCACTATGGCTAATGATAATGGCCCTGCTGCATGCCGCCAAGCGCCAGGAGGGACACTCATGCCCTTTCGGACACCACCGGGCGCGAGTCCCCGCGCTGTTGGCCGAACGAGAAAACGCGAAGGGACACAGCTGGACGCACAGGAGCGCAGATCGGGGTCAATTCCCCCTCACTCTCCAGCATGAATCTGCGTGCATCCGCGTCTGTCTGTGTCCGCTCAGCCGGCTGAGGTACCGCTTTCGGCAGGAACGTCCCAGGCTTCAGACGCGCAGGCGCAGGGCCTGAGGCAAAATGCGCAGTGTCGCCGGCGCCTGCCCGATCAGTTCGCCGTCAGCCTCTAGCAGGAGACGCTCGTCGCTCTCCACTCTCACCTCGCGCGCCCGGCTCGTCTCGACGACCTTCAGGTGCGTGTGCCAGCCGAGGTAGACGCTTGGCACCCGCGCCAGCAAGCCCAGGGGGGAGGTAGCCTTGATGAGGATGATATCGAAAAGGCCATCGGTCGGATCGGCCTGAGGGGCTACTTTCATACCGCCGCCGAAGTACTTGCCATTGCAGGCGAAGAGAGCCGTGATCGGCAGCGACCGTGTCTTCCCCTCGATTGTGAACCGCGCCTGCTTGCTGCGGTAATGCATCACCGAGCGCGTCACCTGCGCCAGGTAGGCCAGCGTGCCGTGCGGCCGCTTGCCGACCTTGGCGCGGCCGAGCATATCCTCCACTACGGCGCCGTCGAAACCGAAGCCAGCAGCATTGACGAACAGACGGCGGGTCGTCTTGCCGTCACGCTCGATCATGATCTCGCCGAGATCTATGGTACGTGTAGCCTGAGACTGGCGGAGCAGGCGCACCGCGGCGACCGGGTCGCGGTGGCCAAGAGTGCGCATCAGGTCACAACCCGTCCCCCGCGAGATCACGGCCAGGTTGACGGGCGGCACCTTGCCGTAGCCGACTTCGCTGCCATCTATGAGGCCGTTGACCACCTCGTTGACTGTGCCATCACCGCCCACAGCGACGACCGTGCCGTACCCGGCCAACAGTGCCTCTCTGGCCAACTCGGTCGCGTGACCAGGAGCTTCCGTGAGCGCATCGTTGAACACCAGCCCCTCGTTCAAGAGCAAGGAGCGCATCTCGGGCCACTCACGCCCGACTGCCCCGCGCGCGGCAGTGGGGTTCACGATCACTCTCAGTTCATCGCTCGTCACCCTGCTCGTCACCCCCCTGAAACCCGAACGCCCCGCATCTCAACCTACCGGCTAAGCCAGGCTTCGCCCGAAGGCTCCTAACCGCTAGCCTGCGGCTGCGCACTCGAAACCGCCACCGTCGCGATCAGGCCTGGGCCGCTGTGGCTGGCGATCGCCGAGCCAGTCTCGAAGACAGTGATCCGCCGGCGCGGAAAGCCGGTCGCCGCCGCCAGCTCATCGGCGAATGCCTCGCTCCGCTCCTGCCGGAACGTATGCCCGACCGCCAGTTCCTCGAGCGGCGACCTTGCGCTCAGTTCAGCCAGCATACGCTTCAGCCCCCGCTCGCAGGTGCGGCTCAGGTTAGCCAGCTTCAGTTCGCCAGTGTTGAAGGTGAGTATGGGCTTTATGTTCAGCGTCCTCGCCGCCCGGTCAATAGCCCCGATGAAATGGTCGGCACGCCCGCCACGGCGAACGAACGACACTGTGTCCAGCAGTATCTGGACGTTCAGGCGAGAGCGCACACTCTTCGCTGCCTCGACCACCTGTTCAAAGGACAGCCCCTTTGCGGCAGCCTGAGCGGCAGCGATCACCTGGTAGCCGAGGCCATAGGATATGCTCTGCGAGTCAAAGACCGTGACCCGGTCGCCGAACTCTCTGGCAGCGCTCCAGGCCGTGCTGACGGCGTTGCTGTGCCGCCCCGTCAGGCACATGCAGAGCACGCGTGAACCGCGCTCAACCAGCTGCTGAAAGGCAGTGACATAGTCACCGATCGGTGCCCCCGAAGTGAAGGGCGGCGTCTTCTCGGCGAGCCGCCAGAACTGTTCCCGCGACAGCTCCGTATCCAGGAATACCTTCTCGCCGAAGCGAACAATCAGGGGCACCAGGGTGATGCCATACTGGCTCAGAACCGCTTGTGGTAAGTCGCAGCTGCTATCGGTGACTATGCTGATCCCATCCATGACCGCACCGTCAATTGTGAGCTATCAGTTCTCGTCCGCCAGGTGCCAGCGCTTGCCCTTCGCCTCGACCATGCTGGTGAAGCTGGCCAGGGCCTCCCGGGAAAGCCGCTCGGCTTCTTCTTCGCTCTCGCCGGTGGCGACCAGGTCCACCGGAAGGAAATCCTCGGGGCCATTGCGCAGGGCAACGAACGCCTTCA
>Ga0078972_1012321_pt1 | contig 14769 bp, 14 predicted proteins | sample YelNatPaOPGAMG01_FD_67568 | JGI IMG/M metagenome (GOLD analysis project Ga0078972, IMG submission 67568) | Hot spring thermophilic microbial communities from Obsidian Pool, Yellowstone National Park, USA - OP-RAMG-01 (SPADES assembly) (version 2) | ecosystem: Environmental > Aquatic > Thermal... | reverse complement strand
TGAGTATTTCCTCATCTTCTCTGCAAAGATTTTTGATATCTTCTCTTGCTCTTGAGTTCGCCAGATCTCTAAGGTTTCAAGTATACGCCTCTGGCGGTAATCATCAACCAGAGAGGCATATTCATTATTGTTCTTGTTCTCCAATGAAGATGCATACCCAACAATTTCTTTGATTAGCGGTTCTGTCACTTCTTGCTTCAGCGCTGCAAGGTCTTCATCTATAATCTCAAGTATCTTCCTTTGTTCAACTGCAACGAGTTCTTTGCTGTAATCCTTTTGTGATAGAATGCGCTGGAGCTCCTCCTCAAATTTATTTGAGCGTTCATCAAGCTCTTTAGCAGAGATCTTAAGATTGCTCTTTTCTATGAGGCGATGATTTAGTAACTCTTCAGCGATCCTCCTTATTTTTGATTCTGAAACTGATATAACAAAATCCCCTTTCTGCGAGACGATGAACTCTTCAAGCACCCTTTCAAAATCATCAATACCCCATTTATGCCTTTTGTTAAGCAATTTTGATTCAAGTGCATTTTTTGCTGAAAGTGGGAATATTCGGATTTTGCTAGGTTGAATGCCCATATTTGAGGCAATTATTTTCTTGTTGAAGGTTATCAGTTCTTTTATCTCCTTCTCGTTTAAATAATCAATCTTATTCAGCACGAAAAAGAACTTTGATGCGTATTTTGAACTATCCTTAAGGAATTGGCATTCCACTTCACTTATCGGCGGGTCTGATGATAGTAAGAATATTACTGCATCTGCATTCGGCAAGAACTTATATGTAACATTAGTGTTGTGGCGGTATACGGATCCAATCCCAGGTGTATCCACAAGAACAACACCGTGTTTAAGGAATTCAGATGGCGTCTCAATCTCAACCCTCTCAACACCTTTGATATTATCTGGGTTGAGTTTCTCCGTTACATATTCCTCAATCTTTTCCTTTCTTATTTCAACTTGTCTGCTATCTTGGAATATTACGAGAATCCTCAACCTGGGCCCATATCTAATGATTGTTATTATGGATGTGAGTGGAAGCACTGCCGTTGGAAGCAATCTCTGCCCCAGCATCGCATTTATTAGAGTGGTCTTACCGCGCTTGAACTGGCCGACAACAGCTAATGTAAACGATCCTGTCTCAAGGTTTTTTGTTATTCTATCAAGTGTCTCATTTGCACTGCTGTCAATATTACTAAGCTTCTGTATGATATCAAGAAATTTTGCTTCCTTACGGTTGAATTTCTCAGCGGTTGCTTTCATGCGCTTCACTCATACCTGGCAGTGTTCTAGGAGTTGTTATTTCTTAATCAGTTCGAGAAAACCCTCTTTATCAATTCTAAACCTGTGCGTTTGGTTCAATTTGCAAACCAGCTCCCCAGTTTCTTTATCTTTGAGGAGTTGCGATGTCACCCCATTCTCCATATTACACAGCGGACAGAAGTTTGCCATAGTTTCACCTCATAAAAGTAGAAGCTATCAGCCGTGAGGCAGTTCGCAAGTTGCTGGCGAGCTTCATCGCCCCAGTATAATTATAGGATGAAATATATTAAAATTAGATCTCCCCCCGCCTTTTATTATTTGCTTATCAGAATTATCTCCGTATGGATGGGCTCTCTACTATTACAATCTTCCTGATAGTTGCTGCTGTTTTTGGAGCATTGTTATGGCTCTCCATATTTCTTACCACCTACATTCATTTTCCGAGGATGGAACCAAAGAAACGGATTAGACTTTCTCTTCTTAATGCTACTGCAATTTTAGGCATTCTCCTTATTTGTTCGCTGGCATTCTTCCTAATCCTTAAACTCCTGCTTAATATAGATGTTTAATGTTTCATTGCAAGGTGAAAATTATAGAAAAGTAAAATGCAGCACTTTGGGTTGTATTTTTCAGAATATTTTCATTTTCTTTCTATTCCTGTACAGTTTTTTTATCCAGTGGATTTCATTATCTGTTAGCTCAGACTCTATTAGATCCCGCGAGTAGTATGCATCCTCATCTTCTACATATACATACTGCTTGCGGAATTCCTTCTCAGCCAATTCCACCTCTTTCTTATATTTCACTTTTCCTTTGTTCTCCCACCATTCTTTCCAGCGCTTCTCAAACTTCTTGAATCTATTACTGCTCATGAGAGACCCCCTATGCCACTCTGCGATCACTCCGCCGCCTGCTACGGATATCTTTCCTGCGAGGAGCAAATCCGCCCATCTGTGTTCTTCCCCGGTTTTTGCAATCCCATCGTAGTCCTCTAAGATTTCTTTTTCGTTTGCATCAAAAACCATTTTTATCACCTCAAGAGAATTAGGGCCTTTCTTATATTTAATAATTTATGCCATAAAATATTACTATTGGTAATATGTGGTGAGCATATGCATCTGCCCACGATTGAGGAATTAAGGGAATGGCGCGAGCGTTTGGGTATAACTCAGAAACGGGCTGCAACGGCTATCGGGATAAAACAGCCCTACCTGGCAAGGATTGAAAAAGGTGGATGCGAGCCGGGCTATTCATTGATCCGGAAGCTCATCTCTTTTTATGAGAGTGTGGAGAATACACCAAAGGAGACGCTCTCAAAGTATTTCAACGATTCGGTTGTCTATGTAGATCCTGATGATTTAGTTTCAGAAGCGGTCCGCAAAATGCGCAGGAATGGGTATTCGCAGATGCCCGTATTCTCAAAAGGCAAGAATGTGGGGAGCATAAGCGAGGCTTTGGTATGCAAGGCAGAGCTCAAGTCCGGAAAGGAGCATGTCCTCGAGATGAAAGTTAGGGAGATTATGGGCCCGATCTTTCCCGAGATGGATGTCAATACCCCTGTGGACCTGGCCAGCCAGATACTAACAGGAACAGACCTTATTATTGTAAGGAAAAATGAGAAAATAGTTGGAGTCCTCACAAAAAGCGACCTGATTTAATCAGTTTTTATGAATATCATTTTCTCTTTATTATCCAGTATGAAGTAGCCCATTCTTTCGAATTGCACAACCTCTTTCTCTTGAATATTCTTGGCAGCAGCGGCTTCGCACATCCCCTTAACCTCAATAAGGCTTTTTTCGTTCTTCTCCTCACCGTTAAACGGCTTGTCAAGATACCAGAACGTGCAAGGGACACATGTACGTGAATCTACCCATTGAAGTTTCTTGGAATCCTTGACAACATCCTGAACCAGTGCAACCTTACACTCTGCATATCCTTTACTTTTATCTATCCGCACAACATTGATGTTTCTCAGATCTTTCAAGCGCACAAGCTCGAGTTCGTGAAGTTCATCGAAATCCTCAGCGCTTATGTACACCTCATCAGAGAACGGAACGGGCCTCGTTCCCATATCAAGCGTGGAATGCAACCGCACTGCAAGTACACCGCTCCCAAGCCCTTCTATCTTGAGTTTCCTTGGCTCTTTAGCCGCATAATAATGCTTGGCAATGGGTTCATAATACTTTCTCGTCTCAGCAAGCAGCTTTTTCAGGTCTGTTTCCACCTCAACCTTGCTCAGGCCGAATGAGAGCACATACTCCGCAATTGCTTGAGGCGGGATCCCTCTCCTGCGTAGACCCGCAAGCGTTACAAGACGGGGGTCATCAAACCCAGTGAAGAACCCACTCTCCACATGCGGCCTGATCAACCTCTTGCTTACAGGATACCCTTCTATTGCCAATCTCGCAAATTCATAATATTTTGGTGGTGTGAACCCAGCCCATCTAACAATAGTCTCTTGAAGTTCAGCGCGGAGCTCAAACTCCTTTGAACGCAGGATGTGCGTAACCCCAAATATTACATCACTTAATGGATTTTCAAAATCATACGCAGGATATACGCGGTACTTATTCCCGAGACGGTAATGCTTGGCTTCAAGCACACGGAACAGTACAGGGTCGCGCATAGTAGTATTGAGCGATTTCATATCCCCCTTGAGCCGCATGACTACTTTTCCTTCGGGCATTGTCGTTTTCATCTTCTCCCACAACTCAAGGTTCTCTTCAATGCTTCTGCCCCTGCATTTGCATTCCTCGCCTTTCGCCCGCTTTTCCTTCATTTCATCCTGTGTGCATGTGCATATATACGCGTGCTGTTCGCGAAGGAATTTCTCTCCTATCTGTACAATCTGGTCAAATATATCAGAAACAAACAGTATCTTTGATGGTGTGATCCCCATCCATTTCACATCATTTATGATTGCATCTACATACTCCTGCTTGCACGTCTCAGGATTTGTATCATCAAACTTTACATAGAATTCTCCGCCATGCGCCTCAGAAACTTTATAGTTGATCAGCATCGCTTTTGCATGGCCGATATGTAGGTACCCATTAGGTTCAGGTGAGAATCGTGCCACCACCTTCCCGCTTACATCATCAAGCTTCCACTCTCTCTTCTCCTCTTTCTTAACCTCAACTATACCGTATGAATTATACTCCTTTTCTATTTGAGATTTATCAAGTGCATTAACTTCATTGCAAGTATTTCGGATGACCTCCATCAGCGTTTTCATATCATTTTTTGCTTCCGGCGCTTCAGCAATCACCTTGCCTACAACAGCCTTAACATCTGCCTTGCCATAATCATATGCATTCTTGATTGCAATCTTCCGTATAAGCGCTCCTAAATCAGCCATGAAAATTCCACCTCATACCTTGCATAACAATTCATCCAGTTTTTTGTTCTTGCGAAGTTTGTAGTTTACCCGTATGATGGGTATTTTTATATTGAGTAAACCAATTAAATCTGTTGGTGTTGCCGAGATAATGGTAGAGGGGTTTGCCTTTTTAATAAGAGCGCTCAACTCCCGGATCTGCCCTTTTGAATAGCCGACTGCGGGTACAACCTGTTTTATGTGCGTATACTTTTCATAGATCAGCTTGTATTCACCCACCGCATACTTGGCGCCATCGAGTATGGTGCATCTCTTTTTCTTTGCAGTGATATATCCTATCCCATACGGCATCCCGCCGTGTGTAATGGTGGGCCCATCCTCAATAACAAGCACGCGCTTCTTTTCATCCTCACTAATCTCCCTGTCCATGAACGCATCCATCTCAATCTTTATGACTTCTGCATGCGGGTTCATCTCTTTCGCATTCTGCATAATTACCTGCGCGCCTTTTCTATTCCATTTATTGATCGCGATGATATCAGCCATCCTGAAATTTACCTCGCCGGGATGGTATGCTTTCTCATGCCCTGCACGCATTGCATCTGCAACCGTAATCATCAAATCCGGCTTGAAGAATGGGAAGTCATTATTCCCCCCGTCCCATATGATTACATCCGCCTCTCGCTCAGCAGACCGCAGGATTTTTTCATAATCAATGCCCGCATATACCGTAAACCCGTTGCGTATATGTCTCTCGTAATCCTCCCTCTCTTCAATGGTGCACCCTTGCTTATCCAAATCGTGGAGTGAATTAAACCTCTGAACCGCCTTTTTCTCAAGGCCCCCATATGGCATTGGGTGCCTCACGATTACCGCACGTTTCCCCCGGCTCCTTAGCCACATGCTTATGTATTCAGTGAGCGGGCTCTTGCCAGCACCAGTTCGTGTGGCGCATACCGCAATGATCTTCTTTGTGCTTTTGAGCATTGTAGCATCGGGCCCGAGCAGTATGAACGATGCGCCGGAAGCAAGCGCCCGCGATGCCAGGTGCATTACATCCACATGCGCCAGGTCCGAGTATGCAAGACACACATATTCAATGCGTTTCCTCTTGATTATCTTCTCAAGATCTTTCTCGCAGAATATTGGCACGCCACTAGGATAGAGTTTGCCCGCAAGTGCCGGCGGGTACAACTCAAGTTTTACTGGGAGCTGTTCTGCAAAAGTAAACCCTACCACCTCATATTCCAGGTTATCCCTGAAGAACACATTGAAATTATGAAAATCCCTTCCAGCCGCGCCGAGTATAAGAACACGTTTTCTTTTTTGTGGATGTGTCATGCTTTTTAACTTTCACCTAAAACTTATAATCATGTATGATTTGGGCCGGCCGGTAACCGATAACTTTTATATGTCTGAGGGGATTACACGATACTCGCTTATTAGAGGGCACGCAATACCGTCAGTTTCCCCGTCCGTGCATTATGCAAGTGCATTATTTGAGGGGATGAGCATTATTGCAGTGCGGGAAGGTGCTAAGTTGAGGCTGGGCCTATTCCACCCCGCCCTGAATTTTGAACGTCTGAGGCATAATATCAAATCATTGGGTTATAACTGGGAGCTTTACAGCGATGAGCAAATCATTGAGAGCATTTTCACGATATGTGCACTTAACAATTGGAATAATGCAATTGAACTCGAAGGTGCAAATACTTCGGTCAAGTGCGATGGGCGCGAGTACAAGCGAATCTATGTACGGCCTTTGGTCTACTCGAATTACAACGGGATCGGCCTCGCCGAACCTCATAACATTGAGTTAATGCTTAATCTTGTACCTATGGGCGAGTATATCTCACCGCCAGACCCTGCAGGGGTAACTGCGCTGCTCTATCCGAAACCGCGAGACCTTCCTTTTGCACAATATAAGGTATCAAGCAATTATCAGTTATCAATACACGCAAAAACCGTCCTTACTGCTTATAATAGATCAAACAACCCACCACATTGTGATGAGGTTATTTTCCAGAATAGCAGGGGCATTATTACAGAAGGGTCCGGCGAGAATGTTGTAATGCTTAGGGATAACGAGTTAATAACACCTCCTCCAAGTGAAGGCGCACTCCCGGGTATTACATACAGGATCCTATTCATGATCGCGCAGGAGTTGGGGCTCAAGACACGGTTTGCCACATTCAAGTACGGTGATGTTGAATCCGCAGATGCGCTTCTGTTCACCGGGAATGCTGCTGGTGCAGTGCCAATAAAACGGATTGTGCGTGTGGATGAGGATTACAATTTCCTTGATCAGAAGGCGTGCAAGGAAGGCGGGACGAATCCCATGGTACAAAAACTTAAGGAGGAGTATAACCGCATTCTTCTCGGGGATACTGCTTACGGCAATTTCTTCACCTATCTAGATGAGTGGATAGATGAGAAGCGGCTCAGCGAACTTAATGCTCTGGGCGCAGAGTTCAAGCGGTTGCTTGCAGAGGAAAACAGAAGGTATGATGGTACAAACAGTACAGTGCTTTCTTTTATGGAAATCCCTCCTGCGCTATCAGTTTCAAGGAATTATTTTGATGATAAGAAGTGGATGCTTGAGAAGTTCAGCATACAAAACTATTTGAAATAAAAAAGAGAATGCGGCTGCCGGGATTTTCCCATGTCGACCCAAGGGGGGCTCCGCCCCCCTTAGTTCGACCTTCTCCCAAACCCCCTGAGTTTTGCATAGGGTTTGTCTTCAACTCAAAGGGGCACATTCCCTTTCTTAGTGCAGGTTCTTTATGCGCTAGCATAAAGAAAGTGCAGTGCTTTGAACCCGGATCATAAGCTCTCCTCTTTCTTTTCTTTATGCGTGAGCATAAAGAAAGTGCCAGGGGTTTCCCCTTTCTTAGTGCAGGTTCTTTGTGCCCAAGCACAAAGAAAGTGCCTTTGTGCACTTTCTTAGGCATCCCAAAGAAAGTGCCATGGAGGGCTCATGTCCTAACCAGGTTAGACTACAGCCGCACGTTATTTGTTTTAACTGATAAAGTATTAAAAAACAGAAGTATGGGGCTGCCCAGATTTTCTCACTTCCCCTAAATTCAAGGGAAATGCTTTGAACTGGGGTCTCGAAGTTTTTCTCTATGAAGAACCTCCTATTCCCAAACCCCCAAACAACAACCTCTGGGGTTGCCGTGGGTTGCGAAGGGCCGCGCTGGGGGCCCTTCGTGAGGAGGGTCTTATGGGCGAGGGGAAACCTCCCCTTGCCCATACCCGAACCTCGAAGCATACCAGGCTAGCCCACAGCCCCATTAATTATCCAGCAATCCACTTACTGGAATCCATAGGATTCAATATCCTTCTGGATATTCTTACTTTTAGCAAATATAGCTTTTAAATAGTTTGACCTTCGTGCAATCTCCTCGTATATCTTGCTTTCCGCCCATCCATTTGCAAATGCAATCTCCTCAATTACACGCGATTTGGCAGGTGTACGAACCACAGTATCTTTCTTAGGATCATACTGGAACAAGTGATGGATAGTAATCCCGCCTCTGCTTTCAGCAAGCTCGCACACTTCAACAACCTTTCGTGTCTCCTTTACCGTACCTCCGCTAAACTTAAGGAATCTTCTCTGCACAATCACAAGGTCTATTGCACTGAAATCTGACGGCATAACCTCATTATAACGCAGGCGTGACACAAGCTCCTTTGCACTGTGTGCGTGCATCGTTGCATAGCACCCGCGGGCCTGCCCTGCATTCATACTCTCAATCATTGCAAGTATTTCCTCCTTTGAGCGCACCTCACCTATTATAACCCTATCCGGCCGCATTCTCAGGCTATCCTCAATCAGGTCTTTCATCCGAATGCCCAGCGATGGGTTGGTTTTCATTTTAACCTGATGCTTATGCGGTATCACTATTTCGGGCGTTTCCTCAAGCAGGACTATACGCTCAGTTATGGGAACGAAAGAGAACAGTGCATTAAGTGTAGTCGTCTTGCCAGCAGCAGTATTGCCGCATACGATAATATTCTTGTCATTCTGGAAAATCAACCATAGAAATGCCAGCAGGTCCGCATTATACCCAGTTTTAACGAGGTCGCGCACTGTAAGCGGAACCTTCTTGAATTTCCTGATCGTAAGCTCTAAATCTGAAACCGGCTCAATAGTAGCATGCAATCTTGAACCATCCGGGAGCACCGCATTAAGCCGCGGGTTCTGCAGTGTGATACGCCTGCCAATCTTGCGGGACATCTTGTTTATTATGTCTATCAGTGCATCCCTCTCAGTGAACATCACATTAGTGTCCAGCCATCCTTTCTCGCGATGGAATACATATATTGGCGTTCCCAGCCCCACAACCGCAATCTCTTCAAGCATATCATCTTCCAGAAGGTATGTGAGCGGGCCATAGGCATAAGTGGCAAGGAATATAGCATCTGTGAGATACTTGATCTGCTCTTCATCTGCACTTATCCTGTTCTTGTTAAGATGCTGCACAAGCAATTTATTGATAATCTCGCGTGCAACTGCACCATTCTCTATCACTTCATCCTTAACTGTATCGCTGAACTCTTTGCACACCCCTTCAATAACATCCTTTTCATCACTGCTGAGCTTCTGCATAGGAATTTTGTACTGCCCTTCGTTTATGACCTCCCAGCCGATCCAACCCATTCAACCACTTTTTATGTAATATGCTATCTCCCAAACCTTCGCTCTCTTGATGCATACTCTTTCAATACAGCCTCAAAATCCTCTTTTGAGAAATCCGGCCAGTACTTGTTAACAAAAAACAACTCACTGTACGTGCTCTGCAACGGGAGAAGGCCTGAGAGCCGATATTCACCCGATGTGCGCACAATAATATCCGGGGGCGTTATATCCCCTGTCCATAGCCGCTCAAGGATTTCTTTCTCACTAATCTCATTTATCTTTCCATTCCTGTAATCCTCTGCAACCTTTTTAATGCACTCAAAAAGCTCAACCTTCCCGCCATAATTGAGCAGGAAATTCACGCGGTACTCATCATTCTTTGCAGATTCCTTCTCCACTTTTCTTATGTATTCCTGCAATCTTTCAGGGAGCTCCTCAATCCTTCCGTAAAACCTCACGCGCACTTTCGGGTATTTGCTCTCATTGCCCGCATTTTTCTCCTCCTGCGCTTTATGCAAAATATCTGCAAGCTTGGTTTCAAAAAGCCGCATGAGACCGCGGACCTCCTCCTCAGTCCTGCTCCTATTCTCCGTTGAGAATCCCCAAAACGTTACGGTATGTATCTCCTTCTCTTTGCACCACTTGAGCACTTCACCGATCAGTTCAATCCCTGCCTCATGGCCTTTAAGCACATCCAACCCTCTCTGCTTTGCCCACCTGCGGTTCCCGTCAGGTATGAATGCTATATGTGCAGGTACCCGTACCTGAGCATTTTCAGCGGGGCTATGGGAGGAGTGAGCTGATGTAATCCATATCACCTTTTTTCTCTATATAATGAGGCACACCCAAGAGGTTGCCTATACGCATAACTGCACCTATTGCAGTATCATTAAGCATATTATACATATATCTTACATCCTTATGCCTTTTTAACTCTTTGACATGCCTGCTCATACGCATATCATATTCGTGAATCTTCTGATGCAGGATGCATTCAGCAGCGGTCTTCGCGGAGATCGTTGAGAAATATACGCCCCCTCCGCTTGTCGCCTTTGAATACCCGCCTGCACCTCCAATCAGCACTGTCTTGTTATGTGCATTTTTCTTTCTTGGTTCAAGCGGGATAACCCCGCCAAACCTCCTCACACTTCTCTGTGCACGAATGCCTGCGCGTTGGAATGATTGTCTAGTATCAGGATATCATGCCTGGCGGCTGTTAGCTACTAGTATTTCTACGAGGTTAGAATGATAATTTATTGTACAAAAAAAGCACCCGCCGGTCATGGGACCGCCGGGCCCGCGGAAAATAGAGGTAATCCACGGTATGCATCCACCACAACACTTGAAAGGAGAAGAAAGATCTCCGGCTAGGCAACCGGTAAGGTGCTTTTGCCGGGCTTCGCAGTTTCATGGTTCCCTCTGTCACCATAGATCAAACACGTTGGTTAATAATGTGTTAGCATGTTGAGGCTGATACATATATAAAGAAGAAGCTGGGGCATGCGCCCCAGCTTATTTAATTGTGATCAGATAATTGTCGCAAGTTACTGCTCGCCTTCGATCTTCACCTTGTGCGCTTCCGCAACCTCGGCTTTCGGCAGCTTGACTTCGAGGATGCCGTTCTTATATACGGCTTTCACATCATCGGGCTTGACCTCGCTCGGCAGCACGTAGGATACCCTGAACGTGCCGTAGTTCTGCTGGCGCACATGGTATCTCTCTTCCGGCTTTTCCTCCTCGGCTTTGCGCTCACCGGAAATGGTGATCCTGTCATGGGTCACGTCGATGTTGATATCATCCTTGCTCATGCCCGGAAGCGATGCCGAGATAGTAAATTCCCTCTCGGTTTCCTTCAGATCAACATCGGGGATCATCTCGCTCGTTAACTCTGGAAATGCCCAGGGCCTCGCGCGCAGCGTCGGAGCGATGAAGAAGTCTCGGAACATTCTTTCCATTTCACGGAATGTGTTCCACGGCTCCATTGTCGCAAGCTCGCTGCCTTCTCTTCTTGCCAGACCTCTTTCGCGTGCCATTGTAGCTCACCTCGTTTTGCTTTACTGAAATTTAATTTTAATATACCCCCAGTTGATGCCACTATAAACATATATAGTGATTATTATGATGGGGTGTCACTTGATAGTAATACGCTCATAGTGTCTCTTTAGTTCCTCTGCTTTTGGCAGGATTTTTCGTAATGGGGGTCTAATCAAGATTCATACATACCCAGAAGGGAACCGAATAATGGCAAGCAGAGGCGAGATTCAGGAAAAAGAGAGACGAGTAAGGCAGTTAATGGAGCGCGAGGGGCTCGATGCGCTCGCGATTTCTACGATCCATAACTTCGCCTGGTTCACATGCGGCGGAAATAACTACGTCGGGATCGCGGCTGAGGTTGGTGTGGCGACCATCGTTGTTACCCGCGATGCCAAGTATATCGTCTGCGATAACATCGAAGCCGGGCGGATAGCTGATGAAGAGGTAATCGGACAGGGATTCGGTTTTCGCGCCTGCTATTGGTATGAGGGGAAAAAGGACGATCTGATCCGCGAGATCGCGGGCGGCGGTGTGCTGGGTTCGGATGTGCCGATGAACGGCGCGCGCAATGTGTCAGCGGCGCTGGACGTATGCAGGTTCGTCCTTACTCCCGATGAGATCGATCGCTATAAATGGATAGGGCGAAAGACGGGTGAGTGTCTATCGCTGGCCGCGCGCGAGATCGAACCGGGAATGACCGAGCACGAGATCGCGGCGGTCCTGGATAAACACATCAGGTCGAACGGGCTGATACCCGGGCTCACACTGATCGCGGCGGACGAACGCATATCGAGGTATCGCCATCCGATTCCAACCGATAAAAGGCTCGAACATGTGGTGATGCTCGTCACGGGCGCGAGGAAATGGGGGCTGGTGTTATCGGCTACGCGAATGGTGCATTTCGGCGAGCTCTCATCTGAACTCAGGCGCAAGCACGATGCGGTCGCGCAGGTAGATGCGGCTTTTATCTCATCAACCAAACCCGGCGCGCGCATGGGAGATATCTTAGATCGTGCCGTGGGCGTTTACGATGAAACCGGATTCGGTGAAGAGTGGAAACTCCATCACCAGGGAGGTCCTACAGGTTACAAAGGCCGAGACTTCCGCGTGTACTCCGGCACCGATGCAATCGTCGCTGAAAATCAGGCCTTCGCCTGGAACCCCTCGATCACCGGCACAAAAACCGAGGATACGATCATTGCAACAGCCGGCGGTCCGATCATCCTCTCATCAACTGATGACTGGCCCAAGGTGAACATCGAGGTCGATGGAACAGTGATAGAGCGACCGGATATATTGGTAAGATAAGGCTCGGACCGTTTTTGCCCTTTCGTGCTTTCGCGGTTAAAAAGCCGGCTTGCATCATTTATATAGACTAACGGAGTAGTTATGAAAAGACAGCATGATCTCTCTCAACTGGACTGGAAGCTTTCGGGGTGGTTTCCGCACCTCTGGCGGATGGACCAGACCATGGAAATAGGCGCATCGCCGGCGGCTGAGGTGCGTTCGATTCCCGCGAAGGTGCCGGGGTCGGTGCAAAGCGCGCTGCTCGATGCCGGCATTATACCGGATTGGAATGTGGGCCTTAAGTTTCGGGAGTGCGAGTGGGTGGAGAACCGCCACTGGATTTACGAGACCGCGCTGCCTGATGAGTGGTTCGAAAGCGGTCTTAACTATCGCCTGAACTGCCGTGGGCTCGATTATTCCGGCTCGGTTATGCTGAACGGAAAGATAATAGCCGAGTTCAAAGGATCGCTTATTCCGCATATTATCGATCTCACTCCGCACCTGCGTGAGAGCGGGAATGTGCTTCGGATCATCTTTGAATACGTTCCCCGGTGGCTCGGGCAGTTCGGGTTTACCTCTCAGATGAAGGAGTGGAAGCCAAGGTTTAATTACACCTGGGACTGGGTCGTGCGCCTCGTGCAGATCGGTATCTGGGGTGGCATCTACATCGATGCAACCGACGGCGCCGAAATCGAGAGCCTTCGATGCACTACCGATGCAACCTCGCTTCGCGTTACCGGAAAGGCCTCCGGCGCAAAGGTCCGACTGACGCTCAGCGGTAAAGCCGGAGTTATTAGAGAAGAGGAAATGCCCGCGGGAAGCTTTGAAGCAGCGTGGAACGGCTTGCCGGTCGAAGCTTGGTATCCGAACCTTCACGGCGATCAGCCTCTTTACGATTTAACCTGCGTTCTGCTTGATGAATCGGGAAACGAGATCGACAAGACTGCGCGGAGGCTCGGGTTCAGGAGCGTGGAGTGGGAGCGGTGCGAGGGATGCGGTGAAGATGCGGACCCGTGGATCTGCGTGATAAACGGTAAGCCAATCTTCCTGCAAGGCGCGAATTGGACGCCGATCCTCCCGAATTTCGCTGATTTGACCGAAGCCGATTACCGCAAGCGCCTCGAGCTTTATAAAGAACTCGGGTTCAACCTGCTGCGCGTGTGGGGTGGGGCGTTTCTGGAGAGTAAATGCTTCTACGATATCTGCGATGAACTTGGGTTGATGGTGTGGCAGGAGTTTCCGCTCTCCTCGTCCGGCTGCGATAACTGGCCGCCTGAGGACGAGCAGGCTATTAATGAGGTTGTGGAGATAGCGAAGTCATACATCGCGCGCCGGAGCCACCATGCGTCGCTTATTCTCTGGTGCGGTGGAAACGAGCTCGCGGGAGCGCTCGATGGCGGCAAGCGCGGCGGCGAGAAACCGTGTGATTTATCGCACCCCATGATCGCGCGTCTTGCGGAGATTGTTGCCCGGGAGGACTCATCGAGAAGGTTCCTGCCGACATCCGCGAGCGGCCCGAGGGAATTTGCGCATCAGCATGCTTATGGACAGGGAGTTCACTGGGATGTGCATGGCCCGTGGAAGCCGGATGGGGATCTCGATACGGGCTGGACTGTGTATTGGACCAGTGACGACGCTCTCTTCCGCTCCGAGACAGGTTCGCCCGGCGCCTGTTCGGCGGAGATTATTCGGAAATACGCTGGTGACCTGAAGATAATGCCCGCTGATGCCGAGAATCCGCTCTGGAAACGGCATTCGGTATGGTGGGTGGAGTGGCCGAGGTTTGCGGAAGAAAATGGTCGCGAGCCGAACGACCTCGAGGAATATGTGGCATGGAGCCAGGCGCGGCAGGCGAAGGCGCTCTCGATCGCGGTAAAAGCGTGCAAGGACCGCTTCCCTCGCTGCGGCGGGATCATCCTGTGGATGGGTCACGACTGCTACCCCTGCACCGCGAATACATCGGTAATCGACTTCCACGGCGAACCAAAGCCTGCGGCGATTGCCGTGGGGGAGATATTCAAGAGTTAGTTAGCGTAAATAGCGGAATGGGGATCGAGCAATTTCAATCCCCATATATTGATCTTTGTACATTAACTTGACTGGCAATCAGGTTTTTGAAATAGCCCTGATGCCCTGAGAAAACCTTGCAGTATAGTCTGATCAGCCGTCAGTCTGTCAACTGCCATTTCGAGCTTGCCGGCAATGTGAT
>Ga0078972_1012320_pt1 | contig 14770 bp, 13 predicted proteins | sample YelNatPaOPGAMG01_FD_67568 | JGI IMG/M metagenome (GOLD analysis project Ga0078972, IMG submission 67568) | Hot spring thermophilic microbial communities from Obsidian Pool, Yellowstone National Park, USA - OP-RAMG-01 (SPADES assembly) (version 2) | ecosystem: Environmental > Aquatic > Thermal... | reverse complement strand
TGGATTAAGCGCTTTTGTCTACTCCAGGCGCTCTGCTATGATAAAAAAATGCCTTGGGCAAAGATAACGGTCAGAGGCCTGCGTGATGGACGCATCAAGCTTCTCTACCAGAATATGGAACTCGAGTATATCGAGCTCGAGAAAATATCACGCAAGGAGAAACTGGCCACTCGCTCAGCTTGAGTGAAAGGGGACATTTTAACTAATCGAGCTAAGAATGGGGACATTTTAATTGAGTCTTGACAAGTATTCACATTTTTCTTGACAGGCCTATATTTAAGGTTTAAAATAATTAAATAAGTGGTTATGACTACATGTGGACATAATCACTAGGGGGCTAATTTGTTTGAAAAGGTGCCCAAATACTACTCATTAAAGAATCACATCTTAAAGATGATTGATCGTGAAGAATATTCAATTGATCAAGCGATTCCTTCAGAACGAGCGCTCATTGATCAATTTGGTGTTAGCAGAATAACTATAAGAAAAGCGATAGATGAGCTTGTAAATGAAGGTTATCTCTATCGAATTCAAGGTAAAGGAACCTTTGTAAAAGGTCACGTTGAAAAGCAAAATATTTTCAATATTACTAGTTGTACTGAAGATATTCTAAAACATGGAATGGTACCATCACGCAAAGTTTTCCATGCTATAGTGGAAACAAGCCCGCCTGAAATTGCGCGTACTCTACAAATTGGATCTAATGAAAAGGTTTTTCGCCTTGAACGTCTTTATAGTGCTAATTTTGAGCCGTTGAACTATACAACAACATTTCTTCCTTATAAAATATTCCCAAGTATTGAAACTATAGATTTTGCAAAAGAATCTTTATATGAAACACTTGAGAAGAGATTCAATGTTAAGCTTACCAGAGCTACCCGCAGCTTTGAGGCTCGATTAGCGCTCGAAGAGATAGCCCAGAAACTAGATTTGCACCCAGGCGCACCTCTGCTTTTATTTTCAGCGGTCACTTTTGGGATCATAAACGGCAATGAAGTGCCTGTTGAATGTTTTGAAAGTTATTATAGAACAGATAAATTTAAGTTCTATATCGATCAAGTCAGACAAAAAAGCGAAAATATGGATTAAGTATAAATGATCTATAAAGGAGAATATTGACTATCCGCCGAATCAACGATTGACCCGGATTAGAAAAAAGAATGAAGATTTCAGTAGATGTTGATATCTACAAGGAGTAATTTACGGATATTTTGCGAAGAGCGGAGAGGCTGTTCGGGCAGTATGTGAAGACCTTAGAAAGTTATGCTGGGTTTTTAAGATGTTTTGCAAACAAAGGAAGATATATGGCTGGAGATTAATGCTAGGATTAGTTAGCAATAGGCACAAGACTGGCACACATCGACTTATGTATGGCTATAAGGTTATGAAAATTACGAAATGAGAAAAAGCGGATGCAATGCGGGCATCCATAAAACAAACCGCATAGCCGGAGTTGCTGGCTGATGTACTTGAGCATCAGCACCCTGGTAGACTTTTTTAAGAGGAGGATGCATATGAAAAGATTGGATGGAAAGATGCTAATGATTCTCATTGTGCTATTAGTTGCACTAGGTGGGCTTTCGCTAGCATCTATGACACCGCAAAATGAAATTGCAATCGTTACTTCTGCAGCAGGGAAAAATGATAACGGTTACAATCAATCTGCAATTGAGGGATTAGCAAAAGTTGCTTCGCAATACAATGTGAAAACAAAGGTTGTTGAAACATCCGATTCTCTCACAGTGCCAGATGCTTTGAAGCAGCTTTCTGCTTCTGGGACAAAGCTAATTTTTAGCCTTGAATATGATTTTGATGCATTAATAAATGGAGTGGGAGGATCCAAGCCATTAGCTGAACAATATCCTAATACTACATTCGTTGTATTTAATGCAAATCCAAATGTAGACTCAAATGGGAAAACTAAATTTAAGAATGTAATTTCTGTATTATTTGATGTGCATGAGGCTTCTTACCTTGCTGGATATCTTTCGGTTTATGTAAATGAAAACCTAAAAGATCTTTTCGATACAAAGAGCTATGCATTTAACCTAGATAAAGCAACCAACCGAAATTTGGGCTTTATCGGCGGCACTGCATCTGATGGAATTCAGGTTTTCAGCTATGGCTATATGGAAGGAGCTAGCCTTGCAGCAGGCGAATTTAAAACAAAATATAAGTATACCAGCAAATATGATGCAGGATTTGGGGATCCAACAGTAGGATCTTCTTTTGCTTCATCGTGCTATACAGCTGGTGCCAATATTGTTTTTGCAGTTGCTGGAAATGTAGGAACAGGCGTAACATCGAAAGCTGCTGATGCAAAGCGTCTCTCAATTGAAGTAGATGCAAATAAAGATGCTATGCAGCCTGGTTATATTCTAACTAGTGTCCTCAAAAATACAAATGTTCCCGTTGAAGCTATTTCTGAAGCTTTTATGAAAGGAAATATTTCTACTCTACCGAGCGTACTCAGCTACAATTTAAATAGTGGTGCAACTGGAATTACTGATTTGGCAATTATTAGCAAATACATAAAGCCATCAGGCAAAGCGAAATGGGAAGAAATTAAAGCTAAAGTTGCAAAAGTATCATCAATGATCAAGAGCGGCGAGATAAAAGTAACCAATGCTCAAGCAGGTGAAAAATTCAACCCTAGTAAGGTACCGAATATTATCTATACTTTGGAGAATACATTTCTCGCAAAGTAATATTTCAATCAAATAAGCGAAAGCGGAAGCGGAAGCGGAATGAATGTTATTGAAACTGTTGGCCTTACGAAGAATTTTGGCACATTTGTTGCTAATGATCATATTGATTTTAGCGTAAAAGAAGGCGAAATAAAGGCAATCGTTGGAGAAAATGGAGCTGGTAAAACGACTCTAATGAGCATGTTATATGGGCTTTTACAACCAACGAGTGGCAAAATCTTTATTCGAGGCCAACAGATCCACTTCCGCTCACCTCTTGATGCAATACATCTTGGCTTGGGGATGGTGCACCAGCATTTCAAGCTTTCTCCAAGTCTTACAATATATGAGAATATTGTTCTTGGAACTGAAATTAATGCTAAAATAAAGCCCTTTGGAATTAATATTTCTTTGCCAATCATTGATATTCATAAAGAAAAAGAGCGTATAGAAGCATTGATTAATGAATATGGAATGCATCTTGACCCTGATGCAAAAGTAATGGACATCTCTATAGGTGCCAAACAGCAAGTCGAAATACTCAAAATGTTATATAGAGATGTTGATATTTTGATTCTTGATGAGCCAACAGCTGTGCTTACCCCACAAGAGGTGGATACTCTTGCAATTAGCCTAAAGCAGCTTAAGGAACGCAAGAAAACTATAATTATTAGTACACATAAATTGCAAGAAGTAATGGATATGAGTGATAGCGTAACTGTTATAAGAGCTGGGCGAGTGGTGGGTAATGTGGCTACTGCTGATACAAATGAAAGGCATTTAGCTCAGATGATGGTTGGCCGAGATGTTGTTCTTGATGTTCATAATACTGATAACAATACTTCAGATGAAGTCATATATGAAGCACAAGATATTTCCACCATAAATATCTTTGGAAAACAAGTCCTTAATAATGTGTCTTTTAAATTGCATAAAGGTGAAATTCTTGGTGTAGCTGGTGTGGAAGGCAATGGACAATCTGAGCTTGTTCACGTCCTTACAGGTCTTATGACTGTTACGCATGGGAAAGTGCTGCTAAAAGGAAATGATATTACTAATGATTGGCCTGATGTTATAAGAAAATACGGAATTGCAATAATTCCAGAAGATCGTTTTGCTGAAGGTCTATGCCGCGACATGAGCATTGAAGATAACTGCGTTTCCGGATACCTCTTCGACAAGGATTTTTCAACCAATGGAATCCTGCGAAAAGCATCCATTCGATCATTTTGTGATAGATTAATTGCAGCTTATGATATCCGTGTTGCGGATCAAAATGGTAATGTCTCTCAACTTTCAGGTGGAAATGCGCAAAAGATTATTATTGCCCGGGAGGTAGAACGAAATCCAGTAGTTTTAATAGCAGCCCAACCAACTCGTGGCGTCGATGTAGGATCAATTGAATTTATTCATAATAAATTGCTTGAGCTTCGCTCTAAAAACACAGCGATTCTTCTCATTTCTAGTGATCTAAATGAAATATTAAGCCTTAGCGATCGCGTTATCGTGATGTTTCGCGGTGCAGTAATCGGAGAAGTTTTGAAATATGAAATGTCAAGAGAGTTAATTGGCCTTCTTATGGCCGGTATTTCGACCAAGGAGGCTATTGCAAGATGACTATGTTTTCTTCTTATCATATTGCTTGGAATCGCAGGCTTAAATCTATATTCTTTAATTCAATACTACCTGTATTAGCTGCATTTTTTTTAGGCGCGATCATAATTTTATTTGTTGGTGAAAATCCTATTTCAACTTATTATCAAATGCTTTCGCTTTCTCTTTTTCACTTAGACGGTATTTTGCGAACACTCCATGTTGCAGCGCCTCTAATACTCACTGGTTTGGCAATTGCAATTACATTCAAAGCTAATATTTTTAATATGGGGGTTGAGGGGCAAGCACTTCTTGGAGGATTTTTTGCGGGCATTGTTGGCGCGCAGGCAAGAAACATATCTCCTACTTTGAATGTTGCTTTTTGTCTCTTTGTAGGTATTGCAAGTGGAATGGCATTTGCCATGATTCCTGCAATACTTAAGGCCTTTTTCCATGTAAACGAAATGGTTGTTACTCTTATGCTTAACTATGCTGCATCTGAATCTCTTACTTTTCTTTCTGAAGGTGTTTTTCGTGATAATGCTGCAGGCTATGTTGCTACCCCAGTCATCAGAAAATCTGCAATGTTTTTAAAATTAGGAAGAGGAGATTTAACCGCCTTTTTCTTTATTTCTTTTTCAATTTTCATTTTAATGTATTTTATTATGAAATATACAAAACTCGGTTATGAAATCATCGCTATTGGTAAAAATTCTCAATTTGCAGAAGCTATAGGTGCCCGTGTGCATCGAAAAATCATAATTATAATGCTTCTAAGCGGTGGCATAAGTGGTCTTGCTGGTGCAGGCTGGATGCAGAGCGAAAGATTTCGATATACGCTCAATTTTTCCGGCTCGCCAGGTCTTGGTTGGGATGGCATGCTCATATCTCTTCTTGGTGCACATGATCCTATAGGTGTTGTTATAGCAGCTTTATTTTATAGTGCTTTGAAAGTTGGGATGAGCAAAATTGAACTTTTTACTGAAGTTCCTCGCGAAATTGTAAGTGTCATTCAAGGTTTAATGATTCTTTTCCTCTCTGTTCGCTATATAACATATGACGCTCGCTTGCGAGATATTTTTCGAAGGGAATCAATATGAATATTGCTAATAAGATTCTTTCTGATGCCATATTGAGCGCTGTGCCAATTATGCTTGCAGTTCTTGGAGGAATTTTTGCATATCGAGCTAATGTTCTTAATATTGCGCTTGAAGGGATGATGCTTTTAGCATCTTTCTTTATTTGCTTTTTTACATTATCTACGGGCAGTTATTTGCTGGCATTAATATTATCAGTGATTCTAAGTGTTGCTGCAGGTTTAATTTTTAGCTTTTTCGGTATTACTCTAAAAGGAAATGTTATCATTGTAGGTCTTGCAATTAATCTTTTTGCTTCTGCCCTTACTGCTTTTATCCTCCAGGTTATTGGAAAATCAAATTTAGTTATTCATGATGCTTTTTTTTCTAGTTACCATATTCATATTCCTCTCATTGATAAAATACCTATCATTGGGAGTATTCTGAGTAATCATACAATACTAACCTATTTAAGTTATTCATCGATTTTGTTCATGTGGTATTTAATGTATCGTACACGCTTTGGGGTCTATGTTCGCGTTGTGGGTGAAAATGAAGATGCCGCTAAAGCTGTTGGTATCAATACTACTGCAATTAAGTATTGGGCTATTGCAATTGGTGCGATAACATCGGCATTTGGCGGTGTTAGCCTTGCTATGGATGAGCTTGGTGGTCTTTTTACAAAAGATATGACCGCAGGCCGTGGTTTTATTGCAATTGCTGCTATTTTTTGTGGCAGGGGTAAGCCTGGTCCTTCTGCACTGTATGCTATGGTATTTGGTCTCGCTCGTTCACTTTCATTGAATCTCAGCATCTACGCTGGTTCCGTTGCTCGTCTTTTCAATGCTGTGCCTTACGTGGTCATTGTGATCGTTCTTTTGGGCGCATCTATTGTAAAGAATCGCAATAACCATCAACGAGGATTTTATAATGAGTAAAGAGAGTGCTCTTATAGTAGTCGATATGGTTGTAGATTTTACGCAGCCGCAGGGGCGTGTGTTTTATCCTCAAAACCGTGAGATATTGCCAAGAATTGTGCGCCTCATTGAACTATGCAGATCGCAAGGCATGCTGATAATTTTCATGCGGCACAGCTATAGAAAAGATAAACCAGATAAAAATTTATCAGCTATGCGGCCAAATTGCATTGAGGGAACAGGAGGAGATGAACTTGATCCAATGCTTCCTGTTGATCCTGTGCGAGATTATGTTCTGCGTAAGCGCCGCTATAGCGCCTTTTTTGGTACTGATCTTGATCTTGTGCTCCGAGAGCATGGGATTAAGAATGTAATAATTGTAGGGACCAAAACTAATGTCTGTATACGATCCACTGTTACAGATGCATATTATTTGTATTACAACACCATTGTTGTAAGCGATTGTGTTGCAACTAATGATGAAATTGTTAATAAAGTCCATTTAGATGATATTCAACGCTATTTCGGGACGGTTCTCACTACGGATGAACTCATTGAACTATTTAAAAAAGGAGAGCTATAGTGAGCTGGGATGTAATAACAAGCGGGTATGTAAGTCTTGATCGAATAATTAAAATTCGCTCGCCAGCACGAATTGGATTTACTTCTCTCATTTCTAATGCAGATAATAGCAAAACCTATTTTGGTGGCTGCTCGATCAATATTGCTTGGCAACTTGCTCGCTTAGGATTACGTACTCTTCCAATTGTGCGTATGGGTTTTGATTACGCTTCAAGCGGATTTCGAGATTTTTTGGAGCAAGGTGGTGTTTGCACAGATGCAATTGAAATAATAGAAAATGATATGACTTCAAACTGTTACCTTATTGAAGACCCTGAAGGTGAACATATAACTCTATTTTATACTGGAGCGCAAGATAGCAAGTATTTTCATCCAATTCCAGAGCAATTTTTTGAGAATGTACGCATTGGTGTCCTTACAGTCGGCTCAGTTCTAGATAATATTGATTTTTTTAATAAATGCTTAAAACATAATGTAGATATTGTCTTTGGAATGAAAGCTGATTTTGATGCATTCCCTTTGTCTTTTCTTCATGATGCATTATACCAAAGCACCTTGATTTTTACTAATCAAAATGAGCGCATTTTGATTGAGCAGCATTTGGGTCTTTTATCCCTTTCCGATCTTCTTGACATTGGTAAAGCAAAAATAATTATAACTACATTAGGGGCAGAAGGAAGTTATTTTCAAGAGAAAAAAAATGGCAGCATTATTTCTGAAAGTATTCCAGCTAAAAAAAGATTCGCACTAGTTGATACTACCGGAGCAGGTGATGCATATATAGCAGGATTTATTTATGGCTTTTTAAACGGTTATGATACCAATTCATGCTGCAAGTTCGGAAGCATTATGTCATCTTTTTCGATCGCAAAAATGGGTTCTTGCACAGGTGCCCCAACAAAGCAAGAACTGATGCATCAATTTGAGACGGGAGAATAAAATGAATTCTATTCAAGGATTATATACTAATGCAAAAAAAGGAGATATTGCAGAAAGAGTAGTACTCTCTGGAGACCCTTGGAGGGTCGAGCGAATTAAAGATATGCTTATTTCGCCCAGGCACATTGCTTTTTCAAGAGAATTTAATACATATACAGGTTCTTATTCTGGAGTGCAAATTACTGTAAGCTCTACTGGAATAGGAGCTCCATCTTCAGCTATTGTTATGGAGGAGCTTCATGAAGCAGGGATGCAAATTGCTGTACGCCTTGGGACAGTTATGGGGCTCAGCGATAATTTGCTTGGAAAGTTCTTGGTACCTGTAGGAGTGATGAGACGAGAGTCTACCAGCGAAGCCTATGCTCCAGAAGGTTATCCAGCTGTCCCTGATATAAAGCTTCTGCATTCCATGAATGAAGCTGCACATTTAAATGGGGTTGAACCAATTAATGCAATAACTTGCTCTATGGACAGATTTTATGGTTCTATGTGCGAATCAGAATATTCTCGCATGATAGGCTACAATATTAGCAAAGGTTTTGAGGATTTGAAGCATTTGGGCATCGCAGGTATTGATATGGAATCTAGTCTTATCCTTACGCTTGGCCGACTCTTGGGAGTGCGTTCTTGCATTGTAACTTTGACTACTGTTTCGGCAAATTTATCATCGAGTTTGCCCATCGAGGATAGAATAAAAGCAGAGGAGCTTCTCTGCCATATCGTCCTTGATGGCCTTGTCTATGATGAGAAGGAGAATTGAAATGCAATTTGAAAAAATTTTTGGGAAGAAACGAAACATTATCATTGGAATGGTTCACTGCTTACCCTTGCCTGGCACTGCTCGATATTCAGGTAATCCTGATGCTATTATTCAGCATGCCCTTGAAGATGCAAGAATTCTTGAGCAAGCTGGCGTTGATGGGATTATCGTTGAGAATATGGGTGATGACCCTTTTGCTGTTGAGCTTGATGTTGAACAAATAGCTGCGCTCTCTGTTGTAAGCGCATTGGTGAAAAAAGCAGTTCATATTCCTATTGGTATTGATGCTGCCTTTAATGATTATCGAGCATCTCTTTCCATAGCTCATATGATTGGAGCTAAATTTATCAGAGTTCCTGTATTTGTTGATACTGTAGAATTTTATGGCGGAATCATTATTCCGCGTGCTCGTGAAGTTATGGTAATGCGTAAAAAGCTTGGAGCTGAAAATATATCTATTTTTGCAGATATACATGTAAAACATTCACATATGGTTCTTACTCATGTCAGCATTGAGGATTCAGCAAGGTCAGCTCAAGAATGCGGAGCAGATGCGATTATTGTAACCGGAACGCATATTGGTGAAGAAACCCCGATGGAAATTATTGAAAAAGTTCGTAAGATTGTGAATATACCACTTATTGTTGCCAGTGGAGTAAAAGAAGCTAATATTAGGGAGCAGCTCGATATAGCAGATGCTGCAATTGTCGGTTCGAGCTTAAAGGAAGGAGGAATTATTTCAAATCCTATTTCGCTCGAACTTACAAAAAGACTTATTCAAGCCGCACAGAGGGAAACGTTATGATGCGCCCTATGAAGCTTGGCGGCGAGCAGCTTCTTTTTGGGCGAGGCTGTATTTCTCATTTAGCTAATTTAAGCGGAACTCGTGCTGTTATTGTTACAGGCGGCTCAAGCATGTCCAAGAGCGGCGTTCTGTCACATGTGCAGGATTTGCTTTCTAAAGCAGGGATGGCTGCAGAAGTTTTTTCTGGTGTTGAATCTGATCCTTCTTTTTCTACTGTGCTTCGAGGGTCAGAGCTAATGAAATCTTTTCAGCCCGATTGGATTGTCGGGCTTGGAGGCGGCTCGGCTATGGATGCCGCTAAAGCAATGTGGATTTTCTATGAGCATCCTGAGCTTAAGAGTTTGCAAGATATCTTGCCACCTTCTCCATTTCCTCATCTACGAACTAAAGCGCGCCTTATCTGCATTCCCTCTACTGCAGGTACCGGCAGCGAAGTAAGCAGATCTATTGTCATTACGGATGAAAAAACTGGACTTAAAATTGGCATTGGGAATATGGAAATGGTGCCTGATGTTGCATTATGTGATCCTGAAATAACAATTTCTTTGCCCCCTAAAATTACTGCTGAAACAGGTATGGATGCTCTTACGCATTCTATTGAAGCATTGGTTTCTCGACGTGCGAATTATGTAAGCAATATACTTGCGACTGCTGCAGCTCGTGATATCATTTTTACTCTTCCACATGCTTATCAACATGGAGATGATATAGATGCTCGTGAAACAATGCTAAATGCTTCTATGGTTGCAGGGCTGGCATTCACGAATGTTTCTCTAGGCATTGTACATGCTATTGCACATACCTTAGGTGGATATTTTAAAATTGCGCACGGCCTTGCTGATGCAATTATTCTCCCTTATATAATTCGATTTAATAGCTCTGAATCATCTGCAGCTGCAATCTATAATTCTTTTTCAGCATCTTGTGGAATAACTGATCTTGCTTCAACCATCGAATCTTTGAATAATGCGCTTTCAATACCGCGAGCTATTTCTGCTCTTATCCCTGATCGTTCAGTTTATGAATCAAAGGTAGAAGAAATGGCTCGCATTGCGTTGCAAGATGGAGTTACAAAGACTAATCCAATTATTCCAGACGAAGCTACGATGCGTATGCTTCTTCTAGAAGTTTATAATGGTACTGGTAATGCAAAATGAAGCTCATATGCTACTTATCGAATGGATACCCTTCTTTCAAAGAAAGTGAAGCACTCGCAGATATATATGTAAATGCCGGCTGCGACATTATCGAAATAGATTTACCATCACGTGACCCATACCTCGAAGGAAAACTCATTGCCTCGAGGATGGCTGGTGCCCTTGCCACATGCAACGATTATAGCTATTTCATGGAGGCAGCTGCGCGTATACGAAATCGTTACAAATCAATTACTGTATTGCTTTTAGCATATGATTCAACAATAAGAGAAATAGGTGTATCAAAATTTGTTGAATTTTGTATTACAAATAACATGCGAGACTTAATTCTTGTTGGACGAGACACGGCTGCTCTTAAAAATGAGCTGATTGATCTTGGAATGAGAATAAGTTGTTATGTTCAATTTCATCTTCCTGAAGAAGAAGTAGCAGCTGCATTAGATTCAAATGCATTTGTTTATATGCAATCGAAGCCAATATCAGGCAATGTTAATCCTCTATATCCTACTTTGAAAGATTGTATCATTTATCTTCGCAGCCTTGGTATTAATCGTCCTATTTATTGCGGTGTTGGAATATATACTCCTAAAGATGTACTTAATGCAAAGCAATCAGGCGCTGATGGCGTCTTTATTGGAAGTGCAATATTGAATTGTAGTTATGACTATCATCTCGTGCACGAAGTAGTGCAAAAATTCAAGGCAATAGCAAATTAATGACTAACCCGCTGAGACTTTTTCAAAAATCAAAAATATTATTGTCGTAGTTGATGATAACCTTATGGTTTCAGTCGACAAGAATTTTACTTTAAATATGCTGCTCTATTATTGATTTATGCTGCTCAGCAACTTTTATTGGATAAAACATATGCAGTGATAGATGGCATTTTAGCAATATGCCATCTATCACCTTCAAAAAGTCCTAGAGCTTTTGTGCAAACCAATCAGCTGTTAATTGAATGCATTCATTTGCAAGCGTTTGATCATCGTCTAGTACTCTGTAAATATGATCTGCACCAGGGATAATACGAAGAGTTATATCGGTACTTTTTACTATGCTGACAGCTTGTCGAGAGACCATGGGATCGACAACATCATCATCGGTTCCGTCAACGAGCAAAAGCGGCTTCTCATATGCCGAAAAGTCATCCATTGGTTTAGCTGCAGCCATTGTAATAAAATAAGCTGAACTGACATCAATTACAGTCCATCCCAGATCTATGACAATATGGCCTCCATTTTCTTCGCTCTTGGCAAGAGATTCAGGGTCAGAGATGCCATTATAGAGAGCACCAGACCAAGAGGCAAAAGCAGCCACTCGCGGATCAGTTCCTACGAGGCTTGCACCAATAAATGCACCTCGACTAAAGCCTATTACACCAACTCTTGAAGAGTCTATTTCTTTTCGTGCAAGAAGCCAATCAAATGCAGCATGAGCATCTGCGATGCTTCCCTCATAAGTCAAATCACGATAGCTTTGCTTACTATCACCTGAACCCTGGAAATCAATTCTTAGTGAAGCATATCCCTTAGCAGCGAGCGCTCGCGCAAGTCTTAAATACATGTTTCCTACTTCATTCTTATTGCTCCACGCCCCATGAAGCATGAGTATAGCTGGATAAGTGTTTGAAGCACTTGCATTACTCGGAATAGCTAATATGCCAGGGACTTCGTGATCACCGGCATTGATAAACACAGCCTTTTCTTGAACTAATGCATCATCAGATGGGGACATGAAAGCAGCTGGCTCAGCAGCATAAAGATAAATTGAAGCACAGAAGATTGATATAATTATAAACAAAAATGAGCGGTATTTCTTTATATTCATATAAAACTCCTTCTGTTTAAATTTTATAAAGTGCTGCAGGTGCTAAAAAGCTTTCCTGCAGCTATGCAACAATATGATTTATTTATATACTTTTCCTGGTACTTTTATGATTATGCTTGCCGGTTTCTTCCCAGAGAAGTAGTCAGAAATTATATTTGTCAGCATTTTTGCCATTCCATCGAAATCTTGCTCAATGGTAGCAATAAATGGGCCCTTTTTATCAATTTCTGCTTTAGCAAAATCTGTTCCATCAATGCCAACAACTTTTATCTCTGTTCGCCCAGCTTTTTTAATAGCTTGCACTGCTCCATATGCTGGCTCGTCCCATCCAGCCCAAATTCCATCGATTGCTCCCTTAGATGGATTGGCCATTAAAAGGTCTTCTGTTGTTTTCCGAGCAAAATCCACGGGGCCGGGCACTTCAATATGTATTTTTTGAATAACAGTAATTCCTGGGTATTTTTTAAAGGCCTGTGTCGCACCAACAGCTCGTTCGCGAACTCCAGGGTGCGGATCGTGAGTAAACATAACAACTTTGCCCTTGCCTCCAATAGCATTAGCTAAAATTTCGGCACTTTTCATACCAAGGTCTAGGTTGTCAGATGTTATATTTAGTATGATTCCATCTGCTACTCCAGCATCGAGTCCAAACACTGGAATTCCAGCAGCCTTTGCTGCATTGAGCCCTTTTGACATTTGTACAGGATCACCCATGCCAAGTACGATTGCATCATATTTTTGGGTAACAGCGTCTTCGATCCTACTGACAAGCAGCCCAAAATCTCCTCCGGTATCAGATACTGTTACCTGGTAGCCAGCTTGCTCAGCATACTTTTGAAATTGATTAATTGCGTAAGCAGTCGTAGCGCTAGCCATATATGGAGTTACTACTGCAATTCGTTTTTGCCCACCTGTAGCAAATACATTAGTAGCGGCAAGCGCAACCATGATCAGGATGACCGCAATTGAGCGAATCGATCTTGATTTACTCATTTCTCTTCCTCCTTGCTTAAATATTAGTTCTTATACCGGCTAATGAGCTGAAACTTTTCTTTAGCGCGGGATAGAGCTCCAAAAAAATCTTATACAACCCTTCATACTTTTTGCTATTCTCGCTAATTGGCAAAAATGATGCATAATCTTTCAATAATCCTCCAGGCAAAGAATAATCTGAAAACCATCCCAATTCTTTCCCCAAAATTATATATGCCCCCCAAATTCCAGCCAGCTGTGCCTCTTTAGGCACAATGACTTTCCGATTAAAAACATCAGCGATTAATTGAGGCCATATGGGAGATTTTGCGCCACCTCCAGATAGTGAAAATAAGCCAGAGTCAGACATTATTGAAAGATTATCTTGCGTTACCATAGCTTCATAGATTGAGCGCATCGCAAAAGTTACACCTTCAAGGATTGCTTTATACATCTCTCCACGTGTTGTTGAACGCTCTATTCCGATGAAGGCTCCTCGGGCATCTGGGTCTTTGAAAGGGGCACGTTCTCCCACCAGATATGGCAGATAAATGAGTTTGCTTGATTTTGAAGCAATAACCTCATCATTAAATGCTTTATATTTCTCTCTGGTGGTCTTTTCAGTATTTCCGACCACGTTAATTGCCCATTCAATATTTCCTGCAGCCATTAGCATGGGACCAACTTTAATAACCTTGATAGAATCTGGATGCCGCAAATTATAGATACCTTTTTTAGGGTCTGCAAAATTTTCAAGTGTTGTTGCTGCTATCCATCCAGAAGTACCGAGATAACATGAAATTGATCCAGGCATTCCAGCTCCAGCACCTATTGTTGTGGAACCGACATCGCCAGACCCATGGTAAACAGGCGTTCCTTCAGGCAATCCTGTAGCTAAAGCAGCATTTCGAGTGACCAGCCCGTCCAAATGGCCGGCATGGATTAGAGGCGGCAAAAGACTTCGCTGTATACCCAGCGCGTCAATAAATGAATATGCATAATTATTGTTTTTAATATCTAAAAGGCCAGTAGTTGAGAGAGTAGTAAAGTCGGTAAATTCATTGTTCGTGAGCTTCCAAGCGATAAAATCATGGGCTCCAAAAAGTATGCGATCAGTTTGAGCATACATATCTGGCTCATTTTCACGCAACCATAAAAGCTTTGCGAGAAGGCTTGATGCATCTTGTATATTGCCTGTAACACGAATGAGTTCCTCTTGCCCAATAATCTGCTCAATAATTATCGCTTCTTTGCGGGCCCTTGTATCTGAATAAAGTATAGCAGGAATTTGCATTCCTTTTTTAGAAAGAGCTATTAGATTCTGCATTTGGCCGCTTAAAATAATACCATTGATATTTTTTACTTTCTCAGAGATTTCAGAAATAGCATTGATTGTCGATTGCCACCATTCTTCGGGGTACTGCTCGATACGCTCATTTTTAGCATTTATCGAAT
>Ga0078972_1012316_pt1 | contig 14773 bp, 10 predicted proteins | sample YelNatPaOPGAMG01_FD_67568 | JGI IMG/M metagenome (GOLD analysis project Ga0078972, IMG submission 67568) | Hot spring thermophilic microbial communities from Obsidian Pool, Yellowstone National Park, USA - OP-RAMG-01 (SPADES assembly) (version 2) | ecosystem: Environmental > Aquatic > Thermal... | reverse complement strand
CCTAGCAAAACCAAACCGCTTGCCATCATCTCTCTTAATTGCTCCCAACTAACATACCTTTCTCCTCCCACATATTGGGAAATAACAAAGAGGGTAGCTTTAAAATTTTTTTCCTTCAAAACAGGATAAGCATTTTCATAAAAATCCCGATAGCCATCATCAAAAGTCAAAACAACCGCTTTCTTTGACAAAGAATTATTTTTTATTCCTGTCAACATCTCATCCAAATCAACAACTTGATAACCTTTTTGCTGCAAATAATCCATCTGCTCCTGAAAAATCTTTGGCGGCACATTTAAACCAGAAGCGCCAGTGGCTTTAGCCGCTGCCACGTCCATCACATGGTGATACATCAAAATCGGCACATACTTACACGGGCCATATTTTTGATTGAACTCTTCAAATTTTATTCTTTGGATTTCCGCAATCTGCTGGGGAGTCAAAGTTGGGGTGGGAGTAATAGTTGGCGTAATAGTTGGTGTAGGTGGTATTACGGTCGGCAACACAAACTTTTTTTCTGCAAGGTCTCTCCTTGCAGGCACAAATTCTCTTCCTTCCCAATTTAGACCCGGAGGAAGGAATTCCTTTTTGAGGCAAAAAACCAAAAATCCCCCTGCAATAAGCCCCAATACAGCAACAAAGATAAAACGAACTAAAAATTTTCTATGAAAATTAAAACTAAGAACCATCCTCTTTCTTCTCCGTCGGCTTTTTCCAGGAAGCAAAATCACATTTTGGCCAGTTGGCGCAACCGTAAAAGCCTTTGCCGGATTTTGTTTTTTTGTAAACAATCTCTCCGCCGCATTTAGGGCATTTTATTCCCTCCACTTTCTTAACATAAGGCGCCCGCCAGTTGCATTCTGGAAATCTTGAACAAGACAAAAACTTCCCAAACCGACCAACCCGAATTACCACCGAACCTTCCTTACATTTTGGACATTTTTCTCCAGTCGCCTCAACTTCAATTGGCACTCTTTGGGCAACTCTTCTGACTCCTTCAAGCTTCTCGCTGAACGGATTATAAAACTCAGTCAAAACCGGCACTCTCTGCTTTTTGCCATTAGCAATTTCGTCCAAGTTATCTTCCATTTTCGCAGTAAACTGATAATCCAAAATATCGGGGAAATATTCCATTAAAAAGTCTGTTACTGCCACCCCTAAAGCCGTCGGTACAAAAACTCTTTCCTGTTTCTCCACATAGTTCCTTTCCTGAATAGTAGAAATAATTGGCGCATAAGTTGACGGCCGGCCAATGCCTAATTCTTCTAAGGTTTTGATCAAGGAAGCTTCGTTGTATCGCGGTGGCGGTTGAGTAAATTTTTGTTCTGGTTTTATTTCCAGTAATTTCAATTCATCGCCAACCACAACCTCTGGCAAATTTTCGATTTTTTCGCCATTCTCCTCATCCCCGGAGAATTGATCTTCCGTCTTACCATAAACTCTCTGCCAGCCAGCAAATTTTTCTACCAACCCCTTTGTCTCCAACAAATAAATATTTTTTTCTCCGGCGGCTTGAGTTGTCAACGTGGTCACCTCAACTATAGCGGGGTTCATTTGACAGGCAATAAACCTCTTCCAAATCAAATCATACAGTTTTCCTTCATCCCCACCTCCCACTCCCACTTCCTCCCTCCCACTCCCACTTCCCACCTCAATACTCGTCGGACGGACGGCCTCGTGAGCCTCTTGCGCCGACTTGCTTTTTGTTTTATAAAACACAGGTTTTTCCGGCAAATACTCCAAACCAAAATTCTCTTGAATAAAATCGCGGGCTTTGGCAACTGCTTCAAAAGCAAGATTAGTGGAATCAGTTCGGTGATAAGTAATCAAGCCTTTTTCGTACAAATCCTGCGCTACTTTCATTGTCCTTTTTGCTGACCAACCCAAACGATTAGCCGCTGCCTGCTGGAGGGTTGAAGTAGTAAAAGGCGGAGACGGATAACGCCGGGCTTCTTTCTTGTCAAGGCTATAAACTTCCCAACCCGCATTTTTAAGCTCCGCCACCACCTCTTGGGCTTGGGTTTCACTCCCAATCTCTACTCTTTCACCATTTTTCTTAACCAGTTTTGCCCAAAAACGAGGAGCATCAGATAAAGCACTACCAACCAACCTTTGCAATAAAACCTCAATTTCCCAATACTCAACCGGGACAAATTTTTCAATTTCCTTTTCCCTTTCAACAATCAAACGTACCGCCACTGATTGCACCCGACCAGCCGAGAGTCCCTTGCGCACTTTTTGCCATAAAAGAGGCGAGAGTTTATAACCAACCAGCCGATCTAAAATTCGTCTTGCTGTCTGCGCTTCCACCAAATCCATATTTATTTCCCCGGGTTTTGCCAAGGCTTCGTCAATCGCCTTCTTAGTAATTTCATGAAAGGTAATTCTTGATAACTTTGCACTTTGCCCGCCCGACATTGCAAGTCGTTTGCGGGCGGGCACTTTGAACTTTGCACTGTCGCTCAGTAGAGCGGCCACATGCCAGGCGATCGCTTCACCTTCTCTATCAGGATCTGTTGCCAGATATATTTTCTCCACTCTCTCCGCTGCTTTCTTCAATTTCTCAATTGTCTCTTTCTTTTTCGCGGAAATTACATACTGCGGTTCAAAATTTTTTTCTACCTCTACTCCCAACTTATTTTCTGGCAAATCACGAACGTGCCCCATAGTTGCTTCCACTTTATAATCACTCCCCAAAAAACGGGATAAAGTTTTGGCTTTCGTCGGAGATTCTACTATTATCAGGTTCATAAAAACTCAATTAAGTAATTGCTCTAATTATTCTAATTAACCTAATTATTAAATTACTAATTATTCTAATTAACCTAATTATTCTAAATAAATCACAATCGGAAAAAAACCATAAATTCTAAATTCTAAATTCTAATTTCTAAATAAATTCTAAATTCAAATTTCTAAATTCGAAAAAAAATAGTTTGTTTATTTTGGATTTTGGTCATTTGCTATTGTTTAGGATTTAGGATTTAGGATTTAGGATTTAGGGTTTAGGGTTTAGGGTTTTTTTAGGTTAATTAGAAATTAGAATAATTAGAATAATTAGAAATTTTATCTTAATCCGTAAATCCCTTCCCCAAAGTTCTTGATTATACCCTTGATTTCTAATATTGACAATATTCCTCCTACTTTGCCGCTGTCAATCCCCAGTTTTCTTGCAATCTCATCAATATGTAAATTCTCATTTTCCAACAACTCAACAATTTTCTTTTCCTCACTCCCCAAATCCCTCATATCCCCCACATCCCTCATTTTTCTAATTCCTGTTACTCCCAACTCCTCCAAAATATCCTCCACTCCCGATACCACTTTCGCTCCTTTTTTCAACAGCTCACTTGTTCCTCGCGACAGCGGCGAAGTAATTGGCCCTGGCACCGCAAAAACCTCTCGTCCTTGCTCCCCAGCATCTGACGCAGTTATTAAAGATCCACTGTCTTCAGCCGCTTCAGTCACCACCACCCCCAACGATAAACCGGAGATTATTCTGTTTCTCGCCGGAAAATTTCCCGGGACTGCCGGCGTTCCTAAAGGATACTCTGAAACCAAAGCGCCACCCGATTCCACAATTTTATCAGCCAAGTCTCTGTGTTCTGGCGGATAAACCAAATCAAGCCCACAGCCCAAAACAGCAATTGTCAAACCACCATTTCTAATAGTAGTTTCGTGAGCAATCTCATCCACTCCTCTGGCCAAACCGGATACAATTACCAAACCGCTGTTAACCAACCCCTCAGTAATCATTTCCGTCACTTGCCGACCATAACTTGTAACTTTTCTTGTCCCAACTACTGCCAGTGCTTTTCTGTTTAACAGGTTGTCGTCCCGAACAATCCTAGCAGGTGTCTGGAGAACCAAGAGATCCTTTTCCCCTAATCTAACAGAGGGAGAAATTCCTCCATTTCCCCGATGAATATCGAAGTCAGTTGGAGCAGTAGCTTTTTTAACATATAAAATAGGTGGCTTATCAGCTATTTCTTTTAATAACTTTGGGTAATTTTCTTCTTCATAACATAAAACTTGAATTTTCAGTTTTTCTAACCGAAGAAAATACGAATCAATATCGAATTTTTCTTTGCGGAAATTCAAAAATCTTGTTACCAATTTTTCTCCCAAACCAATCTCCCGCAAAATTGCTTCTGAAGCATTAAAAGCGTTTTTCGCTGACTCGAAATAATCCAAAAGCAGTTTAAAACGCAAGGGGCCAATTCCCTCAAAAACACTAAACAAAACCCAATATTTTTTCTCTTCAAAATCCATAATTTAATTATTCTCCATCGGTACAAAAAAAGTTTTTTAACTATTCATCTAGAATTGAAATATGCCTTCAGTATTTCTTTAGCAACTGGACCGGCAACTGAAGACCCCTCACCGCCTTTTTCTATTAGTACGGTCAAAACTATTTCTGGTTTATCCGCTGGCGCAAAAACAGTAAACCAAGCGTGAGAAGTTTTGCCATCGCCTGTCTCTGCGGTCCCGGTTTTGCAGGCAACTTTTGGGCTAAAATCAAAAAAAGGCCAGCCTGTACCGCCACTAGCACAAGCACCCAGCATTCCCTCCTTAACGACCTCTAAAAATTCCTTTTTAATTCCCAAATCCTGACATTCCGCCTGATAGGGAGTATTTTCTGCCCCGATTTTTAGTATTCTTGGTTGGCAAATTTTTCCACCATTGGCAACCGCCGCTGTCATTAAATTTACTCCCAAAGGCGTCAAGGCAAGATCACCCTGACCAATAGCCAAATGATAGGTATTCCCCAAAAACCATTTCTCTCCAAAAGTTTTTTCTTTCCATTCCGGGCTTCCAATAAAACCTTTAACTTCTGCCGGTAAATCAATTCCAAAAGTTTGATCCAAATTAAATCTTTTTGCCCACTTAATCAAATTGTCTGCACCAACCATTTCCCCAACTTTATAAAAAAAGGTATCAGTTGAACGAGTAAGCGCACGAACAAGATTTATCTGTCCTTCTGTTCTCCCGTATTGAGTAAAATACCAATTGGCAAACTTAAAATTGTTCACTTCAATCACTCCTGCATCATTGATAAGCGTTTTCGGAGTAATCTTACCTTCTTCCAGCCCAGCGATTGAAGTCACAATCTTAAAAGTTGAACCAGGAGGATAAAGACCAGAAATCACTCTGTTCAACAGTGGTTGATTTTGATTATCATTCATTAGTTGAGCCACCTCGGTTTGTCTTTTTTCATCTAAAAAAGCATTCGGGTCAAAGGAAGGAGAAGAATAAAAAATTAAAACCTCTCCGTTCTGAGGGTTAGTCGCTATTACTGCTCCTTTTCTATCATCCATTGCCTTTACTGCTACTTCTTGCAAATCTTTATCAATTGCTAAAGTCAAACTTTTTCCGGGAACAGGCGGACTCTGAGCCAACTGACGAATCACCTGACCTTGAGTATTAACTTCTATTGACTGGCTTCCTTTTTGTCCTCGCAAAATATCCTCATATTCTTCTTCTACCCCAGATCTGCCAAGCAAATCACCAGCAGAATAACCACGAAGGCTCATCTTTTGATCTTTTAATTCCGAGTCAGTAATCTCTCCTAAAAAGCCGACAACATGGGCAAAATTCTGACCAGAGTAATACTTTCTCTTAAAATTAATGGTAAGGTCTGAATCTTTTTTCTCTGCCTGCAATTGCAGGGCCTCGTCTCGTCCAATTTTTTTTCCGGCCAACAAATACTCAGGTTCGGTCTCGGCAATAACTTCTCCATGCCTGTCGAACAACAAGCCTCTGGGAGCAGCAATGATTCTCTTTTGAATTCTGTTAGTATCAGCCAAAAGTCGGTTTTCCGTTCCTTGTAAAATTTGCAATTCAAAAAGACGGCCCCATAAAACCAGAAGAAAAACTGCCAAAAAAAACTGAAAAAACTTAAGTTTTTTTTCCATATCTTAACCTATTTTCAGACGATTAGGACTGCGACTGCCAAACCCAAAAAACAAGTAAAAAAGCCAGAGGATAAACAAAATCTTCAGTCCAGACAATCCCAGTTGTGTCATTCCCCATAAGTCGCAAAAAATTGAGATGGGCAAAATCAGCCACAAAGACCATTGCCACTTTAATATTAAAAAATAAAATAATAAGGAAAAAAAGAGAATCATCATAAAAATTTCTAATTATTCTAATTTCTAATTAACCTAAAAAAACCCTAAATCCTAAATCCTAAACCCTAAATCCTAAATCCTAAACAATAGCAAATGACCAAAATCCAAAATAAGCAAACTATTTTTTTCGAATTTAGAAATTTGAATTTAGAATTTATTTGGAAATTAGAAATTAGAATTTAGAATTTAGAATTTAGAATTTATGGTTTTTTTCCGATTGGGATTTGTTTAGAATAATTAGAGCAGTTAGGTTAATTAGAATAATTAGAGTAATTAGAATAATTTTCCTAAAGTTTTCCTCTGATCAAAAAAATGGTGTCTAACTCTTCGGGATTAAAAAGTCTTTTAACTTGCGCTGACTTAAAAACTTCTCCCTTTTCTGCCACCACGCCCTCAATTTCTCCCACCAACAAATCTTTGCCATCAACATTAGTTACCACTAAATCTCCTGGCGCTACTTGCTCGCTTGCCAAAATTTGCTCCAGTCGCAAATCTCCTTGACCACGGCCAACAAGCAAACCCTTGCCCTTTATTTGCGTATTTGCCACGACTTTAACCAATAATCTTTCGTCCAAAAAACTAGGCAATCTAATTTGACTTTGATGTTCACTAACCAAACTAACCTTGCCTAAATATGTTTCTCCTAAAACCGCAACCATTCCTTGTCTTGCTCCATCTTTCTCCCCAGCACTAATTGTCAAGGTTTCCTCTTTAGTCTCAATCACCTTGACCGGCAAAAATTGCCAACTCGCAGGTAAAGGCGCTGATAAAAGTTTTTTCTGAGCAGCATTCTCCTCGGTTAAAGAAGCAATCTTTGCTTTGAGCTCAGCAACATCCCTCTCATTCTGCAACTGACACCCGGACAAATCTTTTTTTAAAAATCTTTGCCAGTCATAAACTTTCTGTTTTGTCGGAATAATTAAAGTTTTTTCCAGAAAACTTTGGGCTGGCAAAAAAACACCAGTCAAGCCCAAGAAAAAAACTGCCAGCAAAACAAGGACTAAATAATAAAAATTGTTAGAAATTTTAGCACGAAACATCATTGAGAGTTCAAAGCGCAAAGTTGCAGTTGACAGTTAAAAATTTTGTCACTTTGAATTAAATAATGGTAACTTTTAATACTTCGTTCGCTCGGCATTATCCTGAGCTAACCAAAGGATAACTTTTAACTTATCTGGCTCCTCCTCGTATCCTGACCTTTTGCAACAATTTTTCATCAGTCAAAACTTTTCCGCAACCACGGACAGTCGAAAGCATTGGATCCTTAAGCACAAAACAGGGAATTTTAGTTTCTTCGGCAACAAGTTCATCTAAAAATGGCAGCTGAGCCACGCCTCCAGACAGTAAGATTCCTTTTTGAGTAATATCTCCCAAAAGTTCCGGGGGAGTTTCTTCAACAATATCTGAAATAGCTGCCAAAATTTGATTCAAAAGGGGAAAAAGCGCCTCTCTTATTTCACCGGAATTCACTCTTAAGGAACGAGGCAAACCAGTAGAAAGATCCCGACCGCGAACGACTGCCTGCCTTTCTTCTTTGTCTCTAAACTGCTTAGCGGAACCGATCTGGGTTTTCAAGTTTTCCGCTGTTGGCAAGCCAATTAAAAGCGAGTATTTAAGCCTTAGAAAATTAACGATCGCTTCATCCATTTTGTCGCCGGCAACAGCCAGCGATTTGTTAACTACTATTCCCCCAAGAGAAATAACCGAGAGTTTTGTGATACCGCTGCCAATATCCACCAGCAAAGCTCCTACTGCTTCAAAAATTGGCAAGTCTGCGCCAATTGCCGTCGCCAGGGGTTCTTCAATCAAATAAACTGATCTGGCGCCAGCACTAAAAGCAGCATCAGCAACCGCTTTTCTCTCAACATCAGTTAAGTCTGCAGGAACGCTGATCGCTACTTTTGGCTTGGGAATTTTGATTCTCAGTCCATAAGATTGATGTAACTCCTTAAAATAATGAGAAAGCAACCCGGCGGCTCCGTCAAAGTCAGAAATTACTCCCTCTTCCAAGGGTCTGATTGCCTCAAGCTGTCCGGGTGTTCTCCCTAGCATTCTTTTTGCTTCCTGTCCGACAGCGACGATCTCTTTGGTTTTTTTATTTCTGGCAATCACCGTCGGTTCACGCACCGCTACTCCCTTGCCAACCACAAAAATCCTCGTGTTGGCAGTACCCATATCAATTCCCAAATCATAAGTGAAGAAATTAAAGAACCGATCAAACATCAAATCAATTTTAACACAGACAGAAAAAGGTTAATATGGTATTATTGTGAAATCTGCTTGCTTATAACAAGGGCTACCAAGACAATGTCAATACCGTGCAAGAGTTTCTTTCTTGAGATATACTACAATTATTATTGTTGAAGCAATCAACTCAATGAAACTCGATAACTTTTTCCGAAAAACAATTTCTTTTTTATTTGCCGCCTTGTTCTTTCTAATCCCAATTGTTTTTACTCCTGTCAACTCTGAGTTGTTTGAATTCAACAAAATTATTCTGCTGTATCTTTGTACCATTTTAATCACTGCTTTCTGGTTGGCGAGAATGATTATTCAGCAAAAAATAGTTTTCAGAAAAACTTTTCTTGATCTGCCTTTGATTCTCTTCCTTGCTTCCCAGATTATTTCTACTCTCGTCTCTATCGATAGTCACACCAGTATTTTTGGTTACTATTCCCGCTTTAATGGCGGATTACTTTCAACTCTTTGCTATTTACTGCTTTACTTTGCCTTTGTCTCCAACAGTCAACCTCAAGACGTTAATAAAATTCTTAAGGTTTCCCTCGCTTCTGCTTTTATTGTTTCTATCTATGGCATCTTTGAGCATTTCGGCCACTCGTTTTCCTGTCTAATCTTTCAGGGCAAATTTGATGTTTCCTGCTGGGTACAAGATGTTCAAACAAGAGTCTTCGCCACTCTGGGACAACCAAACTGGCTCGCCGCCTACCTGGCAATACTAATACCACTAACGTGGTGGTTAGCACTGAATTCAAAGTTCAAAAGCTTGCCCCAAGCCTATCGAGGGGTTAAAAGTGCAAAGTTGAAATTGCCAGTTAAAAATTTCTGGCCTTATGTTTTATTTATTATTCTCTCTTCTTGTCTCCTTTCCACTAAATCAAGATCAGGAATTTTAGGTTTGGTTTTAAGCGTTCTTTTATTTTGGGGAGCATTGCTTTTAGTTTGCAAAAGTAATAGGAAAATTTTACTTAAACCGTTTCTAATTTTTAACTTTTCACTTTTAATTTTGAGCTTTCTCTTCGGCTTTCCTTTCTCGCAACTCAATCAATACCTCAGATTTATGCCTTCAATGTCTAATAATCTTACCCCCCCTGCTACCAAACAACAATCAGATACCCAAATTGCAGTTGGAGGCACTGAATCAAGCGCAATTAGAAAAATTGTCTGGAAAGGCGCTCTTGATATTTTCCGGCACTATCCTCTTTTTGGCTCAGGAGTAGAAACTTTTGCCTACTCTTACTACCAATTCAGGCCAGCTGCTCACAATCTCGTCTCTGAATGGGATTTTTTGTACAATAAGGCGCACAATGAGTACCTGAACTACTTGGCCACCACAGGTATATTTGGTTTAGGAACTTACCTCCTTTTTATAGTCTCGTTTATTTTATATTCAATCTCCCAAATTTATCCGAATGATATCCGAATTCTTCCGAATACCTTGAGGCGAATATTCGGATTTATTCGGCCAATTCGGATTAATTCGGGAGAAGAGTTAGGGGAAACACCACCAGCTAACAGAATTTTAATAGTGGCTTTATTTGCAGGATGGCTATCAATATTAGTCACTAATTTCTTCGGTTTCTCCGTCGTTGTCACCTCACTATATTTCTTTCTCATTCCCGCTTTTTGTGTTGTTCTCATTTCTCACCTCTCACTTCCCAACCCCAATCCAGCTTCTCATTTCTCACCTCCCACTTCTCAATCCAGCTTCTCACCTCCCATCTCTCACTTCTCATCCTTGCCTCTCCCTTTTGTCCTCTTAATTTTTGCTACTTTCTACTTACTCCTTGCTACTGTTAATTATTGGCGCGCTGATTTCTTTTATGCTAAAAGCCAAAAACTTGCCAAACAAGGCAATTATCCTGATTCTTATCAAAATCTCTATCGTGCCAAAAATTTCTTCCCCAATGAACCAGTTTACTTGAGCGAGATTTCCTCTATCACTGCCAATCTTGCTCTTATGGCTGCTGAACAAAAACAATCCTCTGCTGCCGGAGAATTGGAAGATTTGGCTATCTCCTATTCAGAACAGGCGAAAAATATCAGCCCCAAAAATCTAAATGTTTTAAAAACACGAGTCCGGGTTTTTTATCTTCTCTCCCTGCTCAAACCAGATTATCTCGCTGCGGCAATTGATACTTTACGAGAATCAATAAAACTAGCGCCCACTGATCCAAAACTAGTTTATAACCTTGGCCTTTTGTACGCCAAAATGAATAATTCTCCCCTGGCAATTCAGACAATTGAAAAAGCAATCCAATTGAAACCAGATTATGTTGATGCGAGAAATGCTTTAGAGCTGATTTACGAAGAAACAGGAGACAAACAAAAAGCCATCGAACAACTGCAAATCCTCATAAAACTAGCGCCGGAAAATGCAAAGGAATTTCAGAAGAAACTTGACCAATTGAAATGAATTGCTGAACAGCAAAAATTCTCTTTTTCGCCTCTTTTGTGCTATACTCAAGCTGAGGCAGAAAATTTTTATCATCTTGTTGTTGCACTTGTCCCAAGTTCACTGTTGTCTTTGCTTAACAGGTTGTAGCTTGTGATTTGAACCGAAAAAAGTGCGACAGTAAAAAGTCTGCGATAACACAATACAAGTTTTAAGATTAAATTTTAGCTTGCAACTGCAATTATCTTATGCCTAAAATTATTACTGTTCCCAACCCTCTTCTGAGGCAAAAGTCCGAGCCGGTTAATAATTTACAAGAAGCAAAGAAAATTATAGATCAACTCCAAGAAACTCTGGTCAAAAAAGAAGGAACAGTCGCCGGAGTTGGTCTGGCCGCGGTGCAAATTGGCCTTCTAAAAAGGGTTTTCCTTGCTTACTCCAAAGCGAGCAAAAAATTTTTAGCTTTTATTAATCCGGAAATAATTTGGTATTCTAAAAAACAAACCAATAGTTTCCGTGACAGCAAAAGCAGATTTGAAGGTTGTCTTTCAGTCCCAAACAAATGGAGCGCCATCCACCGAGCCAGAAAAATCAAAGTTGCCTACCAAACCCAAACCGGACAGAAATTAACCCGCACTTTCTCCAACCAACTGGCAACCGTTATCCAGCATGAGTATGACCACCTTAATGGCATTTTATTCATTGACCGCGCTCTGGAACAAGGAGAAAAAATCTATGAGTTAGCAAAAGACGAAAAAGGGAAAGAATACCTTAGAGAGATAAAACTTTCATAATTTTAAATTTAAAATTTGAAATTTTTAATCAATATCAAATGTTTTAATGTTTAAATCCTTCGACAATCTCAGGAAAAGTTTTTTAAAAAATATGATATTAAAAATTGATTTCAAATTAAAAATTAAAAATTAAAAATTTGATAAATGTTAGTCTTTTTCGGCACCTCGTCCCGTTCAGCCAAATTTTTAGAAAAGGCCATCCAAAACGGCTTGAAAGTTGATTTAGTAGTTTCTGCTCCACCCAAACCTCTTGGCAAAAAACAGATTTTAACCGAAAACCCAACCGTCTCAGTAGCCAAAAAGTTCAACATTCCCTTTCTAACTTCTATCTTCCAACTTCAAGATCCCCGCCTGCAGACGCCTGGAGCGTCAGCGACTGGCGGGCAGGCAGCTTCTAATTTCCATCTTCAATCTTCAACCACCGTAACTGGTCTTATTCTCGACTTCAACAAAATTATTCCCAACGATATCATCAATCTTTTCTCTAAGGGCATAATTAACATCCATTTTTCCAAACTCCCGCAGTACCGCGGTCCGGCACCAGTACAATATACTATTCTTAATGGTGAAAGGGAGGCGTGGATTACCTACTATCTTCTTGATGAAAATCTTGATACCGGCAAAATAATCACCCAATCCAATCTTCCTCTTGATTTTACGGAAACCACAGAAACTCTATACCAAAAACTTATTGCCAAAGCCGCCTCTGAAATCCCCAAAATTATAGAGGACTATCTATGTGACAGATATCATACCTGTCAGCAAACAGGCCAGGCAACATATACCAAAAAGCTGACAACCAAAGATTGCCAAATTGATTGGACAAAATCCGCTGAAGAAATTGAGAGACTGATTCGCGCCGCCTCCCCCGAACCCGGAGCTTGGACATTAGTGCAAATCAGTTTAAAATCCGCGAAAATCCCAATCACAAGACGTCTCAAAATTCTCAAGGCTCATTTGGAAAATGGTAAACTGATGCTCGACATAGTTCAGCTTGAAGGAAAAAAACCAGTCAGTTTCAAACAATTTCAGGAAGGTTACCCTAACTGCAAAATTGAAGGATACAACAAATAGTAAGAACTTTTTAAGCCAAAGCCGCTTCTTTCTTTCCCTGACTTTTCTCTGTTATCTTGTTCTCTTTATTCCTAATCAATTTAATACACTTGGTACAAAGAGTCATCTTTACCCCATTGACAGTTACTGACTGCAAATTAGGCTTAAATACTCTCACTGTTTTTTGCGCCCTTTTCGCCCACTGTTTTCCCGCCACCCCTTTTCGGTGCTTAGATTGCCTACCAATTTGCTTTTTCTTGCCGCAGAGATCACAAACTCTTGACATAATTTTGTAGATTTTCTCTTATTTAACAGTTATAATTGTAACATAAAGGCTAAGTTGATTGCAACCTTAAATAAAATTGACCTAATTAACCTAATTATTCTAAACAATTTCCAATCTGGAAAGAAATCCTAAATCCTAAACCCTAAATCCCAAACAATAGCAAATGACCAAAATCCAAAATAAGCACACTATTTTTTTGAATTTAGAAATTTGAATTTTGAATTTGTTTGGGATTTGGAATTTGGAATTTGGAATTTTTTAGGTAATCTTGGTCAATTAGGTTAATTAGAAATTAGAATAATTTTATATGGTTACTCTCGTTGGTTTTCTTATTTTTATCTACTCGATCATTCTTCATGAGATTGCCCATGGACTGGCGGCAGAACGTTTAGGAGATCCTACTGCCCGCCTTTCTGGCAGATTGAGCCTTAAACCCGGACCGCATATTGATCCGTTAATGAGTATTCTTGTTCCTTTGTTTTTGGTCCTTTCTGGCTCACCCATTATCTTTGGTTCAGCTAAACCTGTTCCTATTGATCCTTACAATCTAAGAAATCCTCGCAAAGATATGGGGCTTGTGGGTTTAGCTGGTCCGGCTACCAATCTTGGTTTGGCAGTTGTTTTTTCTTTGCTTGCTCGTCTGGCTTTCGCTTTATTTCCCCAAACAACTATTCTTGAAATCCTCAAATTTGCCACTCAAATAAATATTTTTCTAGCCGTTTTCAACCTTATCCCTATTCCTCCCTTGGACGGAGGCCGAGTAATGGTAGCAATCTTGCCGGAAAAATATTCTGAAGCCTTAGAATCGATTGAAAGCATTGGTATTTTTATTGTTCTCTTCTTTTTTTTGTTTCCCAATTCCTTTTTCTCGCTGCAGGGAATCGTCATCGAAATTTCTTCTTTCCTCTTCAATTTGATTTTCCCAAATTTTCCCATTGTTTAGCCAATTTTTTTTCTTGACTTTTAAGCCAAATTGTGCCTAAAATTATTTAGTCCTGCCTGAAAGGCAAGATCCAAATTTGCTTTTCTTTACAAGTTCAATTTATAAGGGAGAGCGAGTCTGATTCCGCTAGCGCGGAAAAAGCTAAAGTCCCCGCACCATAATGGTGAGGGGCAGCTCACCCACTTGGTTGGACAAGAAAAAAAATTAGGGTTAAACCTTTTAGGCGGGATTATTTTTGCTACTTTCTATTCTCCATCTTCTGCCACTATCTATTGTCAAAAAATTATTCAACAATTTCTCTTCTTCAATTACCTTTGAACTACCATCTTCTCTTCTCTGTGAGACTGGAACAAGGGCAACCAAAATTGAAAGGGTAAGCTTTTTTGAACAAAAAGTAGAAATCGACAAAATCACGAGTCTTGCTTTTAGTCAAAATTAAGAAAGGAGAAATTCTTGAATGTATTTCTTAACATCGCCGCGATTTTTCTTACTCTTCAGAAAACTTTTTTAGATAGTCTTAATCAGTCGACCAATGGCACATAATGAAGACTAAGACATAAATCTTGTTACCGAAACTTAGTCTGCGATTTTAACTTAAATACGGATAACTATTAGCGCGAACTGAAGTTCGCTATAACAGATTTCCATTCTAAGTATTAGGTTATACTTCGTATAATACTTTCGCATTCTAACTCCGTTAAAAACAAACCATACAACCCGATAAACTGCATAAGTTAAGATACATATGCGACATTGATAATTCTTGAGTGGTCTTAAATTTGGTCATACTGGTTGTCCTACCAAAGTATACTCAATATTGAGTAGAATACGAGGGTTAAGGAGGTGGACAACCATGATTTATCATCTAAGAAAATTTGATAAAAGTGAGTTAGCCAAAGAAAGAATGAGAATAATTAATTTCTATAACCAATA
>Ga0078972_1012314_pt1 | contig 14775 bp, 15 predicted proteins | sample YelNatPaOPGAMG01_FD_67568 | JGI IMG/M metagenome (GOLD analysis project Ga0078972, IMG submission 67568) | Hot spring thermophilic microbial communities from Obsidian Pool, Yellowstone National Park, USA - OP-RAMG-01 (SPADES assembly) (version 2) | ecosystem: Environmental > Aquatic > Thermal... | reverse complement strand
TGAATTTTATAGTAATGCCTCTTTTTTTCTTGTCTGGTGCACTCTTTCCAATAGACAGCCTCCCAACTGCACTTAAAATAGTTATAAAACTAAATCCTTTATCTTATGGGGTTGATGGAATCAGAGGGACACTTACAGGAATTTCTCATTTAGGTTTGTTCTTAGATTTTATAGTTCTTGTAATTACTGCATTTGTAATTACTGTTATAGGAAGTTATCTTTTTTCTAGAGTAGAAATCTAAGGACAGTATAAATTAAATATTTTTGATGATATGTAAGAATGGACCTGAAGTCCATTTCACTTATAAACGTTTAAATATTCTTTTTAATGGACATTACTAATAGAAAATGGAACCAATGACTGGGAGAGCAATTTTTGAAGGTTTTGGGGGGGCAGGGTTTAGAAACCTTTTTGGATTGGGATTTGGAGCAGAAATAATCTATTCATTTATAATAATCGTTTGTAGTTTGATGATATATTTTGGAACTAAAGAATTATATGAATTAAGTTCTTACAAAGGGATAAAATACTTTAGACAAGCATTCTTATTTTTTGCTATTGCCTATTTTTTCAGGTCTTTTATAAAGTTCATATTAGCCTACTTCAACATTAGAGGGATTCTTGCATTTTCCCCATGGGTTTTTGGGAGTTTTACTTTATTTCTTTTTATGTATTTTAGTTCTATAGCAATATTTTATCTTCTCTATAGTGTTATGTGGAAAAAATGGAATGGAAATTCAGATAAGATTTACTTATTCCATGGCCTTGCTCTTTTCCTGGCGGCAATTAGTGTTTTATTAAGAAATCCACTCGTATACTTCGGATTGAATATTTTGCTGTTCCTTTTTGTTGTGTTTGTAGTATATGCAATATACAAACATTCAAAGAAAGGAATAAAGGGGCATAATTTATATGCAATATATCTTCTGCTTTTTATCTTTTGGATATTGAATATAGTCGATATACTGATTCCTGCCTTTTTCCAAACTTTCCAATTATTTATCTATTTGGCGTCTTCAGGAATCTTTTTGTTGATTCTGTATAGGGTTCTTAAAAAAACAGGTTCTAATTAAAATGGTAAAAAGAGGGAAATTAGAGATTATGAGGGATATATTAAGAATAATACAGGAAAATCATAATTCAATAAAAGCAACTCCTTTGTTGAGAATTACAAATATCTCTTCAAATAGATTTAAGAAATATCTCTCTGAATTATTGGAAAAAAATTTGATAAAAGAAGTTGTTGATAAAAAGGGGGGAAAGTTTATTTCTTTAACTGATAAGGGATTTAAATTTTTAGAAAGATATGGAGTGATAGTTAATTTTATTGAAGAATTTGAATTGTAATGGATAATATTCAATGCTTAGAATTAAGTAAACTTTTTTCTTTTAGAAAATTTAGGATTAACTGTTTTAGCAATCCAAACTGATAAAAAGAAAGGTTCGGAGCATCAAACCATTGCTTGAAGGTAGAGTAAATAAGGTAATCTGATACTATTCCTTCTTTGACTGTTTCCTTATGCAAATTCTCTAATTTTGACTTATAATCTTTCATATTTTTGTGCTCCCCGTATGTATCATTTGGCTTAACCTTTCTTTCCAAGTAAGAATAAGGAATTTCTTTTTTGGCTTGTCATAAGGATTTCTAACAATCCTTATTTCATTGCATTTCTCGCAATAGAACCTTGATTCTCTGAAATCTTCTCCCAATACTGCAACTTCTACCCAAGTATGAATTCCGCCCTTTTTACATTCATCAACCATTTGTGATAGTAACCTCATTTGTTTTCCATTGTTTCTTTAATCTCTCAATTTTTTCTTCAATAGTTTCTTGAGCAGGGAAGTGAGTTAGAAATGATTTACTCCCCGTAACTACAATTAACGGCTGAGTTTTCGCAAATTTATAAGCCAGAGCAAGAGCAATAACGCAATCATCGTGAAATCCTGAAGGAGCATTATAATGAGTTTTGCCAGATATTTCAGAATATTCATAATTGAAAATCTTCAATTCGTTTATCAGTTCAGGAATATTCGGAAAACTTATCTCCTCATTTTCAATAGCAATAATCAAGTTTTCTATCAGTTGGCATTTTATTTCATTGCTCTTTATTCTAAATCCTCTAACATTTACCCTCATCTGAGATAAATCTGTAAAAACTGCATCGCCGACCCCTGTGCTGTCAATTATAGTAAGAGCATTGTTGTATCTTTTTGAAATCGCTTGTATCTTTGTCTTTTGCAAGTTCCAATCAATCTTGTTAAATCTATCAAAATAAACAATGCGGGAATGCCCTGCTTCCCGTTTCAAGACAACGAGGGCTGTAAAATCTTGAAACTTACCCAAATCAACACCAATTATATATCTTGTATTTGGTTGTGGTCCTTCAATGGCTCCTTTAATGCAATTATCTACATTCCTAAAAACAGTTCCTGCATCTGAAACAAACTCTGCAAGATATTCTTGTTTGAAAACTCGCTCTGGCAAGGTTCTTTTCGCTTCCTCTATTTCATCTTGTGGAAGATGGGGATTTGTTCCTGAAGGAAATTGCCAACTTTGATAATCTTTTTCGTTTGGGTCTTGTCCACGAACAAATGCTTGTTGGAACCAATTCATTCCTTGGGGAGTTGAAATAAGCAAAACTTCTCCTTTTTTGTCAGTTAAAGTTGGTCTTAATGCTTCATTCCAAACTTGTTCTGGAACCCTTGATGCTTCATCAATAATTAAAAAATTAAGTCCTTCTCCAAGCAAACTTACAGGATTATCTGCAGATTTGCATTTCAAGATTGAACCATTGGCCAGCTCAATAGACAAATCTGCTTCACTGCTTTTCTTAACCCATTTTGTCAAGTGATGGTGAAAACCCCAAAATACCTCTCTAAAAACTTTTTTTGTTAATTCGTAAGTTGGGGCTACAATCCAAAACATTTGATTGGGTTTTATCATCCAAGCCATACATTCTCTGCTTGCCAATAAACTTTTTCCAAACCTTCTACCTGCAACAACTATTCTGAACCTCTTATTAGAATTATGAACTTCTAATTGGGCTTGATGTGGTTTATATTTTCCATCTTCAAAAAATTTCAATTTATTGAACTTCTTCATAATACCACCTCTCAAGGTCTTTTTTCAATTCAATATCCAGATTGAGATTGTATTGTTTAGTTCCGTGAATGGTCTTTCTTGCTTCACAATATAGTTTCACTAATTCCATCTGTAATTTCGGGTGTAAATTATCCCAGTTATGCCCTATTCTTTCTATCAAATCAAATATTTTCAAAGAGGATAATTCAGGATTTTGAGCAAGTTCCCGAACCATAATGGAAAACTTCTTTGCATACTTGCCGTGCTTTAAGTTTTTCGTAATATTTGCAAGAGTTTTCTTTTCAGATTTAGCCAAGCCACCTTTTCTGGCTATCTCTTTCCTTTCTTCTGGCGTTCTTTCTTTCAAATTTATCAGGTCTTGTTCTGTCATTTTGTGTTGTTTGAACTATTGTTAGAAATTTCATCGGGCTTGTTTGATTTAAAGAGCCTGATTTTTTCTTTTGCCTTGACAACATTAACTATTACCTCTACTCCTCTGCCCAATCTTCTCTTTTCTATAATCAAATTAAGCCGCTTTAAGGCCCTGCCAAACCATTTTGCAGTAATGGTATGATATTGTTCATCCTCCTCTTGCATATAGTCCTTGAACTGTCTTGTCAATTCAGTTATAGAAGTAAAATCTAATGTTTGTTGCATATTGGATATAAACTCAATGAGTGCGACATCTCTGCTTTCAACTAAATCCTCGCTTTTCTTAACAGATACGATGCTTTTTGCAGTTTCTATGATTTTATCCAGAAATTCTTCCCCCATTAAAGAGGCAATGACAAATAAAGGAAAAAATAGTTCAAGATGACGTGCTTTGATATCGCTTCCGTATATCTTTTCAAATATCTTGAGTTTGTCTGGTGTAATTTGTGTAGGAAGTGTAGTTTGTGTTGTTTCAGGAGAGCACATAAATCCTACATAATCATTCCATTCAGAGATTATATTTTTTGAGGACACTAACTGCATTAACTTCACTAAGTTCACAGATAGTTGCTCCTTTATTGCCTGTATCTCTTTATCTTTATCAAAGTCCTCAATAAGTCTGTTAATTCTGTCATCTGTAGTCCTTTCTTGTATTATTGTGATGCACCTATCAGAAAGCACATTATCCATTCCGTTTATGTTGGCCATTACAATGGGGGCATACACTTCAAACTCTTCAACTCCCATACTCTCTTGCCCTTTGGTCTTGACTTTTTTCATTCTTGCCACCTTAACGCCCTTCTTGTAGGCCGAGTTAAGTAAGGTCCTTAATGTGGTCTTCTCTTTTGCCACCACATTCTCAAATTCATCAATACCTAATGTAGAACCTTTTGCCGTTCTGAATAGAACTGCGTCAGTTAAGTCCATAACCAAGCGACCATTATAAGAAAGGCAAATAATCAACTTGATAGTTCTTGATTTTCCACTTCCCTTCATCGCATTAAAGAATAAGTAAGGATACGAAGAAAATACGGAGTGTGTGTATGTTCCTATTATCCATAAGGAAATGAGACTATAATTTTCTTCTGAAGTGTCAATATATTTTCTTAATATCTTTTTAATCCTCAAAAAACTGTCTTGCGTAAGCCTTATTGTATTCCTGCTTATTGCTTTGCTAATCGCACTAACGGGATTAAATCCGATTACTTCCTCAACTAAAATCTTATTCTTTCCAGTTTTCCAGTGAGGGCAATTTTCAAGTGCTATCATCGTTCTTTCTGTTGCCTTTTGTTTATCGCCATTATAGATTTCAATTACCTCTTTCTTATTCTCTTTATCAACTGGTTCATCAAAGAATAGGTGGATATGATAACCACGACTACCCGTAGAATATGCTGAATAGAATTCAAAGTCTATCTTTATTTGCTCTAAGGTCCCTTGAAATTGCTCTGATTCCTCTATGTCAATTACAATTTCATTGGGCAAGATTGTCCTATTATTGGCCCTTTCAATAAATTTTTCATCTGCTTGTGCATCAATATGTTTTATCCATTTACTATTCGGGCCCTCTGGTTGTAAATAAGCCAACTCAAGGTTTCCTCTCTGTTTATCAAAATCATAATGCAGTTTGTCTAACCAAGACTTTTTGTCCATTTTTTACCTCCTTAATTAAAGTAATTATCTCGTTCAGTTTTTGATAGGTCGCCAAATCGCTTCTTAATAACAAATCTCTTATCATCGCAGAACGAGTGTTATACCCTAAGGCATTCTTCTTATTGTCAATTATCTCTATCTGTTTAGAATTGACTTTAAATTGGATAATTACATTATTTTTTATACGAGTGCCTTCATATGCTTTCATCTTCGGCCACCTCGCCCATATTTTTAATACAATTTAATTTCAGAATTGTTTGTTTAGCAATTAACTGACTTGAAATATCTCCCTCAACAAAAATATGGGCTTTGGTTTCACTTTTTAATATCCCTCTTGCAAAATGAGGTTTGCCTAAGTCATTGTAAATTACCTTGACTTCCTTTCCAATCAGTTTTTGTAAATTCTCGCCTTGTTCTTGAGCCATCCTTTATTGATGAAATCAGATAACTTAAAAATAATTAGAGGTGAATTTACCAAAATGGTAAACTATATAAAAATTGGAGATTAACAGAAGTTATGCGAGTTACGAGTCAAGAACTGTCAAGTATCAAAGAATTTTATAAAAGCATAAGACCTGAAGAAATGAATCTTTTGATAAAACTTATGCAAAAAAGAAAAAGAATGCTAAAAACTGCAGAAATAGAGGAGATATACTCAAAAACATCTGCAAATAGGCATCTTTCAAGACTACAGAAGAAAGGATTTGTATACAAAATCAAAAATGGGGAGTATTTTATTCCCAGAAGATTATTCCTTGAAAAGCCTGCTGAAGGATTAGCAGAAGAATATCAAAAATATCAAAAGATTAAAGAAATGCAAGAAAAAGCCGAAAATCTTAGAAAGCAAAAAATATCTCTAAAAGAGACCCTAAAAGATATTGGAAATAATGAAAGTTATTTTTTTCCAAATAAAAAGACTTTGAAGAATAAAGCAATAAGAATTTACAACAGCGATGAAAGTCTAAAGAATAAAATAAAGAAGATTGATAAACTGGATGACCAAGCCCGTAAAGAGTTTTGGAAAGTAATAAATGAGCATGACAAAAAGGCTAAAAATACACCTAAACGCACAAAATCCAAAGGAAAATAGTGCGGGGATGCATATCAGCGACGAAAATTATATAAAGAACGGCACCCTAAAGATAGTAATTGAGGATTTGGAAAAAGACCGTTCAGGACACGCAAGTTTTGATGGTTTTTAGCCAAATTTCAAGGTTCAGAAAACGCAAAGCGTTTGTTTGAAAGCTACAAAGTAAGTCCAGAAAAGGTTAAATTTACCGACGATAAACCTATAAAGCAAGGTTCCATAAAAAGTATATGATACTGGAAATTATCCTTGCTTTATTACTTGGCATTCTCGCAGGAACTATAACAGGCTTAACTCCTGGAATTCACATAAATCTGATATCCTCTTTAATCCTAGCGTTATACACAACAACGTTCTTAGAAAATTTCTCTTTACCTCTAGTTATATTTGTAATTTCCTTGTCAATAACTCACACTTTCGTTGATTTTATACCAAGTATTTTTTTAGGAGCTCCAGACGAAACCTCTTTTCTTTCTGTTCTTCCAGGACACGAACTTTTATTAGAAGGAAAAGGATACGAAGCTTTAGTTTACACTCTCTATGGAGGACTAACTGCTTTATTAATAATCTTATTCACAACACCAATTTTCATATTTTTTCTTCCAAAAATTTATCCATATGCTCTAAATATAATGCCTTGGATATTGATAGTTTTTTCTCTATATCTAATTTCAACAGAAAAGAACACAAAAAAAATTCTATTTGCAATTATTTTTTTCCTAGCAAGCGGATTTTTGGGAATCGTTGTTCTAGATTTAGCAGAAATAAAACCTAATTTCAACGAACCTTTACTTCCACTTTTCAGTGGATTATTCGGAGCAAGCAACTTAATTATTAGTATAAACAAAAAAACTAAAATACCAAAACAAGAAATTAAACCAATAAAAAAGATAAACATTCAAAAAAAATCTTTTTTAGAATCAACTCTTATTTCTACAATAGTTTCCCCATTAACAGCATTCCTTCCAGGCTTAGGAGCAAGTCAAGCAGCAGTTATAGGAACAGAACTTTCAGGAAAAACATCAAAACAAAATTTCTTATTTTTAGTAGGAGCGATAAACATAATTGTTATGGGATTATCTTTCATAGGTTTATACAGCATAAACAAGACAAGAACAGGATCTGCTTTAGCTGTAAAAAAATTAATTTCAGTTTTAACTTTCGAACATCTTTTAATAATTTTAACTATAATAACTTTGTCAGGAACTCTCTCATTTTTCTTATCTCTATCAATAGGAAAAATAATATCCAAAAAAATCAACACCATAAATTATTCTAAAATATCCATAATTGTTTTAATGATTCTAACATTTTTCATAATCCTCCTAACAAAATACTTAGGACTTATAATTTTTATAACTTCAACTTCCCTAGGAATCTGCTGCATTTTAATTGGAGTAAAAAGAAGTAACCTAATGGGTTGTCTTCTACTACCAACGATACTATTTTACTTGTTTTAAATTTTTGTTCAATCAAACCACTTATTTATATTTTCTTGTTTATCTTTTTCTTTACCAAATATGCTTTCTATGTATCTTTTTGTTAATTCTAAGTCTTGTTTAGTATAATCCGGAACTTTATAGTTTTTAACTAAAAAAGAAGATAACTCCAAATATTTAATAATGCTCCCATAGGCTATAGTGAAAATAATTTTACCATTACAATTAGAACACTTTCCATTTAAAGGAGGTCTTCTAAAGATAGTGTTACACGTGCTACATCTAAAATTTTGCTGAGTAAACTTTCTCAGATTACCTTTTAAATCTTTCATAAAATGTCTATCTATTACTAACCTAGCAACATCTCCTTGATCGACACTTCTTAGTTTTTCGCATAACTCCATCTGTCTATTAACTTTCTCTTTCATATCTGGAAAAGTTTTATAAGAACTGCATACAGCTCCTTCGTTTAGATTCTCACTATAATGTGTAAAACCCATATCTCTAAAAGGATCTTTACCTAAAGCTATCCTTTCCTTAACTTTTTCTATATTAACCTGACTTGAATGCAATTTCCTCTCTGCACTTTCGTATAATTCCAAAGGATATTTATAAACGAGTTCAAAATCTAAAATCTGATCATCAACTTCTCTAACATCTATTTTTCCATTTAACACCAAAGGAGCATCTTGAGTTCCACCTCTATGAAAAGGTAAAAATTTTTTTGAAAAGTTTATTAAGACATCCAACAACAACATCACAGCTATTTCATCACCATCACAATCTCTTCTTACAGCTGCATGTAAATAAGGACTTGCTAAGATACCTTGAACTTTCGAAAAACCTATAATCCTACATATGACCCCTCCGCAGTTATGCGGTGCCATACACACACCAAGCTTACCTACTAAATCTTCTCTTGATTTTATTTTATAGAATTTTTCTAAACCATAAAACTTTTCTAACAATTCATCAATAAAGTTTGCTATATTAATAAAAACTTCATCAGCTCTTTCATCTCCGGATTTAGAATTACACGGAAGAATTATATCATGAGGTTTTAACTCTAAAATCTGATCATCGTTCACAAGCTCAGCTCCTAAATAATCTTTATTATAACCAAGTTCTCTTAATTTCTCTATTGTTACTTCTATTTCTTTTGGTTTGAAATGTGTAAGAGGAAGCTCTGTTGCATCATATCTTACAGTCCCATCTTTATTAACTGTCAAACCATATTTTGCTCTCAGAATACCTTTAACCAAATTTTCTATTTCATGATTTTCAGAACTAGTTCCTCTGACTCCTTTAATCAAATTTGGAACATCTGTTCTTAAATATCCTAATTTCTCTCTTGCTTTTTCAAAATAATATTTTATATCTATTTTTGTGTTTTTGAAATTTTCCCCAACACCATGAATTTTACATTTTTCTCCTTCTATCTCTTTGGAACAAATCCTACAAAAATATTTTTTCTTAGTTTCTTTTCCACAGTTTTCACACGATTTATAAATAGTTTCTTTCTCACAATTTTCGCAATAGTTAAAAGGAAAATCTCCTTTTATGTATCCTAAGTTAAAAGCATCGTTTACACTTCTAAATCTTCCACCTTCTTCTCCTACAGGAAAAAGAACATTAGGACTTCCTGTTAATTTTCTTAATTTCGCTTTTTCAGGTCTACCCATCCTTGCGCCTATAAACTCCCCAGCCTTGTCTTTAATCTTGTATTTTGATAATTTATTAACAACCTCAATAACACTGTTTTCATTCTTAAAATCAAAATTTATAAAAAAATCACTTTTTTCAGAATCCTCGTTTAAAAAATCAAGAGAAAATCCCAAATTAACCAACAACGCTTTTGTGTTTTTTTCATTTAAGATCACGTTCTCTATACCTAAATCATGTTCAACTCCTAACAATTCCAATGCCCTTTTTCCTACTTTAAATCTCTCTTTTTCTGAACTGTTGTAAGGAAACAACAATTTTCCTTTAACAATTTTTGAATGCTGCAACCAATCTAAAAAACCAAGAAACTCATCATAACTTATTTGAGTCCAATAAAAAATATAACTAGGATGCAAAGGAATACCAAATCTCTCAGAAATCTCTAAAGCCTCCTCTAAACTTATATCATAAAAATTTTCAACTTTTCCACCAGCTTTTTCTAACTCCAAATTCCACCACTCTTCGACATAACCAGGTTTAATCAAAACAGAATTCCTATTTATAACATCACCCAATGGAAAAAGTATATCTCCAAGATACAATATTTCTTTTACTTCTTGATAGATTCTTTTAGCTTCCTCATAATCATTTATTTTTTTAACACTTCCATTTTTTAATTTCACAATAGGGCCTTCAATGGAACTACACGGAGTAACAACACAACCTTTAGAAGGTTTTTCTAATTTTAGTTGTGTTCCTGTAGCTATGAAATCATTAGTTATTCCCATCAAAGCAGGGTGTATACTAGTAGCAGAAAAACCAGACAACCTACTTCTTCCATATCTAAATCTTAAACCTTTTCCAGGATGACCCAAAACAGGCCTACCAGCAACAAGATCTTTTATATAGGTAGGAGTCTCGTCTGTTTCTCCTTTTTCTTTTTTTTCTTTCAAAACAACAAACTCCTCTAGCCATTCCCAATCTTTTATTAAAAAACCTTTTTTTTGTAAATTCCTTAAGATCCTTAAACCTTTCTGAGCTTTCTGAGCTAAACCCTCTCCCAAAATCAAACAAAAACCTCCTCTTATAAAATTAGTTTCTATTCTATGCAAATCTTTATAATTAGAAACTTCTTTGTTTTCAGTAGGATCTCCATCTATTTGGATAGGAATGTTTTTCATTATAAAATAGATCTCTTTTTCGCTAGGCAAATATTGGAGATTCGTGACCCTATCATGATAATCATAGAGTTCTATTACAGCTCTTTTACATTCTTCCTCTGTAGGATCGTATTTTGCATATCCGAATACCTGCCTTAAATAATCTATTAAAATTAAAACAACGCAACTCGCTGTTGTTCCAGCACTTCTTATTGGTCCTGAAAAAAAAGCTTTTAGATAACTCTCTCCTCTCTGAGTTTTCCCAACTTTTAATCCAGTAAAACCTTCTATAGGACTTGAAACAACACCCAAGGTAGTATAAGCAAAACCAAGCCTTATTCCAGCATCGATTGCATCCAACTGATTATCAAAACTACAGTATTTTTCTTTTGCAACTTCTTCTGCAATTTTAAAACTAACAGAGTTGTTTAGACTTCCGTACTCTTTTTCTAACTCCAAGATTCTATTTATTATTTCTTCTTTATCCAACTGCGGATATTTAGTTGATATTAACTTAACAACTTTCGCAGCCATTGTCAAAGCAAGAGGAGCCTCGACTTTGTTCTCAGGATCAAGACCTTTAGAACGAGCTTCTTGAGCAACTTCGTAATTCTTTTTTATCTCTTCGTTAAGCATTTCAAAATATTTTTTTGTATCTTCGTGATATTCCATTTTATCAAATCAAATTTTTATTTTCAATTAAACATCTGAAAAATCTAAAATTTTTATATCAAAAGTTTTCAGATTTAATATAGGAACTTTGCAAGGGTCAGGTATATTACCAACTTTTTCTTCAAAAGGAGTCATGGACTGCCAACAAGAACTCGCTATCATAAGCACATTGTTATACCAATCTATATCAACCCTGTGAAGATCTCCACTAGCAACTATATCAGGTATTTCTCTTATTATCATTGGATCTTCCCCAGAACTAGGGATATAAACAGACTGCCCATGAATTGGAGAAAGATGTCTTCTTACCAAAAGGTATTTTAATGCTTTCGTAGGATTTCTATGTGCATTGGTTAATCTTAAAGATTCTGCTTCGTTAATTATGCTATTCATACTCGCACCATGGTACATCAAAACTTTTATTCCATCTTTTCCACTTTTAGATTCTATTTCTATAACACTCGGATTACTAACAAGAAAAAGATTTTTTACTTCATAAAGAGCTTCTCCAAAATCTTTTCCAATAGGAGGTTGCGGTTCTGCTACTCTAACACCATCGTGCTGGCCAGCACATTGTATTATATTTATTTTGGGAGGTATCCTTTTATAATATTCTGCTAATTTAGCATACTGATCTTTTATATTTTTTATATCTAAAAATTTCTCTTGACCTGGATAAACCCCAACTCCGTCTATGCTATCACCAACAACAAAAAGATATTTTATTTTTTTCTGTATCTCCCTATATTCCTCAAATCCATTTTTTCCACTTATCCAATCAATAAACCTTTCAAAATTTTTTTCAAGAAAATTTTTAGATCCAACATGTATATCTGAAATAAAAACAGCATAAACTTCCTCATCAGAACTTTTCCTCTTATCTAAAAAACAATCTGGATAAAAAAAATCATTGACATAAAGAAAATCTCTAGAACCAGAACACTTAAAGCCTATAATATCATCTAATAAGATTTCCTTTGCTTTTTTAAATAATTCCTCGTTTCCATGACTAACTAAAAGTTTAGTTTTTCCTGTTAAATCCTCAACCTCCAATAGAATGTTTTTGTTTTTTGTTATTTGTTTGTTATTAACAATACCTATTATAGAAAAATTTCTGTTGTTCCTATTTATTTTATCTATTGATGTCAAATTCTGTAACTCGTATCTTTGTTGTAATAGATTCTTCATAAAAATGTATCTGGTTCTAAAATATCTAACGAAATCTTTAACCTCCAATTTTCGAAACTGTATTATCGGAGAGTATATTATTTTTATATCGGAATTTTTATAATTAGAATTTTTTATTTCACTATTATTAGACTCATCAAAATTTTCTTCATCCTTCAAAGAGCTTTCTTTTTTTACTTCTACAGAGATGGATATGTTGACAAAAAATTTTTCAATCAACTTCTTTTTCTCATCCTCAAGAGTTAAAAAAAACGGTTTGATTTTGTCCAGATTTTCATTTATTAAGTTCTTTGTTATTATTTTTTTGTTTGATACCACAGCTATTTTGTTTAGTATTTCTTCTGCAATTTCTTCGTTACCCAACTCTTTTAAAAAATTGAACATCTCTTTATCCAAAAGAAAACCTTTTTCTATCAAAAATTTTAATATGTTTTGTTCCATTTTTATTTTTTTTAATTAGATTCTCCAATTAGCCATTAGATAGTTTAAAACAAATCTATGGATTCTACGAGTATTTCTCTTGCGCGATTTACTATGTTATCTGGTATTGCTAACCTTATCTCCCTCATCCTTCCTTGTCTTCCTTTGCTTATAACCCTAGCATTTATCAAACCAAGCATATCGAAATCAGCTATTATATCACTAACCCTTCTTTGAGTTAAAACTTCTATGTTAACTTTTTTACACAAATCCTGATAATAAGAATAGATATCTCCTGTAAATATACTTTTGCTGTTTTTGTTTAACTCTAGCATAGCAAACAAAACTAACTGGAATTGTTTTGGTGCATTTTCTATTATATCTAAAATTTTATCTCTTTCTATTTTGTCATTAGCCATATCTATATGTTTTATTTCTATTTTTTTGCTGGATTCTCTTTCTGCGATTTCACCAGCAACTCTTAACAAATCTAAAGCCCTTCTAGCGTCTCCGTGTTCTCTAGCAGCATAAGCAGCACATTTCGATATAACACCTTCTGAAACAACTCCTGGTTTAAAAGCATCCGTAGCCCTTTTTCTCAAAATGTCTTGTAACTGTAATGCATTGTAAGCATGAAAAACTATTTCTTCTTCTGACAAAGAACTTTTAACTCTAGGATCTATCATCTCCAAAAATTTAACATCGTTGCTTATACCTATAACAGAAATCTGAACTTCATCCAACTCTGAATTCAATCTCATTAGGTTGTACAAAAAATCATCTGAAATTTTTTTAACTGCTTGATCTATCTCGTCCAAAATAAATATGAAAAGTTTTTCTTCACTTCTATCCAAAAGATCCAAAAATTTTCTATAAACCTGGTCTGTTGGTAAACCAGTAGCAGGAACATTTCCACCTAACTTTTTGATTAATTCAGCAAAAATCCTGTATTCTGTATCAGCTATTTTTTTTAGTTTACAATTAACATACTCTATTCTTAAAATTTTAGAATTTTTTACTCTCTCGTTAAGTTTGTTTGCAACATGTTGAATACACAAAGTTTTTCCTGTTCCAGTTTTTCCATAAACAAAAAGATTGCTTGTTTTTTGTCCAAGTATACTAGGAGCCAAAATTGAAGCTATATGCTCTATTTCTTTTTCTCTGTGGGGTATCTCTTCTGGAGAATAATTTGATTGTAATATCTGCTTATTTTTAAACAAACATCTATCCTCAACCGAATCAAATATCTTATCAATATTTCCCATTTTATCACCTTTTTGAACCAAAAATTTAGGAACAAATTTATATTAATATGTTTAGTTTATAAATATAATGGTAATTCTACTCAACATTTTTAAAATTTCCTAAAACTTTCATTAAATTTGTTAACAACAACTTTCATTAAATTTGTTAATAACAAACAACCATTTATCAAAAAAAACTTAATAACCAATTCCAATTAACAATCTTTATTAATAATTTATTAAAATTTATTAAAAAATTAACTTAACTAAAATTTGTTCATTTTAATTAAAAAATAATTTAAAAAATCAAAATTTAAACTCTCGCTCCTTGATTTCCACTGGAATTTTTTATTATCTTTATTTTATTATTTCTTATTTCTTTAATATTTTTGTTATTAGTTATTTCAAAAGTCAAAATTAAAATAAAAAAGAAAAAAATAATGCATAATGAAAAGGAGTGTATCAATAAGAAGAACATCCATAAAAAACAATGTATACTAAAAAATAGAAAAAAACATTCAAAAAATATACTAAAAATAGAAACATAAACTTGAAACATATACTAAGAATTATAATTGAAAGTATATACTTAAAAAATATAGACATGAACTCAGAAAAAATATACTAAGAATTATAATTGAAAGTATATGCTAAAAAATAAATTCTAAATAATATATAATATAATATAAAAAAATTTTTAAATAAAATTAAAAAATTACTTTTTCTATTTTCATT
>Ga0078972_1012313_pt1 | contig 14776 bp, 14 predicted proteins | sample YelNatPaOPGAMG01_FD_67568 | JGI IMG/M metagenome (GOLD analysis project Ga0078972, IMG submission 67568) | Hot spring thermophilic microbial communities from Obsidian Pool, Yellowstone National Park, USA - OP-RAMG-01 (SPADES assembly) (version 2) | ecosystem: Environmental > Aquatic > Thermal... | reverse complement strand
TGATCCCCTTTTCCCGGCAAAGCTCGGCCACTTTGCGGGCCACCCTTAGGGCGGAAGCGGAGTCCAGGTGCGCCGCGAATTCGTCCAAAAGGAGCAAATTCGGCCGCAAAGCCAAAAGATATGCTAGCCTTGCCCGCTCCTTCTGCCCCGTGGAAAGCTCGGAAAACCTCGCCCGGTAAAGCACCACGTCGGCAATTCCCGTAACGTTCAGGATCTCGATAGCCATGGTCACATCGCCGGTGAGGTCATAGAGGACTTCGAGGACGGGCGCCCGGCCGAATTTGGGCTCAAGCTCGCCGGGAAGGTAAGCCGCGACCCGCACGTTTTGGGGAAGCTCAATCGTTCCCGATTGCAGCCGGGAAAGGATTTTTTCCTCGCCCACGGCGGCCGCCCAAAGAAGGCGAAGGAGCGTGCTTTTCCCCGCTCCCGAGGCGCCCACCAGGGCCACCACGCTTTTGGGCTCAATCGTGAGGTTCAGGTTGCGGAAAATCACCCGCTGGATGGCCCTTTTCCTCACCCCAAAGGCGAGGAGGACCTCCTGGACGGGCTCGGCCATGCGGGAAAGGTCGAGGACGTTTTCGTACCGGTAGGAGACGCGCTGAAGCCGAATTGGGCCGGAAAGGGGCTCCACCTTGGGGAAAGCGGGCTGGTAAAGTTTTCCCTTGTGGACTTTGGCTAAGGGGTCCTTTCGCAAGAAATCCGTCAGGAATTTTTCCGCTTCCGCGGAAAGGGGGAGGACGAGGAAGGGCCGGCCGGAGGCGGTGTCGCCGATGTACTTGAAGCCCGCCCGCTCCAAGAAAGGATTGTAGCGGGCCATCTGGGCCACTGTTTCCAGGACCTGTTTGGGTTTGCGCATCTCGGGGATGCGGCGCTCTTGAATCCAGGCCACCGCTGCCTCCAGGGCCAACCTTCCCAATCCTTCGGCGCGGTAGTCGGGATGGACCACAACTCGGGCCAGCCGCACAGCTTTCGTATCGCAGACGGCCAAAGCCTCGCTTTGCGCTTGCCACCAAAGCTCTGTGGGGCTTAGGCCAGGGTTTTTCTCTCGGAGGGTCTCCACGAGCTTTTCCGGCCAAAAAGGAGGCTCGTACCACTCCGCGGGGAAAATTTCCCGGCGAATATGGGGTTGGATCCGGCCGTCGGGAAGGCGCCGATGCACCAAGGGCAATGGAGGATCCAGCCGCACATAGCCCACGTAGCGGGGCTCATAGAGCTCGCGTTTCTCCAAGGTCAGGACCAAAAAGCGGGAGGCACGGGTCGCATCCACGAGGTCGGAAAAGCGCATGGGCCGGCCGCACCGGGGACAAAGGGGCCGCGCGTTCGCCGCCTGCACGGTCCCGTCCTCCGGACACCACCAGCGGGCCAAAAGCTCCTCTTCCGCAGCGTAATGGTGCTGCTCGAGCTCGACGATGGCTTCATAATCCGACTCAAGGCCCGCTTCCCTTGCCTCGACGGCGTAGGTGTAGAGCGTTTCGCCGCTTGTGGGCGAACGGCGCTCGAGGGTGAAACCCCTTCGGAAAAGGGGCCAGATCTGGACTTTTTCCCCGTCCAAAGCCCGCCAAAGCCGGTAGCTCTCAAAGGAAAGATTTTGCGGATCCGCTCCGGGAAGGAGTTCCAAAAGGAGTTCTTCGCCAGGGCGGAGCCACTGGGCCACCGTCCCCGTCATGGGAAGCCGCAGAGTTCCTCCGCCCCCTTCCACGAGGAGGGAGCCATACCAACGGTAGCGGAAAGGGTCCACCAGGGCGTTTCGGACGCGAACGATTTTTTCGGTTTTACTTCCGCTCACGGCTCTATCTTGAGTTCCACGGGATTGGCCGCGCAAAGGGTTTGAGCCACCACGCACTTTTCCACGAACGCATAGGCCTTTTCGAGCTTTTCTTTGGGGAGGCCAGGAATCCGCACGTGTACGCGGAAATTCTGCACGTTCATGGGCGGTTCAGTGAGTTCCGCTTCCGCGCGCACGGAGATTTCCCCAGAGATTCCCTCGCGCTGGGCGAAGATGCGCGCGTAAATCGCGGAGCATGCGGCTAAAGCGCCGAGAAGGATCTCCGGCGGGGTGGGTCCGGCATCCCTTCCGCCCTTGTCGGGCGTAAGATCCGCAACCAATTTGTGCTGCCGGATTCCAACCTCCACCTGGAACCCATCTACGACCTTCGCTTGAGCCAAAAGTTTGGCCATCCTTTTCCTCCTTCACCGAAACCTTAGCCCAAAGGCCGCAGCGGCGGCAAACCGCGGCGTCGGATGGTGATTTTGCGCCGGGTTTCGGAGACGTGCTCGATATGCACCCAGAAGGCCTCCTTGGGAATGAGATAGGGAAAGCGATCCGCCCACTCCACCGCCGTCACCCCCTCTTCCGGAGGAAGGAGGGCCAAAAGCCCCACTTCCTGAAGCTCCTCCTCCTTCCGCACGCGGTAGAGATCGAGGTGGTGGAGCACTTTTTCTCCTCGGTAGCTTTTGGCCAAAAGGAAGCTTGGGGAGAGGATCTCTTCGGGGATGAAGAATCCACGGGCAAGACCCTTCACGAAAACCGTTTTCCCCGTGCCGAGCTCGCCCACCAGGGCCACCACGTCCCCATCGCGGAGCCGGTGGGCCAAGTCCATGGCAAGCTCCATCGTCTCCTCAGGGCTTTCGGTGATGACGATGCGTTCCATCTTTTAAAGGCGGAGGCGCGCACCTAGCTTACTCAGCGCTTTGAGGATCCGCTGTACCGCCTCCTCTACCTCCTCCGCGGAGAGGGTGCGCTCGGGATGGCGGAAAGTGAGCTCGTAGGTGAGGCTGATCTGGCCCGGAGGGACACCGGGCCCGCTATAACGGTCGTAGAGGAACGCGCTTTCCACCAAAGGTTCGTCGAGGATTTTCTTCCGCACCTCGGCCTCAGGAAGGTCCAAGGGAACAAGGAGGGAAAGGTCGCGCTTGGAAGCGGGGAAACGCGGAAGGGGCTCGTACGACGGAGCTTGGGCCCCCTCCATGAGGACCGAAAGCTTGAGCTCGGCGTAAAGGACGCGGCGCTCGCCCGGCAAATCCAGGCGCTCGGGATTCACTTCGCCCAAAACGCCCGCGAATTTTCCGGCCACATAGAGATTGGCCCGGCGGAACGGGTGGAAACAGGGATCCTCGCAAGGCCCAAGGCCAAAATCGGAAATGCGCAGGGCCGAAAGGAGCGCCTCGATTACGCCCTTGAGCTCCGCCGGTCCATAAGAAGCCTTTCCCGAAAGGGGAATCGGCGGCCGGCCAAAGAGGGCGATGCCCAAACGGTACTCCTCCCTGGGCTCGCCATCCTCCAGGAAGAAGACCTTTCCCACCTCAAATAGGGCACCGCCGGGCACCTGGGCGCTCAGGTTCGTCTCCACCGCGGAAAGAAGCCCACGAAGAAGGCTTTGCCGAAGGCCTTCCTGGCCTTGGGCCATGGGGTTTCGCATAAGCACCTCGGCCTCCTCCTTCGGAACCAAGGGGAACGTGTAGGCCTCATAGAGTCCAAGCCCCGCGAGGATGTCCCGCACCCGGTCGGCGAACTCCTCTTCAGGATGCTTTTTCCCCACCCGGGGGCAGACGCAAGGCGCAAGCTCGGGAATGCGGTCGTAGCCGTGGAGCCTCGCCACCTCTTCCAATAGGTCCTCCTCCCTTTGGAGATCGGGGCGGAAAGGCGGGATTTCCACATCCCAAGCGGGGCCGCGATCGGAAAGCCGGAGCCCTTGGCGGGAAAGTTTCGTTACCACCTCGTTTTCCGGGACCTCCACCCCGAGGAACGCGTGGATGCGGGATTTCCGCAGGACAACGCTTCGCCGGCCGGGCCTTTTGCGGTAGACGTCCACGGAGCCTTTGGCGATCCTCCCACCGGAGAACCTCGCCAAAAGGGAACAGAAGCGGCGGGAGGCGAGATCCACGCCTTCGGGGGAAAGGCCGCGCTCAAAGCGCAACGAGGCCTCGGTGCGCAGGCCCAAGATGCGGGATCCCCGCCGGACCCGGGCCGGCGAAAAGCTCGCGGCCTCCAAAAGCACAGTTTGCGTTCCCGAGCTCACCTCCGTTTCCTCGCCGCCCATCACGCCCGCCACCGCCACCGGCCTTTTCCCATCGGCAATGACGAGGATTTCCGGGGAAAGGGAGCGCTCGAGCCCGTCCAGGGTGCGGATCCCCTCACCCTCCCTGGCCCGGCGCACCACAATTCTTCGGGCAAAAAGCTTTTCGTAGTCGAAAGCATGGAGAGGATGGCCAAGTTCAAGCATGACGTAGTTCGTGAGGTCCACCACGAGGGAAATGGGCCGCATGCCACATTTGAGCAACCGGGCCTCCAAAGAAAGTGGAGAGGGCCGCCAGGAGACGTTCTGAATGACGCGGGCCACGTAGCGGGGGCAATCCTCGGCGGACTCCACCTCTACGGAGGTGAGGGCCTCGGCCGCTATGTCCTCTTCGGGAAACGCCACGGAGATCTCGCGAGGGTCGGTATCAAAAAGGGCGGAAAATTCGCGGGCCAGGCCATAAACCCCAAGGAGATCCGGCCGGTTCGAAGTGATTTTCAGGTTGAGCAGAACATCGGGAAGCTCAAGGATTTTGGCCAAATCCTCGCCCGGCGTTAGGTCTTTAGGAAGCTCCCAGATCCCCGAGGATTTTTCCTCTAAGCCCAATTCCTCGCGGGAAAGGATCATGCCGGAGGAGGGAACCCCGCGGATTTGGGCTTTTTCCACCCGGCCTTGGGGGAGAAGGGCACCGGGAAGGGCGAAAGGCACGAGGAGCCCGGCCGCCACATTCGGAGCGCCACAAACGGTGGTGTAGGTTTCCTTTTGGACCCGAACTTCGCAGACCTTGAGGTTTTGCGCATGCGGGTGGTCCTCCACGGAGAGGATTTGGCCCACGAAGATTCCCTCGGCCCGGATTTCCCGGGTTTCTTCCACCTCGAGCCCGGCCAGGGTGAGCCGCTCACAGAGCTCCTCTAAAGGCAAATCCGGAAGGTCGGTGTACTCCGCAATCCATCGTAAGGAGACGCGCATCGTTCACCGTCCGAGGCCGAAGTATAAGAGGGTTGGGCCTTCGGGAAGAAGGGGGTAGGCCAGGCCCACCACAAAATTGGCGGCCCAAAGGCCGCCCAGGGCTTCCACGGTGATCCAAAGCTCCCCGCCCACCTCGAGGTAGGTCCTGCGCTCCTTGGGATCGTCCCAAACTTGTCCTCCGGAAAGGAAGAGGCGCGGCCGCACCTCCGAAACGAGGGCGGCATTCGCCAGGGAATAGTCGGGATAGTAAGGTGGAAGCCAAACCCCGAGGACTCCGGCCACCTTGTAGCGGCCCCAATCCCCTCCAGTGGGGCTCAAGGCCTGGGTGCGAAGCTCGGAGAGGTCCGGCCAAAAACGCTGGGGAAGGTCCGGGGAGGCAAAACCCAACGAGAGGGTGGGCGTGAGGTAGAAGTTGGGGCCGAGAGAAAAGAGTTCCGTATGGCTGAACCCGATTCCGTAGCCGATTCCGGGCATGAGGATCAGAGAGGCCCCGCCGGCCCGCGCCCGCGCAATGCTTTCGCTCCAGGATGCTCCAAGAACCAAAGCCCAATCTGGGATCCGGGCGAGGGTCAGGGAGACCTCTCCCACCTTTTCCCAATAGGTGGCCGTGGAACCTGTCTTCGGGGTGGCCCAAAGGTTGCGGGTAAAGGTGAGGGCACCCACCAGGGTCTCCTGGACTTGGACCCAGCCGGAGAGGCTTCCCATTCGGCCGAAATTCACGAAGCCCTCAGCGGAAAGCTCCCGGGGATAGACGGCAAAGCCAAAGCGATCGAGGTAGGTAAGGGTGAAAGCGCCCGACGAGCCCATGGTGACGAGGTAGCCGTCCAAGGGGAGGTCGTTCTTGAGGGCGAGCACATACCGCCGCGGCCAGCGGTTATTGAGCCGGTCCACATCGGGCACGCGATGCTCGGGATCCAAAATGACCTCCCAGACGGGGAAAGGAAGGGTGACCTCGAGCCTCTCCTCCGGGGAACCCGAAGGCCTCCAGGTGACCGTCTCCTTCTTGTCTTCTGGGCCAAGGAGGAGGACGGGAACGGGAAGGATTCCCGTGCCCCGGTATGTGAGGCTGAGCTCCACCCGATAGCCGGTTTCCGCACGGCGCTGGGAAAAACCGCGGATCCCATAGTCGGCCCAGGCTTCGCCCAAAACCCAGTCCGCAAAAAATTCGGAAAGATCTTGGCCAGTTTCCTCCTCCAGGGTCCTGCGGAAGTCCGAAACGGAAAGGGTTCTTCCGCGGTATTTTTCCATGACGGCCCGGAGGCCCTGCTGGAAGTTTTCCTCGCCCAAAACGTGGGCCAAGGCCCGGAGGACGAGGTACCCCTTGTTGTAGAGGCGATCCGCGGTGGCTTGGTCGTACTTTACCTCCCGGGCGGGCTTCACCAGGGCCTCATCGAAGCCGTAGAAGAAAAGCTGGAGGTAAGGAAGCTCGGTAAGGTGCTCCCGCAGGTTCAGAAAGCCCAGGGCGTAGTCGACCAGCTCCTCGCCGAGGCCTTTTTTCTCGAACACAAAGAGATTTCCGCCCTCGGCGCCAAAGCGCTCCTCATACCAAGTGATGGAGAGGTACTGGGAAAGGCCCTCGGAGAGCCAGTTTTCCGCGTCGAAATCCACCCCCGCGCCGATCCCCCACCAAAGGTGCCCAAGTTCATGGGCCAAGATGTAGATTCCCAAGCGGCTTAGGGTTCCGGCGGCGGTGAGGTTCTCCCGGCTGAAAAACCAGCGGGGAAGAAACACGATCCCCTCCGCGGTCATGGCCACCCCCACGGGTGTGGGGTGCTCCACAAGGAGGATGCGCTTTCCGGGATAAGGACCAAAGCGCTCCTCATACCAAGAGAGGATCTCAGGGAGCCAGGTGAGAAGGGCGCGGAGGGCCGCTTCATCGCCCGGAAGGGCCACGCCTTCCAAAAGCCGGCCGGCGCTTTCCAGTTTTACGGTCCGGAACCGCTCCTTGGGCCCAAAGAAAAGGGCCACGGAATTCACCGGGCGTGGGAATCTCGTCCGGAAAACATTTCCTTCGCTTTCCCCTTCGCCAGGGAGGAACGCTTGCCACCCCTCGGGAAGTTCCAGCTCCACCGCGTACGCATGGAAGGGAAGAACGAAGGGAAAAGCCTCGCTGGGTTTCTCCGGAAGAAGGATGGGGTGCCAACCGAACCGCCAGGTGTAGATGTCCCCAAGCCTTCCGGGCTCCACCCACACGTGGGGAAACCGGGTGCGAAAATCAAGGCGCAACGTTCTCCCTTCTGAAGGGAGCAGAACGCGCAAGAGCACATCGGAAAGGGAATAGGTTTGGTAAGTAGCCGGAGCGGGAAGGAGCTCGAAGGGTAGCTCCTCGCCCGTTTTCTCCCAAACGGCCCTTTCGATCTTCGTCCATGAGGGATCGAAACCGGAGACGTAAAGGGAGTCCTGAATGAGGGGCGAGATAAAGGGATTAGGCTCGCGGCCGAGGTTGGCCAAAAGCAGGAACCACGCCTCCTTTTGGGGCTCGGAAAGGGTGATCCACTGGGAGCCAAAAATCTCGTGCTTTTCCGGATCAAAGCGCACGGAGATCTTCACTTCCGCTCCAAAAGCCAAAAGGGAAAAGCCCACCAACAAAATCCAAAGCTTGCGCACAGGGCCTCCTTATTGCGCGGTCTTTTCCTCGGGAAGAATGGTAACCCGGACGGTTTGGATTTCCCGCTCGGTGGCCTCTTCCACGGTGATCTCCACGGATCCAAACCGCAACTTCGTTCCGGGCTCGGGAATGTCGCCCAGGGTTTCCAGGATGAGGCCGGCGATGGTCACCGCCTCCTCCTCGGGAAGGGAAAGGCCCAAAGTACGATTGAGCCGGCGGATTTCCGTGTCGCCATCCACCAGCGCCTCGGTTTGGGAGAGGCGGCGGATGAGGGTGCGCTGGCGGCGGCGGTCGTACTCGTCCTCAATTTCGCCCACGATCTCCTCGAGCACATCCTCCAGGGTGACGAGCCCGGCCACCCCGCCGTATTCGTCCACCACCACCGCCATATGCGCCCGCTCCTGCTGGAACTCCCGAAGGAGGGCGCTCACGGGTTTTGTGGTGGGAACGAAGATCACTGGACGAAGGAGGGGGGCTAACGAGGACGGGGCATTCCCTGAGCGCGCATAGGCCAAAAGGTCTTTGGCGTGGAGGATGCCAATCACCTGGTCCAGCCGTTCCCGATAAACCGGATAGCGGGAATGCCCGTCGCGCACGACGAACTCGATCACTTCCGGAATAGGGGTGCTGACCTCGATGGCCTTGATCTCCGTGCGGGGGACCATGACCTCGTCGGCGGTGGTTTGGTCCAGGGCGAGGATGCGGCGCATCATCTCGGCGAACTGGGTGGTGATGGCGCCGCGCTCCTCCGCCACTTCGATGAGGGAGAGGAACTGGTCGCGGGTGATGGGAGGGCCCTCCCGTACGAGCAAATCCACGCCGAAGGGCCGCACAAGGCCGGTGGAGGTGGCGCGCAGGGCCCGCACCAGGGGCAAAAGCGACCGGGTCAGGTACCAAACGGGGACAACCACCTTAAGCCCGATGGCCTCCGGCCGGTTCTTCGCCAAATTCTTCGGCGTCACTTCGCCAATGAGGAGGAGCGCGGTGGTCATTACCGCGGTGGTGACGATTCCCGTAAGATAGGCCGGAGTTTCCGCGGGAAGGATCCGCAAAAAAAGGAGGGTGGCCAGGGCGGAGGCGCCCACGTTCACAAGGTTGTTGCAGAGAACCAAAGCGGTGATGAAGTCGTTGGGCTCCCGCAAAAGGTGCTCGAGGGCCTTCGCCCGCTTCCCCTTGCTCGTTTTCAGAAGGTGGCGAATGCGGAGCTCAAAAAGGGAGCTCAGCGCTGTTTCCGAAGCGGAAAAGAAAGCGGAGAGGAAAAGCAAAACAAAGAGCAGAATTACCTGCGATTCTATGCTCACCCTTTACACCACCTCGCGGCGTTATTATAGACGCTGAGCGAGCAAGAAGGGCAAGGAGGAAAAGGCATGGATCTCGAGGAGATTCGGAAGCTTTGCGCGCTCATGCGGGAGGAGGATCTTGTGGAGCTCACGGTGGAGGAGGGGGGCCGGAGGATCACGCTGCGGCGGGCCGAAGGTCCCCGAGCTTTTCCTCCTCAGGCCCCGCCGAAGAAGGAGGAGATCCTCGTGCGCTCGCCGGTGGTGGGGACGTTTTGGATCCGGCCCGCGCCCGGAGAACCGCCCTTCGTCCAGGTGGGGGACCTCGTGCAGCCCGGACAGGTCCTCTGCATCGTGGAAGCCATGAAAGTGATGAACGAGGTGCGGGCGGAAGTGGCCGGAGTCGTGGAGGAAATCCTCGCGGAGGAGGGCGATCCCGTGGAATACGGGCAGCCCCTCTTCCGCCTGCGGCCCGCTTAGGATGGAGAAGGTCCTCATCGCGAACCGGGGCGAAATCGCCCTCCGGATTCTGGAGGCCTGCCGGGAGGAGGGCCTCTTCGCGGTGGCCGTGTACTCGGAGGCGGAGCGGGAGGCCCTCCATGTGCGGGAGGCGCCGGAGGCCGTGTGCATTGGCCCCCCGGATCCGCGCCGCTCCTATCTCTCCATCCCCGCCCTCATCGCGGCCTGCGAGATCACCGGTGCCGATGCCCTCCACCCCGGTTATGGCTTTCTCTCGGAAAATCCCGATTTGGCGGAGATCTGCGAGGCTCACGGGATCACGTTCATCGGCCCCTCCGCGGAGGTGCTTCGCCTCTGCGGGGACAAGGTCGCGGCCAAAGAAGCCGCGAAATCCGCGGGCCTTCCCGTCCTTCCCGGGAGCCCGCCCCTGGCCCACGAAGGGGAAGCCCTCGCCTGGGCGGAGGAGTTGGGCTACCCGGTCCTCCTCAAGGCCGCGGCCGGCGGGGGTGGAAGGGGCATCCGCCTCGCCCGCTCTCCCGAGGAGCTCAAGGCCCTCTTTCCTCAGGCCAAAAAGGAAGCGGAGCTCGCTTTCTCCGACGGCCGCGTGTACTTGGAGCGCTACGTTCCCTCGCCCCGACATGTGGAGGTCCAGATCCTCGCCGACAAATTTGGGAACGTGGTGCACTGGGGAACGCGGGATTGCACCGTGCAGAGGCGGCACCAAAAGCTCGTGGAGGAGGCGCCCGCGCCCGGCCTCTCCCCAAAAATGCGGGAAAGGATCGCTCAAGCCGCGGTGAAGTTGGCCGAGGCCATCCGGTATGTGGGCGCCGGCACCGTGGAGTTCCTCGTGGACGGCGAGGATTTTTACTTCATCGAGATCAACGCCCGCATCCAGGTGGAGCACCCGGTGTCCGAAATGCTTGTGGGGAGGAATCTCGTGCGGGAACAGCTTCGGGTGGCCCAAGGGAAGCCCCTGGGTTACGCTCAAGCGCAGATCGAGCTTTATGGGCATGCCATCGAGTGCCGCATTAACGCGGAGGATCCGGACCGCGACTTCCTCCCCTGCACAGGCCGCGTCACCATCCATTCCCTCCCCGGCGGGATGGGCGTGCGCGTGGATACCCACATTTACCAGGGGATGCCGGTTCTCCCTTACTACGATCCCCTTTTGGCCAAAGTAATCGCCCACGGCGAGGACCGGGAAGAAGCGCGAACCCGCCTCTACTCGGCCCTTCGGCGCTTCCAAATCAGCGGGGTCAAAACGAATCGGGACTTCCTCCTTTCCGTCATCAGTCATCCCCAATTTGCCCGAGCCTTTTTGGCTACGGATTTCCTTGAGCGCATCCGACCTGGCCAGTAAGCTTTCGGCGTGTTCGAATCCATAAGCGAGCGATTAGGAAAGCTCTTCCAACGCTTAAGGGGAAAGGGCCTCCTCACCGAGGCCGATGTGGACCAGGGCCTGCGGGAGCTGCGGGAGGTCCTCCTCTCTGCGGATGTGCACCATGCGGTGGTAGCCGAGCTTTTGAGCCGCGTGCGGGAAAGGGCCTCCGGCGCGCGGCTTGTGGAATCCCTTTCGCCCGCCCAGCAGCTTTTGGCCATTGTGCGGGAGGAGATGGCCAAGGTCATGGGCGGGGAGGCCCAAAAGTTGCGGCTTTCCGGAAGGCCGGCGGTGGTGGCCCTAGTGGGCCCCGCCGGAGGGGGCAAGACCACCACCGCAGGAAAGCTCGCGCGCTACCTGCAAAAGCGGGGAAGAAAGCCGCTTTTAGTTTCCGCGGACCCGGAGCGGCCCGCTGCGGCGGAACAGCTGGCCACTTTGGCTCAAAGGATCTCCGTTCCCTTCGCTTCCGCAGACGGAAATCCCCTTGTGGAGGTGCCCAAAATCCTTGCCCAGGCTAAGCGAGAGCTCGTGGATGTGGTGATTCTCGACACGCCGGGAACCCCGCCGGGCACGCCACCTCCGGCGTTCCTTTCCGCTCTCTTTGCGGAAGTGAAACCGAGCGACGTCCTTTTGGTGTTGGATGCCCTCGTGGGCCAGGAGGCGATCCGCCTGGGCGAGGCCTTTTTAGGGCTTGGGCTCACCGGAATGGTGCTCACCAAGCTCGATGGCGATGCCCGTGGCGGCGCGGCCCTCTCCCTTCCTTCCCGCCTCCGTCTTCCCATCCTATTTGTGGGCGTGGGCGAGCGGCCCGAGGATCTGGAGCCCTTCGATCCGGGCCGCATGGCCGACCGCATCCTTGGGATGGGTGACCTTTCCGGCCTTGTGGAAAAGCTCAAGGAGGCCGGGGCAGCGGCCACCGCGGAGAAGGTCCTTCGGGAAGGCGAATTCACCCTGGAGGACTTCCTGGCCCAGTTGGAGGCCGTGCGGCAAGCTGGCCCCATTGGGCAGCTCCTTTCCCGCATCCCTGGCCTTGGCCGGCCGGAAGAGGACGAGGTGGAGCGGGAGCTCAAGAAAATGAAGGCCATTATCCAGTCCATGACGGTTGAGGAGAGGCGCAATCCTCATATAATCGGAGCCAGCCGCAAGCGTCGGATTGCCCGCGGCTCCGGAACAACGGTTCAGGATGTGAACCGCCTTTTGGCCGAATATGAGCATGCCAAAAAGCTCCTTAAGGGGCTGAAACGCGGAAAAATTCCGGGAGGAAAGTTCCCGTTTCCGAGGTGATGGTATGGTCAAGATCCGTCTCATGCGGGTGGGAAAGAAGAAGCAACCGAGCTATCGCATCGTGGTGGTCGAGGAGGCCACGAAGCGCGATGGCGCCGTAATCCAGGTGATCGGCCACTACAATCCCCTCAGCAAAACCGACGAACTCACGGTGGATGTGGAGAAGGCCCTGGGATGGCTGGAGAAGGGCGCGCAACCCACGGAGTCGGCCCGCCGGCTCCTCTCCCGCGCCGGGGTCATGAAGCTTTGGCACGAGCGGAGGTTTGGTAAACCTGCTTCTGGAACTGACGCGCTTCCTTCTTAGGGCCATCGTCAGTCGGCCCGGCGAAGCCCGGGCGGAGCACATCCGCGCGGGCGATTTGGATCTCATCTTCCTTTCCGTGGCCGACGCGGACAAGAAAACCCTTTCCGAGCGGGATAAGGATGCGCTGAACCTCGTGGTGGAGCGGGTGGGCAAAAAGCTCGGCCGCGAAGTCATCGTGGACTGGAAATGAGGTTCGATATCGTCACCGTTTTTCCCGAGATGCTCCGCCCCTTTTTCTCCCAGGGCATCCTCCTTGGCGCCCAAGAAAAAGGGCTGATCGAAATCCATCTCCATGACCTCCGCGTTTTTTCGCCGGATCCCCGGGGAATCGTGGACGACCGGCCTTTTGGCGGCGGAGCGGGGATGGTCATGCGGCCGGAACCCTTTTTCCGGGCGGTGGAGGCGATCACCCAGGAGATCCAGGCTAAACCTTTTGTGGTCCTCCTTTCCGCCCAAGGAGTCCTTTTCAACCAGGATTGGGCGAAAAAATTCGCGCAAAAGAAGAACCTTGTTCTTCTTTGCGGCCGCTATGAAGGAGTGGACGAGCGCGTCCTTTCTTTCTGTGATCTAGAGCTTTCGGTCGGCGATTTTGTTCTTGCGGGCGGGGAATTGGCGGCGGCGATTGTGGTGGAGACCACGGCGCGCATGGTTCCCGGGGTGGTGGGCCGCTACGACTCCGTGGCCACCGACTCTTTCTATTCCGGCCCACGGTTGGGCTTCCCCCAATATACCCGTCCCCGGGTTTTCCGGGGGTTATCTGTGCCGGAAATCCTGCTCTCCGGGGACCACGAACGGATTCGGCGGTGGCGGGAGAAAGAGGCCTGGAAGAAGACCCTCCGCCACCGCCCTGATCTTTTAGGCCTTAACCTTCCTCCCCAAGGATGCGAGAGATCCGGTCCTGAAGCTTAGGGTAGTGGGTGCCGGGCCAGAAAATGCGACCGCAGGAGCGGCAGCGCAGAAACGCCGTACACCACTCACGTACCTTCGGTGGAACTAAAGGCAAAGCTTCCTCGCGGCTTAGGGGCTCTAAAAGGCCGTTACAGGAAAGACAGCGGGTGAACGGGGAGATTCGATCCCGAAGATCAAACCTCCGCACCACCTCCCGCGCCTGCTCCAAAGGCTCGATGGCCCGCACCCAATATCCGTGGGGCACCCCGCCGTGCTTGAGGAGCTGGCGGTCCCGGGTCAGGAGGATCCGGCCGCCTTGGGAAAGGGAAACCAGCTCCTCATCGGTAATCCCGGAGTTGTGGACTGTGTCAAAACCCAAAAGGCGCAAAAGCCGAGCGAGCTTCCCAAGATGCGCATCACAAGCGAACGAAATTTCCCGGAGGGGCTCGCGCCGAATTCTTAGGACCGGCCCGATATCCAGGCTCTCGAACATCGGATAGACCGCAACCCGATCGCCATCCTGAAGCCGATAGGCAAAATCCACGGACTCGCCATTGACGATGATGAGCTCCACTTCCACATGGGGAACGCCCAAAGCCTCGATGGCGTCTTTCACCGTGGGTTGGCCGGAGAATTCATAAGGAAAAGACTTCGCCCGGAGCTCTTCGGGCAAAAAATCGTTGAGCTCCGCGTAGAACCGGAATTCCGCTTTCCCCATTTACAGCCGGAAAATGGCCTTGGCCCGGGCCAGGTCGTCCACGGTGAAGAGGATCTGGTTTTTCTCGGCGGAGAAGTAGCAGGAGAGGACGTTGACCCCATCCCGGGCCAGGCGGTCCAGCACCGTGGCGAGCTGCCCCGGCTGATGGGGAAGGCTCATGGCCAGGGCTTCCCGCTCCTCGTAGTCCACGCCGAGCTTTTTCAGGACCTTACGAGTTTTGTCGGGAGCATCGGTGACCATGGCCACCACGGCTTCGTCCAGAACGGTGAGGGCGGCGATGGCCTCGATATTGACCTTCTCCTCTGCCAAAGCGGAAGCCACCTCCAAGAGGGCTCCAGGCCTATTCCCCAAATAAAAGGTGAACTCCTGCATGCCCACCCCCTTTCGCTAATGGTACCCGGACCGACGGCTCTCAAGCCATGCCTGGAGGATAAGGACCGCGGAAAGGGCATCCACTTTTTCTTTCTCGCGGCTTGGCCGCTCGCCTGCCTCCCGCATGGCCCGCTCCGCTTCCTCCGTGGTCCAGCGCTCATCGACGTAAAACACCGGAATTTCCACAACCTCGGCCAATTTCTCCGCGAATTCCCGCACCTTTTTCGCTTGCGGACCCTCGGTTCCGTCCATGTTCAGGGGAAGGCCGACGACGAGCGCTTCGATCCGAAGCTTTTGACAAAGCGTGGCCAGAGAAGCCACGTCCTCGGCCAGATTTTTTCGGCGGTAAACGCTGTGGGGAACGGCGAAAGTCCCGGTTTCGTCGGGTTTCGCTATCCCAATCCGCTTTTCGCCCACATCCAACGCCAAGACCCTCATGAGCCGGCGAGGAGGGAAAGGGCGCGGCGGAGGAGTTCTTCCACGGAAGCTTCCGGGCATTCCTT
>Ga0078972_1012312_pt1 | contig 14776 bp, 13 predicted proteins | sample YelNatPaOPGAMG01_FD_67568 | JGI IMG/M metagenome (GOLD analysis project Ga0078972, IMG submission 67568) | Hot spring thermophilic microbial communities from Obsidian Pool, Yellowstone National Park, USA - OP-RAMG-01 (SPADES assembly) (version 2) | ecosystem: Environmental > Aquatic > Thermal... | reverse complement strand
TGGAAAGTGGCTCTGGGGGGATTTGGGGCGATCCTTGCGCCAGAGCGTTCCCTCGCTGTTATGAGAGTGCCGGATGTTCCGCGGGAAACCCTCGGTCTCAAAGAGGCTGAGGGCAGCTCAGGCGAGTGATCAAAAAGTGATCGTTTTGGGGGTTTCTGGGGCAAGTCAGAAATCCCCGAAACCTTTGATAAATCAATTGGGCCCGCCAGGACTTGAACCTGGAACCAACGGATTATGAGTCCGCTGCTCTGCCGATTGAGCTACAGGCCCTCTTGCGGCCTCAAATTATAACCTTTTAGCGTCCGGCGGATCAAGAGATCGCGATCCGCCCAGGCGGCCTAGTTCGTATCCCGTTGGGGTAAAGGTTGCGTATACCTTCTGGCCGGGGATCCCGTCCGTGATCGCGAGCGCCAACGGCTGGCCGGGGGATACTTCTGTTTCGGTGTAAAGGGCTATGGCATGCTCGGGTGCGATGGCCTCATCGGTATCCGGGTGATTAGCCGCTAGACTTATCCCATACTGGGGTCCGGGGGGCATTGAATCCGAACCGAAAACCACCTCCGAGCCGGACTCAATTATGTCCCTGAAGGGGTTTAAGGCCCTCGCTCTCCTCCTGCCGAGGGCCTTCTCGTAAAGCCCGCCCGGAGTCTGCCACTGGAGAAAATTGGGTTGAACCGAGAGAACCAAGCCCATCTCCCCCGCGAGCCTTGTCTGCTCCTTTGTTATTGCTTCCGCGTGTTCAATCGTGTGGCCGAGCGGGTTTCCTGAGGTGAGAACCTTCCTGTAGGCCGAGATGGCGAGGCCTATTGCCTCATCCCCTATGGCGTGGAGTAGAACCCTTATCCCTGCTTCCTGGGCCTTGGACAGAAGCGATAAGAGCTCCTCCGCTGAGATAGTTATAATGCCCCTGCCCCCTGTGTCCTTGTAAGGGCTTCTGAAGCGCGCCGTCCTCGCGCCGATTGAGCCGTCCAGGAAGGCTTTTATCCCTCCTATCCTTATCCTTCCCCCAAATCCCGTCCCCAACCCGAGCTCCGCCAAATGCTCAAGGGAGGCGTGGGTGAAGTAGAACTCAATCCCGATCCTGAGAAGTCCCTCCCTTTCAATCTCTTGCCAGGTCCTGAATACCCTGGCGCTACCGATCTCTCTGACGCCTGTTATGCCGAGCCTCATGCACTCTTCCTGCGCGGCAAGGGCAGACCTCTTCATTGTCTCAGGCGAAGGCCTGAAGATTCCGAAGAGGTGCAGGGCCGCTTCCTCAAGAAGAACGCCGTTTTCGTCGGAGAGGCTTGGGTCCGGAAGGAGCCTGCAGGCCGCGCTGTTGGCAACAGCCTTGTGCCCGCATATCCTCCTCATGATAACAGGGATCTCTCCCGCTACAGAATCAAGCCAACGCCTGTCTGGCAAGTTTTCCCATCCTGAGTCGTCGTATTCGGTGAAGATTATGGGCCTTTCCGGAAAATCAAGGGCTGAGCGGATCATCTCCCCCGCCTCCGCGAGGCTCCGAGCAGAAGAGAGGTTGGGATACACCAGGGAAATTCCCCTCTGAAGCGTATGGGTGTGGTGATCAAAAAAGCCCGGAAGGGCAACCGAATCCGGCGGAAACTCCAAGGTTTCCTCGGCTAAAGCCTCTGCCCAGGATAGGTCCGCGAGAGGGAGGATACCCTCTATGATTCCCCTGTTCTCAAGGATAAAGTGCCCCTCAAGGACGCCCTCAGGGGTAAATATCTTTCCGACCTTTATGACCCGCATCGCTACCTGCCAAGTGGGTCAATCGGGACCCCATCTTTTACGATACCGTAGTGCAGGTGAGGGCCCGTAACCTTCCCTGTCTCGCCGACATTGCCTATGACATCCCCTCCGTAGACCCTTTGTCCCTCCTTGACAAGTATCCTGCTCAGGTGGCCGTATATGGTCCTGTAGCCCGATGGGTGGCTTATCTCAACAACGAGGCCCAGAACGCTGTCCTGGCCTGCCCTCTCAACAATGCCCATGGCGGTCGCCACAACCGGACTTCCCTTCTGCGCGGCTATATCAATCCCGCGGTGCTGGTCGGTGAAGGCTTGGGTTATCGGCCCAGAAACAGGAAGCCCCTGGGGAACGGTGTTCTCGGAGCGCGAGCCTGCCATGGGGGATACCGTGGAGGGGGACAAGGGCTCAATCCCCGGGAGCACCAGGGTGTCCAAGCCGAGCATATACTTTAGGCGCTGGGTTGTCTCCCTGGTCTTAGCGAGCTCCTGCTCTAATTCTGAGACCAGGGCAACTTTTTTCTGGAGCTCCGCGTTCTCGGCCCTCATGCGAGCGTTCTGGCCCAGGACCGTCGCGCCCCATATCCCAAGTCCTACCCCTGCCAGAAAGAGAACAGCCAAGCCCGAAGCGCTTGCGATGAGAAGCCTCAGGCCCTTTCGGGTTATGCTGAGGCTTCTTGAACCCGAAACGCCTGAGATTATAATGTCCCAACCGGTTTTTTCCAAAGGGTTATATTTTAACGCATATCCCGGGTGAATCTCCAGCTTGGCCCGGGCCGGGCTCTCCTTTTTCAAGGAGGTGACCCATTTTGCCCGGCCCGGGCCCTTTTAGGTTTTGTCCGGTTTGGAAAACCAAGCAGGCTTTACTTGCCGTTGGGCTAGAAAGCCCGACCTGGACTGGGCGGACATGGGAGCCCGCCCCTACCCGGCAACTGGCAATTAATCCAGAAGCACCACCCTCCTCACCCAGCTCCTCTCTTTCTGGACGAGCTTCAAGAAATAGACGCCGGGCTGTCCAACAAGCTCTGCCGTGTGAATCTCACCATCACCGGGGCCATCGTAGATAACCGACACGAGCCTGCCAGAGGCATCGTAGAGCCTGAGGCTGGTGGGGACGAGCGCAGGGGCAGAAAATCTTACCCGGCACTTGCCCACCGCGGGACATGGCGCGACGGAAAAGACAAAGTCCGCCAGCCCCGGCTTTTCAACGACTTCTGCTTCACCGTTGAACCAGAGCCTGACCGTAGCGTATGTAAGCTGGGTCGTGGAGAGGCGTTTCTCGTTTGACATCAGTAGATACCACTTGCCCGATGTCCTGGGCGCCAGGAATTCCAGGGAGCCTCCTGTGTAGTCCTCAATGGAGTAAAGGGCCTCAAAATCCTCCCCCGCCATGTATTTCGCGTAGTTAACCGAGTCCAGCAAATAGACGCTGAGGTAACCTGTATCATGCTTTTCGTTGTAGTAGTGGTAGAATCCCTGGTAATCGTTGTAGCTGGTCCTACACCTGGCGTAGCCGTGGTGCTCGGATCTGAGCCTGTCCAGGTTGAGCTGGATTTTGAAAACAGGCACGCTGTCCCCTGGGGACTGAGCGCCAGGGTGTGGACCGGGCAGGACGCTATCCAGGTATGCGGTCTCGTAGAAATGCTCGCCGGGGTTCGCGCTCACGGTTATCGTGTCGTAGAGGACGGGCCAGTCACCTATCTTCGTGTATATCTTGAGCATGATTATGGTGCTGTCCCCCAGCTCAAACTCGGCTTTGCCCTCCTCGTCAGTGAATCCCCAGCCTGAGTAATACCTCCCGTAGTCCCAGACGCCGTAGATCATCACCCTCGCGCCCTCAATCGGCGTGGTGTCCCTGTCATAGACATAGACGGTGAGGGAGCATGTCTTGGAGTATATGTGCGTGTGAGTGTCTCCGTGGCCGTCGGAGCGCCATTCAAAGGCCTCGGTGATCTGCTTGCCGGAGTCGTAGGCTATGCTGCTATCGTTGATATGGGTAGGGTTAAACCCCAAGTCTACCTGCATGGGGTGCCAGGAACCGTCAAGGTAGAACTCGTTCCAGACATGGTCTTCGGGAAAGGTGCATATAGAAGTCATGGGAACGAGGCCGGTCCTCCCGGCCGCGGCTAGCGCGTCCTGCAGTTCCCCGCAGTTCCCGTCGTGCTCCTTGGCGATGATGTTTGGCTCTATGGGCCTGTCGCCAACCGCGGGGAAGTTCACCGTCCTGGCGACCCAGTTGCCTATCATGTTTAGGGCACAGCAGGTGTCGTCAAAGGGCCTGTCCGCGGGCAGGACAACCGCGTGGTCAGTAACCGTCCAGACCACCCGGGCCTTCGCCAGGCTGTCAACGAAAAGCGGGTAGCCAGGATCGTGGTAGAAGGCGTAGAAATCCCTCCACCACCGGTTGTAGACCCACCAGTCCATCCTGGGCATCTCGTCCGAGAGCTCGGGGTGAACGATGTAGTAATAGTAGAAGAAGGGGTCAAGCTGGTAGTCAACCGTGTCCCCGGAAAGGTTCACCATCCTGTAGACCGTGGTGCTGTAGTAATCCGGGCCAGGGTAATCAAGGATCTGCACATAATCCAGGATTTCGTCCAGTTGATACATGTATTGCGCGTTCACCAGGATAAGCTGGGGATAAAAGTATTCATGGGAGAGTATCTCAGGGGAGACATGGGCCACCTGGAAGGCTATCTCGTCAACGAAACGGGGGTCGGGCGAGTTCAGGATGTAAAGGGCATATGTGTCCTGCAGGTCAGGCGAAAGAAACGAGAGGTTGTCCGCGAGGTCGTCCTGGAGCCAGGCAGGTGCGGCTTTGACAGCCTGGATGGCCAGTGGCGTCAGCGGCCAGTCCGGCACTTCCCAGTTCACCAGCCGTTTGAGAACACTATCAGCGAGTATGACGCACCTGCCGCCAGGCGGCACCATGAGTTCGTAAAACGAGGAGTCCACCAGTGTCCACTGGTAGGTGTCCGGGAACATGGGCATGATTCGCGCGGGCGCGCTGGACCGCGCGGGGCCATTCAGGTGCTCGCTGAAACCCTGGACCCATCTGCCCTCGTCCTCCCCAGGGACAAGGGTCATTCCTCCAGCAATCAACAGGTTGATGAGGTTCATCTTCTACCTCCTAATGCCATATTATACTCGTAGTCATCCCCGTGATTCAACCGGCGCGCTAGTCTGAACCACCGGGTTTTTGTTTTCAAAGAAAAACCGGGCTGGCCAGAGCGAAACAGGAGGTGCAGATTGTCTCTGGCCCTGGCCAGCCCTCGGTTCATCTTATCACCTTCAGGCTCTTCATTCCTCCCTGATACCTAAGGACGGCCATATAAACCCCTTTAGCCTCAAGCGTTGGATTGAATGTGTGGCCCCCTGAGCTCAGGACCCCATCGTATAGCCTTTGGACGAGCCGACCCGGAGCATCGTATATCGCGAGCGAAACTTGAGCATCGTTGGGCATAAAGAGGTATATGCTCTTGCCTGCGGACTTGAACTCAACTCCAAAACCTTCTGGGAGGTTCTCCTTTGCCTCTACGGGTAAAGCAGAAAGCCCATAAACTGTATCGTTCGCGGTTACAAATATCCAGATGCGGTCCTCCCAGCCAGCACAAGCGATGTGCGAGAGAGGGTTGGCGGTAACAAGCACATCCCACAAAGTGTTTCCCGAGGAACCCGAGAGAAGATATAGGTGTCCATCGCTTGAGGGCACTATTACATTCCCGTTTCCGTCAACCGCTGGAGAAGAGGATGATCCTATTGGCTTGCTCCACGCTACGGAACCATCGGTTGAATTCACGGCGTAGAAAGCATTTGAGCCAGGACAGTAAATCATGCTGCCATCTCTGGAAAGAGCAGGGGTGGAAACTACCGAAAGATTCGCGCTCCAGATTGGGTTACCGTCAGAAGAGATAGCCCTAAGGATGCCGTCCGAACCGGGATGGTAGACCGTTCCGCTGGAAGGATCAACGCAAGCGCTTATGCCGGTGGCGGAGCCCGTCCATACACTCCAAAGGTGAGAGCCATCGGAAGTGCTCAGGCAGATCACCCTTCTTTCGCTGTTCCAACCGCCGGTGATGAGATGAGCTCTCGCCTCATCCACAGATAGCGCAAACAGGTCCTCTTCCCCTCCGACATCCGGTACCGGAACGCTCCACTTGAAGGTGCCGTCGGGATTTATGGCGTTGACCATTCCATCCGGGTTGCTGCAATCCACTACATAGAGCACACCCGTTTGATCTACCGCAAGATGATTGCCTGTCCAGGAACCCCCACCGGGGAGGATTATTTCCCAATTTTGAGAGCCAGACGAGCTTCTCACGGAGTAAACGTGCCCCTGCCACCATCTCTTCTTATCGTAAGCCCAGGTGCAGTATACGGTATCTTCCTGAGGATTCAGAGCAGGAATACCCCAACAGGCTCCTCCTATCGGGAAACTCCAAATGAGTGTGCCTGTCTGAGCGTGTATCTTATGAAGGTATCCGCCCTGGGTAACCACATATACCGAGGAATCCGCGCCTGCGATAGGGGCGCTTGGCGAACCTGGGATGTAGGTTTTCCAGACTACATTTGGCTGGTTGGTATACACCAGAGAAGGAGATGTCCTTCCTGTCCTTGCGGGATCGTGCTGATACATGGGCCATGTCCCCAGGACCGCTCCCAGAAGTGCTGATACGGCTATCTCTATCATTCCTTTACCTCCTTAGGTTAAAGCTCATGTATTATAACATTCCTTCTGGATAAAAAACTACCTGTTGAAGTCACCAGGACTGAAGTCCAGAGGCTCTACCTGATACAACAGGTGGTTTCGTTGTCTCTCATGATTCTCCGCCTATTCCGACGACGGGTTAGAAAACCCGCTCTGGGATGTCCGCGAGCTGACCCAAGGTGGAGATTCGCGCAAGGGGTGGTTTATAATTTGGCCGAACTTGAGGAGGCAGTAATGGCCAAAAAGGAGAACAAAGATAAGAGACCCGCGGCGCCTGAGGCTCCGGCCGCGCCAGCGAAGCTCACCCCGGTTGACATAAGAAGGGCCACCTTTGGTTCCGCGCTCGGAGGCTTCAAGAAGGCAGAGGTGCAGGCTTTCCTGGAAAGGGTGGCAAAGAGCATGGAGGAGGTCCTGAGGGAAAAGCTGACCCTTGAGGAGCAGATGGGCGAGCTCCGCGCCCAGCTGGCGACGCTTGACGAGCTTGTGGCCGAGAGAACCAAGATGGACGAGCAAATGTTCCTGCTCACGAGCGAGATAGAGGCCTACAAGAATGAGATTGAAGCTCTCAAGGCAGGTAGCCAGGAGCTTGAGGCTTTGCGCCAGGAGAACGCTATACTCCGCCAGGAGTGCGAGACCCTGAGGGCGCAGGTTGAAATGGCTTCAGCCGCCAACCCGAGCGAGGTAGAGGCGCTCAAGGCAGAGATAAGGAACCTTAAAGCCCAGCTGGAGGAAGCCAGGCTATCTAGCGGGGGCCCAGCTGAGGTAATAAGCCTGGCAAGGGCTGTGGCGGAGCAGATAAAATCAAAGGCTCGTGAGGAAGCCAAGCAGGTCATTGTGAGCGCTATGCGGAGAATGGAGGAGCTCCTCGGGGAGCTTTCGTAGATGCGCCGGGTTTAGAGTTCCGATGGGAACATACCCCTTCACCAAGAGGAGATTCGCGAGGGCCCTCGCGGTGGAGGTCATATACAGGTTTTATCTCCTGGGCGAACCGGTGGAGGAATCCCTCAGGGATGTGCTTGCCCGCGAGGACCTTGAAGAGGATGAGCGCGCTCTCCTTGATAGCATAGTCAACACGCACAAGGCAATGCGCGAGCGCATAGTAGCGCTGTTGGAAAAATCGTGTCAGAACTGGAGGCCCGAAAGGCTACTTTTCCTTGACAGAGCGATAATAGAGGCCGCGACCGCGGAGCTCCTTGCCGGGGTGACGCCGCACAAGGTAGTCATTTCAGAGGCTGTGGAGATAGCCAAGTCGCTCTCCACAGAGAAGTCCCCCGGATTCGTGAACGGCGTTCTGGACGGCATTCTCAAGGCGATAGCGGCCGAGGGAACAAAATGAGAATAGCAATACTTTCTGACGCTCACGGCAACCTTGAGGCCACGAGGGCTGTTTTCGCGGACATTGACGAGTTCGTGAAGCCGGACGAGATTTGGTTCCTGGGGGATGCCGTCGGATACGGCCCTCAGCCATCCGAGGTCCTCGCCCTCATCCGCACGAGGGCCCATTTCATGCTCAGAGGAAACCACGACACGGCGCTCTTTGATCCGGCGGCCTTGGAGGACCTCAACCCAAGGGCGCGGGTAGCCTTGGAGTGGACCCTTGACAAGGTTGAAAGGGCTGATGTGGACTTCTTGCGAAAACTGCCCATATACAGAGAGGATGAGGCAAACGATATCTTCCTCTCCCACGCATCGCCATACGAGCCGAACCAGTGGCATTACATCTTCACCCAAGAGAACGCCGAGAAAGCCTTCTCTTCGGTTAAAAATAGCATTATCATAACGGGCCACAGCCACCTCACCCTTTGTTTCACAAAGAAAAAGGTCCTGACCGGCCAGCAACTTGGCATGGGCGAGATTGAACTTGCGCCAGGGGCCAGGTATCTCCTGAACCCGGGCTCGGTTGGCCAGCCCCGAGACAGTGATCCAAGGGCATCCTACGCGGTGCTGGACACGGAAAAGAAAGTTTTCTCGGTGCGAAGGGTTGAATACGACATAGCCTCGGTAGCGAGAAAGATCGCCGAGGCCGGCCTTCCCCTTTTCCTAGCGGAAAGGCTTTTCGCCGGGCTTTGAAGGTTTTCATCCTTACACTCGGTTGCCCCAAGAACATCGTGGATTCCGAGCGCCTCGCGGGCCAGCTTCTCAGCGAGGGGCACGAGATTCTTCCTGAGCCAGAGGGCGCTGACCTCATTATCCTGAATACCTGCGCCTTCATATCTGAGGCAGAGGAGGAGGCCAAGAATTATATCAAAAGGCTCGTAAAAATAGCGCCAGTAGCCGCTATCGGCTGTCTCCCGGCCAGGAGGCCCCGCGCTAGGAGAGTATACGGCCCCGCGCCTCGGGAAACCGATGCCATCCTCGCGCTAGCTGGCCGGATATTTCGGGACCCGGACGAGGGAACGAGGCTCCTTGACCCCTATCCCTACGCCTACCTCAAGGTAGCTGAGGGGTGTTCCAGGCGATGCTCGTTTTGTGTGATACCTTTGATAAGGGGAAGGCTCCGCTCAAGGAGAAAGGACGACCTGCTTGAGGAGGCGCGCGCTTTGGTGGAGCTGGGTAAAAAGGAGATCATACTCGTGGCGCAGGAGACAACCCAGTTCGGCAGGGACACGGGCGAGAGGCTGGAAGACCTCCTTGCGGCGCTTGATAGGATTGAGGGGGATTTCTGGCTCAGGCTCATGTATATCCACCCCGGAGGGATGACGAGGAGCCTCGCGTCCACGCTCGCTTCGCTTGATCATCTTGTGCCCTACATCCACATGCCCGTTCAACACCTTTCCGATAGGGTCCTCAGGGCTATGGGAAGGGCGGGGGGCGAGAGGGCGGTTAGAAGATCGCTTTCGCTCATCAGAAAATACCTTCCGGATGCATTTTTGAGGACAGAGGTTATGGTGGGTTTTCCGGGCGAGACCGATGAGGATTTCAGGTCCCTTGCTGATGGGATAGCTTCGGGCCTCTTTCAACGGGTGGCCGTTTTTCCATTCTACAGGGAGCGGGGTTCTCGCGCTTGGGCAATGAAGCCCTTGAGCCGGGAAACCATTTCGGAGAGATACGCTGAGGCCCAGAATCTCGCGCGCGCCCTGCACATCAGGGTCCAAAAAGGGCTTGTTGGCAAGGAGTTGAGGCTTCTCGTTGACGAGCCCGGACTCGCCAGGACCGTCTACGACGCTCCGGAGGTGGATTTCTCGGTGAGAATCCCGAAGGGTCTCGCCCCGGGCAATTTCCTTAAGGCGCGGATAAGTAGCGTGGACGGGGAGGGGGACCTGGAGGCTGTTATCTCATAGGAAAGCCATTGGGCCGTCGGGTTTGTTGCTTTTGAAGGGTTCAATAAGCCCTCTGAGGCCGGGGGTTTATTTCGTGGCGGCAGGGAGACAGAGGGCGAAGGTAGCCATCCGCTAGGCCCTTAACACTGTTCCTTCCCCCCCATCCTTCTGATAGGGCTCGCTATCAGGGAAGCGAGGCCCCTTCGTTTTTCCTTGCTTATTATCACGACCAGGATCGCAAGAACTATGTAGCCTGCAGTGAAGCCCCATCGGACCGCAGGCATCGGGATGAGAAGCTGAACGATAAAAAGGACGAAGAGAGCAAGGCCTTCCCATACATTGAAATTGAAGTCGGAAAGGATGGCTACCGCGAAGAGGCTCTGGGCCGCGGTGAGGGCAACCTCCTCAACCTGCCTCCCGTCCATGTGGAGGGCGCCGGGCCTCCCTGCGGATACCGAGTAGACTACCGGAAGGGTTCCTATGAGCAGGGTCCACTGGTTGACCTTTGAGGAGACGAGCGCGCCGAAACCCTCGCCCGCGTGCATCTTCAGGGCAAATATGGTGGCGACTATTATCTCCGGGGACTCGGAGGCGAGGGGCGCCAGCCACTGCACCAGGATGAACTCGTCAATTCCCAGGGCCTTGCCCAAAGCCAAAAGGCTCTCAGCAAACGGCTCCGTGGCCGCGAGTATGATGAGTCCAGAATATAGGAAAAGGAAGACCACTATGGGTCTCCTTACCGCAGGCAAGAGGCACCCCAGCGTAGCCGCGCATCCCTCCAGCTCCGGCTCAACCTTGTGTTCCCTGGCGGCCTGGAACATATAGAGGCCGAAGAGAAACACCAGGACAAGCGTATCCAGAAGGTCAAGCCTTCCCTTCAGGGGTATCATGAAGGAGTATATGGTCGCTATGGCCAGGAAAGAAAGCTCTATGCCATAGGTTTTTTCAAGGGTTATACCCCTTTTCTTTGTCTTGAGCCAGTAGAGAAATATGAGAAACGCCCAGCCGAATCCGATGAGGAGCCTGTTCGCGCCGGTCATGTTAGCGGTCGCGTAGTGGGTGTATTGGGGGATATGCGGTGCCATCCAAGCGAAGTAGAAGTCAACCGCGTATTCCGGCAAAACAGCGAGTATGGCGAGGAGGGCAATAGCGAGGGCCCTGGACATGTCCTTCTGCGCTACCTCGCAAGCGACCGAGAGCATGTATGCCGCGGCAACTATGCCGGCCCCGAATACCAGCGCGCCCAGCCAAGGCTCAAGGTGGAGGTGGGTGAAGCGCAAAGCAATTGCTGGCACGGCCGCCACAATGGCTATCAACAAAGGCAAAAGGCTAACGACCAACTCATTGCCTCCGATTCACGAGAAGTGCCAAAGTATAAATTTGTTTTTCCTGGCGAGACAATTCCGAGTTTTCAGGAGTGTTTGCTCACAGCGTTCCTCTCAAACTGCAGGCTGTATAGGTAATAATAGAATCCCTTCTTCTGGATGAGCTCCTGGTGGCTACCTTCCTCAACCAGCCTTCCCTTCTGGATCACAATTATCTTGTCCGCCTCACGGACGGTTGAGAGCCTGTGCGCGACCACGAAAGCGGTCCTTCCGGAGAGGAGCTTTGCCAGAGAGCGCTGGATTATCTCCTCCGTCTCCTGGTCTATGTTAGCGGTGGCCTCGTCCAGAAGGAGTATCCGAGGGTCAAACGCCAGGGCCCTGGCAAAGGCCAGCAGTTGCCGTTGACCCTGGGAAAGGGTTGCCCCGCGTTCGCCCAGCTTGGCGTTGTATCCCCCGTCAAGCCTCTCTATGAACCTGTGAGCGTCAACAGCCATCGCGGCCTCTATAACCTTTTCTATGGGTATATCGGATCTGAGCCTTATGTTCCCCTCAATTGTTCCCGAGAAAACGAAAACATCCTGCTGGACGAGGGCCATCCTTTTCCTGAGCTCCGCGATAGGTATATCCCTTATGTCAACGCCATCAAGGAGGATCCTTCCTTTCTGCGGGTCGTGGAAGCGGAGCAGTAGCTTTATTATGGTGGTCTTGCCCGCGCCCGTGGGGCCAACTATGGCAACGGTCTGGCCGGGCAGTGCCTCAAATGTTATGTCTTTGAGAACCCAATCCTCGCCCTCATAGGCAAACCAGACATTCTCAAACCTCACATGCCCTTTTACCTCCGGAGGTCTAACATCGCCGCCCCTTGGTTCCTCAGGGCCGTCCAGTATCTTGAATATTCTCTCGCCGGCCGCGAAGGCGGACTGCATGATGTTGTATTTTTCGGAGAGATCGCGGATCGGAGCGAATAGCATTTCTATATACGAGAGGAAAGCGACAAGCGCGCCGAACGAGAGCGCGCCCCGGATTATCTCCCCTCCGCCATACCAGAGTATTATGGCTACCGCTATAGCATCAGCGAGGTCCATCAGAGGCCTGAATGTCCCGAAAACATATATCTGCTTCATGAACGCCTTATACAAGTCATGGTTTATCTTTCGGAAACCCTCGGCCATCCTGGCCTCCTGGACGAATGTTTGGATTACCGCTATTCCGGATATGGATTCCTGAAGGTTGGCGTTCACCTGCGCCAGGTATTTTCTGACCTCCCTGTAGGCCTCGCGAGCGTATCGCCTGAATAGGAATGTAGAGACGGCAAGCAAAGGAACCAAAAGGAGCATCGCGCCAGTGAGCCTTATGTTCATCCTAGCCATGATTATCAGTATGCCCGCTATCAGGAAAGCGTCCTTCAGGAGATAAACGAGGACGGAGGAGAAGAACTCGTTGACGGACTCAACATCGTTGGTTGCCCTGGTGACGAGACGGCCCACAGGGTTTGACGCGAAGAAGTCCACAGGGCTTCTCAGGAATTTGACGAATATGTCCTGCCGAAGGTCTGCCATGCCCCGCTGGCTAACCATCTGCAGGGTATAGACCTGGCCGAAATTAAGAAGGAGGTTCAGCGTGAGAAGGAGAAAAAGGGCCAATCCTACCCATGCGACGCCCCTTAGGTGTTCTGCCCTCACGCTGGAGATGATTTTTCTGTCGTATTTCTTCAGATTGGAAAAGGATACGAATACCCTATCGCCTGCCCGGAGCCTGTCTTCCTCCCTCAACTGCCCGGAGAGTTCACGGGGAACCAGGATGTATCGCTCCGGCTCAAGGAGGTGCCTTGCCTCCATTTCTCGCCTCGTTCCCTGAGAAAGCCTGCTCAGATCCACCATGTAGCCGCCGTCAGGCAGGGGAAGCGACCCAGCGCCTTTCAGGAGCTCCGGAGGGGAATCCTTTTTGACCACAGCCCAGGAGGGCATGATGTATCGGTCTATGGCAATCCTGGAGAGTATGGGCGGAATGAGCTCCCCGACCGAGAGAAGGGCCATCAGTAAAAGCGAGAGCAGGAGAAGAGGCCAGTAGGGCTTGAGATACCTGGTGAGCCTGAGCATCAGCCTCGTGTCCATTGAACGGGGCGCGTCGTCGGTGAACTCAGGGTGGTAGCTCACAGAAGGACTCCTTTCGGGACTTGATCGTCCGCGCCAAAAACACTGTAATATAGGCCTGAGTTAGCATTTGAAATCTTTAGAGCTATGGGGCCAAGGATCTTTCTGCTGGCCGAGAGCTCATAAGGGTCTACCTGTATGGCGGTATATATCCTGAGAATGCCGACAGGGGATATGGATTTTCCGACAGGCTCAAGGAATCCGCTGACAGAATAATTTATTTGCAGGACCTGTCTAGCTTCAAAGGCTGTTCCTGATCTGCCATTCATATTCTTATCCTCCATGCGGCGTAGGCGCCTATCGCGCCGTGCGGGATGTATTCGGCCCACCATTTGCCGTATAAAGTTGCGATAATGCCTACGATTGCTATGAAAAGCACGGCGGCGCCCGCGAGGACTGATGGAAAAACTCGCGGCAATTTCGCCATCCTCAGGAACCCCGTCATGTATCTGGCCATCATGTATATAGCGAAAGAGATTATTGCCATGCCTATCCGCAGGTAAGCGAAACCCGCTGACTCCTCAAAGGGCCTTTCTCTGAAGAGGAGAAAAAGCACAATCGCCGGCAGGAGGCTCGCCGCGGCGAGCCCGAGCTTGAGGAGGGCATCAGGCTTTAATCTCTCCATAGGCAAGGAGTGATTCGGGTAGGTAAAGCTCCTGGGCGGAAGCGTTGAACTCGTGCTTGAGGTTCACCCTCAAGCTTTCAAGGGTATAGATCTCATAAGATATAGGAACAAAAAGGCTTTCTCCGGACCTTTTCATTCCAAAAGCCACGAGAAGGTGAGGCGCGTCTTTTGTTATCTTGAAGTCTTCGGAAGGGGACAGGTAGAAAACTCTGAGACCGCCGGCTCTTTCCTCGTCAGCATTGAAGGTTTTGCACTCAAGATAAATTGGAATCCCCCTCCATTCCAACTCAAAATCAGGGTAACCAGTGGACTTTTTCTTTCCCAATCTTGTAGTGGGCCTCTGAGCTGGGATCCCGGCGGCTTTTAGGCCCTCAATAACAAAATCCTCTATTTTGTTGCCAGCCTCATTGGGCCTTTTGGCTTTTATGCCTTTTTTACTGGCGCTGGCGCCGGCTATACGGATTGCTTCTTCCAGCTTAGCTATGAAGCCATCTGCCCAGATCTTGTTTTCATGAATTGGAATTATCCTATGCCCAGAGAGAACCTTTATTACCACCGTGAACGGAATGTCCTGGACAGGCACGAGAAATTTTCTCAGTGTATCCTCCAACTGCTTGATGTATTCGTTGTCCATTCAGCCTCCCTTCACAAAGATCAGGATATTTTCCCTCTGCATTACATTGTAAAGCCCAAAGATTATCTTGTCAATGTTCCTGATCAAACTAAGTCCACGCTTCTCCGCTTCCCGGATGACAAAATCTACCGTATTGATTACTTTACCCTGATAGGTTGCATTGCCTATGACCAAACTTGCGTATCGCCCTGGCTTTAAAACCCTGGCTATCTCACCTAAAGCTTCCCTCATATCCTGATTGTAGAGGTGAATCCTCTCCTCCCCACGGCCCCTGACGCCAATAACAGCATTCCGGAACTCAGTTATGTCCTTGCCCATAAACCTGAGGG
>Ga0078972_1012311_pt1 | contig 14777 bp, 11 predicted proteins | sample YelNatPaOPGAMG01_FD_67568 | JGI IMG/M metagenome (GOLD analysis project Ga0078972, IMG submission 67568) | Hot spring thermophilic microbial communities from Obsidian Pool, Yellowstone National Park, USA - OP-RAMG-01 (SPADES assembly) (version 2) | ecosystem: Environmental > Aquatic > Thermal... | reverse complement strand
GACCCCAACTCCATAACGCTGGCAGTAATCATGAATTTTACGGGCTTCCACTATCCCGCCGACGCGACCAACTTTGATGTTGATGATTCGGCAGCTCCCCATTTCCAGGGCCGCCCGGGCTGAATCAAAAGAAATGATGCTTTCGTCCAGGCAGAGAGGTGTGGTCATCTTTTTCTGCAACTTGCTGTGATCCCAGAGGTCATAAGGCGGGAAAGGTTGTTCCACCATCAGGAGGTTAAAAACATCCAGTTGACGCAGGTGTTCTGCCTGTTCAATGGAATAAGCGCCGTTGGCGTCAGCCTGCAGCATGAGCCTGGGATATTTTTCCCGGATTACCTGACAAACTTCCACATCCCAGCCCGGCTTAATCTTTATTTTTATTCTTTCATAACCCTGGCTCAGGTATCCGTCAATGCGGGCCAGTAATTCCGGCACTGAATCCTCTATGCCAACACTCACCCCTGCCGGGATTTCTTCCCGCACGCCGCCCCAGAGCTTGGAGAGAGGCACGCTCTGTTTTTTGGCTTTTAAATCCCAGAGAGCCAGTTCCAGACCAGCCTTGGCCATCTGATTGCCCCGGAAAACCCTGGCTGCCTCATAAAAATCTTCGGGCTCCACCAGGCCCCGGCTGAAGACCAGGGGAATCAAGAAATCCTTCAGGATGTGCCAGGCCGTTTCCGTGGTCTCCCCGCTGTAAAGCGGTTTTCCCTCAGCCACGCACTCGCCGTAACCAATGCCCCCGTCCTCGTAAACTCTGATGATGATAAAAGTCCGGTCATAAGCCCGACCGAAGCTGGTTTCAAAAAAATGCACGTAGGGAAGCCTTAAAAAATTAAGCTCAATGCGTTCAATAGCCATCAGCCACCTGCCCTTCAGTATCCGAGTTTTATAATTATGTTTTCTCTTTTGATTTTAACTTTGATATTCAAAACATTCTCAGCTCATTCTGTTCCGGCCCAGGGAACGATTTGTATTTTTTTACCCAGCAACTCCCGGATCCCGGTTCATTATGACTTAAGCCCAGGGCTGAAATGGTTCCTTAAAACTCGATCAAACCCAAAGGCCATCTACTTCCTTCTATCTTTCAGGAAATTCTGTCCGGGCTTCTCCAGGACGTAATAACATCTGTCGCCAAAAACAAAATCAGCCGCGGCATAACCTTTTTTGAAATAATATTCAAACACCCGTCTGAGGTTTGCCTGCCAGGCAGCAATGGTTTCGGGTTTGGACTGAAGGTTTCTAACCTCTTTCAGGGTTTCCACCAGCAAAACTTTTCCTTTGGCCTTGAGATCTGGTTTTCCCGGAAGATAATTTCCTTCCGCGTCCGTGAAACCCTGGAGTACCCTGGGCCAGTCTTCTGGCTCGAGCGGGTCATTCTTCTTCCCCCGAAAACGGCTCTCCACCCTGACTGATTTTATCGGCCACTCCACCAGCAAGCGGTCAGTGGGAATACCGGGGCCGAGTCTCAGCGCCGGGGTTTCGCCGTAAAAATCTTTCAAGTAGTGCCGGCAGAAAGCTCCCAGAGTGTGAAGGTTGAGGTTAGCATTGCGGCTCTGCATCGGGTCATAGGTCCAGGTGATAAGGTCAAGACCCAGTTTGAGCACTTCTCGCCTCTGAGCCCACTTGAGTTTTTTACCCAGCCCATAACCCTGGTACTGCGGTAGAACAGCTAACAGGTGAGAATGGTGACAGAATTTGCCGTGAAAAATGGCCGGAAAAGAATAGACAAACCCGGCCAGTTCACCGTCAACAAACGCTCCAAGCACCAGCCCACCCATAAAACTTGAGATACAGAACTGGTGCACAGGAGTTAGGTCCAGGTCCGGGTGTTTCCAGACCACCCGCTGGATTTCCACCAGCTTTTCAAATTCTGTTTTCTGGGATAACTTACGTATAATGACCTTACCCGCCAAGCTTTACTCCTTTCTGCAAAGCCATGAGCTCATAAAAATTAGCCAGCTTTTGAGCCATGGCTTCGCACGAGTGCTTGTTATAGACAAGCTCATAAGCCTGTTTGCTCAAACTCTGAGCCAGGCTCCGGTCAAGATAAATCTTGAGCACAACCTGAGCCAGAGCCTGGGGGTCATTAGAAGGTGCCACATAACCGGTCTCTCGGTGAAGTAGCAGTTCGCTCCGGCCTGGAGCCATCACGCCTACCACCGGCACTTTTCTGACCATGGCTTCCAGCATGAATTCTTCAGGTAGAGAATGATCGCCAAGCACAAACATATCCAGCGAGGCAAACACCTCTGCTCTCTTTTCTTCAAAGCCCAGGTAAAAATACAGATTCTTAAGCTCGAGCGGGAGTTCATGCCTCAGCTGTTCCAGATGCAAGGGGCCAAGCCCAAAGATGATTATTTTCAGTTTTGGCGCCTGCTGGTCAAGAATTTTAAGGGCTTCCAGCTGGGCCTTAAAATTTTTCAGGTCCTCAAGAGGCGTGACCCAGCCCACCAGAGTATCATCCTGGGATAACCTGAGCTCGGTCCTGAGAAAATCACTCTTTTTTTCTGAACGATAACGAGCAAAATCCAGACCCGGAGGAATTACTTCCAGCGAGTTGACGGCTACTTCAGCTTTAAGGAGTTTCTTTTTAGCTTCTTCGTTAGGACAGATAATGCCTTCAAGAGGTTTTAAACTCACCTGGTAATTTTTCTTCAGCCAGTCCGCCTGGACCGTGGCCAGGCGCACCGGCACCCCGGTTCTAGTCACTGCCTTTATACCAGCTATAAAAGAGGCTTCGTCCAGAAAATGGATCATCCGGGGCTGATGTTTTTTTAGCAGCCGCGACAGCTTCCAGGTGGTCAAGAAAGAAGGCTTGAAATTGAAGCTCAGAACCTGAAGTCCATTCTTTTTGCCAAAAGCAAACAGCTTGCTTTCCGCTCCAGCCAGAACAAAACAATTTACACCCTTTTTTCTTAACTCCTGGCTCACCAGGAATATTTGTTTTAGAGCAAGTTCATCCTGAAGCTCACTGGCGGCAAGGAACAGGCTCAATTTTCTCTCCTTTTCTCCATATTTCTTTCAGCTTGGCGTATTTAAGAAAAACAGTATAGCCAGATAAGGCAGAAATCACCAGACCCGGAAAACCATCCAGCCAGCCGAGCTTCAAAAAATAATTTTTAAAAAAAACGAAAACAGGAGAAAACCACAGATGGTAAAAACGGGTTTTTTTCTTCCTGGCGTAAAGCTCCCGGGCCCGCCGTTCAGCCAGGCGATTAAGGTACTGCACATGTTCGGAAATGGAAGAGAAAGCCAGATGTTCCAGATGGCTTTTGAACTTTTTTATTCTGCCTTCAACCTCAACAAAAACCAGACCAGCTTCTCTTTTCCAGCAGGCCTGGCTTTTGCGGTAAAATCTTACCCGACGGTTGGGATACCAGCCAGAATGTTTTATCCAGCGTTCTAAGTAAAAACTTTTCCGGGGAATAGTAAGGCCCTCTGCTTCAACCGGATTCTTTTTCCACTCTAAAAGCTCAAGTTGGAGGCCAGTAGAAAGCCTTTCATCAGGTTCTACAGAGAGTATCCATTCGTGGGCCGCCAGGCGGTGGCCGAGCTCTTTCAGTTCAATGTAATCCGTTGAAGGATGCTTGAGAACTTTCTCCGTAAAGTAGCTGGCTATCTTCCTGGTATGATCGGTACTGGCGCTGTCCACCACCACAATCTCATCAGCCACATCCCGTAGAGATTCCAGGCAATCCAGTATTATTTTTTCGTTGTTGTAGGTGACAATTACCGCTGAAAACTTCACCTTTGAATTTTAACACAAGCCAACAACCGCACTCAACCGCGATTATTTTTGACCGACCTCGGAAAGAGTTATGTTTCTGTTACGCAAGCCCGTGCCCAGAACTTTCTCCAGGCGGGCCTGGGCCAGGTTGTAATCAATCAGAGCTTTAAGTTCAGCCGAACGAGCGGTGGCCAGTCTTTCCTGAGCTTCAAGGACGAAGTAATTTGTGGTCAAACCAACCGAAAGCTTTTTTGTCTCGGCTTCCAGACGCTTCTCAGCGTACTCCCTGGCCACCCGGTATGCTTCCACACTCTTGGCCATCGTTTCCAGGTTCTTAACCGCTTCGCTGACTTCCAGCAAGGCCTGCTGTTCTAAGGCCTTCTGTTTGGCCTGGGCCTGAGCTAAATCAGTCCTGGCAATGGCATAATTGGCCCGGCTGATATAATCGGACAGCGGGATGGTCAGGGTAAAGTTAAGCGACCAGTTGTTGTAAAGAAACTTAAGAGCATCGCGAAAAGAATTAGACATGCTTCCGGGCACTTTGCCGATCATTACTCCGGTCAAGGGGTTGTTGTTGAGATAAAGAATGCGGTCCCCTGAAATCCCCGGGCTCCAGTAAGATACATTAAAATCAAGCTGGGGCAGGAGCTGGTTTTTGGCCACTTCCAGCCCGAATTGCTTGTTTTCCACCGTCAGGCTATTAAGCTTCAGGTCAGGACGGTTGGCCAGGGCTGTCTCGATGGCTTCCTTCAAATCCACTTCGACCGGCTTGAAAGACGGCTGTTCAAGTGTTTTGAGGCTAACGTTTCCCAGGTCTAGCCCGCTGGCCAGGTTTAAGATGACTTTCAAGCGGTCTTCAGCTACACGCACCGCTCCTTCAGCCTGGACAATGTCAGCTTCTCTTTGAGAAACCGCTGCCTGAACATTTAGAATTTCTATGGCTGCCTGTTGACCGACAGATATTTCCTTCTGGGTCTTGGCTAACTGGTCCCGGGCTAGCTGGAGTGATTGCTGCTTGACTTTGAGATTTTCTCTGGCCAGCACCAGATTCCAGTAAGCTTCTTCCACCTGGTAGATGGTGTCCAGCACCTGGCTTTTCAACTGGGCTTCCGAGATGGCCTGGTTTTGCCGGGCAACAACGATTTCTTTCATGGCCACTTTGGGACCAAAATTTTTGAGCAGCGGCTGGATAAAACTGAAGCGCAGCTGGGTATTGTAGTAGGGATTAAAAAGCTGAAACATCTGGTTGGTGTCAGTCTTGTAGTTAGACAAGCTCATCGAGAGGGTCCCGCCAATTGGCAGCTGCTGTGAAACCGAAGTTTCATAGGAACGCATTTTCGTGATGTAAGTACCAGAGCTCTGAAGCCACCAGGTAGAAGGTTGCTCATTCCGGTCGCTGCCAAAATTCACTTCAAATTTAGGATAGTACATCTCCTTGGCCAAAGAGACCGAAGCGGCAGACTTTTCTATGGTGTAGACCTCAGCAATTAGGTTGAGGTTCTGCTTGAGCGCCCGGACGATGGCTTCTTCCAGCGACAGGGAAACTTCTTTCTTACTTTCCTGGGCCAGCAAAAAAGCACCAGAGCTTAAAAAAACCAATATCCATAAACCTGTTAACCAGATCTTTTTGCGGCTCAAAAGATTCCTCCTTTAGCTCGAACCTTGTTGTTTTTAGTTTATCAGATGGCCATCTTTTAAAGCAAATCCTGTGTGTTTTTCTACCAGACCATCCTCATAATTTATACGTCCCGGAGCATCCAAAGTTATAATTAGCGGAAAGACAGGCCCTCTACAAGAAAATAAAACGCCCGCGGCCAGTTTTTTTTCTCACGAGAAAAATTATCAGAGGAATTCACTGCCAACAAAAAACCTGGCCGCTTGAATTTCCCCTTTTTTTATTTAGCTTCAATTTAAAGAAGAAGGTGAAAGCAAATAATTTGAAAAAAATGAAACAGAAGAATAAATGAGAGAATTAAAGCAGCCCCATCCGAAAATTCATAAAAACATCTACCCGCAGGAAGGAACAACTCAGATGACATTAACGGGGATAGGCATCAAGCTCGAGGTCGAAAACAGCCTGCCCCTGGAGTTTATATTTCTTCCAGGCCAGAGCCCCGACCATCCCGGCATTATCTGTGCACAGCCTGGGCGAGGGGATGAAAGCAGGAAGCCCGTTTTCTGCCGCCAGCTCAGCAAAATGGCTTCTCAACCTCTTGTTTCTGGCCACCCCACCGCACAGCACCAGCGAATTCGGTCGAAATTCTGACAGGGCTTTCCTCAGGTTTTCCAGGAGCGCCCGAACCACAGTTTCTTCAAAGCTGGCCAGAAAATGCTTGAGCTCGGGGTGCTGGGCACTGATGTTATTTTCTCTAATGATTTTCAGGGCTGCTGTTTTCAACCCGGAAAAGCTGAAATCATAACCTGAGGTTTTCATCCGCGGCAGAGAAAATCTAAAGCGCTGCGGGTCACCGCCCTCGGCGTTTTTTTCAATGACCGGCCCGCCTGGATAGCCGAGGCCTAAAAATTTGGCCACCTTGTCCAGGCCTTCTCCGGCCGCATCATCCCTGGTCTTGCCCAGAAGTTTATAACTCAGTGGTACTTCCATAAAGTATAGCGAAGTATGACCGCCCGAAACCAGAAGAGCCAGAACCGGGTACTTAACGTCCGGATTCTCCACAAAGGCTGCTTCTATGTGGGCCTGAAGGTGGTCCACGCCAATTAAGGGCTTATGGTAGTAATAGGCCAGCCCTTTGGTGAAGGTGAGCCCCACCAGAAGTGAACCGATGAGTCCGGGCCCCTGGGTCACGGCAAAAAGATCTAGATCCTGGAGCTTAACGCCTGACTTCTCCAGGCTTTCGCTGACCACAAAATCAATCGCTTTAATGTGCTGCCGGGAGGCAAGCTCTGGCACCACACCCCCGTAGGGTGAATGAATCTCATCCTGGGACAGGATGACGTTGCTCAGAATTTTCCCCTCCCGCAGGACAGCAGCTGAAGTCTCATCGCAGGAACTTTCTACAGCCAGCAATAAGCGCGCTTTTCTTCGTGGCATAATCCTCTCCAGAAGTCTTGAACCTATATTTTAGCCTAAGTTCTTGCCCCTGACTATGTTATTTCAGGTATTTAATGCTCTGCCCGTAAGGCGGCCGGAGAATGCCTTTCTCAGTAATAAGGGCTGTGATGAGCCTTCCAGGAGTCACATCAAAAGCCGGGTTTTTGACCGGCACTTTCGGCAGGGTTATTAACTGACCGCGCACTTTTCTGACCTCTTCCGGGTTTCTTTCTTCAATGGGAATATCCCGGCCGGTGCGCAGGCTGAAATCAAAGGTGCTAAGGGGAGCGGCCACGTAAAAAGGAATTTTATTTTCCCTGGCCAGCACGGCTAAGGAATACGTTCCTATCTTGTTGGCAGTATCTCCGTTCCGGGCGAGGCGGTCAGCACCAACTATGACCAGGTCTACCTGGCCCGTGCTCATCAACCAGCCGGCCATGTTATCAGTGATTAAAGTTACTGGAATTTTTTCTTTGGCCAGCTCCCAGACAGTCAGCCGGGCACCCTGGAGAAAGGGCCTGGTTTCATCGGCCAGGACCTTAATTTTCTTGCCTTGTTTGGCGGCGGCTCTGATGACCCCCAGCGCCGTGCCGTAGCCGGCCGTGGCCAGAGCTCCGGCATTACAATGGGTCAGGATAACGGCTTTTTCAGGAATGAGGGCCTGGCCGTATTCGCCAATCTTTTTGTTGATTTCCAGGTCTTCTTTTTCTATGGCCTGAGCTTCAGCCAGCAGAATTTTTTTTAGCTCAGATAGGTTGCGGTTTTTATTTTCGGCAAAAACTTTTTTCATCCGCTCCAGAGCCCAGAAAAGGTTGCGGGCGGTAGGCCGGGTGCGCCACAGGCGTCGGTAAAATTTATCAAAAGCTTTGCTCTGGTCCTCAACTGGTTTGAGGTTAACAATACCCAGAGCCAGACCATAGGCTGCAGCTATCCCGATGGCCGGTGCTCCTCTTATGATCATGCTTTCAATGGCTCTGGCCACCTGTTCTACTGAGCGGCATTTTACATAAACTTCTTTCCAGGGAAGTTTACGCTGGTCAACCATGACCACGACCCCGTTTTTCCAGGCAATAGCCGGCAGCATGCTTACCTCCGTTTCCAGTCTGGCGTGGTTTCATCCCGCCAGTTCCACTTTTTAATCCAGTAATTATAAGTTTTGAGAAAGCCGGATGCTTCTTCCGGCAAGCCTTGCTTAATCATATGGTAGCAGAAAATTACCTGCTGGTCATTGTCCCTGAGCAATCTTTCTGAAGGCAGGCCAAGCTCACGGGCCAGGATCGCTTCTTCTAAACTTTCGCGGTATTTCCTGTCAAAGCTATAAAGCTGGGAAAGAAGGTAATGATAATAACCCTGGGTGGAGTAATCCTTGAGCATTTTTTCCAGCGTGCTCATCAACTCAAGCAGAATTTTTTTCCGCTCGCTTTCACTTTTTTGTTCCAGACCGCTAAGCCGGTTATCCAGGTACCGGACGGTAGCTGCCTGCACTACCGGCTCCAGCTTCCCCTTTTCCATCAGAGAGCGGTAGAGCCTGGTGGCTCCTTCGGTCAAGCCCTGATTTTCAAAGCTCAAGGCCAGGCCATAAAGGATAACTTCTTTAGCCCAATCACCGGCCTTTTCCTCCCCCAGAGCCGCAGCCAGCTGAAAGCTATCTTTGGCTTTTTCCCAGGCCTGCAGCCGGGTTTCAATAAGCCCCTTGAGCAGGTAAGCTGAGGCTGAAGGCCGTTTTTTTATTTCTTTCTCAGCACCCTGAAGGGCCGCCTGGTAATGACTGATAGCTTCCGCCACTCTGAATTTAGCTTCATATCTCTGACCTTCAAGATAATGCACCTGAGCTTTTTCCAGGGAGAGCGAACAGGAAAACAGGCTAAAAGCCAGGACCAGCAGCAGAAAAAACAGACTGAAGTTTAATAATTTCCCGGGCTGATAGTTTTCTTTATTGTCCAGGTTTCTCGGTTTGCTCATTATTCCCCCCGTAACATTTTTTATAAATTTTAATTACTGGGTTCGTTGGTTTTTAAGCCACTGCTTGAGCCAGCTTCTGACCTCGCTCTCCGACAGCGCCTGCCAGCCAAGTTCCACCAGACCGGAAAAAATTCTACCCAGAGCCGGCCAGAAATCCGTCCGGTCTTCTGCGGCTTTAATTTCCTGCAGCGCTTTTTCTACTCTTGGCTTAAATTCAGCCACTATTTTCTTGAATTCGCCAGCTTCTATTTCGGGCCAAAACAAAGCCTCAAGAAACGGGTCCTGCAAACCCAGAAGCGGATAGAGAACTGCAAAATCCTGTTGCAACTTTATCAGGTCCTTCCTGGCTATTTCATCTTTATAGGCCTCCTTCAGAGCTTCCTCGGCAGTGAAAAAATTAAGGACAAACTCAGCGGGCTTGTTCACCAGGATTTCTGGCAACAGCCAGACTTTAAGACCGTCAACTTTATCACGGTAAGAAGCTTGTTTTTTAAGCCCCCAGACCGACAAAGCATAAACCAGTGGAGCCAAGGCCGCGGCCCCGGGCGGTAAAAAATCCTTGAGAATATCTGTCGCCTTTTTGAAGAAAGACAGAATTTTTTGCTCGTCCATTTTCCCCCCTGTTCAAATTAATCAGAATTCACCCATGTTCAGTAACCGGCGCAAGATTTTTTCTATTATAAAAAATTGGCGAGAAAGAAAAAAGAATTATTTTACTTCGAGAATGGCCAGGAAAGCTTCTTGCGGGATATCTACCCGGCCGACACGTTTCATCCGTCTCTTGCCCTCTTTTTGTTTTTCGAGCACTTTCATTTTTCTGGTGTAATCACCGCCGTAGAGCTTGGCCAGAACATCCTTGCGGAATGGCTTGATGGTCTCCCGGGCAACTACCCTTTTGCCAATCGCAGCCTGAATAATCACTTCAAATTGTTGTCTGGGAATGACCTGCCGCAACCTGGCCACCAGAGAACGGCCCACCTGGTAGGCTTTATCTTTGTGCACAATGGCCGAAAGGGCATCAACCTCTTCATAATTAACCAGGATGTCGAGCTTTACTAGAGGCGCTTCCCGATAACCAAAAAGCTCGTAATCCATGGAAGCATAACCCTGCGAAAGCGATTTTAGCTGGTTGTAAAAATCGAAAACTACCTCGTTGAGCGGCACGAGATAATCCAGCAGCACTCTGCTGGTCGAGATGTATTCCATCTTTTTCTGTTCGCCGCGTCGGTCATCCAGAAGTTGCAGCAAATTGCCCAGGTAACGGTCAGGCGTCAAAATCATGGCTTCGATGATTGGCTCTTCTATCTTATCAATGAACTGGGGCTCAGGCAGCTCTGAAGGGTTGTGCACTTCCATAATTTCACCCTTGGTGGTAACCACCCGGTAACTGACACTTGGAGCCGTGGTAATCAGGTTCAGGTTGAATTCCCTCTCCAACCTTTCCTGGATAATTTCCCGGTGCAGAAGACCAAGGAATCCGGCCCGAAAGCCAAACCCCAGGGCAGGCGAATGTTCGGGTTCAAAATGAAAAGAAGCATCGTTTAACCGGAGTTTTTCCAGGGCATCCCTGAGGTCTTCAATCGAGCTGTCACCGGATGGGTACAGACCACAAAAAACCATCGGTTTGGATTCCTTAAAACCCGGGCATGGTTCAACCGTCGGGCGATGCTGGTGAGTGATGGTCTCTCCGATCCGGGCGTGGGCCAGGTTCTTAATTCCAGCTATTAGATAGCCAACTTCACCGGTGCTTAGGCTGTCTACCTTGACCGGCTTTGGCGTCAGGTAACCGATTTCTTCTGCCTCATACTCAGCCCCGTTTGACATCAAAACAATCTTATCCCCGGTCCTGAGCTGGCCATCTATAACCCTGACCAGCACTACTACCCCGCGGTAAGAGTCAAACCAGGAATCAAAGAGCAGGGCTTTAAGCGGAGCATCTGGATTTCCCCGAGGGGCTGGAATTCTCTCCACAATACTTTCCAGCACTGCTTCTACTCCGGTTCCCTTCTTGGCTGAAACCAGGAGGGCTTCCTCTCTTTTCAGCCCAACGATGTGTTCCAGCTGTTCCAAGGTCATGTCCAGGTCAGTCTGGGGCAGGTCAATTTTATTTATGACCGGGATGATAACCAGGTCGTTCTGTATGGCCAGGTAGGCATTGGCCAGGGTCTGGGCTTCCACTCCCTGAGAAGCGTCTATGACCAGCACTGCTCCCTCGCAGGCGGTCAGACTGCGGGAGACTTCGTAAGAAAAGTCCACGTGACCCGGAGTATCTATCAAATTAAGAATATACTCTTCTCCAGATTTGCTCATGTACTTAAGCCGGGCCGTCTGGGCCTTGATGGTAATGCCTCTTTCCCGCTCAAGTTCCATGGTGTCCAGCACCTGCTCCTTCAGCTCGCGAGGAGAAAGTGCACCGGTAAATTCAATGAAACGGTCGGCCAGAGTGCTTTTCCCATGGTCCACATGGGCGATAATAGAGAAATTTCTGATTTTGTCCTGCATACCTTTTACCTTAATCCAGAACCGGGATAATTAAGTAAAAAAACCAACCTGATTTTAGGCCGGATAAAAGCAAGCTGGACTTTTATTTTAATAGAAATCCAGAGGTTTTACAACCGTACCGACCGGCCCCGGGCTTCAATTCGTTCCTTGACTTTTAAAGCCTGGTGGTATACTTTTAGGCTGAAACGGAGAAGGTTTGAACTTATCTCCGTAAGGAGGATGTGATGTTAGGTTCTATCGGACCGACTGAACTTTTGCTAATCCTGCTCATCGTGATTATCATTTTTGGCGCCAGAAAACTTCCGGACCTCGGCAAATCTCTTGGTGAAGGCATTAAGAATTTCAAAAAAGCTGTGAGCAGCGGCAAAGAAGAGACCCACCAGGACAATAATCCAAAGCCGCCGGCAGCCAACTGAGATTGCCATTTATTGCCTGCTAACTACCAGAACTAATAATGCTTTATGCCGGTTTTGACCTCGGTGGTACCCAGTTAAAATATGGGTTGATAGATAGCCAGGGACAGGTAATCTTCAAGAATAAAATTGACAGCCCGCCGAGCATAGATCAACTCCTGGAAATTATTGCCCGTTGCTGGCATGAACTCAATTTCTTCTGGGGAAGAAAAATCTCGAGCGTAGGCTTTGGCTTTGCTGGATTTTTCAGTCTGAAGAAGAAAAGAATCCTGAATTCGCCCAACTACCAGGCGCTGAATAATTTTCCACTTTTCCCGGCCCTGAGAAAAATCCTGCCCGTGCCCTTTTTTGTGCACAACGACGCCAACCTGGCGGCTTATGGCGAATATCTTTACGGCAGCGGCCGAAAGGCGCAAAGCCTGGTATTTCTAACCATCGGCACCGGGGTGGGCTCAGGCATAATTTTAAACGGTGAGTTATGGCAGGGAACCGAGGGCTTTGCTGGAGAACTCGGCCACATCACCGTAAACCCAGAAGGTTTACACTGTAACTGTGGCAGTCAGGGCTGCCTGGAAACCGAGGTTTCAGCCACGGCCCTGGTCAGAAACTACCGGGAATTCAAGCACTCAGATGAAGAGCTGACTGCTCGCGAGGTCTACCTGCGAGCTCGAAAAGGAGACCTGGCCGCGGTAAAGAGCTTTGAAAAATGCGGCTACTACCTTGGCCTTGGCTTGAGTATTGTCATCAACTTTCTGAACCCGGAAAAGATAATCCTGGGTGGCGGAGTTATGAATTCTGGAAACTGGTTGCTCAAACCAACTCTGTCTGAAGTCAAGAAACGGGCCATTTCCTTTAGTCTGGCCAGCTGCGAAATAAAAAAAGCCAGCCTTGGTAATGATGCCGGGTTTATCGGTGCGGCTGCCTGGGCCAGGTTCCAGGCCAGGAAGTCGGCCGGGAAAAAGTAGCCCACCTGACCATTTCCCTTTTCCCGGATGACGAGTAACTTTTTCCCCTTTAAAAAGTTTTAGTATTTTGATACAAAAAGTGGTGAAAAATTATATAATGTTATCCTTATTTCAGTCTGAAAAGGAACTGGCTGAATTTAAAACAAATAATTCAGGTAAAATAATCGAAGAACAGCTTCTGGTTGGAAAAAGGAGGAATCGGTGTTCGGCCATAGGCAAAAATTAAGACTTACTAAGTTTAACCAGATCATAATTCTTTTTGTTCTCATATTAACCGCTTTTACCAGCCTGGAGGCGACCATCAAGACGAATGGCGTCATCAAGGGGAAGGTGCTCGATAAACAGAACAAACCCATTACCGGCGCCTATCTCTCACTATTTTCGCCCAGTCTGGTCGGGGTGGAATATTATTTAACCAATAAATCAGGCCATTACCATTTCCTGGACCTGCCACCCGGTGTATATAAACTAATAGCTGAAGCTCCAGGGTTTGCTTCAGCCATCATCAATGAGCTAAGGGTGGAAACTGGGAAAACCATAAGCTTGGATATTTCGCTTGAACCAAGCGAGCAGGAAGAAGAGAAAATTCTTCTGCGACCGCTGCCGGAACTGGACAAGGAATCAGCCGTCCTCTCTTACATCCTGGACAGAGATATCCTGGCCCACATCCCAAAAACTAGAGACCTCAAGGGACTGCTCGGCCTGGTGCCGGGCTTATCACCTGAACAAATCCCGACTGATTTAAACTTCTCCATTAACGGTTCTACTGCCCGGGACAACACGGTCACTTTCCCGGCCAACGAGCTGAACCGGTCCAGAGATCGGTCAGTCAACTCGCTTCTGGATGTAGACTGGGCTGAAGAGGTTGAGGTGGAAGCAGCCGGACACCCGGTGGAAAGTTACAGCACAAATGGAGCTCTTATAAAAATTATACCGGTTCAAGGTGGCAACTCAGGTTCAAGAGAGCTTAAGTTCTTCGCCACCGGCGGAAACCTGGTCCACAACCTCTGGAAACCCAGTAACCCGGAACTCCTGGACCCGGGTTCAGTAATCAAGGAAAAATACAACCTGGATTTTTCTATGAACTTCGGGGGCGCCATCCTGCCTGATCGGGTGTGGTATTTCACCAGCTTCAGGTACAACCAGAAATCCAGGTCAACGCCTTTCCAGCCGTGGAGGGACCCAAACAACATTATTTATCCAATGTACAACTGGAAGGCCAAGGATTTCTTTTCCATGTTGAGGTTGACGACCCAGGTAATCCCGGAATTAAGAGCTTCTCTGCTGCTCAGTTATAACCGAGATAATCAGAGCGTGGACCCTGACCTGGTGTCAGCAACCACCCCTCAGGTTGCCACCATGGGAATTAACGGGCAGAATCTCCTTTTGCTAAATTTAGATGGCAGCTACAAACTTGATTCCCAGACCATAATTTCCGGCTTTCTTTTCTACACCGGAAACAAGAAACCGCGCTTCCTTTATCCGTCTGGAAAGGATAGCCCACGCTACGTTGACCTGGGTACAGGTTATGCCTGGGGAAGCGGTCCATACAACGACCAAACTAAAGATAATGTATTTAGGGTCGGGCTATCAGCTACCCGCTGGCAGAATTTTCTGGGGCTAAACCATGAACTTCTGGCCGGGGCTGAATATGAAAGCAGCAATACTTCTTACTCTGTCTGGAAAACCAACAACCTCATTCATTATTACCTTTTTGGCAATCCTTATTATTATTCAGAGGACTTATCCCCGGTGAGCGGCAACCTGGTAGGCAAGGGGTTAATAGGATTTTACTTAGCCAGCGGCACAGAAAATGGGTTGCTGGAGCAAGCTTCCCTTCATCGCCTGGTTTTTTATGCCCGAGATAATTTTTCCCTCGGTTCCAGGTTGAGCTTTTCCCTTGGATTCAAATTTGAAAGAATCCAGTCTGGACTTTCTCCGGTCTACATGAGCGCGAGTGGAAACTCCACTTCAATTCTCTTTGGTAATGCCCTCATCAAATCAATGTATGGAATTAATCCCTACAGCAGTCAGTCTTTAAACGGCTGGGATAACATGATTATCTGGCACACCCTTTCGCCTCGCCTGGGAGTGGTCCTTGACTTATTCGGTCAGGGAAACACCTTGTTAAAGGGCTCGTTTAACCGCTACGCCGA
>Ga0078972_1012308_pt1 | contig 14779 bp, 6 predicted proteins | sample YelNatPaOPGAMG01_FD_67568 | JGI IMG/M metagenome (GOLD analysis project Ga0078972, IMG submission 67568) | Hot spring thermophilic microbial communities from Obsidian Pool, Yellowstone National Park, USA - OP-RAMG-01 (SPADES assembly) (version 2) | ecosystem: Environmental > Aquatic > Thermal... | reverse complement strand
CCCATATCTGGGCGCCACAGCCAGCCTCAGGTCTCCTGAGGCCGTGGAATTAGTCTGACCCCGTTCCTGAAACCACCAAGCGATGGATTCCGCGTGTAACCCATTGATTTCCAAAGCTGCTACAGGCGCAGTGGTATCAGGAAAATTCCACGGCGGTTGAAGTCACAGCCTCGGGGTCAGGAGTTCTGAGACTGGACCGACCGACCGGCGCTGGGTCAGGTCAGCTGGACCAAGAGTCCGGTTGTCCAAATTCCGTGTCTGTCCCCATATCCCGCCCGCCATGCGCCCTTTCGGTCACCCCGTTAAAAGTTGTGAGTTGAACGTTTCACGTTGAACGTTCCTGATCGGTATATCGAACATCGTGTCTGTCCCCATATCTGGGCACCACAGCCGGCTTGGACCGCCCGGCCCGCGTACGGCCAGGTCCACCGGGCCAAGAGTCCGGTCGCCCAAATTTCGTGTCTGTCCCCATATCCCGGCCACCATGCGCCCTTTTGATCACCACGTTGAAAGTTGAGAGTTGAACGTTTCACGTTGAACGTTCCTGATCGCTATATCGGACATCGTGTCTGTCCCCATATCTGGGCACCACAGCCGCCTTGAATCGTCCGACCGGCGCCGGGTCCAGGTCCCCAGGCCAAGAGTCCGGTCGCCCAAATTTCGTGCCTGTCCCCATATCCCGGCCACCATGCGCCCTTCCGGTCACCCCGTTAAAAGTTGAGAATTGAACGTTTGACGTTGAACGTTCCTGATCGGTATGCCGGATGCCGTGTCTGTCCCCGTATCTGAGCGCGAGGGCCGGCTTGGACCGTCCGAACCGCGCTTGGTCAGGTCCAGCCGCGCAAAAGTTCGGTTGCTTAAACTTCGCGTCTGTCCCCATATCCCGGCTACCATGCGCCCTTTCGGTCACCCCATTGACAGTTGCGAGCTGAACGTTCCACGTTGAGCGTTCCTGATCGGCATACCGGACATCGTGTCTGTCCCCATATCTGGGCACCACAGCCGCCTTGGATCGTCCGACCGGCGCCGGGTCCAGGTCCGCCGGGCCAAGAGTCCGGTCGCCCAAATTCCGTGTCTGTCCCCATATCCCGGCTACCATGCGCCCTTTCGGTCACCCCATTGAAAGTTGCGAGTTGAACGTTTCACGTTGAACGTTCCTGATCGGTATGCCGGATGCTGTGTCTGTCCCCGTATCTGAGCGCGAGGGCCGGCTTGGACCGTCCGAACCGCGCTTGGTCGGGTCCAGCCGCGCAAAAGTCCGGTTGCTTAAACTTCGTGTCTGTCCCCATATCCCGGCTATCATGCGCCCTGCCGGTCACCCCGTTAAAAGTTGAGAGTTGAACGTTTGACGTTGAACGTTCCTGATCGGCATACCGGACATCGTGTCTGTCCCCATATCTGGGCGCCAGGACCGGCTGGGACCACCCGGCCGGCGCCGGGTCAGGTCCACTGGGCCAAAAGTCCAGTCGTCCAAACATTGAGTCTGTCCCCATATTTGGTCCCGGCCAGATTACCCAATGTAATACTTCGAAGGCCGCACCTGTCGTGAGCGCAATACTCGGTACCAGAGAATCAGATACTGACAAATTGAGCAAACTGGCAGTCTGAAAGTCTTCGCAAACATGATCGATTTATCACTGTAATTAACTCTCGTGTTGGAAAGATGGTCTGCCTTGCGGCATTAGTTGAATTCCGACTGAATTTGCTTTGGGATGCATTGCGGAATTCGATACAATGACCGGAAAATCGAGCATCGCGTGATCGATGCTTTTTGAGAACATGGCTTGAACATTGCTCACTTTAGGGCAAGGGACTGTGGTTTTCTTTTTTGATGCGGTAGCACGATGAGATTGTTGACTACAGATCAGGTTCGCGGTGTTGTGTGGGTTGTACTTCTGCTGCTTGTAGCAGTACCCGGTCACGGAGGTGTTGAACTGAACGAGGTGATGCCGGTTGACAACAGCGTGCTGATGGACGAGGACGGGGACTATCCTGGCTGGGTTGAATTGGTTAACACGGGTTCCGAGAGCATCGACCTCGCTGGTTACGGACTGTCTGACAATCCGCGCGATCTGTTCAAATGGGTTTTCCCGTCCGTGAAACTCGAACCCGGGAGCACTTTGATCGTGTTCACTTCAGGCAAGAACCGTCGTGTCCCACCCGGCGCGTCAAATTGCCTTACCAACTTGCCGATTGCGCCCGACGAAGTTCCGGGGCTTGCGCTGTGGTTCGATGCCGCGGAAAAGGAAAGCGTTGTTTTGCAGGACGGCAAGGTGGCTGTGTGGCGGGACCGGAGCGGGCGTGTTCCGCCGCGAGCGCAGGTGGAGCCCAAAAAGCCCAACGCACTGGAGGGGCTGTGTCTCTGGTTCGATGCAGCGGATGCGAAAACGCTAACGGTTATCGATGGGCAGGTGGCACGGTGGGACGACAAAAGCGGGGCGGGCAACCACGCGGTTCAAGACAAAGGTGGCGCGCGACCGGTCCTGAGAACCGATTCTGCAAGCGGTCTGTCTGTGGTTTACTTTGACGGGCAGGACCGGTATTTGAGTTTTCCGCGTTTGGAGGAACTGCGCACTGTTTTCTGGGTTGGGCGCGAATCACCTGAAGCGCCGGAAGGATACCGACCGTTGCTCGGGGACGAGATCGCGTATGATTTTCACAGGGGCGATTTTGGTCGAATCTATTGGTCTTACGCTGCTATCAGAGCTGCGACTGGCGAAGCTCGGACATGGTTGAACGGCGAGGAGGTGGCGCCGACGATGGTGGCATTGCCTTCGGGGATGAACCTGGTGACGACGCTGACGTCAACGCCACTTCGTGCCAGCACATTGTCCACGGACAGGTACATTGCCGGTCGATATTGGTGGGGTGATATTGCGGAGGTGATTGGGTTCGACCGGGTTCTTTCGGATGAAGAGCGGCGGAGCATAGAAACCTATTTGCAGGGCAAGTGGCGGGTTGCGCGTCCGCCAGTGTACGAGTCATACGATGCTTTCCAGACATCCGCAGGGCGACGTCCGGAATACAGGACGGATGCTTTCACGGGTTTGCCGCACGTATGGTTTGATGGCGACGACGACGGTTTGCAGTTTCCACGACTCGAGAATATTCGGACCGTGTTTTGGGTGGCAAAGGCGGATCGGACTGCGTTGTCGCACTATCGCCCGATACTTGGCGACACTGTTTTCCATGATTTTCATCCCGGTGAGGCTCGATTGTTGTTTGGCGTTTTCAATGCGAGCGAAGCTGTGATCTATGGACGGCTGAGATTGAATGGGGAAACGACCAGACCTGATGCGACGCGGTTGCCGTCAAACTGGTCGGTGTTGTCTCTGGTTACCGGCGCTGATTGCCGGGCGAACACGTTGGCATGGGACAGGGAGATGACGGATCGGTGTTTTGCCGGCGGTTTTGCAGAGGTGATCATATACGATCGGGAACTGAGCGAAGCGGAGGTGAACGGCATCGAGGCGTACTTGGAGCAAAAATGGATGCTTCCGGTGTGCGCGTTGCACGCCAGTTTTTCTCTGAGTTCTGAGGGCGGCAGCGTATATCTGACCTCGCCTGATGCAACAGTCACCGACGAACTGACTTTTCCTCGTATCACTGGCACATGTTCGTTTGGGAAACCTTCGATTGGGAGAGGTCGGGCCACGGCGTTTTTTGACACGCCAACACCCGGCCTTGCGAATCCCACGCGGGGTTATGTCGGAATTTGTCCAGAACCGATCGTTACGCCGAACGCCGGATTCTTCCAGAAGAGTGTGGCAGTTGTCGTTGAATCGAACGAGCCAGGGTGTCGTTATTACTACACCTTGGATGGCAGCGAGCCTTTGGAACCCGGAGGGGAGTGGAAGGATGAGATTTGGATGGATGATACGGTGCCTACAGGTGCGAGCGGATTTTTTGACGGGGGCGATGACTGGGGTTGGGTGAAAAGCCCGAATCCGATTTCGGGATCGAAAGTGCACAGGTCTCGCAGGGCGGGTGGGGTCCATGTGCACGGATTCTCAGGCGCGAGCTATCCGCTCCGAACTGTCAAGGGCGACAGGCTTTTCGTAGACGTGTTTATTGACCCTGAAGCGCCGCCCTCAGAGGTGATGGTGCAATGGTACGCGGGTGGGTCATGGCGGCGCGCGTTTTGGGGGGAAGACAAGCTGTGTTATGGTCCGACGGACAGTGTTGAGAACTACCGTGTCGGCTCGATTCCTGCGGCGGGCATGTGGGCGCGCCTGGAAGTGCCGGCTGCGGCGTTGGGACTTGAAGAAGTCGCGATAGATGGGATGGCGTTTTGTCTTTATGACGGCGCAGCATGGTGGGATGCGGCTGGAAGATCGAGCACGAACATCAGCCGCGCCATGCTTTATTCAGAACCGCTGGTTTTGACCAACACGGCTGTGGTGCGCTTTCGTGCGGTTGCGCCGGGATACATTCCCAGTCAGGTTGTGACGCGGACTTATCTGGTTGATTTTGGTGGTAGTTTGCCTGTGGTGTCGATAGCGGCTGCGCCAGCAGATTTTGTGAGCGAGCAGAGCGGCATTCTTGTTGCTGGGGCTGGTGCCTCGTCGATGACTCCGTACTACGGGGCGAACTTTTGGAAACGATGGGAGAAAGCGGTCAACGCAGAGTTCATTGATCCGGGCTCGACCAACACCTTCAATCATGTGCTTGGATTGCAGGTTCATGGCAGCTACTCGAGATCGGCACCCCAGAAGTCCCTGGAACTTCATGCGCGAAAGAGATATGGGGTTGGAAAAATCAGATGTCCGGTTTTCCCCGGACTCGCAGTGGATGAATTCGAGACTTTGATGCTCAGGAATGGAGGGAATGATTGGAACAGAGGGATCATGCGGGACTACGCTCTGCAGGGGTTGGTTTCGGGTTTGAATCTTGGGACACAAGCGGGCAGGCCGGTGCACGTCTTTCTCAATGGGGAGTACTATGGCATACTGAACCTGCGTGAATTTGCCGATGAGAACCACCTGACGGCGCATTTTGGTGTGTCCCGAGACAACATCGACATGATATTCGGCGAACGCGAGGTTGTTGCGGGAGACATGGTGGACTACAACAGCATGGTCTGGTTTACGAGGGTTAACGACCTTGCGGATCCGGCCAAATACGCTGTCGCGACCAATTGGATCGATATAGACAACTACATCGATTACGAAATCACTCAGATTTTCTGCGACAACCGGGACTGGCCCGGGAACAACGTCTTGTGCTGGCGGCCACGCACAGGGGACAGTCGATGGCGATGGATTGTGGATGATCTGGACGCGTGTTTCGACGAACGCGACCTCGGTCCTGCTCGGAATACGCTTTCAGTTGCGTTGTGGGGACAACCTTTTACCACTGCGGCGCAATCGGCGCTGGTGTTCAGGTCGCTCATGAATAGCGCGGACTTTCGCATGAGGTTTGTAAGCCGATTCACGGAACTGTTGAACACGCGATTTCTCCCAGAGAATGTGATCGCAAGAATCGACGATGTCGTAGCCGGGTTGACGTATGACGTGGAACGGCACATCGAGCGGTGGAAGGACAGTGGCGACAACAACTGGCCGGCGATCCAGAGTGTCGCGCAGTGGCGGGAAAACGTCGAGCATATGCGCGCGTTTGCCCGGGCGCGTCCTGCATATGTGCGGAACCATCTTGATTCCTTGTTGGAGTTGGGCGGGACGGTGTCGCTGACTTTGGATGTTGTGCCGAAAGGAGCGGGAACGGTTCGAATCGACAGATTGCAATTGGCTGAGGGACAGTTTCCATGGTCAGGGTTATTTTTTCGGAAACAGCCGCTAACGCTTCAAGCGATGGCGCAACCTGGGTATCGGTTTGTTCGGTGGTTGGGACTCGAGAATACGAATGAAACTGTGGGGTTGCTGTTTGAAAGTGATGCTTTCGTTGCGGCCGAATTTGAAACAGATGAAGAATACGACCTGAACAATGTGCGTCCCAAACCACACGACTTGCGCTGGTCTGACTATTTGTTGACCGGTTTTTCGGCAACGACTCCCGCTGGGACGTATCCCCCGAGCATGTTGTTTTACCAGACATCCCGAATTGATCCCGGACTTGACGCGCCAATGGAATCCGAATGGACCTTGCCTTACAATCGCGATTCGCGCAGCCGCATCCGGGGCCTTGGCGAGATGGGGTTTTCGTTTGTGAACACGAGTGATCCTCAACCGGAGCCGGGTTCGGGTTTTCTGGGTGCGTCGGTTCTTTCGCTTCGGACTACGGGGCTGACAAACATTCAGGTTTCATGGGTGGGAGGGACGGTAAATCCGAACAGCCGTGTTTACGCGATCCGGCTGCAGTACCGGCCGGGGGTTCTCGGGGATTTCAGGGACGTGTTTGATGAACGAGGCCAGCCGGTTGAGTATGTGCGGAGTGAGATAATTGGCGATTTCCGAGAGATTGGGCCCGTGACATTGCCGCCTGATGCGGACAATTGCCCCGTTGTTCAACTGCGGTGGAAATACTACTTCATTCCCACGGGTGCAAGCGGAGCGCGTGCGGAGTTGAGGGTCGATGACATTCAGGTGCGGCCCGGGGCGGGGCGGCGCTCGATTGTTCTTTTGTCGTGCGGCACAAGACCGAACCAGCGGTTTTGGGCGAGTTATCTTGCCATGTCTGGCGAGACGGTCGAGGTGTTGACGTCCAGCGACCTGAAAGAATGGACTCCAATCCGTGTTTTGAAGGCGGATGCGGCTGGGAGAATCGAGTTCGAGGATACGATCTCACCTGCAGCGGCGCATCGGTTTTACCAACTGCGAAGATTGACATGGAATTAGATGCAACAGAGGCTGGTTCAAGCCGCGGACCCTGTCGGATGCGGCTGTTAGGAAATAGAATTGCCGGAGCAATTTGGGGCATTGTTTTGGCCGGTGGGTGCGCTGACGCAAGCGGTGGTGACATTGTTATCAGTGAGATAATGTATCAACCGGCATCTTTTGATGCGCGCGAGGAATACATCGAGCTGTATAATCGGGGAGCTATTGGTTACAATCTTAACGGGTGGAAGATAACGTCGGGCGTTCGGTTTGCATTTCCGAATGTAGTTTTGATGCCGGGCCAATACCTTGCAGTGGCAGCGGACCTCGACAGGTTTCGGGCGGTTCATCCTGGCGTGACCAATGTTGTCGGCGGGTGGGAAGGCCGTCTGGGGAACAATCGCGAGACGATTACCATTGTCGATGCATTTGGGAAGAAACAGGAGTCTTTGACCTATGCCAACCAGGGGGATTGGGCGCAGCGACGGCGTGGTCCAGAGGACAAGGGGCATCGGGGTTGGATCTGGTACGCCGCGCACGACGGTGGCGGGTCTTCACTCGAGTTGATCAATGTGCAGCTCACAAATCAAGAGGGACAGAACTGGGGGGCGAGCCTTGTTGCGGGTGGCACGCCGGGCGGGCCCAATTCCATTGCGCGGACGAACATTGCGCCGATCGTGCGAAATGTCGCGCATGCGCCGGCCGTTCCCAGGTCAACCCAGCCGGTTACCATAACAGCGCAAGTGCTCGATGAATTGCCGATTGGCATCGAGGTGTACCTGTTCCATCGCGCGGACGGTTCGCCACAGTTCGAGCAGGAGCGCATGTGGGATGACGGCAAACACGGCGATGGCGCGCCGGGCGATGGTGTGTACGGGATTGTTTTGCCGCCGCGGCCCGCAGACACGGTGGTCGAGTTTTACGTCAGCGCAGCAGATTCGTTCGGCAACAGGCGCACGTGGCCCGCACCGATCCAGCCGGAGGGAACACAATCCGCGAATTGTCTCTATCAGGTTTCGGATGAGCTCGAGCCAGACGGCCGACCGTTTTACCGGTTGGTGATGACCGAAGCCGAGCGACTCGAGTTGGCCGAGATCGGTCAAATGCCATGGTACTGGAGCAGCGACGCCCAGATGAACGCCACGTTCATCAGCACCGAGTTTGGTGAGACCGAGGTTCGCTATCTTGCTGGTTTGCGTATGCGCGGTACGACGTCGCGTGACCCGTCAATCCCCGCCAAGAGCCGCCGTGTTAATTTTCCGAACGACCGTCCGTGGCGAGGGCGTTTTGCCATAAGTTTGAACGGATTGAATCCGCATTCACAAGTGTTGGCAGGCACATTATGCAGGCTGGCGGGAGTACCTGCGGCAGAAGCGCGGTTTGTGCGAGTCCGCGAAAACAACCGCCAAATCACACCTGGTGATGCATTGCCGTACGGTTGGCATGCGGAGGTGGAAGTCATTAACAACGAGTTTGTATCGCGCCAATTTCCCCTCGACCCGAACGGCAATCTGTATCGGGCCGACGGGGGTAACCTCGAGTACCTCGGGGAGAACCCGAGCAATTACGTGTATATCGTGACGTCCACAGGGGCGCGTTATCCCAACTATTCAAAACAAACAAATGTAAGCGAGGATGACTGGTCCGACTTGATACTCCTGACGCGCGTTTTGAATACGACGCCTGCTTCGGAATACGCGCAGGCTGTGCAAAGCGCTGTCGATGTCGATGAATGGCTCCGGTATTTCGCCATTTTTACAATGCTCGCCAGCACGGAGACCTCGATCGCGACCGGGAGCAACGGCGACTTCAGCCTTTACAGCGGCAGAGCTGATCCGCGTTTCAAGCTGGTCGCGCGGGACCTCGATTCGACCTTCGGGATGGAAGGCGGTTTGTATGCCGAAATCTATCGTGCGACCAACAATGCAGCCGTGAACAGGTTCCTGACCTGTCCCGAGTTTGGCCCGAGATACAACGCTGAACTCAGGCGGTTGAGCGACACACTTTTCGAACCCGGCAGGCTCGGGTTAATTATCGACCGTGTTCTTGCCGGTTACCTGCCAGGTACGGTGGTGGATGCAATGAAAGAGTTCGGCGCAGCGCGCCGCGCTTATGTCGCAAGCCAGATCCAATCTTCGATGTGGGTTTCCTCGAGCCTGCCCATTAGGAACTGGCACATGTACACGACGGTCCCTTCAGTGACGCTGTATGGCGCTGTGGATGCCAGTCGGACATCGAAGGTGCTCGTTGGCGGTCGTGAAGCGACGCTAAACGCGTTAACCGGTATTTGGTCGATCGATGGCGTTGAATTGCTGCCCGGCGTCAACAGGGTGTTGGTATGTGCGTTTGACAGTGCCGGTGCCGAGGTGGGGAGACAGCTTGCCGCCATCTGGTACGACACCGGTCGCAGCACGACGGTCTCCGGCCAGCTTGCTTCAAGCACACTGTGGGAAGCAGCAAAAGGACCGTATTTGGTCACTGGCGATGTCGTTGTTCCGGCCGGAGTAACGCTTAGGATCGGGCCGGGAACATCGGTGTTTGTTGAACAAGACAAACGCCTCATTGTTCGCGGCCGTTTGTTGGCCGAGGGGAGTGCTGACAAGCTGATAAGGATGACACGTCCGCCAGCGGCGAGTTACAACTGGGGCGGAATTGTTTTCGAGAACGCGACCAATCAGAGCCGTCTCAAGTATGTTGAGATGGCGTTTCTGTCGAAGCCGGCGATTACGCTGACGAACTCGAGTCTGCTTGTCGAGGATTCGTCATGGGACGCAATCACCGCGACAACCATTGTTACGTACGACTCCTCGCTTGTTGTTCGCCGTTCAAAATTCCCCGCTGTTGCGTGGACAGAGACCGTCAGTGGATTGGGCATTCCCGCGGACGGACAGGTGATATTCGAGGGCAATTATTTTGCCGCCCCAACAGGCTACGCGGACGTGATTGATTTCACTGGCGGACATCGCCCGGGCCCGATTCTGCAGGTTTTGGGCAACACATTTGCAGGTGGCGGTGATGACGGCCTTGACCTTGACGGGACGGATGCACACGTCGAAGGCAATGTGTTCATGCACTTTCACAAGAACAACGATACTTCGAGCGAATCGAGCGCCATCAGCACCGGCATTTACAATGGTGAGACAAGTTCAATCACAGTGGTGCGGAACGTGTTTTTCGACAACGACCATGACATCATCTTGAAAGATTGGGCGCGGCTCGTCGCCGAAAACAACACCTTCGTGGGAAGCAAGTATGGCTCGCTCTGTTTCAAAGAACCGCTCCGTCCATTCGACAATCCACCTGCGTCGGTACTGGCGGATGGTTGTATATGGTGGGGTATGCCGTTGGTGATGACTTATCTGGACACGAACCTTATGGCGACAGGCGCGATGCAGGTTTCTGTAATCAGGTCGATTCTCCCACAACCAGGCCCCTGGAGCGGCGCGGGCAATGTCAACGCAAACCCGAGGTTTGTGGATGAAAAAGGTGATTTTCATTTGTTGCCGGGGTCTCCGGCGTGGGGCACGGGACCTCTCGGTCTTGATATGGGCGCGTACGTTCCCGCCGGAACAAAGGTTGTGAGTGATGTGGCGGCTGAAACGTGGCGTACAAATGCAAGTTTCATCGTGGGTGGTCCGGGCATGGTGGCGTACAAGTACCGAATCGATGGGAGTGCGTGGAGCGAAGAACGGCTCGTGAGCCAACCAGTACAGTTGACCGGCTTGGCCAACGGTCGTCATGTTGTCGAGGTGATTGGCAAGAACTCGGCTGGCGTTTGGGAGGAGGAGGCCCGGCAGGCGGGTTCGGTTGCATGGACGGTAAACAGGCTGTTACGCCGCGTCCGAATCAACGAAGTCCTTGCTCAGAATTACGGTGTCAGCTCCATGTACGATCGGTTCCCTGACCTTGTCGAGCTCTACAATGACAGTCCCGAGTCCTGCGATCTGGCCGGGATGAGTTTGACGGATGATCCGATTGCGCCGCGGAAGTTTGTGTTTCCACCGGGGGCTGTGATTGCGCCCGGGGGTTATCTTGTTTTAGCGGCAGACAGCCGCAGCAGCGATCAGGGATACCACCTCGGGTTTGGACTCGATACGAGCGGGGACGCACTTTACTTGTATGATCGGCCCGAGAATGGAGGCCGCCTGTTGGACAGTGTTGTCTTTGGGCTGCAGATTGCGGATTTGTCGATTGGAAGGTTGGATGACGGGAGCTGGGGCCTGACACTGCCAACGTTTGGCGGCCCGAATATTGCTCGACCAATGGGCGACGCGCGCCGGCTACGGATAAACGAATGGTTGGCAAACCCCGGCGCGTATCAGCCCGACGACTTTGTTGAGTTGTTCAATCCTGATTCGTTGCCGGTGGCGATCGGCGGGTTCTGTTTTACAGATGAACCGATTGGAGCGCCCTGTCGCCACACGATACAGCCGCTGAGTTTTGTTTCGGCCATGGGGTTTGCGGTGTTTATCGCAGATGGGAAAACAAACGGGCCGGCTGATCACTTGGGTTTCAAACTCAACTCGAGACAGGGCCTGATAGCTTTGTTCACTGATCGTGCCGAGTTGATTGACGTTGTGTTCTACGGACCGCAAGCTCCGGGTAATTCAGAAGGACGCAGCCCAAGCGGAGCTGACAACATCGCTGCTTTTGCAGTCCCAACGCCGGGGAGCGATTCGCCGCCTGTTGTCAACTCTGATGCGGTTGTTATTAACGAAATCATGGCAAACAACCGGTCGCATTTCGATGCATCAGGTGCTTTGCGGGATTGGGTTGAACTCTACAACAAGTCCGCGCAGGCCGTTGACCTTGCCGGGCTTGGTCTGACAGACCGTCTTGACCAGCCGTATCGTTGGGTGTTTCCGCCCGGAGCAAGCATCCAGCCAAACGGCTATTTGGTGGTCTATTTTGATTCGCAGTCTGCGCCATCGGCAACGAACACCGGATTCGGGCTTTCTGCGAACGGCGATGCGGTGTACATGTTCGACAGGCCTGGCTCAGGACCGACACGCGTTCTGGACGCGGTCGAATTCGGAGTGCAAGCGGGCGATTATACCGTTGGCCGTGTTCCGGACGGGGCGGGCGAATGGGGGCTCAACCAGCCGACACCCGGAACACCCAACAAGACTGCTGTTATGGGCAGTGCGGAAGACCTTCGTATTAACGAATGGATGGCGAACCCCCTCCCGGGCGATGAAGATTGGATCGAGATATACAATTCGTCTGCGTTGCCTGTTGCCATTGGCGGGCTTTATCTTACCGACAACCTTGCAGACCCGTTCAAGTTTCCGATACGGCCATTGTCGTTCATCGGCGTTGGGCTTTCGGCATTCCAGTTGTTTGTGGCCGATGGCAACGAGACTGCAGGTGCCAACCACGTTAACTTCAAACTGTCCGCCGGGGGAGAGTCGATTGGACTTGCGGATGGTGCAGGGCGTTTTATCGACTCGATTGTTTTTGGTGCACAGCAAGAGGGAGTGTCTGAGGGAAGATTTCCTGACGGTTCCGGGTCAATTATGTCTTTCGGTCTCAACCCGACGCCAGGTTGGAGAAACAGTCCCGTATCGGGGCCGAACCTTGTCTTGTACCTGCTGAAGTCCGGTGAAGTGATGCTCCGGTGGAATTCAGTTCCGGGCCAGAAGTTCCAGGTTCAATCGACGCGGTCGCTTGCCACTCCGCAGTGGGAAACGATGCGGACGATGGATGCCGCTGACAGAGAAACGGTCTTGGTAATTCCAACTGAAGATGGGGCATCTTGCTATTACCGAGTGCTTGTCATGCGGTAGGAAGTTGGTCAGAATCCAGGAAGTTGTGACCGGAAACGCCGCGACCTGAGATGCTTGGAATGCAGGGTTTGCCTTTCATGCGGGTACGATGCGTGCGGCGTTGATGGTTGTTCTGATCGTGCCATGGCCGGCTCAGTCGTTTCCAACAAGCATGCCGGGGTGGTCGTCAACGTCGGTGGACTTGGCGGCGTGCGGTTGATTCAAGCCATAGCCAGCAATCCCGAAACAGCCATTTACCAGACGGATCATCCCGGGGTGATTGTCAAGCTGTTCGACCTCGGCTGCGAAAAAGTCGGTGAGATCGGGTACGGTCCGTTCATGAGTTTTCAGGCTGAGTTGGCCAATTTCGAAGAGATCATTCACCTCGAATCACTGCGTGATTTTGTTCCTGCGTATTTTGGGGCGAACATTGATTACGAAGCCAAGTACGCATTCATTGCGATGGAGTATCTCGAGGGGCAGAATCTCCGGCATTGGGCCGAAGAAGCGGCTGCAACCGGTTATGATCCTGAAGCGCTGGACAACCTCCGCCGTGCGACTCATGAGGTTTTGGCAATTCTCGACAGTTTCCATCGGCATGGACTGATAATGATCGATTTCAAGCCTGACAACGTGATCAGGTTGTCAAATGGGAACGTGAAGCTTGTTGATCTGGGCGCGTTTTTCACGCCGCGCCACAGGTCAAACGTTGCGAGTTTCCTTTACACGGCGACCCCGGATCATGCAGAAGTCCTGATTGATGCTTCGAACCTCCAGGCCGGTATCGCTCCAACCGTCGCTTCGGACGTGTTCAGCGCCGGTGTCGCCCTCTTCGAAATGGCCACGGGCAAAACCAGGCTTGCGCTCAGCCCGGCAACGGCCGATGAAATGCTTGCAATGCCTGAAATATACAGGTTTCGTGACACCCAGATTACAGACCTCTGGCGCGCCTTCCCGCATCTGAAGAAGGACATGCCGCTGGTCCACACTCAACTGGTCGAGCGAAACCTTCTGTTTTCGGAAGCATGGCATTTGCTCAAGGCTTACCTCGCTTCCAAAATGCCCGATTGGGAATCCCTCCCATCAGAGCAGCGAGACGAGATTCTTCTTTCGACGGGCACGACTTTCATCCTCGAACAACTCCCGCCGCCGCTTGCATGGCTTGCACCGGCAATCGCGCGTGCGACCACCTTCCGCAGCATCCGCGCCCGAGATCTGCGTGAGCTCATAATCCTTTTGGGCAACCCTGCGCCTGACCATGTGCTGTCCGATGTGGCGGAACACTGTTTGTTGCTCAGGCACCTCCGCGATCTCGGAATTGAACCTGACTTTGCTGCGCGGCTCAACACATGGGAAGCGCGGCTCGACCGCGTCTCGGGGCATTGGGCCATATCGGCTCCGTTGGTTGCGCGCGAGCTGGGAGAGAATGCGCGATTTGTATTCTTGCGACACGACCATGCAGACCAGGAAGGGCACACCTACTGGATTGCAGTCGATGAATCGGAAGCCGCACAGGTCGCACGGACTCCTGTGACCATTGCCCGGCTGGCCAAAGACCACAGATCGTGGTTGCGCTGAACTGAGCCAGCATATTTCTCAGCCCGGCGCAGCCGCAACCAAAGTTGCATGATGCCCAAAGAAGCGGCGCTTGCCCCCTTTGGTAAGAAAGCTCTGCGCCGTCGGGCTGGGAAATATCTGCTGCGACTCCGTCCCCGGCAAGAACCTCCCGCCTCAAGCCCCCTGAAAAAACCTGACACTGCCAATAGCGACGCCACAGTACGTTTATGAAAAGCCCAGTCATAGGTGTCACCATAAAACCGTGTCTGTTCACCAATCTTGGCGCCCCGCCGGCCTCAACCGTCCAGCCGCCCTGGCCAAATATTGTGAATATCGTGTCTGTCCCTCTATTTGCCTCGGTCACCCCCGGCGCCGATCAGCCAGGCCACATGTTGTGTCTGTCCCTCTATTTGCGCCGCCGGCACGAAACAGCCCCCAACCGCACCAAACAACCATCGGAAACCTCAGATTTGATCCAGCAAGGCGTCCCCAGCCCCGTTCAACGCCACTGAAACCGCGGATTTTTCCCCAATCACCACACTGCCAAGACGATCAACGACGTCACACAACAACAATCCCCCATCGCCGAACTCCATCGCCAGTCTTTCGGCCTGCTCAATCTCTGATTCCTGGAAATTTCCCTACCCCCTTGCTCCGACCTCGTGCTTTTCCCCTTACTCGATC
>Ga0078972_1012307_pt1 | contig 14782 bp, 13 predicted proteins | sample YelNatPaOPGAMG01_FD_67568 | JGI IMG/M metagenome (GOLD analysis project Ga0078972, IMG submission 67568) | Hot spring thermophilic microbial communities from Obsidian Pool, Yellowstone National Park, USA - OP-RAMG-01 (SPADES assembly) (version 2) | ecosystem: Environmental > Aquatic > Thermal... | reverse complement strand
TACCCACTATCCATCCTTGTCATTGCGAGCCGCCGCAGGCGGCGAAGCATCCCCCTTGCTTGCCGGGAGATTGCTTCGCTACGCTCGCAATGACAAGAGGCAGAGGGTTCTCCATTAGCCATGGTAGGTAGTTACAAGTTTTGACCTTGGGCCAGTCTGCTTCCACTCCCCAAAGATACGCCTGTCCATGGCCTGCGCTACTCAATGAGGGGCCAACCATGCGGCGAATCGCAGCCCGCCATTGCTTGACGAAACAGATTTGTTAATGTTATCTTTGTAGAGAACGGGAATGGTGCCACCCCCAGGTTTCTGCCAGGGGACTGCTCTCCTTCAAAGTGCAGAAGGGTGCCCAATTTTGTCAAATTCGAATGACCCCATCACTGGAGGAAAAAATGCTCGGCTTCCATTACATCAAAGTTCCCCCTTCCTATTACGTTATGCAATATCGCGGCGGCAGGCTGGCGCGTGCTGGAGTTGGGCTGACTTTTTTCTACTTCAAGCCTGCAACATCCCTGGTTATCATCCCTATTGCCAGTTCCGATGTGCCGTTTATCTTCAATGAAATCAGTCGCGATTTTCAGGAAGTAACCATCCAGGGGCAACTGACTTTTCGGGTGAAAGAGCCGCAAACGCTGGCACAATTGCTCAATTACACCGTAGACGGAGCCCCAGAAAAATATCTTTCCGACGACCCTCAGAAGTTGCCCCAACGCCTCATCAACCTGTTGCAAGTACTGGTCCGGGCCGAGATCCAGCGTCTGCCCTTGCGAGAGGCGATTTGTGCTTCTGAGACTATTGCCAATATAGTGTTCCAAAAATTTTCTGTCAGTGAATCGCTGCAGGCAATGGGCATCGAGTTGTTGGCCCTGGCTATTCAATCCATCCGGCCAACGCCGGAAATGGCGCGTGCCCTGGAAGCCGAAGCGAGAGAAGAGCTTTTGCGCCGCGCTGACCAGGCTATTTATGACCGACGTAACGCGGCAGTGGAACAAGAGCGACGTATCAAAGAAAACGAACTCAACACCGAAATCGCTGTCGAGGAAAAGAAACGTCAGATCCGCGAAACCAAAGTGGAGGCCGATCTGGCTGTAGAAGCCAAAGAGCAACAAGTGCGACAGGCAAAACTGAACGGGGAAATCTTGCTTGAAAAGGAACGCCAGAAACTGCTCGCGGCGCGCGCGCTCAATATCCGCGCCGAAGCCGACGCCCGGGCCTACGCCATAGAAGCCTCACTCAAAGCCTTCAAAGAACTGCCTCCAGACGTGGTCCAAATGCTAACGGTTCAGGCTGGCGACCCGCGCAAAATGCTCAGTCTGGCGTTTCACGAACTGGCACAACATGCCGAGAAAATCAGCAATTTGAACATTTCCCCTGAACTGTTGTCGCTGTTACTACAACAATCTCAGCCGCCAAAGGACAAGTAAGGAGTGGAATACGAAAAAATTGTGTTGGTAACGCGCAAAACCCGTCTGGATGGGTTATTGGAGCGCTTTCACACCCGTGGTCAAGCAAAATTCTACCTGGAGCATAGCGGCGTAGATTTTTCACGCTACGCACAGGAACACGACACATACTATGCTGCCGTGGCAGAACTGCATCGTCGCCTGGCAAAACTGGCGAAAATCCAGGAAATTGAGCGCAGTTTTCTGCCTAATTTCGTGTTCGCCGAACATGACTTGGTGGTGACCATTGGCATTGATGGGTTGGTGGTCAATACAGCCAAGTACTTAAATGGTCAGCCTCTGATTGCTGTGAATCCTGATCCACAACATATTGACGGTATTTTGCTCCCCTTTACCGTAGAGACCGCTCCTCTGGCCGCCCTTCAGGTGCGCAAAGGGCAGTTCCGGGAACGAAAGATTACCATGGCAGAAGCGCGCCTCAATGATGGGCAATCCTTACTGGCTTTCAACGATTTGTTTGTGGGGGCCCGGAGTCATGTTTCCGCCCGCTATCGCATCCTGTTTCGGGAACAGGAAGAACGCCACTCTTCCAGTGGCGTGATTATCTCCACCGGCGCTGGCTCTACGGGCTGGCTAAGTAGTATGTTCCATATGACCAACGGCCTGTTAGCTGGTTTTGCCGCGAACTATCCTCCCCTCTCGCCAATCCGCCTGGACTGGGAAGCCGAGCGGTTGATTTTCATTGTCCGTGAGCCGTTTGTCAGCAAAACCTCAGGCGCGACCATTACCTGCGGACAAATCTCACCCGACTGTCCCCTGACCCTGGAATCGGAAATGCCGGAGGGCGGAGTGATCTTTAGCGATGGCGTAGAGGCTGATTTTCTGGCTTTCAATGCCGGAGCTGTGACCACCATTGGCCTGGCCAAGAAGAAGACGCGCCTGATCATGCCTCGTTAGTTGAGAGGCAAGAATGAGGTAGGGGGAAAACCGGGCAAAATCTCCGTTCAGGATCACAGAATCAGAATGCCCGGCCAGGCCATAGAATGACAACAGGCGCTGGCTACCATAAAAACACGCCTGAAAGAAAACCCCATCTACGCTATTCAGGCACAACAGGCGCCGCCGCGTTCCCCTCGTTTGGCCTCAATCCGAGAAAGCGCCCGACCAGGTCTCGAAACGTCTGGCCCCGCGTTCGTCGCCGCGGAAGAAGGCCAGGTAGGTCAGCACCTGATAAGGAACAAATTTCTGTTCTTTGGGCTTATACACGGCGAGGTCGTAAAAGGTGTGCCAGGTGCCTGAATTCAGGTAAATTTGATTGGTGGGGTTGACCATCGCCGGTATGGAGTCGAGAGGCACAATTTCGTGATGGTGGGTATGGCCATAGACAATGAATTGTGCCTGACGTTCGAGAAAGGCACTTTCGCGCAAGGCGTTTTGCGTAAAGGAAATGGACGTCATGCCGCTTTTGCGTTGTAACCAGACGACGATTTCGTCCAGCGTCTTGAAAGAAACGCGCCGCGTCAGGCCAAGAACTGCCTGAAAGCCGTCCACCAGGTCCATCTTGAAGCGGCGGTCGGCCTGTCGGATGACATCAAGCTGCAGGAAGTGGGCCGCCAGCTCATCCCAAATGGCTTTGATTTTTCGCTGGAGCGCGGCAGATACTTTGTACTGGCGCAACTGACCAGAGACCCACAGCGGCGTGGCGAGAATCGGGCGGACGTTGACCAGTTCGCTCAGAGCTGTGACGATAGCAGGGGGAATTTCATGGCCCAGTTGTCTGCCTACCTCCATGGGGAAACGGTTGAGGACTTCGACGGCGAACACATCGCCGAGCGAGGCCGCATTGCGTCCGCGCGTGCGGTCGTAGTTCAGGGTATCGTAGCAGTCACCGTGGCGCGCGTAGACGCCGTAGCGGCCTACCAGATTCTGGAGCGACGGTACTTCCTCGAGCGAATAAGGGAACGGCGTTGGCGCGTTCTCCAGGCCCATGGCGGCGATGATTTGAGAGCGGATGGCATCGAAGGCCTCGCCGGGCAGGCGGTAGTACCAGTCATGATTGCCGACCATGTAATGGAAACGTACCGGGGCGCGCTTGTCGCACCAGAAGCCTTTGGCCGGCAGACCGTGCCTCGTGGCGGCTGGCAGGCGGATGCCCTCCTGATGCAAACGGCGAAAGACAGCCAGGGCATCCGCATTGGCCTGCAGAATCGCACGCGTGATTTTGTCGAGAGTAATAGCAAATTCCGGAGCCGCCGGGTCAGTCCAGGGGCGGACATAGCCCGGTGCGCCGATCTCCTTCTCCAGCCAGAGCGTTGAATGGAGTGGGTCGAGAATATCTCCCAGCAACAGAACGTCCACGCTTTCGACAGGCCGGTACAGGCCATTGCGCCAGGAGGCATTGAAGGCCAGTTCCTCGAGGCGATCGGCAAAGAGCAGAAAGGCATTGGGCGAGATCGAGCGCCCGCAACTGCCATCGGTCAGGTGTAAATCACTGATGATCACCAGCATAGCGCGGTCTCCAGCCCCAACCAAAAGCATAACAAAATGGCCTGTCTGGTGAGAAAATGAAGGCTAAGGTAACGCCGAAAAGGGCACCGCCAGGGAGTCTGAGGCTCCAATGCCAACCATTCTTCACGGACAGGTCATGGACACATGTTTGAGTATACACCAAAACAATACTATGGGAACGCTTTCTATGGGCGAAAATTTGCAGCTGCCCCTGTTTTGCGGCTCATCCGGAACAGTGACCATGAAACCCGGGGAACGCGGATGGCGCGGAGGCTCGCAGAAAGGATACCGTCGCAGTTGATCCTTTTTCGGCCATTGCCCGCTGCTTTCCAATCGGGGATGTGATTCGCGGAGAAAACCGTCCACGAATGGGGAACGAATAAACGAATGCAGACGGCGGGCAGCGGACGACCGTAGCACAGGCTTTCGTAGGACGGGCTTTCCAGCCCATCGGGAGCAGACCGTCCACGAATGGGAAAACGAATCAACGAATGTGGAGCGGATATCCGTTCATTCGTGGTCCGGCATTTGTTGACGGTTCGTAACTACCTCGACAATGTTAGATTACCTACTCCCCTGTCATTGCGAGGCAGCAACAGGACCACACCGGGGCTCGCCCGAGGCGCCGCCGAAGCAATCCCCGCGCGAGTCGCACGAATGTTCTTATTGCTTCTGTGGAACTTGAGATTGCTTCGCCGCCTTCAGCGGCTCGCAATGACAAGATGGGTAGTGGGTAGATGGTTACTGAGAATCAGCACAGTTCCAGAGCAGAATCGGTTGATGGGAAAGAAGGCGTGGAGGTCAGAACTGAGGCAGAAGGGGGCGGTAATGAAGCAGGGGATGACTGCTGCTCTTGAATATGGCAAGCACTCAGAGCCCAGCAGCGGAAAGCGAGGAGAAAAAGCCGGACTGATGACATAATTCAGCGCACTGTCAGTTGCCAGGGGCCGTAGATTGCACCTTCAATCGCGTCCACAATCAGCGCATCGGCCTGCTCGCGGCTCATCCCTGGAGGCACTTGCAGGTTGGTGTAATATCCCGCCATGCTGAACTGACAGGTAAAATCCAGGCTGGGATAGCGCGCTGTGAGCGCTGCGTGAGCCGCCTCACAGGCCCCCTCAGGGTCATTGGGTCCCCCTAAAATGCGCACCTGCGCAATCGAAATCGCTACCGATTGCGCCGCTTGCACTTTTTCGATTGTGACTGGGAATTCAAACCCGAAGCAGCCAGGAGATGTCGAACCACCGGTGGAATAAGGATAGGAAACTCCATCTAGAAGAAGGGTCACCGAAGCGGGTGAAGGCGCATAGTTGGGCCCCGGCAGGGTCATGCAAAATGCCGCCACCGCACGCTGCGGCTGAGGCGTGAACGCGACGAGCGTGGCAGAAACACCGTTTGCGTCGCTGCCGGCAGAGGGAATCGCAGGACAGGACTGCGCCCCATCGCAAACGCGAATGGTAACCCAGATGAAGCGGCCTCCATCCACCGGCACAATTTCGCCCTGAGCATTGCGCAGCGACCAGTTGACGGTGTAGATACCCACCTTTTCAGGGGCTATCATCTCCACTGCAAATTCAGCCGTCTCCCCAGGCGCAACCGTTTTCGCAAGCGGCAGGCGTTCCACAGAGGTCAAGGGTTCGTTCTGAAGCGCGACTTCGCGGTACAGGAAGTAGGATTCGTTCCAGGTGGAAGTGCCGTTGTTTTTCAGTTTCCAGCTCTTGGTAAAGCGTTCGCCGGGTTTCAAAATGGTGTAATCCACATACGTTTCACTGACAAAGGCGGCGCGATCGTTCGGGCTGATGGTAGGGGTAAGGGGAAGCGAGAGAGTGGGCGTAGGCGTTGCGCTGGGCGGCACTGGCGTTGGAGAAGGAGACAAAGGCGAATGCATAGTGGTCGGGACTGGTGTAGCAGTCGAAGCCCCAGGCGTCGGAGCGCAGGAACTCAGCAAGAAAAGCAAGAGCCCAAGCGGCACAATGCGATGCATGGTCACCTCAGCAAACTTCCCGGGAAATAAAAGACGGGTAAGGCAGACAAACACGACACGGCATAAAGTTCCCCACTGTGTATTTTACCATCCTCCCCATTCAAAGTCAGTTTCCGATTCACTTTAGTTTCCGCTAACTTGGGTCCTGCCGCAATATATGGCCGTTTGGTTTGCGACAAAAATTGCCGTTTCTAGCCGCACATGGTTGCCTTATATATGGCAAAAACAGGCGATTTCGCGCTACTTCTGCCACATATGAGGTATCCACAAATTTACCGGAAAGTAAAGCAAAACAGAAGGCTGTAAGAATTTCTCTTATACACCTTCAAGGACTAAAAATTATCCTTATTTTCATAAATCTTGCACTCTCTGTGTGCTCCGTGCTTCTGACAGTGGCAGGCACAAAACTTTCTGCTTGAGGACAGGCCTGGCAATGCGTGTGATCGTTGAGAAATCCCTATTGCGGTATAATTAGGTGGGCTGGGGATCCAGCATCCCCGAATTTCCCATCAGGTTATCTAGTGGTGTGTCAGGTTTGTTTTTGTCAGTTCAGGCCGTGGCACTCATAGCCAAGATACCGCCATATATGGCGTATATGAGATTCTGTACCTCGCAATTAGCCATATATTAGGGTTTACCGCGTAAAGGCCAACAACAAAATAAAAGTTTACAAACCACTAGCCTTGTGTCCTCTTATGTCTCCGCTATATCAACATCTGCGTGTCAACAAAGAACAGTTCTTGTTTCATGTTCTGCCGGCGGGGCGCGCGAGTCTGCGCCGTCTGCAAGTACTTCGTGACAGCCAGCGGGGTCAGCGCTGCTTCATATTGGGGAATGGGCCAAGCCTCCGCCGGACCGATTTGAGTTTACTGCGGAACGAAATCACGTTTGGCCTCAATCGGATTTATCTGCTTTTCCCTGAGATGGGTTTTCAGACCACTTATCTGGTAGCCGTCAATCGGCTGGTTCTGGAACAATGCGCAGCCGAGATTTTTGCCTTACCTGTCCTGAAATTCATACCGTGGAGTGCGAGGAAGTATTTACGCCCGCCATTGGAAAATACAGTCTTTTTGAACACGACGTGCTCTCACACTGATTTTGCACGCGATGCCCGGCGTCCTATCTGGGCTGGGGCAACGGTTACTTTTGTTGCCCTGCAACTTGCCTATCATATGGGATTTGAGAAAGTAATTCTGGTGGGCGTGGACCATTCTTTCGCCACGCAGGGAAAACCACACGAAACGATTGTTTCGCAGGGTGATGATCCCAATCATTTTTCCCCGCATTACTTTGGCAAAGGCTTCAAGTGGCAACTCCCTGATTTAGAGACATCAGAGATAGCCTATCGTATGGCGCGCCAGGCCTTTGAAAAGGACGGGCGACAGGTGCTCGACGCCACAATTGGTGGCAAATTAACCATCTTCGAAAAGGTAGATTACCACTCCCTGTTCTAGTGATAATGTCTTTGCCGCGAATATCCATTATTACCCCTTGTTTGAATCGCGCTCGCTTTATTCGCGAGGCTGTTGAATCGGTCCTGAATCAGGGTTATCCGGATTTCGAGCATATCATTGTTGATGGTGGCTCAACGGACGGCACATTGACAGTTCTTGAAAAATATCCTCATCTGCGGGTGATTAGTGAGCCAGATAAGGGGATGTATGATGCGATCAACAAGGGCTTGCATTTCGCGCGCGGGGCGGTGATTGGATTGCTCAATTCTGATGATCTTTATGCGGCGGGGAGCTTGAGGGCAGTTGCAGAAAGGTTTTCCCACGATGCTTCTGCCCAGGCTGTGGTTGGCGGAGCGGAAGTCTTTTTGGATGAGGATGGCGAGCGGCGCGTGATACGTTCGAATCCTGCTATCTGGCCGGATGAGTTCTGGTGGCGAGTGGTAGCAGGATCGCCTGTGTCAAACGCCTGGTTTTTTCGTCGGCGGGTGTTCCAGGAAATCGGTTATTTTAATGATTCATACCGTTATGTAGCAGACCGCGAATTCCTGATACGAGTTGGATTGGCAGGCGTGCGGCCGTTACCTCTCTCCCAGGTTCTGTATCGTTATCGTTGTCATAACGACTCGGCTACGATTACTGCCCTTGACTCGCGTTTGCGAGAACGTGGTTTGTTTCGTATGCGGGTCCTTTCTGAGGGGGTACGTATGCTCGAGAGTTTTCTGAGAGGTGAGAAGATTCCAGCCGAGGCACAACGCTATTTCCGCTTTGCTCATAGCGAGCAGTGTTACAAACTGGCGGCGACGGCGCTTTACCATCGCTGCTGGAAGGAAGCCATGGGGGCGATAAAAGAAGGTTGGCGTTATGACGCTGGCTGGCCCTTCGTTTTCATTCGTTTATTCCTTTCTCGTTTGCGGGAAGAATGGTCCTTCACAGTGCGCAGTTCCTCAGCCTCCACATAAGGCGTTATGGTAACACTGTTAACCTGCTTTGGAAAAGCGCGCCGCTTGCCGCGCGGTTTCCAGACGCAGGAGCAGGGTCACGGCTTTGTCAGGCAGAGAGAGTAAGCAAGTCGCGCCGATGCGTGTGCACCGGCGTTGCTTGCTGCGCCACCCGGGTGACACGAGTGTGGAAACGTTTCTGCTCACTGCCTGATACCCGGTAAGGCATTCCCTGTGCTTGCCCACCATACAGGCACAAGCGTCAACTTGTCTTTCGGGATTCTCGAGCGCTGGCCTCTATGCAACCCAATTAACCTATTTTCTCGACATATTCTCGCGAGATCAATTTCTTTTTTTGCTCCAGGATGACCTGGTGGGCAATTTTCCTGAAACAGTCACTCGCTTGCTGGAGTTTCTGGAAGTGGATTCTTCGTTCCGGATTTCTCCTGTATTCAGCAATAGGGCTGCTCTACCTCGTAGCCAGAGACTTGTAAAGTACTTGAAGGAGCCAGCCAGACCGTACAGTTTGAAATGGTGGTTTAAATTGATGCTGCCCCTTCCTGCACGCCAGAAAGTTAAGCGGCTGATACGGCGCAGGAATTTAAAAGACACGGCATATCCACCTATGGACCCTGGGCTCTCGAAAGAATTGCGTGTGCGTTACACAGGCGAAATTCTACGCCTTCAGGAAATCATTGGGCGCGATTTATCTCACTGGCTGGCAAATAGCGAATGACATCTCCTGTTCTTCCCAACTTTTTTATCCTCGGCGCGGCCAAAGCGGGTACTACCACGCTTTACGAGGTGCTGAAGCAGCATCCTCAAGTTTATCTCTCTTATGTTAAAGAGCCAATATTCTTTAGCCATGACGAAAACTACCGGCAAGGACTGGGATGGTACTCCCGTACATTCTTCCCGGCTGCGCACAAATATCCTTTGCGTGGAGAAGCCACGCCACATTATCTTTACTGGGCCGAGAAGGTCGCGCCGCGAATACGCGAGGCATATGGCGGAACAAACTTGAAATTTGTGATTATTCTGCGCGATCCGGTGCAGCGCGCCTACTCGTGGTACTGGAACATGGTTAAGGAAGGAAAAGAGGATCTGCCTTTTGCAGAAGCCCTAGAGAAAGAAACTGAACGCCTGCGCGCTCATTGGGATTCGTTATACGCAACAGGCTCAATGGTCTATGGCTATTATCGAGGCGGTTGTTACGCCAGCCAGATTGAAGAGTACTTCAAATATTTTTCCCGCGAATCCTTCTACTTTCTGTTGCAAGAAGACTTGAAAGACCTGAAACACGGCGCATTTCCGGGATTGCTGGAATTCCTGGGGGTGGAGAGGCAGGTTGAATTCAAACCGGTCGTTGCTAATCCTGCCGCCACACCGCGTAGCCGAACGTTACATCGCTGGCTGTATGGTCCTTCGGCTTTGAAAGAGTTGGTTAAAAAAATCATTCCTTTGCGCTGGCGTTATCATTTCAAGATTTTGCTGACAGAGGCTAACCTGCAAGCGATTTCCTATCCCAGGCTCGATGAGGTGCTGGCAGCTGAACTGCGCAAACGTTATCAGGGCGAAGTAGAACGGCTGGAGATCATTATCGGGCGTGATCTGTCCTTTTGGAAAGGGTAAGACGGCAACATGGCCAGGATCGCCTTGTTTTTCTCTTCCCTGCGTGGGGGTGGGGTGGAACGGGTCATGCTCAATCTGGCGCGCGGTTTGCTCGCCAAAGGGCATACTGTGGACCTGGTGCTGGTTCAAGCAGCAGGTGAACTGCTTGGGCAGGTTCCTGATGGTGCAAACCTCGTAGATTTGAAGGCCACGCGCACCTTGCGAGCCTTGCCGTCATTGGTTCGTTACCTTCGCTCCATTCACCCAACAGCCATCCTGGCGGCACAGACACACAATAACGTTCTGGCGGTTTGGGCGCGGCGATTATCTGCTGTGACCAGCCGTCTGGTGCTCAGCGAGCACAGTTCCATGTCGGCGGTAGTGCAAAACGCGGCGCTATCCAAAGACCGCTGGCGTCCGTGGGCCGCCCGCTTATTCTATCCAGGAGCGGATGCTATCGTGGCCGTCTCCGCTGGGGTGGCCGATGATCTCGCGCAGACTGCCACTCTGCCACGTGAGTATATTCATGTCATCCATAACCCTATTGTTCTCCCCGAATTGATAGCCTGGGCGGCAGAACCGCTTACGCATCCCTGGTTTGAAGCCGGACAGGTGCCTGTAATCCTCGCTGTTGGGCGTTTAGTGCCGGCAAAGGACTTTCCTACTCTGCTGCGTGCTTTTGCCTCTTTACGTGCCCGCCGTCCGGCGCACCTGCTCATTTTGGGGGAGGGCGTCCAGCGGAATACTTTGATGGCACTGGCTTCTGATCTGGGTATTGTGGAAGATATGGCCATGCCTGGCTTTGACCCCAATCCTTATCGCTTTATGGCGCGCTGTAATGTGTTCGTTCTCTCTTCGGCCTGGGAAGGTTTTGCGGTGGTCATTGCGGAAGCGTTGGCGTGTGGTGCACCGGTTGTCTCTACGGATTGCCCCAGCGGGCCGGCGGAGATTCTGGAGAATGGTAAATATGGCCGTCTGGTGCCGGTGGGCGATCACGAGGCGCTGGCGCGGGCTATTGAAGCAACGTTAGATAATCCGCTCCCGGCAGAAGTGTTAAGGGCCCGCGCTGCCGATTTCTCAGTAGAAGTGATTACCAGACAGTATCTGCGAGTTTTTGGTCTCGCCGAGGTAAAATGAATACCACTGCTCCATATCGCCTTTTATACATTGTTACCGGCCTCCGGATTGGCGGAGCGGAGACAGTGTTATACAATCTGGTGTCTAACCTTGACCGCAGAGAATTTGAGCCCGCGGTAATTACTTTGGGGCAGAATGGACCTTTGGGTAAGAAAATTGAGGAAGCCGGGGTGTCGGTTATCAGTTTGGGCTTTCATGCTGGCGTTCCGCATCCACGGCTGATCATTGATCTGGCAGTCGCGATCCGCCGTCTGCAACCACATCTTATTCAAACCTGGATGTACCATGCAGATTTGGTGGGAGGGTTGGCGGCCTATCTGGTGGGAGCCTTGCCTGTGGTCTGGGGTATCCGGCATACGTTAACCAGTGTCCGCAGTCTCAAGCCGGTTACCCGGGCTGTGGTAGGGTTCAATGCACTGCTATCTCATGTGATTCCTTCCAGAATTATTTGCTGTGCGGAATCGGCGCGCGAATCGCATATCCGGCTTGGTTTTTCACGAAAAAAAATGCTCGTGATTCCCAACGGTTTTGATTTAGTTGCCTTTCGTCCCCAGCCAGAGGCACGGCTCAGTGTACGTTACGAGCTGGGTTTGGAAGACCACGCTATTCTGATTGGACTGGGCGCGCGTTTCGCTGCGGAGAAGGATCATGCCACTTTTGTCCGTGCGGCTGCTATTCTATCGAGGCAGATGCACGACGTTTATTTCATTCTTTGGGGTAAGGATGTTGATTGGACCAACCCGGCGCTCACGGCCTGGATCAACGACTCTGGCGCTTCCCATCGTTTTCGCCTTCTGGGGATACGGACCGATGTCGCACGCCTGTTGGCAGCACTGGACGTGTACTCAATTAGTTCTGTCAGCGAGGCTTTTCCTAATTCTGTCGGCGAGGCAATGGCTTGCGGGGTACCTTGTGCAGTGACCAATGCGGGTGATGCCGCGTGGCTTGTGGGGGAGACAGGCATCACTGTGCCACCTCGCAATCCACAGGCACTGGCGGAGGCGTGGAAACGGCTTTTGGTAATGACACCGGCAGAGCGCGCAGCCCTGGGTATGTCTGCACGCCAACGCATAGAGACCTGTTTTAGCCTTCCTGTCATGGTGGCAGCTTATTCCCGAACATACCGAGACATACTGTCCGCTCATTCAGGGTAAGCATGGTATGAAAGTGATTCTTTTTGCCAATACTGACTGGTATTTATATAATTACCGTTTATCCCTGGCCCAGGCTCTGCGTGCACGGGGGGATGCGGTCGTACTGCTGTCACCCTCTGGGCGATATGTCGATCGGTTGCGAGCGCAGGGTTTCCGCTGGCTGGAAGTTCCGCTGGAACGGCGAGGCTATAACCCTTTCAAGGAAGTTCGTACCTTGCTTCATCTGGCTGGCGTTTATCGTCGTGAACAACCTGACATAGCCCATCATTTCACGGTGAAATGTGTCCTGTATGGCTCGCTGGTGTGTTCTGTGTTGGGGTTGCCAGGAGCGGTGAATTCCATTACCGGCCTGGGATACGTTTTTACGGAGGGAAAAGGATCGCGGCGCTGGTTGCGAGGCATGGTGAAATTCCTGTATCGTTTGATTTTGAAGCAGACCTGGACTATCTTCCAGAATCCAGACGATCGAGATTTCTTTGTAGGCAACCATCTGGTGAGGCCTGAGCGAATTGCCTTGATACGGGGGTCAGGGGTGGACGTGCAGCGTTTTGTGCCGCGTGCCCGGCCTGATGGCGTTCCGCTGGTCGTTTTGCCCACTCGTTTACTTTGGGATAAGGGAGTGGGCGAGTTCGTCGAGGCGGCCAGGCAGTTGCGTGCCCGTGGGCGCCAGGCGCGTTTTGTTCTGGTAGGCGACAGTGATGATCAGAATCCGGCAGCGGTGCCGGTCAGACAACTCCAGGCCTGGGTACAGGAGGGTGTGGTAGAATGGTGGGGCTGGAGAGACGACATGGAGGAAATCTACGCTCAGGCTAGCGTGGTATGCTTACCTTCTTACCGTGAAGGGTTGCCAAAGACTCTCCTCGAGGCAGCAGCCTGCGCGCGTCCCGTTGTGGCTACTGATATTCCTGGTTGCCGCGAGGTCGTCCGGCATGGGGAAAATGGCTTGCTGATTCCGGCGCGCAATGTGCCAGTGCTGGTTGAGGCCTTAGATTACTTGTTGAGTAATCCTGCTGTTGGGGCCAGCATGGGGGCTCGAGGGCGGGAAATTGTCGCCAGGGAATTTTCTGCAGAGGTGATTGTGTCGCAGACGCTGGCTGTATATCAAACCTGTTCGCAGCAGAAAAAGGTTGGGCCATGATCACGCTGAACCAGGTCACGGGTCTGTTTGAAGGCATTCTGGCTGGCTTGTTTTGCACGTTGCTGATCAATCCTGTTTCGATCTGGTTGACGGAGAAGATTGGTCTGCTGGATATTCCGGGAAGAGCCGCCCATAAGCAACATTCTCGCCCCACGCCGCTGGCAGGGGGAATCACTTTATTGACTGTGGGATTTCTTCTTATTCTATTTTTCCGTTTATGGCACAGGCCTTATGGAGTGCTCTGGGGTGCGGCAACGATAATCTTCTTGTTTGGAATTTGGGATGACGCGAAAGGATTATCGGCGTTACCCAAGTTTCTTGGACAGGTACTGGCATCGTGCTTTTTGATTGCTGGCGGTATAACAGTCAAGTTCCTGACGAAGTTCGCGCTGCCTTTTGATGAGCCTGTTTTGACGTGGCTGGGTTATGGCCTGACTATCTTATGGTTGACTGGTGTGACGAACGCGGTCAATCTGATCGACAGCATGGATGGCTTGGCGGCTGGCGTCAGTGGTGTGGCCTTTGCGTTCTTCATGGGAATGGCTGTTATTGCCCAGCAGCCAGAACTGGCATTGTTCAGTGGGTTGATGCTGGGTATCTGTCTTGGGTTATATGTTTTCAATGTAACGCCAGCCAGGCTCTTCCTGGGGGATTCTGGTGCTCAGACGCTGGGCTTTCTCCTCGCCGTGGTTGCTATCATGTATAATCCATCCCAACCGCCTCAAGGCTCTTCCTGGTTCGTCCCGATTATGGTCTTGGGTGTACCGATTTTTGACACCTTGCTTGTGATCGTTTCGCGTCTGGTGCATCGCCGGCCCGTGTTCCGCGCGGATCGTTCTCACACGTATCACCATCTGTTGCATTTGGGGCTGAGTCCCGTGCAATCGGTGACGATCATCCATGTTGTTGCTCTGGTGCTGAACTTGCTGGCTTTTATTGCCTTGTCCTTACCCCCGCTTATGGCCAACTTGATTTTCGGGGCAACAGTCTGTATTGGCCTGGGGCTGCTGGTGTTCCTGGTTCGCAGGGATCCACTCAAAAGGTAAATGTTATGAAGGAATTTTCTGCTTTTGAGGCGACCTGTAGGGTCCTTCAAAAATGGTGGCTGGTCGTGCTTTTTGTGGTTGTGGGCGGGGTAGCCGGATGGCTGTTTCACAAGGTGCAACCGCCGGTATATGAGGCGAAAGTCAATCTGGTTGCCAACGTGGATGTCAGCGAATATCACTTGTCACAATATCAGGAGAATCGCGCTCTGGATGCCATTGGCACGGTCATTGGTTCGACGGAAGTACAAGAACAGGTAGTTGCCGCGGCAACCTCATCGGGCTTGCCGTTGACGTTAGCGGAGTTCCGGCAAAAGGCCTCGCTGGAAAGGAAAGGATGGGCATGGGAAATGCGCATTCGCGATCCGGACCCGCTGTCCGCCGCAACATTGGTGAACCTCTGGGCAGAGAC
>Ga0078972_1012306_pt1 | contig 14784 bp, 11 predicted proteins | sample YelNatPaOPGAMG01_FD_67568 | JGI IMG/M metagenome (GOLD analysis project Ga0078972, IMG submission 67568) | Hot spring thermophilic microbial communities from Obsidian Pool, Yellowstone National Park, USA - OP-RAMG-01 (SPADES assembly) (version 2) | ecosystem: Environmental > Aquatic > Thermal... | reverse complement strand
GAGCAGGTCCAGCGACTTGGGAGGTATCTGGGAGAGGGGAATTTCCCAGCCGCCTACCCACAAGGCTTCTCCTTCAGTATCCAGGTGTAGCCGGGGTGGATTCTTCCGGCGTAGCATCCGCCAGGTGGTTTCGTCCACCGGACGTTTTTCCGGTTGGGCCTGGTAATATTCGAACACCGGCCGGACCTGCTCCAGCCATTCGCGGGGGCTGCCTCCCCCCACCTTCTCCAGCCAGGGCAGCCAGCCGGGGGCGGAGCACAGGTCCTCCAGGCGCAAGGAGGGAAGGCCGGCGGCCAGGGCCAGCCGGCGTTCCACGATGGAGCGGAGTTTTTCCTTCTCCCATTCCAGCCGGAAGAGGTCCAGCCGTCGCCGTTCCAGGCCGGCAACTTCGATCAGGCCGGCCTCCAGACGGGAGGGGAGGAAAAATTTCCAGGCCAGGCCGCCCTTCTCAAAAAGGGGCAGGGCGCTCAGCAGTTTTTTCAGGGAGGCGAGCAGGCCGGCCGCCGCTTCGCCTTCGACGGCGCCGATGTCCACCAGGACCCAGATGCCGTTCAGGCCGGCGGCGCGGAGGGCTTTGGATAGTTCGGCCAGGATGAGGGGATAGTCGTCTGCAGGGAGCAGGTCCTTCCGCGGCGGGGCAAGGAGCATGTCTTGGGGGAGTTGGCTCTTTTTCACCGGGGTCGAATCGGCCGGCGAAAAAAGGAGCGGCCCGGCCCGGGCGTAAAGATTTCCCCGAACAAAGCGATGGATGAACCACCGGAGCATCTGGCACGCCCAGGAGGACAGCGCGCCAAAATTGGGGAAACGGTACAGGTATTCCAGCAGGGCCAGGCCGCAGGCATCGAATACCTCCGCCAGTTGGCCGGCCAGGGTCACCTCCCCGGTCAAGAAGAGGGTTTCCAGGGGAGACCAGGGGACGGCCAGATGGCGGCTTTCCTGCGCCTGCCGCTTCACCATCCGGCAGAGGGCCGATTTTCCCGCCCCCGGCCGGCCGAAGACGACGACGGAACGCTCCCCCATCAGGCGGTCCAGGCCCTCCGGGGCGACGAAGCAGCGTTCCAGCCACTCGCCCTCCTCCTCGGCGCGCAGGGTGCGGAAAAGTTCATGCCCCATCTCCGGAACCTCCACCCTACCCCTCCTCTTCTTCGCCTCGTCCTTCTACCATGGCCAGGTCCCCGGGCAGGATACGTGGATCCTCCGAATGCCTCCCCACCGCCTCCAGAAGCCGGTTGCCCAGGCGGACCAGTTCCCGCGGAGAACCTCGGGCTTTTCTCACCAGCCATTGGTCTACATCTTCCCGCAATTCCTGCGAGGCTTCGGCGTTCAGAGAACTTGACGCTCTCCCGCTCCTCTGAAGCCGGGTCTTGAGCATCTCCTCAAGGTCCCCCTCTCCCCACTCGATACGGAAGGTCCTCCCCTCCCAACGGACCCGGCGGGCAAGGTCGGGAAGCAGGAAGACCTTCAGGTAGACCCCCAGCCGGGCCAGCGGGAGGGCCAGGTCCAGGAGCGGCTGCAGCCGGCCGGCCAGTTCCTCCGGCTTTTCCTCTGACGGAGGGTCAAGCAGGAACACGGTGGCCTCCCGCCCGGCCGGCCGGGCGCGGCCGAGCAGGGCGAAGAGGTCCGGAATCTCGGGGCAGACGGTAGCCAGGTCGGAAATCTCCTCCAGCAGGACACTCCCGATTCCCTGGGCGCAAGGAAGGCCGGCCTGGGCAAAGGCGGCGGCCAGGCATTCCTTTGAGCCGTAGGAATACATAAGTAAGATAGCCATGCCGGCCCGCTCGGGCAACTCCGCTGCCCGGAAAGCCTCCGGGTCCAGGGCCAGGTATTCGAGCAGGGCCTGGCCCAGGAGGCGGGAGAATTTCCGGCCGGCCGTTTCCACGGTGAGAGGGACGGTAAGGGACAGCGAGGCGTAGACCGGAAATACCTGCGAGGCTGTCTCGTTCATCCAATCGTGGGCCAGCAACAGGGCCGTGGCGGTCTTGCCCGAACCGGGTGCGCCCACGATCAGGGCCGGCTCCGGTTGTTTCACCCCTTCCCACCAGGAGGGGTGATAGGCCAGGTCGGGGAGTGCCGGATCCCCCTCGGCCCACTCCGGCCCGAAGGGGTTTCTCGCAAGCCCCCAGACGCCGAGGACTTCCCGCACCTTTTCTCGCTCGGCCGGCCGCGGGCCGCGCCAAAGGGGGGGACGAGGCCGGGGTTTTGCCCGAAGGTCGCGAAGCGCGACAAAATTAGGCCATTCCCTGAATTTTTCTAGAGGCTCGAACCGGGCGTCCCATAGCCAGCGTCTCACCCCCTCCCCCAACCCGCACAGTGCCCTGGCCGCCTCGTCGGCAACCAGGAGGGGCGTGGGCTTTTCACCAGATTGATTTGTCTGAGGAACACCCCCTGTTGAGGCTTCCGGAGAAAGTTTCGCGGCAGGTTGATTCGACTGAGATGCTCCTCCCGCTGGCTTGGCCTCCGGGGAAGGTTTTTCAGCAGACTGACTGGCTTGAGAGGTACCTTTGGCTGGGACTTCTGAGGATAAAAGGGAGACCATCATCTCCGTGGCCTGATCATACTCCGCCGGGCCCAGGTTCTGGCTGGCCCAGAACAGGGCCTCGACCACCTTTTTCACTTCCATACCTTCCCACCAGTTTCTCGTTTCTGCGGCAGGAGCGGACATTTTACCTGCCCCCGCTTTTCCCCGGCGTTTACACCTTGCGGCTATCTTGAAAATCAATGAAGCAAAAGCAGACATTCTTGCTTTTCCTGGGGATGTGTATTGCTCCTTGCAACGGGAATAGTTTTTCAATTCCTCGGGAGCCTCTCCCTGCCAGATTTCCCGAAGCCGGCCCTGCACCTCTGGGTCACCCCAGGCCAGGTCCCGGCGCCGGGAGAAATCCTCATAGGTGCGCAGGGCTTCGTCCCAGCGCCGTTCCCGCAGCAGCCGGCCCACCGTCTCGACCTCGCCCAAGATGCGCTCCTTCTGCCGCCGTTCCTCTTCCTTGCTGCGTTTCCAGGCATCGAGCCCGTAGCCGACCAGGGCGGTCAGCAACCCGACCAGGAGGGCCGGCTGGAAGCCAATCTGGCTGAACCGGATGAAGAAGACAAGACAGGGGGGACGGGACGGCCCAAAGAGGGGCTCCAGAATTTGAGGGAGGGCGATGACCAACCCGATGAGCAGAGGGATGAGCAACCAGGGCAGGAGGTAAATCACCCCCTCCTTGAACGATTTCCACGACTTCCGCCAGACGCCTTCGGGTCGGTGCTTCGCCCGGGTATCGCCGGCCGCCTTCTCCATAGGCCACCTCGCCGTCTTTATTCTTTATGGAGGCCGGCCCCCGGCCTCCCGAAGGCCGGCCGCATTCCTCCGCCCGGCCGCATCCTGCCCCCTGTTCCGCCCCCCGCTGTTATTGTAACCTATCCCCTGGCCGGATGTCAAGCCCATTTGCAGGGCCGGCCGAATCGTAGTACAATACCCGGCGACAGGTCTGTACTGGTCAACATCCTTTGGAGGCAACCCATGCCCGAAAGCAAGCATCTGGTGGATGAAGACCGCCTGCTCTTCACCTTCCTGGAGATGGTCCAGACCGGCCACCGCTCGGGGGAGGAGCAGTTGCTCGCCCAGCGCATCGTCACCCGGTTGCGCACCCTGGGGCTCAAGGCCGGCACCGACAAGACCGGCAACGTCATCGCCCACCTCCCCGGCCAGGGGGAAGCCATCCTCCTGAACGCCCACCTGGACAGCGTGGACCCCTGCACCGGCGTCGTCCCCGTGGTCGAGGCCGGCATCATCCGCAGCGACGGGCGCACCGTCCTGGGGGCCGATGACCTCTCCGGCGTGGCCGCCATCGTCGAGGCCATCCAGGTGGCGGTCGAGAAGAAGATTCCCCATCGCCCGGTGGAGGTCGTCTTCACCGTGGAGGAGGAAACCGGCCTCACCGGCTCCAAAAACCTGAACTATGGCGAGGTCAAGGCCAGCATGGGGGTGGCCCTGGACGGAGGCGGTCCCTTCGGGGCCATCGTGGTCGCCGCCCCCTCCCATAACATGATCTCGGCCGTCATCCGGGGCAAGGCCGCCCACGCCGGCGTGGCCCCCGAGGAGGGGGTGAACGCCATCCGCGTGGCCGCCGAGGCCATCGCCCGGATGCCCCTGGGACGCATCGACCCCGAGACCACGGCCAACGTCGGGGTCATCCGCGGGGGCATCGCCACCAACATCGTCCCCGACCGGGTGGAACTGGAGGCCGAGGCCCGCAGCCGGGACGAACGCAAACTCCGCCAGCAGACCCAGGCCATGGTCGAAGCCCTGGAGGAGGTCGCCCGCGCCCACGGGGCCGAGGTCAAGGCCCAGGTGCAACGCGCCTACAACGGCTTCACCCTCTCCGAGGAGGACGAGATCGTTCGCCTGGCCATGCGGGCCATCGAGGCGGTCGGGGTGACGCCCCGCCTGGAGGCCAGCGGCGGCGGCAGCGACGTCAACATCTTCAACGCCCACGGCATCGCCTGCGCCAACCTGAGCACCGGCATGATGCGGGCCCATACCACCGAGGAATGGATCGCCATCGCCGACCTGGTGCGCTGCGCCCGCCTGGTCCTGGAACTGATTCGGACGGACCATAAGGAGGAGTGAGGGGTTCGGGAATCAGGGATCAGGGACCAGGGCCTAGGGCCTAGGGCCCAGGGCCCAGGGCTCAGGGCTCAGGGGGACAGGCGGGGAAAAAGGCCGGATAAGGCCGAGGATATACGGAGGCAGGCTTATTTTTCCGGGCAGAAATCGGAGGAAGCCATGAAAGAATTGACCGATCGGGCTCTGGAGACGGCCCGGGTGCGCGGGGCCACCTATGCCGATATCCGCATCGTCCGCCGGGAGGAACAGAACATCACGGTGAAGAACGGGGTGGTGGCCGGCATCTCCCACGACCTCAGCCAGGGCTTTGGGGTGCGGGTCATCGCCCAGGGGGCCTGGGGCTTTGCCGCCAGTTCCATCCTGACCCCCCAGGAGGCCGAGCGCGTCGCCGCCCTGGCCGTGCAGATCGCCCGCGCCTCGGCCATGGTGCCGGGACGGGAGCCGGTACGCCTGGCCCCCTGCCCGACCGTCGTGCACCGCTACGTCAGCCCCTTCCAGAAGGACCCCTTCGCCGTCCCCCTGGAGGATAAGGTCGCCCTCCTCCTGGCCGCCGACGCCGAGATGCGCCGGGTCCAGGGCATCAACGTGGCCGAGGGGCATTTCGTTGCTTTTCGAGAAGAAAAAATCTTTGCTTCCAGCGAAGGCTCCTACATCGAGCAGACCCTGACCGAGACCGGGGCCGGCATCGAGGCCACTGCCGTGGGGGATAACGAGGTGCAGTCGCGCAGTTATCCCACTTCCTTCGGCCGGCAGCAGTTGCAAAAGGGCTATGAACTGGTCGAGGAACTGGACCTGGTCGCCCACGCCGGCCCCACCGCCGAGGAGGCGGTGGCCCTCCTCTCCGCCCCCCAATGCCCGTCTATGGTCACCACCATCATCCTGGAAGGCTCCCAACTGGCCCTCCAGATCCACGAGTCGTGCGGCCACCCCACCGAACTGGACCGCGTCCTGGGGAGCGAGGCCTCCTACGCCGGGACGAGTTTCCTCACCCTGGAGAAACTGGGCACCTTCCGCTACGGCTCCCCCCTGGTCAACATCGTGGCCGACGCCACCGTCCCCGAAGGGCTGGGCTCCTTCGCCTACGACGACGAGGGCGTGCCGGCCCAGCGGGTTTACCTGGTGCGCGAGGGCATCTTCCAGGGCTACCAGAGTTCCCGGGAGACGGCCGCCGTCCTGGGGCAGACCAGCAGCGGCGGCATGCGCGCCGACGGCTGGGGAAACATCCCCATCATCCGTATGACCAACATCAACCTGGAGCCGGGAGAGTGGGAACTGGAAGACCTCATCGCCGACACCGAGGAAGGCCTTTACCTGGCCACCAACCGCAGTTGGAGCATCGACGACCGCCGGCTGAACTTTCAGTTCGGCACCGAGGTGGCCTATGAGATCAAAAACGGGAAACTGGGCCGGCTCTATAAAAACGCCACCTACACCGGCATCACCCCGGAGTTCTGGGGAAGTTGCGACGCCATCTGCAACGCCCGGCACTGGCGACTCTGGGGCACGCCCAACTGCGGCAAAGGCGAGCCGGGCCAGGTCGCCCACGTCGGCCACGGCTGCGCCCCGGCCCGCTTCCGCAACGTCCGGGTGGGTGTGATGCGTTGATGGCCGAGTCTCCCCTATCTCCCCTGCTTTCCCTAAGCCCGGCCGAAATCCGGGATTACCTGATTTCCCTGGCCCGGGAGGAAAGATCGGCCGCCCTGGAGACGCTGCGCTGCGCCCTGGAGGTGCCGGCCCTGGCCGAAGCCGCCGTGGAGGCTCTGGGAGAGGTGCCGGAGCAGGAAGCCTGGGACCTCCTGGAGCAGGCGGCCCAGGGACGTTTCCTCCCGGGCCTGCGCAAGGCCGCCCGCCGGGCCCAACACCGCCTGCGCAGCCGGGGCTTTTCCCCGGCCGTGGTCCACCCCACCAGACCGCCGGAAGCAACGGGACGGGCCTGGGCCTCCTATTTCGACCGCCGGGGCGACCAGTATCTGCGCCTGATTCGTCCGGCCCCGTTGGGCCTGCTCCGTTTCGCCGGCTTCATCGTCTCTCCCCAGGGCCTGGACACCGCTGCCGCCTTCCTGGCCGGCCGGGAGGAGATCGAGGGCCTCCTGGCCGAGGAGGATGAACGGTTCGGGGACAGGATGGTGGAGGTGGGCCTGCCCTATGTGGCCCGCCGGGTCCGCCAGGCCGTGGCCCGCAGCCGGGAACAGGGCCAGGCCTTGCCGGAAGATTACCCGGAGGCGGCCCGCCTGCTCGAGGACATCCCGGAAGACGTCGAACCGGAGGAACTCCTCTCCATCCCGGAAGTTCCGCCCTCCCAGGACGAGGTCGATCACCTCTTCTCCCACCCCTCGATGTTTCCCTGGCTCTTCCCCAGGGAAACACTGAAACCCTACGTCGAGGAATGGCTGAAGGCGGTCGAGCATCTGCCCCCCCGCACCGAGGAGGGGTTGCTGAACCTGGGCATCATCCAGGCCCGTGGCCGGATCGCCGCCCGCATCCTGGCCGACCTGTACGATGAGGACCTTCAGGCCCGCCTTCCGGAGCAGTTGCGCGAACAGGCCCGCTTGCTCTATGCCCTGGGGGAAAAGGAACTGGCCGGAATCGCCCGGCGCTGCGCCTCCGCCCTGGGAACCCGCCCGGCCGCCGAAGACCCCTTCCTGCGGGTTCTGGTGGATACCAGCATGGCCCTGGCCGTCTCCCGATTCGTAGAGGAGGAGGAAGAGGAGGAAGAAGAGGAACCCTGGATTCCTGTCGAAGGGCCCGGCGGCTTTCTCTGGGTGCCCCGGTCGGCCGAAGGAGAGGAGGGGGGCGAGGAGGAAGAGGGGGAGCCGCCTCCCCGGCTGTGGTTGCCGGGGCAGGAATGAGGGCCGGGGGCATCACAGAGATGGCCGAGGCGACGGTCTATCTGGGTCTGGGTTCCAACCTGGGGGACCGGCTGGGGAACCTGCGCCGGGCTCTGGCCATGCTGGCCGAAGTGGCCTCTATCGAGGCCGTATCCTCCGTCTATGAGACGGCCCCCTGGGGGATGCGGGAGCAGCCCTTCTTCCTCAACGCCGTCTGCCGGGTGCGCACCTCCCTTCCCCCGGAGCGTCTGCTGGAGGAGACCCAGAGAATCGAAAATGCCCTGGGCCGGCAACGCGGGGAACGGTGGGGGCCGCGCCCGGTGGACCTGGACATCCTCTTTTACGACGGGCTGGTGTTGGATACCCCCGAACTGGCCCTTCCCCATCCCCTCCTGCACGAACGGGCCTTTGTGCTGGTGCCGCTGGCCGAGATCGCCCCGGAACTGGGCCATCCCCGCCTGGGCAAAACGGTGGCCGAACTTTTGCGGGAAGTGCCCGGCCGGGAGGAGGTACGGCACTACGGTCCACCGGCCTGCCTGTGGGACGAGGTGCCCCCTTCAAAACCATGAGCGAAGACCTGGAACGTTCCTATCGCCAGGCCCTGGACTATCTCAACCGCTTCATCGACTACGAAAAGGGCCTGCCCCCGGCCTACTCCCCGGTTTCCTTCAACCTGGAGCGCACCGCCCGGCTCCTCTCCAGCCTGGGACAGCCCCAGGAGAAGTACCCCTGCCTGCTCATCGCCGGCACCAAGGGCAAAGGCTCCACGGCGGCCTTCCTGGAGAGCATCCTGCGGGCCTCCGGCCGGCGCACCGGCCTCTACACGTCGCCCCACCTCCATACCTGGCGCGAGCGCATCCAGGTGGAACGCCGGCCCATCGCCAAAGCCGAGGTGGTCGCCTGGATGGAACGCCTGTGCCCCCTGGTGGAGGAGATGAGCGCCCGGGGCGAATACGGCCCGCCCACCTACTACGAGATTTCCACCGCCCTGGCCCTGGATTACTTCGCCGAGAAACGGGTGGACGTGGCCATCCTGGAGGTGGGGCTGGGAGGCCGGCTGGACGCCACCAACGTCGTCACCCCGGTCGTCTCCATCCTCACCACCATCGGCTATGACCACATGGAGATTCTGGGCCCTACCCTGACCCACATTGCCGGAGAAAAGGCCGGCATCATCAAACCGGCCGGCCGGGCGGTGAGCGCCGTCCAGCCGGAGGAGGCCCTGGAGGTCATCCGGGAGACCTGCCGGAGGCAGGGCGCGCTCCTCTGGGTGGCGGACGAAGAGGGGGTACGCCAACTCCTGCCCGGCCCGGCCGGCCCCTGGCCCTACCCGGTCTGGTCGGAAGGGACGCCCCGGCTATCCCTGCGGGGACCCTTCCAGCGGACGAACGCCCGGGTGGCCCTGGCCGTGGTCATGGCCCTGCGCGGCCTGGGCTGGGACATCCCGGACCCGGCCGTCCGCCAGGGGCTGGGCACGGCGCGCTGGCCCGGCCGGCTGGAGGTGGCCGGCGAACGCCCCCTGCTGGTGCTGGACGGGGCGCACAACGTCGATTCGGCCCGCGCCCTGCGCCAGGCGCTCCAGGCCGAGTTCTCCTTCCGCCGCCTCATCCTGGTCCTGGGCTTCAGCCGGGGGCACGACATCGCCGCCTTCGCCTCCGAAGTCGGCCCCCTGGCCGCCCACATCCTGGTCACCGCCTCCCGCCACCCCCGGGCCGTGCCGGCCGGGCAGGTGGCCGGGGCCGTGCGGCCGGCCGTGGCCGTCCCGGTGGAGGAGGTTGGCGATGTGGCCTCGGCCCTGGAACGGGCCCGCCGCCTGGCCGCCCCCGCCGACCTGGTCTGCGTCACCGGCTCCCTCTTCGTCGTCGCCGAGGCCCGGGAGGCCCTGGGCCTGGCCGAGGAGAGAGACTGAGTCAGTTTCGTAGGTAAGTTCCCACCACGAGGCAGGTGCGGGTTTCAAACCTGCACCTAAACCGACACAGACACCCGAGGAGACCGACAGTTGCGAAAAGGAAGGAAGAGGCTTATAATGGACCCAAAGCGTTCGACCGTCCAGGGAACGGTTCGAGCCTGACCAGGAGGCAGTTTCTATGTCCGGACATTCCAAATGGGCGCAGATCAAGCGGAAAAAAGGGGTGGCGGACGTCCGTCGGGGACAGTTGTTCACCAAATTGGGACGCGAGATCATGGTGGCGGTCCGGGAGGGCGGCCCCGACCCGGAGGGCAATTTCCGTCTCCGGCTGGCCATCGACCGGGCCCGGCGCGAGAACATGCCGATGGAGAACATCCAGCGGGCCATCGACCGGGCGATGGGCCGCACCGGCGAGTCGGCCGTCGAGGAGGTGCTCTACGAGGGGTACGCCCCGCACGGGGTGGCCCTGATCGTGGATGTGGCCACCGACAACCGCAACCGGGCGGTGGCCGAGGTGCGCAACATCCTCACCCGTGGCGGTGGCTCGCTGGGAGAAACCGGCTGCGTCTCCTGGCTCTTCGATGCCAAGGGGTACATCGCCGTTGAGGTCCCGGGCGAGGATGCCGAGGAACGCCAGGCCCGGGGGGAGGAAATCGCCCTCCAGGTCATGGACGTGGACGGGGTGCAGGACGTGCGGGTCAGCGACGAAGTTGTGGAGGTCTACACCGAGGTGGCCGACCTGGGGCGGGTGCGCGACCGCCTGACGGAGATGGGCCTGAGCCTTTCCTCGGTGGAAAAGACCTTCCTTCCCAAGAGCACTATCTCCCTGCCCCCGAAGGACGCCGCCCAGGTGATGCGGCTGATCGAACGGCTGGAAGAACTGGACGACGTGCAAAAGACCTTCTCCAACCTGGAGATCACCGACGAGGCCCTGGCGGCCTACGAAGGCTAGGCCTCGCCCCAGGCTGCTCCCGGAGTCGGGGACGTGCGCATCCTGGGACTGGACCCGGGCACGGCCCGGATGGGCTGGGGGATCATCGAGGGGGAGGAGGAGCCTTCCCTGGTCGCCTATGGCGTACTGAGCACGCCGGCCGGCCGGCCCCTGGCCGAGCGTCTCCACACCCTCTTCCAGGCCTTGCGCGAACTCGTCGCCCGCTACCGGCCCCAGGCCGCCGCCCTGGAAGAACTCTTCTTCGCCCGGAACGCCCGCACCGCCCTGGCCGTGGGCCAGGCCCGGGGCTCCGCCCTGGTCGCCCTGGCCGAATCGGGCCTGCCCGTCTATGAATATACCCCCCTCCAGGTCAAGATGGCCGTGACCGGCTACGGCCAGGCCGAAAAGGCCCAGGTCCAGGAGATGGTACGCGCCCTCCTGGGGCTGGAGCGCGTCCCCCGCCCCGACGACGCCGCCGATGCCCTGGCCGTGGCCCTCTGCCACTTCCACTCGGCCCGTATGCAGGCGATTCTGGAACAGGCCTGATTCCCCCGGCCCCGATGCCGGCCATCCCCAGGCACACCCCGCTCCTCCCCTTCGCCCGAACGATCAACGTTCAACGATCAACGGTGATTGGGCTACCTCCTCCAGATACCAGGCGAAAAATTTGCGCATCCCCTCCTCCACCGGCGTCCGGGGTTCAAAGCCCAGCAACCGGCGGGCCTTGGAAATGTCGGCATAGGTCAGGGGGACATCGCCCGGCACCGGCGGCAGGTGGACCAGGCGGGCCTTCTTGCCCACGATTCCCTCGATCAGGGCGATCAGGTCCTCGGTGGCCATAGGATGAGAGTTGCCCAGGTTGATGATCTCAAAGGGGAAATCGGCTTCCAGGGCCGCCAGCACCCCGGCGATGATGTCATCGATGTAGGTAAAGTCGCGGCGATGGCCCCGGCCGAAGAACTGGAGCGGCTGCTCCCGATAGATCCAGTCCAGGAAACGGTAGGGGGCCATATCCGGCCGGCCCCGGGGCCCATAGACGGTGAAGAAGCGTAGACAGGTGCACGGCAGGCCGTAGAGGTGGTGGTAGGTATAGGCCAGGAGTTCGGCCGCCCGTTTGGTGGCCGCATAGGGCGAAAGGGGATGGACGCAGGGGTCGTCCTCGCGGAAGGGGACACGGCTGGTCGCCCCATAGACCGAGGAACTGGAGGCCAGCACCAGGTGGCGCACCGAAAACTTCCGCGCCTGCTCCAGCACCACCAGCGTGCCCCCGACGTTGACCTCCGCATAGAGCCGGGGATGCTCCACCGAGTAGCGCACCCCGGCCATGGCGGCGATATGCACCACCCGTTCCGGCCGTTCCTGCTCAAAAAGGGCGGCCACGGCGGCCTCGTCCCGCACATCGGCCTGGTAGAGGCGAAAGTTGGGGTGGGTCAGACATCCGGCGATGTTGCGCCGCTTGCGCTCCGGGCTGTAATAGTCGTTGAAGTTGTCCAGGCAGATGACCCGTTCGCCCCGGGCCAGCAAGGCCTCGCAGAGGTGGGAACCGATGAAGCCGGCCCCTCCGGTGACCAGCACGCTCATCGCCGGCCCTCCCGGGCCAGTTTCTCCCGAAACCAGGGGATCGTCCGACGCAGCCCCTCCTCCAGGGAAATCCGCGGCTCCCACCCCAGGAGGCGGCGGGCCAGGGTGATGTCCGGCTGGCGGACGTTGGGGTCGTCCCGGGTGCGCTCGTCCTTGGGGACGATAAACTCGATGGGGGAGGAACTTCCGGTGGCCTCCAACACCTTCCGGGCAAACTCCAGGATGGTCATCTCCTGGGGATTGCCCAGGTTGACCGGGCCGCTGTAGTCGCTTCTCAGGAGGCGGATGAGGCCCTCCACCATGTCGTCAATGTAGCAGAAGGAACGGGTGCGGCTGCCGTCGTCATAGACGGTGAGCGGCTGCCCCAGCAGGGCCTGGCGGATAAAGTTGGGGACGACCCGGCCGTCGTCCAGGCGCATGCGCGGCCCATAGGTGTTGAAGATTCGGGCGATACGGGTGGGAATGCCGTGGGCGCGGTGGTAGGCCATGGTCAGGGCCTCGGCGAAGCGCTTGGACTCGTCATAGACGCCGCGCGGCCCCACCGGGTTGACGTTGCCCCAGTAGGTCTCCGGCTGAGGGTGCACCTGGGGGTCCCCGTAGACCTCGGAGGTAGAGGCCAGGAGGAAGACGGCCTTCTTGGCCAGGGCCAGCCCCAGGGCGTTGTGGGTGCCCAGGGCCCCCACCTTGAGGGTCTGAATCGGCTTCTCCAGATAATCCACCGGGCTGGGCAGGGAGGCCAGGTGCAGCACGGCGTCCAGGGGCCCTTCCACGGCGATGTAACGGGTGACATCGTGCCGGACAAAGGAGAAACGCTCGTTTTCCAGCAGGTGGGCGATGTTGTCCATGCTCCCGGTGACCAGGTTGTCCATGGCGATCACTTCATGCCCCTCGTCCACCAGCCGGTCGCAGAGATGGGAGCCGATGAACCCGGCCCCCCCGGTGATCAGAATGCGCATCTTCTCTCTACCTCGTTGAACTCGTCAACGTGATGCGTGATGCGTGTTGCGTGATGCGTGTTGCGTGTTGCGTGTTGCGTGTTGCGTGTTACGTGTTGCGTGAATGTGCAACGTGTAACGTGAAACGTGTAACGTGTAACGCCTAATACGCCCCTTTGCCGCTGATCACGGCCGGAATCGTCCGCAAAAGGATCAAAAGGTCCAGCCACAGGCTCCAGTTTTCGATGTAGTAGATGTCCAGGCGAATCATATCCTCGAAGGAAAGGTCGCTGCGGCCGGAGATCTGCCACAGCCCGGTGACGCCGGGGAGCACCTCCAGGCGCTTGCGTTGCCAGGGCTGGTACTGGGCCACCTCGTCCGGGGTACCCGGCCGGGGACCCACCCAACTCATCTCCCCCAGGAGGACGTTCAAGACCTGGGGGAGTTCGTCCAGGCTGGTGCGGCGCAGGATTCGTCCGACGCGGGTCACCCGGGGGTCGGCGCGAATCTTGAAGAGCGGGCCGTCGGCCTCGTTCAGGGCGGCCAGGCGGGCTTTTTCCCTTTCGGCCCGTTCGTACATGGTGCGGAACTTGAAGACGGTGAAGGGCCGGCCCCTGCGCCCGATGCGCTTCTGGGCAAAGAGGACCGGGCCGGGGGAATCCAGTTTGATGGCCACGGTGATCGCCAGGAAGAGCGGCCAGCCGAGCAAAATGACCAGCAGGGAGAGGAAGAGGTCCAGGGCCCGCTTCAACACCAGGTTCCAGCCCCGGATGGCCACCTCCTTCAGCCCCAGGAGGGGCACTCCGCCCAGTTCGGCGATGTCCACCTGGTCGAAACTCATCTCGTAGATATCGGGGGCCAGGCGAAAGTCCACCCCTTCGTTGCGGCACTGGGCCGCCGCCTCCAGCGTCTTCCGGTGCGCTTCCGAGGGCAGGGCGATGATCACCTGGTCGATTCGGCAGGGTTCCAGGAGCAGGGGGAGGTCCTCCGGCCGGCCCAGATAACGGAGCGGCTCGGCCTCGTCGGGGTTTTCCGGGAGCGGCGCGTCGTCCAGGTAGCCGACCAGGAAATAGCCCAACTGGGGCTGCTGACGGAGGGTGCGCATGACCTGTTGCCCCAACGGGCCGGCCCCCACCACCAGCACCCGTTCGGCGGCGATGCCGTGGCGCCATAGCCACTGCATGGCCCGGTGCAACACGGCCCGCCCCACCCCGATGGTCAGAATCATGCTCAGCCAGGCATAGACGTAGAGCAGGCGGCTGTAGTAGGTCTGGGTGGCGTAGAGGACGACGATGAGGGCGGCCACGGCCAGGGTGGTGCTGCCGGCCACCCGCGAGAGGGTCTCCAGCCAGGGCGTTCCCCGGGGCAGGCGGTAAAGCCCCCGCGCCTCAAAGAGGACCAGGAGGAAAAAGACCAGCGTTACGCCGATCCAGACGAAACGGCTAAAGGGCAGGTCATACTCCTCCAGGACGGCCTGCCCCAGTTCCAGTTCATAGCGCAGGACATAGGCCAGCACAAAGCCCAGGAAGGCCATGGCCGCGTCGAAGAGGAGAAGGCCGGCATGGCTCAGGATGCGGCGCAGCGAGCGGTTCATCCACCGGCTCCTCGGCACAGGTCTTTCCCTATATTATACCACTCCCCACGTCCCTGTGCCCCAAGCCTTCTCTCCGTCCATCCCCCTGCTCCCCATCCCTGAGCCCTCTCTCCCCATCTCCCCTGAATCCCAGGTCCTGGGCCCTGTTCCCCTGCTCTGGTCTCTCTCCCTATCCTCCCACCCTGAACCTGGTCCCTGATCCCTGGGCCCTGCTCCCCATCCCTGAGCCCTCTCTCCCCATCCTCCCCCTGAATCCCGGGCCCTGAGCCCTGTTCCCCCGCTCCGTTCTCCGCTCTCTGCTCTCCGCTCTCTCCTCTCTCCCCATCCTCCCCCTGAATCCCGGGCCCTGAGCCCTGTTCCCCCGCTCCGTTCTCCGCTCTCTGCTCTCCGCTCTCTC
>Ga0078972_1012305_pt1 | contig 14787 bp, 16 predicted proteins | sample YelNatPaOPGAMG01_FD_67568 | JGI IMG/M metagenome (GOLD analysis project Ga0078972, IMG submission 67568) | Hot spring thermophilic microbial communities from Obsidian Pool, Yellowstone National Park, USA - OP-RAMG-01 (SPADES assembly) (version 2) | ecosystem: Environmental > Aquatic > Thermal... | reverse complement strand
CTCATCGTAATCCTCCTGATGGGTAGAGATAGGCTTGCGGAGTGGAGCCTTAGTCCGGAAATATATTGAGATAGTTATATTGTAATGCGAATAATGGGAAAGAAAGAAAAAAGGATGAAGGTTGAAGGCGGAAGGATGAGAAAAGGGATGAAGGCAGAAGGCGGAAGGATGAAAGAAAGGAGGAAGGCTTTGAAAGGCAGAAGGATGAAGGCAGAAGGATGAAAGAAGGGATGAAGGATGAAAGCGGAAGGATGAAAGAAGGGATGAAGGATGAAGGCAGAAGGATGAACGATAACTCTTGTTTCATCCCTCATCCCTCATCCTTCATCCTTTATATCTCATCCCTCATCCTTCAGTAAGCCTTTACGGGCAGTTCAAAAGGATGAAACTCATTTCATACTTCATCCTTCGTCCTTCATCCTTTCAAGAGCCCTTACGGGCATTCATTGTTTTTTAACGAATTAGCGGCATACGGCGATGATATTGTCAAGCTAGAGTCTTAATGCCCTTACGGGCATTCATTGTTTTTAACCTTTAGACATGGCATCGGGTGTCGTGTTCGATTTAAGGTCTTAATGCCCTTACGGGCATTCATTGTTTTTAACCCAAATGGCGATCCCGGCGGAATGTTGTGGATTGCTGGGTCTTAATGCCCTTACGGGCATTCATTGTTTTTAACGGATACTGGAGGGCATCCGTCAACGACATCATATACCAACGGTCTTAATGCCCTTACGGGCATTCATTGTTTTTAACAAACATCTGGCGGTAATTTTATCGCCAGATGTAGGGAACGTCTTAATGCCCTTACGGGCATTCATTGTTTTTAACTAACACATTTGTTGCTCGCTTTATCCTGCGGGACGGAAAGTCTTAATGCCCTTACGGGCATTCATTGTTTTTAACGAAAAGACAGGCGAAACAGTTATAGTCTTGGTAGAACGTCTTAATGCCCTTACGGGCATTCATTGTTTTTAACCCAGTGCTTGATTTATCCTATGAGGAAGCAGGTGAAAGTCTTAATGCCCTTACGGGCATTCATTGTTTTTAACGAATTCCCCAGGGCATGTTGTGGCTACAAGCCGCGGCGTCTTAATGCCCTTACGGGCATTCATTGTTTTTAACTGAAAGGACGTAATGCCTCAAAATAAAAAGTTACTTTGATGGTAACGTTGCCTCAAAATTAAACATTACCTAAAAGAATGCCATGTTTCAGTCGTGATAGAATACACCTACTCACTCGGAGGATAGGGCAACGCTGGAGAGCGACCTGAGCGCTGTAGTGAGTGGCTATACAACTGGGCAGGGAGAAGGTATCTCTGCCCTTTCTTTTTGCCCAGTTGGAAGCCCGAAAAGCGATAAACTCGCTCATTTTGATATAGTACTCCAGAGTTGGAGAATCTTCTCATCAATGCGGCGACGTAGTTCAGCCGGATTGAGGTGTAGATACAGATTGAGCAAGTGTGCCTTTCTTGCCAAAGAAACCTCTTTTCGTTCCATCACGCGTTGATAAGGCGTTTTGGCGATATCATACTTGCAAATGACCTTGTTGACAATACGCTCTTTGCTGATGAGCTTGAGGACAGGTTGGAAAAAATTGACATACAGGCGCAAGTCGGCGTAAATGTCCTCCAGCAAGGCGTATTGTTCACTGCTTTCCAGCCGGTCATAGCCGACGACATGACGCACCACGGACCAATTCTTTTGCTCGACATGCGCCTGATCATTCTTCTTGTAGGGGCGAGAGCGTGTGAAGGTGATCTTCTCATCCAAACAATAGTGATAGAGCAAATCGTTGATGAATTCACTGCCATTATCTGAGTCAATGCCAAGTAAATCAAAAGGTAAATCCTGTCGCATGGTCTTAATGGAGTTACAAACCGCTTCTTGACTGCGTCTAGGCAGAGCAATCGGTTCGGTCCAGCCGGTGCATAAGTCGGTACAGGTAAGAGTGTATAAAAACTGTCCTGCGGCGCTTTCTCCACAATGCGCCACGAGGTCTACTTCCATGAACCCAGGTTGGTCTTCATTCCAGTCGGCAAAGGTGCGAACCGGGATGTTCTTTTTGAGCAAGGTGCCTGGCTTGGTTGTGCTCAAGCCACGCGGTTTGTTGAATCGCGCATGTGCAAGACAACGATCTATGCTGGAACGGCTGATATGCAACAGTAATTCTTTGGTCTCAGGCGATAGCTCAATCTCACCACACCGCTCCAATACCTTGATCCCTTCGGGCAGATAGGGATGCAGTCGTTTTGAGCAAATCCGTCCATAGATTTCCCAGATTTGCTCCAGCACTTCCACCACTTCTCCACGATAGATGGCCTTTCGTCCTTTGGACTTGCGCAATGATGGACGATGCTTGTAACCGTGCTTGAGAATACGTATGGCATATTTTCGGTGATACCCTGTGTTGGCTGTGAATTCGTCCAATATCTTTTGCTTTTCTGCTCTGCTGGCTTTCAGGTACCTTGCCTGAACCTCTGCATGTAACTCGCGTTTGCTTTGTTGACTCATCATATGCTCCTCCGACAGTCCTGGTATACTGTCGTAAAGTAACATCTTTTTTGAGGCAACGATACTTTATAAAGTTACTTTTTTTATGAGGCAATGCGCAGTTCACTTTTTGAGGTAAAATTGTAATGATAGGGTATTCATATTGTTAAGATAAATTTAACTAATTGATTATTTAAAAAATTTGTAAGCATCAAGAACGGATTTAACCATTGTTTTTAAACTAAAATTATTTACTATATAATCCCTACCTTTTTTGCCTAATTCATGGCGTAAGGAATTATTATTTAATAAATACGATATTGTATCAGTTAATGCTTTGGGATTACGAGGAGGTACTAATATTCCTCCTGGTCCAACAACTTCAGCAGAAGAACCAGCATCAGTTGCTACAACGGGAGTTTCACACGCTAATACTTCAGCTAATGGAAGTCCAAATCCTTCTAGTAAGGACCGAGAAACATAAACATCAGCCATAGAGTAATAAGTAGGCAATAAATTAATGGGAATATAGCCTGGTTCAATTACCTTGGATGATTTAGAACCAAAAATTTTAAAAATTTTTTCCCGATACTTATTATCACGCCATTTACCCCCGATAATTAAATGGGGCGATGGTTCTATCATGGAAAATGCTTCGGCTAGAAATTCTAAACCTTTGCGAGGAGTAATAAATCCAGTAAACATTTTATTTGATAGAACGCGATACCTAACGTGGATCGAAGACTAATGGTATTATCGTTTTTCTTAAAGAATTTTGTGTCAATCCCATGTCTAGCTAAAACTATTTTACTGGGTTGTATATTATAATTGCGAATAAACTCGTCACGAGTAGTGGCGCTTCCAGCTAGCAATCCAGAAGATTTGTGGATAGCTGGTTTTTCTGCAAGTCCTATGGCTAAGAAATAATATGACAATTTATAAAATAATGATAATGGATTACTCATCTTCCAATTCAGACTTTTTATTCTTTGGCGAAATGATTGATGAAGAGAACCAATAAATTTACCCGAATAAGCATAAGCAAAATGAATATCCCAAAAATGGACAACATCAAAATTGTGATATTTATTTAATGATTCTAACAAGCGTGCCGCTCGATACGAAAATCCTATCCAATCAGAAATCCCTATAGGTATTCTATGAATTTCCAATAGTGGATTTTCTATAGATTCTATAATAGGTTCTTTAACTCCAGAAATCACAGTTACATGATGACCATTTTCTATCAATTTATTGATCAAGCGAGACCCGCTCACATCTAACCCAGAGTAAACAACAGGTTCAAAACCCAAAGTTATAAAAGCTATTTTCATATTAGCTAGCCAACATATTTTCTATGATTTTCTTAAGGCGTATTGTGATTATGTTTTCACTACAATTATTGAGATAAAGATTGCGCCCCGTAATAGAAATCTTTACCCGTAATTGTGGATCACTTTTAAGCTTTAATATTGCTGACGCTAAGCCTTCCGGATCGTTTGGAGAACATAGGATAGCCGTTTCACCATCTTTCAATAATTCAAGATTGGCAGGTGTGTCCGTTGCAATTAAAGGTCGCTGCATTGCAAGTATTTGATAAATCTTACCAGGAATAACACGTTTTGATTTATCACTAACCCCAAAATGACCACCCAAGCATATATCAGCGGATGATATCTCTTCAGGTAATTTGCTAATGGGAATTATTGGAATAAAATCTATATTTTTGAGATTTAATTTTACAGCCAAATTATATACCCGCTTATATTCCTGCCCTGTACCTATAAGTCGAAAACGTAATCCATGTTCATTTTGAAGTAGCTTTGCAGCTTTAATCACAACATCTACGCCATGCAATGGCAAATATGTGCTGTAATAAAGTACCGTTAGAATAGAATTTGACTTATTTTTAGGCCTAGGGAAAAATATATCATCATTACATCCTACTGGTAATGATTTTATTTTTTGATTAGGAATCGAAAAAGTATTACAAAAATATTCGACATGTGAAGCTGTATCAAGAAGAATTGTATCTGAAAGGTTACAAGCATATTTATCCAAATAAAATGCTAATAACCCTGGTAACGAATGTGATGAAAAATATCCTCGATCGTTAGTTAATGTATCATAAGTTGATACAAAAGCATCAAATAATATCGGAGCTTGGGAGATAAGGCCAATTGGCAACATCAATAAATGCCCATAAAAACCCACAAAAACTAAATCATATTTATTTTTACTATCAAAAATATATGGAAGAGCTCGAAAAAACACACGTACATTTCTTAAAAGTAATGAACCAGGTTTATTATCACCTATTACATCCACATTTCCTAAACGACAAAAAGCTCGTAAAAGAACATCATTACGTGTATAATTCAATTCACGACCCACTATATATAAAATATGCATACAAAAATTATAGTCCTTAAATCGAATTTAAAAATGAAATTGAAATAATATACATTATGATAAATAATTTATTTACTGTTATTGTTAATTGGAATCTAAAAGAAGATACCATTCATTGCGTAGATTCACTTTTTAAAGCTGGAATAAAAAATGGACATGTAATAGTTGTTGATAACGGTTCTAATGATGGATCGGTTACTGAATTACAGGAAAAATATGGATCATCAATAATTATTATTAAAAATAAAGAAAATTTAGGATATACAATAGGTGTTAATATAGGAATACAATATGCTTTAAATAATAATGCTAAATGGATTTTGTTATTAAATAATGACGCTTATGTAGAAGAGAAATTTATCGTTGAGATGGAAAATGCCATAAAACAAGATGATCGAATTAGCATTATTGGTCCTGTCATTTTATATCATGAAAATCCTAATCGGATTTGGTTTCTTGGGAGTAAACTTATACCTAAAACATTAATAACTTATTCCTTATATAAGAATCATATTTATGATTTAAGTTTACCCTCATTATTTTTTGTTGACTTCATTAGTGGATGTGGTATGCTAATAAAAAGTGATGTTTTTAATACTATCGGATATTTTGATACAAGTTATATTATGTATGGTGAAGAAGTAGATTGGTGTTGGCGTGCAATTAATGCAGGTTATAAAATCGCAGTGGCAACAAAAGCGAAGATGTGGCATAAAATATCAACCAGTTCTAATAGAGTTAAACCAATTACTCATTATTTAAGAATTAGAAATCAAATACGCTTTTATCGTACATATTCATATGGTCTAAAATTAATTTTGATGTTTGTTTTTTCTGTTGCACATACAGCAATTATTTTAATTAATGACATATTTCATAAGCAATATAAATTATTATCACCTTTATGTAGAGGATTTCTTGATGGTTGGAAAGATTAATATCTATATTTACAAAGGCACTATATGGAAAATATAGTCTGTAATTTATGCGGTAACAATAAAGTTTTACCATTTTATCAATATGTACCAGATTATTTATTAAATAATGACAAAATAAAAGTAAACTTTGTCAAATGCACATCATGCGGGTTAATTTACCAAAATCCTCGCCCTACATTAGAGGAAATGTCGGAACACTACCCCGAAAATTATGAATCATATACATATGACGATGAACTAGACAATTCCTCTATATTATTGAAAACAGTTTATCAATATGGAATAAATAAACGAATACGCTTTGTTACACATTTTAAAAAACATGGGCGCTTATTAGATTTAGGATGCTCTACAGGTATTTTTTTAAATGGTTTTAAAGGTTCTCCTAATTGGAATTTATTCGGTGTGGAAATAAACAAAAAAGCAGCACTTATTGCACAAAATAAAGGATTAAATGTTTTTACAGGCACATTGGAAGAAGCTAATTTTCCTAATGAATATTTTGATGTCGTAACAATGTGGGATGTGTTAGAACATTTGCATGATCCTGCTAGTAGCCTCAAAGAAATATATCGAATCTTGAAACCAGACGGAATTCTTGTTATCAGAGTACCTAATGAAAATAGTTGGGATGCCCATATCTTTGGACGTTATTGGTCTGGTTTAGATGCCCCTCGGCATTTATTCATTTTTACTCCAATAACACTAAATAGAATGTTGTCTGTACAAAATTTTGAAACTATCATGCACAGCAGTCAAATTGGAGCTTATACAACGTTCCTATTGAGTGTTCGGTTTTGGAAACAAGCAAAGCACGATAATAATTTATTAATTAATTTTATTGTCAATTTTTTATATCACCCGATCATGAGATTGATAACAGCCCCCTTTTTTTATCTTAGCGGACTGGGATTAAAGGGTCCATTACTTGTTACTGTAGCAAAGAAGCGAATGGAGAATTTTAATGATAGAAATACGTCACTCGAATGTTAATAATAAAATCGATCTACAAAGTGAATATAATTTAATTTACAAAAATACGGAATTTACACTTCGGGATTCTTTTTACTTATGGATATTGAATTTATTAAAACCAGAGCCTGGTAAACTATTATTAGATATTTCATGTGGACAAGGAACATTAATAAAATTTGCCCAGAAAATGGGTTTGATCTCAATAGGTTTAGATTTTTCTATTGAAGCTATTAAAAAAGCAGCGATAATTTCTCCCCAGTCGCATTGGATAATCTCAGATGGAGAAGCTATCCCATTATCAGATTCATGTATCGATTATGTTACGAATATAGGTAGCATTGAGCATTATCAACATCCAGAGGAAGGGATTAAAGAAATAAGCAGGGTTTTAAAATCTAATGGGACAGCATGCATCCTTCTACCTAATTCATTTGGCCTTTTTGGTAATATAAAAAATGTACTTAAAACTGGACAAGTTTTTGATGATATACAACCACTACAACGTTACAATACACCCACAGGTTGGTTTAATATGTTAACAACCAATGGTCTTCACCCAATTAAAGTGTACAAATATGAACGAGAGTGGCCACAAACAATGAAAGACTTGTGGTGGTATTTACTAAATCCCCAAAAAATAGCGAGACTTCTAATAACCTGGATTATTCCGACAAATCTAGCAAATTGTTTAGTATATATTTGTAAAAAATTTTCATAAATATTAAATCTTTTAAATTTAATTACAATTATTAAAAGTGTTCCACAATATTATTTATTGTTGAGGAATAATAGGTAAAGAGTCATAGATTAGTGTACCAAGGTCAATTTGATTTCCCGAGGATACATCAATCAACAAAGCTTCATTTGAATCAGGCTTTAGAAGTAAATAAGAGTCTTTGATAACATCTATTACTAAGCCATATTTTCCTGGAGAAATATTATAGAATTCAAATCTACCCTGTTCATCTGTTAATGAGGTTGGAGAATTAATTCTATCTAACGCGGCAAAGGTATCTTGGCCGGTATTATCTTTTATAGTTTTAGCTAAATATAATCTCACGTTTTTGGCTGGTTGCATTCCAATTTTTAAAACGCCAATAACAGCTCCTTTACCAGAAGTCAAAGTTATTGTTGGTGTCAAAACAAACTCCGTATGATTTTGACATGAAACAATAAATAAATTAGCAACGAATAAAATTAATACTCCAAAAATAAAATAGTAATTGTTTCTGATTCTCATAATAATTACCTAGTTTTTATAATGTAACATAAAAAAGGGGCGATTTCATCGCCCCTTTTTTATTAACAAATAACTAGTTTTATTTTATTTAGAGATGCCTTCATATACAAGTAGGTTATCACCCGTCGCAGGGTTTAATTCATTAACAACAGCTACAATCTTATCACCCGCATTAGCTGCTGTACATGTTGCAGACCCCACGTATCCATTAGCAATCTGATTTTGTTGAATTGCATTATAAGCCGCGCCTGGGTTGAGACTCCCAGTATTTATTGTATAACTAGAACCGCTAAAAGTGCAAGTTATCGATGTTGCTGCAGAACCTACATTCATAACATTGAAGCCAGTAAACCAACCACTATTGCGATCCATAATTAAAGGTAATACGACTGTATTTGACGCAGTAGCTGGATCAAACGCACCATAAGCTTCGCCATTTACTCCAGCCTTTAATTGATTCACTATTGCTACTAAATTTTGATTAGTTGAATTAGCAGTAACTTGGGCAGATCCAATAAACTTTGCTCCTGCAATACAATCAGAATTAGTTCCATTTGCAAATGCATATAATGCAAACGTTTTTGATTGGCCCGCTGGTATTGTTTGTGTTTCAGTACAAGCAGTACCCGCTGTTGATGGTGTGTAACTAACAGTCACATCTGTCGAAGAACCCCCGGTATTCTGAATTTGAATACCGGTTATATAACCACTATTGTTAGCATTAATCAAAGGCATCACTGGATTTGTTGTACCACTAGAAACACCACCATAAGCAAACATAGTAGCAGAATTTTCTTCAATAACAGCAACGACAACTGGTTGATCACTAGTCACAATTGCAGAAAAAACACTGCTGCTGTGTGTTTCAGTAGATTGATCAAATGTGTGAGATGCTCCCGGCAAAATGGTTATCGGACCTACTGACGCTCCATCACTGTAGGACACATTGACGGTTGCATTGGAACTACCAGTATTTTGTACATTAAACCAAGTGTTATACCCGCTATTACCCTTCATCAAAAGGGGGATTGAAACATTAGTGCCGCCAGATTTAGAACCCACATAAGATGCACCCGCATTATGGGAACCGCTACCTAAAACATTAACCACAGAAGCAATCTCTTGATCTGATGATATAACAACGGATCCATTAAAACCAGAAGCTGGATGAATTGGGAAATATGTTTTTGAACCGCTTGCGTTTAATGTATCGCTTGCAGTTGAAACGACATTCCCTGCCTGATCATAATAACTTATTACGATATTTGCTGTACTGCTACTAAGGTTTTGAACTTGAAAACCACTAGTATAATTTGAAAACGCGTATGCTAATGTTTGAATCGGTTGATTTGCCAATAAAAATGAACACAATATAAAAATAGTAATTATTAGTCTCTTTTTCATGTTAATCCTCCGAAAAATTAATTTTATTTATAATAACAATTTTTTGAAAAAATTTAATAACTCTTTTGGGTAATATTTATACTACGGAATAATTGGTATCAAAATAGTGTATATTGCTTGAAATGATACATTAATTTTAGAGTATGATTTTCCTTCTTTTCCCCCTATTCCATATAGTCTAGTCTGATAAGGTACAAGTGCCAAGGAATACCATTGCTCCATTATAGGAGATTGAAATTCTTGCCATTTATCTAATTGGTGAATATACTGCAATGGAGATAAAACAGTGTTTTCATTACTCTTTATCCCTCCAATCACATAAACTATATCAGCAATACTGGTTGTGCCCATCGCATAACGACCTTCTGGCAAAGACAATCGAGCAGTCCAACTATCGTTTTCAGGAATATATTCATCGTTGTCTGTTAAAGAAGATCTCCCATCAAATCCCCCTAATACATAAATTCTTCCTCCTGCTATTGTTGCCCCTAGATATGCCCTACCGGTTAACATAGATTTCCGTTCCAACCATTTGTCTTGATCTATATTATACTCAAAGACGGTATTAAGATATTTTTGTCCATCCCATCCTCCGAACAAAAATAACTTTCCCTCAAAAGCAACCAATCCGTAACCACACGTTGGTATGGGTAACGAAGGCCCTTCTTTCCATAAATTTTTACTTGGTTCATATATCTCCATTATATTTGTTGGTGATCCAGAAGAAAGTTTTCCACCAGGTACATATATCTTTCCTCCAATTACCGCAGCTTGAATATCAGTAACTGGTACCGGTTTAGATGGTAGAGTATCCCAGGTATCGGTTTCAATATCATATCGTTCTACCACACCCGTGACGCCTTTGGGTGTTTCTCCTCCAATTGCGTAGATCTGGTTTTCATAGACTGCAACCGCTAATCCACTTCTTGCAGTTGGCATACTCTTCAATTCCTGCCAACGATTCGGTTCAACTGTGGGGGATGGATTTGCTTTAGCATTGATAGCCGGTCCTTGGAAAGTCTGATATAAAAATAATACTCCTAGCAATAAAGAAATCAGTATTACAAGAAACCATCTTATAAACGCATTACTCCTGTTTACGTTGGGCAATTGATCAGATGTTACTTCTTGTGTTTCCGCTATGGTTATTCCCTGCCCAACCTCCCCCACCCACCCTCTCTTCACCGCGTACATCGCCGCCTCGGTGCGTGAAACCACCTCGATCTTGGCAAAGATATTCTTCAAATGCACCTTCACCGTGTTCGGACTGATGGACAACTTATAGGCAATTTCCTTGTTGCTTGCCCCAGTGGCGACCAGCTTCAGTATCTCGATTTCCCGCTCGCTCAGTTCGTTATTCTCTGTCATATCATCTTCACATGCAAGCTATCCAATCGGCTACATGATCCACTAGCTCGTCCATTATTGTTGCGGCATTACGAGCAAACAACCCCATATTCCCATACGCTTCCCCACCTGTCTCTCCCACTAGGTCGGTCACCCCACGCAGGATCAGAACGGGTATTTTGTTTCGAGAAGCCACATAAGCAATCGCCCCCGATTCCCAATCGGCAGCAACTGCCGAAAATTTATCAACCAACCAGGGAATATCCTCTTTCAACAAATCCCGATCTCCACACACCATTCGGTTTAGCGTTACCGCCATCGGGTATGGTTTTTGGATAAAAGAAAGGTCTAATTGAGTCCGATAGTGATTAATATGAGCGTCAAAATCACCCATTTGTTCCATAATGTCATAGATGATTGTTTCTGTTACCAGGATAATTGTGCCTCGCTCAATTTGTCCTTTTATTCCACCGCAAGTCCCAAGGTTGATAAGCTTTTCTGGGTGAAATCGGTCAATCACATACTGGGTTGATCCAGCTGCTGCGATTTTACCCCAACCTCCTTGAAAAAACCGTACTACTTCTGGATAATCTCTGATTTGGTATGCCTGATCAAACCACTCGCCATAAGGAGAATAGTTGATCAAGGATGGTTTTAATTTCTCTTTCACAGTTTGCCATTCGACATCTGCTGAAATCAAAACTACAAAATGGATGGGTTCACAATTATCCGTAAGCATAACAATGAATTAAGGGATTATGGAATCACCTCATAATCATACGTCACCGGAATGGATGGTTTCAGTGTGGTTGTTACAGAACAATATTTTTGTTGAGATAATTCAATCGCTTTGAGCACTTTCTCTTCGCTCACATCTCCATACACCATGTAATGCAAATGAAGGTTTGTAAAAGAATAAGGCGGATCTTTCATTTGATCCCCTGAACAGATCACCTGCACATCTCGAAAAGGCTCACGTTGTTTGGAGAGTATTTCAATGACGTCATACATCGAGCATGATGCAGCCGCCATTAATAATAATTCGGACGGTTTCACGCCGGATCCGCTTGGATTTTGGTTCGTGCTACCGATCACGATGGAGTTGCCACGGGAATCAATCCCTACCATTAAATGCGATTCTACCCATTTGATTGCAATTTGTGCCATAAATACCTCGTAAATTATGAAATGTTCCAAATTTGTTTTGCATGCTCGAGCACGCTTAGCCAGGATCGACTTTCTGGGCGTGGGGATTTTCCCAACGGATCTTCGCCCTTTTTGCCTAATAGCGCCAAAACCACCGCTAAACTACACGCTCGTGCAGCCTCTAAATCATACCCTCCTTCGAGAAAGATTGCAACCTTTCCTTGGCAATGTTTATCCGCCCAGTTACATAACTTTGCTATGATTTCTCCATATATTTGAGCGGAAAGCTGTAAATGTCCGAGTGGATCCCGCCAATGGGGATCAAAACCATAACTAATTAAGATCATTTGCGGTTGATACCAGTCTAATAATGGCAGGATGATCTCATCCAGCACAGTGGAAAAAGCGATATCTCCCGATCCGGGCGGAAAGGGGAAATTAGCAGTATATCCCCTTCCCTCCCCTTCACCGATTTCAGACAAAGAGCCACTGCCGGGATATAAGGGGGATTGATGAGTTGAGATATACAGAACATCCTTACGATGATAAAAAATATCTTGAGTTCCATTTCCATGATGTAAATCAAAGTCCAAAATTGCTAACCTTTGGGCTTGATGAAAAGCAATTAAATATTGTGCAGCCAGGCTGATGTTGTTTAGCAGACAAAACCCCATGCCAGTGTCTCGAGTAGCATGGTGACCCGGTGGACGAGTGAGGGCAAAACCTCTCTTTGCCTGCTGAGACCACACCTCTTCCGCTACCATAATGGCGCCGCCCACTGTCTGCAACGCGATTTCCCAGGATGCCGGTGTGGTATAGGTGTCCATATCTAGCATTTCGCCAATGGCGCAGGCATTGCGTAAACGGTCAAGATAAGTCTTGTGATGCACCGTTGCTATAAATTCTAGTGGCACATCCTTCGCACTTACTTTCGGATAGTTGTCCCATAAACCAGCCCGTTGTAATTCGCTGACGATTTCCTCCACCCGTTCTGGTCGTTCCGGATGGCCAGCTTGCGCATGTTGTTCATGTCCTAACGGATAATAATAAATCAGCTCTTCCATAAGCCACATCCTTTTAAAAATGGCTATTTAATTTTATGCACACCGCATGCCAATTGACGGTGTGTTAGCGTTTTCTTCTGCAGATGCGATCTCCATGCTTGAAAGGGAAACTGCTTCACTTCGTTTGCAGCAACAACAACCAAATTGTATTTTCGGTGGAGCGCTCTTTGCAGCAGAAGCAATCTCCGTCCCGGTAGGGAGATGGCTTCGTGAAGTTAACATAGATCAATAAACTGCTCTTTATATAATATTTTACAATGTTATTTCCCCTTTGTATGCCACCTATCCACAGTAAAGCTATATCGAAAAATAGTACTTACCTCGATACACTGATTACAAAAAACGTTCACAGCTACTCGAAAATCGGGAATGTGCTGAGTGATGCATAGAGCCTTGAAGCTGAATAGTAAACCGAGACTAATGTAAATAAAACCGACACCCGCCATCTACTAAAGGATCTAATCTGCCATCTTCCCTCTCCATTTTCTGTATTCTATCGTACAATAACAAATGACGACAAAAAGAGATGGACAAGACACGAAAGATTTCTACCGCATTCTGTATATCTTTGCGAATCCTTAATCCGATTTTGCAAGATAGATATTCTGATATTTTTCCGGAACCATCTCGTGATTTTTCACCAAAACCTTCTAAAAATTTAAAGCTCACTGGAGATTATTATGACTCAATTACTTTACCAGACAGATAGTTACCTGAAATCGAATAACGCTACTATCACCCAAGTTTTACCAGAAGAACATGCAATTATTGTGGACCAAACTGTTTTTTACCCTGGCGGAGGGGGACAGCCCGCAGATTACGGAACTCTCAAATGGGAAAACACAACCAGCCCACTACTCAAAATTAAAAAATCCCAGGATGAGGTTCTCCTTTTCCTCCCTCCCGAAGTCGCTCTTCCACAAGTTGGCACGAAGGTGGAATGCATTTTAGATTGGGAACGCCGCTATCAATTAATGCGCACTCATTCTGCCATGCATGTCTTATGTGGTGTGATCTTTCGAGACTATGGCGCCACAGTAACTGGTGGTGATATGGATCCATTGAAAGGCAGAATGGATTTTGAATTTGAGACAATGCATAAAGAATTAGTAACAGCAATTGAAGAAGCTGTGAATAAAGAAGTCCAGCTCGCCCACCCTATTAAGGTAAAGATTTTACCCCGAGAAGAAGCCTTCCAAATCCCGGATTTAATCCGTACGAAAATTAACTTACTCCCTGAGGGCATCCAATTTGTTCGAACAGTCGAGATTGTTGGATTAGATTTACAAGCGGATGGTGGCACACATGTAAATAACACCAGTGAAATCGGACACATTCGCGTCGTGGACTATAAAAGCAAAGGAAAAATCAATAAGCGGATTTACATAGAGCTTGAGTAAGATTATCCCCTTTTCGAACAAGATAATAAGGCGCGCGGAAATTAAATTCAATCGAACGATTGGGTTCTTTTGACTCCACCATATCAAATGAAGCGGCATCCAAATAAATCACGATTGGATGATTCCCTCGCCGTTCCAGTGTATACACTGTTTCAATAATCGCTTCTGGATGAGCCGGACTTAATACAATGACGGTGCTGCCCGTGGGAATCAGTTTTGCTTGATTATCCACCAAACTCTGAATGGGTAAATTTCCCTCCGGTTCAATCATGGCAAGTGCCTCCATTATTTTTAGAAATTGCCTAGCACCTCTCTCTGCTGGGAAAACATGTAAGTTGCGGTCATGAGCAACAAACCCAACTGTTCGT
>Ga0078972_1012304_pt1 | contig 14787 bp, 5 predicted proteins | sample YelNatPaOPGAMG01_FD_67568 | JGI IMG/M metagenome (GOLD analysis project Ga0078972, IMG submission 67568) | Hot spring thermophilic microbial communities from Obsidian Pool, Yellowstone National Park, USA - OP-RAMG-01 (SPADES assembly) (version 2) | ecosystem: Environmental > Aquatic > Thermal... | reverse complement strand
ACTGAGATTGCAATGCCTCAGCAATGGGAGGTAATAATAAAAATTGAAAATCCCTCTTAATCTCCATTTAGAAAAGGGAGAGATAAAAATGAAAAATTTTTTAATTCTCTTCTTTTTTAAAGAAGGGAGCGGGGAGATTTTATGCAAGAAAGAAAATCAAAGAGATAAATCCCTCTGTGTCTCCCTTTAGAAAAGGGAGAAATTAAAAAGAAAATTTTTTTTCCCTCTCCCTTTGATGGGAGAGGGATAAGGGAGAGGGTGATTAAAAAAATTAAGAATTATTAATTAAAAATTTCCAAATTTTATTTTCCCCCTTTTCAAAAGGGGGACTAAAGGGGGATTTTTAAGTTCTTATGCATTTTTTTATTCTGATGGCATTGCTTGTAATTGCGGCATTGCATTGGAAAAATTGAAAATTGAAAATTAATAATTAAAACGGTCCCCTCTCTCCTTCCCTCTCTCTCGCAAATTTGGGAGAGAGGAAAAAATTAAAACAAATCCCCCCTGATTTTCCCTTTAGAAAAGGGAGAAATTAAAAAATGAAAAAATTGCTCTGCTGCTATGTTTTTGTCCCCGGTTGCTTACTCGCAATGTTACATTTCAAAAAACATGGCTGGTGTCAGACAATTTTTGAATAAAATCAGGACGTTTAGGGGCTATATTTTTGAATCCTGTTATTAAAGTTCAAGCGGGGATTTCAAGTGCATAGGTTTCCGCGTCAGCCGGGTGCCCCGCTTTGTTTTTGTGCCACTAAAAATCCAACCCATGTTAATAGCAGGTTCAGGCATTTTCTAATTTTCCATAAAAAAATTGAATGTGCTGCATAACACGGGCTAACTTGTGGATAATGGTTAGATTTAGGAAAATAGAAAATTTAAAAGAAAGAAAAAATTTTTTTATTCAATTTAAAAACGCTTTTTAATTTTTGTTCATTTTTTATTCTAATATCACGTGCTGCAACTGAGAAATTAACTCAAAAATTGTATTTTAATCACTATTTTGGAATTAAATTGGTGTTGCTATTTTAAAATGTTAAAAATTTCTGCTATTTTGAAATCAAATTTATTTTTTTATTTCTCATTGATAATGAAAACATTATCCCACAAAAGCCATTACTACCTAAATTAAAAAATCAACTGACAAAATTTATTATTAATTCATATAAAACACACAATATAAAATAATTAACTGTTTAATTTAGATGTTTATATTTACAATCCCTAATTTATTATAAATAACTTCCCCAAATAAATTTTACTCTCTGAACTTTTTATTACATAATAATATATTCCAGGGCTCACCTTTTTACCCTGCCTGTTTTTTCCATCCCATATTACTTTAACACTTGATGCAGTTAAGGACATCACTATTTCTCCGGACAATGTATAAATCTGCACTGTTGAGCCCGGGATTAGATTATCTATTTTTAATACTCCGCCAATCGCCTTCATTGGATTAAATGGATTCGGATAAATTACAGGCAAATCAGAAGGAAAATATGCAATGTTTGATTCTATCGGTGGATGCCTTAATGGATTTACATAATAATCATCGTTATAATCAACATAAACACTGTTTGCAATCGGCATATTCTTGTTTATACTTATAACTTCCACTGTAAATTTTATTATCAGAGAATCACCCGGATTTAAAACACTACCGAATAAATCCCAGTTTATATAATTGCCATTTGTGTTTACAGTATTTCCCGGGGATGCAATAAATTTAAGATTTGAAGGCAAACTATCCCATATTGAAAGATTATATACCGGTCTGTTTTCATTATTTGTAATCTTGACTATGTATGTGATTTTTGCACCTATTGCTGGTTCATCACCTGATGCCGTGAGTTTAACTTCCAGCATAACAGGCGAAGGTCGCGGCGTTGGTGTTATCGTCGGTGTATAACTCGGTGTAAAAGTATTTGTGTATGTTGAAGTATGCGTTGATGTCAAAGTATCTGTAAATGTACTGGTTGCTGTCCGTGTAGATGTATAGGTTGACGTTAAAGAAAATGTAAAAGTCGGTGTATTTGTAAAACTACTTGTCGGTGTTGAAGTATGTGTCGCGGTGTTTGTAAAGGTTGATGTTGGCGGTGGCGTGCCCGTCGAAGTCACAGTAGGCGTAAAAGTCACTGTGAATGTTTCTGTGAAAGTCGCACTCATCGTAAACGTGCCGGTAAATGTCCGCGTAAATGTTGGCGTAAACGTATTCGTATCTGTTGGCGTATCAGTAAATGTCCATGTAGGTGGCGGGGTCCCGGTCACGGTTTCTGTCCATGTTAAGGTGTTTGTGGATGTATTTGTCCTTGTATTTGTCTGTGTTTCTGTAAAAGTCACAGTAAACGTATTTGTTGGTGTATTTGTAATTGTGCTGGTGGGTGTATATGTGTTGGTCTGTGTGTATGTTGGCGTATGCGTATTTGTAAAAGTTAGTGTATCAGTAAATGTATTTGTCCTTGTATTCGTTGCTGTATTTGTAAAAGTATTTGTGAATGTGAATGTGACAGTGTTTGTCGGAGTATTTGTGGCTGTAAATGTCGGTGTATTCGTGAACGTGTTTGTAAAAGTTGGCGTCGGCGTGTTGCTCATTGCAGGCGGACAGCAACGCGGGTCAGATTCAGTTATCCCCCCAGTTGTTCTTAATGTAAAAACATCAAAATACAAATCCCCCTGGTTTAAGGGTCCGCTTTCAACTTCAAATTCAACTGATGACGCCACGCTCTGGTTCTGTAAATCCCAGCAGTACTGTGTCCAGTCAGCAGTGCTTGATATTGTCTGGTCTGATACAGATATCTGATTAAAACTTGACATAAGTCGTATCACAAAAGAAGATGCTGTCATATTCCTTATATATACGCATAATCTGTTATACCCGTTAAGATTTCCCTGACTCACAGGGATATTTAAAATTCTGCCAAACCATAATTGCCCACCTGAATTTCTTGTGTGTTTCAAAGCGCCAACCGTGTCATAGGAATTTGCAATGCTTGACTCCCATGACACAGTTCCATAAGTTGCTGTAATTCCATTTATTGAACTTGCATCCGGAAAACAATTTATTGGGTCATTGCCTTTGGGAAGCCCAAGGTTAGGTGTGCATGGAGTTGGCGTTGGTGTAAAAACCGAACAATCAACAAAAGAGACATCAACCCAGGATATTGTTTTATAACCACAGTTATCATTTGCTTCAATATAAACCCTTCTTGTTCCTGTAATACCTGTTGGGTCAAAAACAGCAGAATACCGCCTGCCTCCTGCTGGCGCAGAAGATGCGCCGATATCTGCCATATTGTTCCAATCCGTAGGTAACGGGTTTGCAATTGTGCCACCGGTCATCCTGTTATCAAGCCAGTATGACCATTGTCCGGATACAGAAGGGTCGCCGTGACTTATTGCATACCGCACAGTCATCCCGCCACCACCAACATTATCATCCAGCACATCGCTTGTTATTGCAAAAGGTGTATTATTGCATACATCAGGTATCACAGGAAATGCCTGTTCAGAAGAAGGAAAAGGATGTCGTGGTGTTATCCAGTAAATTTCCGGTGCAAGGTTATTTGCAGAGCAAAGGTTCTGGACTTCTTCCAGTCCCATAAAATTTGAATAAGCATCAAGAAAGTCCGATTGATTGTATATATGATTTTTAGGTAAATATAACCGTGGCTCTGGCAGATATTTTTTCATTATTCTAAGTAAAGTCAACCAGTTATATCTAAAAGAAATAGTATTTGCATTATAGCCGGTTGGCTGCTGTCCTGCTGGAACTTTTCCCTGCATTCTCTGGAATGCAAGTTGTAATTCATTTACCATTGCTGTCCACTGGGCATTTGTCGGCACACCATTGGCATAATGAACCATACGTAAATCATTTAAAAAATCCTGGACATCACCCCAGGTTATTGCCCAGTCATAAACATTATTGCTTGTCCCTATTCTTTTCATCAAATCAACTATCTGCGGAGCATACCAGCCATTGCCGACTATGCCCGAATCCCTGCTTATATTCGGTGATGAAAGCGCAGATGTCCTTGCTGCCTGACCGCAACGCAGGTTTTGCACTTCTGAATGCGGTCCTTTATTATAACCAACCACTACTATACGCGTCATTGCATAAGGGTCTTGTGCCAGTTCTGCAAATTCATCCAATCTAAATGACCTCTGGGCTGAAAAATAGCCATAATAACGGGAAGATAAATCAAGAAGCATGGTTACTGTTGCATTTACTATATTATTTCTTGTTTCCGGAAGTATTGTTGGTCCATTCTGATAAGAATTATTATGGGCAAAATAATCAGGTAAAGAAGACATTGACATCTGAATATCAAAATCAATCATCTGGTATGGTCCATCGCCTGAACCATTGGAACACACATTTCCCGCCCATGACCAGTCAGCCCCGCCTGATCCGTCATTAAAAAGACCTATACCGCATTCTTTTGTTCCTATTGAAAGTGGAATTCGCATATCATATCCGAAAAATTCCTGCCCCCATGCAGATGCCATTGACCACATAAGTCCGCCTGGTCCTGAACCGGATGTATGTGTGTAATTTACACCTGCACCTGTTGGTGAATTTGGCGCCCACCTGTAACCAGCCCCAGCAGACACCCATACTGCATAAGCACCAGGATAATAATTTGCAGGATTATCAGCATCCTGCACAGTTGTTCCTGCTGGCATATGATGTATGCCTATCCATAATTGTGTCGGATGTTGCGTTGACTTTACAAACAAAGGCGCATCATTACGCGGGACCCATGCAGCCGGGTCGTAATAATCTGTCTGTCCAATAACTGCGCCTGTTCCAGGGTCTATGTCCGTATATGAAAGCGGTGGTGCATAAGAAGTTGTATCCGGATATTTTAATGCATAGCATGGTTTTAACCTTAAAACAGCATGCGGATAACGCGGATAAGGAATTCCACCGGCAAGTGAAAGTTGCACGTTTCCTGCGCCCCACCTTGAACCATTGGTGCATATTGTATCTTCTCCTATACCAACAGGCGGTTTTAAATTCGTGCTCTGAACAGTAACCTGCCACCTGTACATCCTTGCCCCATCAATATCAGTTGAAAGTGAAAACATACCTGATGGCTGGGTTGGCAATGATGTCGTATTAAAACCCATAGCAACAATTTCAAAAAAATCATTGTTCCAGTAATACGTATCCTGCCTGTTTATAAGACACATTGGACCTATTGCAGGATTTCCTGACATTGGTATTGTCATCTCAAAATCCGCAAATACGGATGGGATAATTAATATTATAATAAAAAAATTTATTAAAAATTTTTTATATGCCACGTTTTGTCCTTTATTTTATAAATAAAATTTCTTTAATTTTTAATGTTTTTTTATCATTACGAACTATTAAAAAATAAATGCCATTTGATGGCGCATTAGAAAAATTATCCTTAATATTTAAAGGTCCTATCACATTATCAATAATTCCTTTTACCTCTATTTGCAAAATTTTTCTGCAAGCAGCTGTATAAATTTCTATCGTGCATTTTTCTATTTTCGCTTCAGGATTTATTTTTATATAAAGTTTATCTTTATTTATATTAAAAGGACTGGGATAAACAATAATTTTTTCTTTTATATCATTTATACCCTGAACACTTTCAAAAACTGTCGGTGTTATTGTGGCTGTTACAGAGACATCATAAGTGCAGGATGCTGTCGTAGAAAAAATTTGCGTCTGTGTGATTGTAGGAGTGCCTGTTATTTGTAATGTCTGTGTAATAGTAGGCGTAATTGTTACTGTCCGGGTTAATGTGCTTGTAAAAGTAAAAGATATTTCCGGTGTAATTGTTGGCGAAATATAAACAGTAGCCCATTCTATTAAATCAACCCACACTTTATCACTTCCGTATGTCCAATTCTCATTTTTTGAATAACTCCACCTCAGTGTATGCAGTCCAATATCTATGTTATATTGCATCTGGTGCCAGCCAACTTCACCGCTTATCTGATTTTGCAAAATTCCATCAATAAAAAATTTACCGTAATCAGCATCTGGTTGCGATGAAATTTTCCAGTAAAACTTTAAATTGCCAGGACCATTAACCGTTGTTTGAACATAACAATTGCATAAATGACAATTACATCCACTTACAATTGCATCGCCATCATAATAAAAATTACTTGTTGTTGCCTGCCACCATGGCATTGCACCGCCCAGAGTAAAATTAAGATTAAAATTATCAACACCTTCCTGTATTGACATGGTCGGGGTAAGTGTAACTGTTATTGTTGGCGTGAGTGAAAAGGTTGATGTTATTGTATGTGTTAAAGTTATTGTTTGTGTTGGCGGAGTTCCGGTAACAGTTAATGTGACGGTTGGTGAAATTGTTGGCGTTCCAAATATCAAACAGCCGTATATCTTAATTGTCTGCCATAAATCAGTTTTAGGATAAATTTTTGATACTTCCCATATTGCAATACCTGGACGCCCTTCATTTTTTATATAGTTTATTTTTGCCTGAAATCCAGAATTATCCGTATACCATTGATTTACATAATATCCTTCAGCAGGCGTTGGTTCATAGGTTGGAGTAATACTTGCTGAAACATCTCCCCAATTTGTATTTCCCGAACCATAAAATGGTAACCCAAGTAAAAATTTTTGTCTTTGAACACCCATAGAAATCAAATGCTGTGCAAAACCATTTATGGATGCTTCAAAAGGAATGTTTGTTTCAGGCCATTGAGTTTTCCCCGGATTGTAAAGTGGTGCATTATATGGATTTTTCCAATCATAACCGCTCTGTATTATTCTATCAACATAATTATTTATTTCATTCCAGTCATATCCGGCATCATAAAATCCTGTCGTTGTATAAAAAGTCAACTCCTTTGGTTTCCCGTCAAAAGCCGGCGGTGATGATTTAATAGCAAGATACAGTGATTGCATAAATTGCATATTATATGTTTTATCCCATTCCCGCGGAAATTCCCAGTCAATATCAATACCGTCATAACCAAAGGAATTCATAATACTTACTAAATTTGTAACAAAAGAATCTTTTGTTAAAGGAGTTACAGCTTTTGGAAACCCTTCACTTCCGGCAGCACCACCAACAGACATTAAACATCTTACATTTTTCTCATGCGCCTTATTGATAAGCACTGTTCCCCGTAAAGTTGTGGTATCAACGACTCCTGGCGTAATTGTAGATGGAACAGCAAAAGCATCCAAAATATGAGTTAACGCTTCCCAGTCAATTGTATCAAGTGTCCATCCTGAGGGATTATTCCATGAACCCAAGTATCCATAAACTTCCATACATGGTTTAGAAAATATATTAAATATTATAATTACATTGAATATTAAAAAAAAAATTATATTTTTCCCCATTTATACTACCATCCCATTATCGGCTGAATTATGTTATATAACCGCTGCGCTACTTTTGTATGACCCGCAACAGTAGGATGGGTCCAGTCGCCTATGTAATCTGTCTGGGCAGGTAACCACCAATCACTGCCTCCACCAGAAGTATCACAATAATAAATATTTCCATCTCCTGCATTATTTTTTGCAATAACCACATTATTTATGTATGCCCTGCAATCATTCCATTGCGTTCCAAAATAATATCCAGGACCTACAGGAACAAGCGGACCAACACAGAATATTACGGTATCAGGATACTGGCTTCTTACAAAATCAATGAATCCGGCATAAGTTGCTTCAAAATCCGCCTGCGAAGGATAAGGAGCGCTACCTGAAAAATCATTTGTGCCAAGGAATATTATGAATACATCCGGCTTCCATCTATTAAAATCCCAGTTTATGTTCGGCATAGAAGGATAAATCGGGAAAAATGTAAGCAAAAATTCATCTGTCATATTATCCTGACTCGGTGGTATTGGTTCATTCAGGTTCCTGTAAATACCCTGTCCCGAGTGAGCAATTATTGACCACTGGGCATTAAACATTCTGGCAAGTTGTGGCCCGTATGCCATATATCCATTTTCAGTGGCAGCGCTTGTGCCACCGGTTCCTTCATTACCAAATCCGACGCTTATTGAATCGCCTATCACTTCTATTTTTCTTTCAGGGGTTGGCTCTGGTTCAACTAAAAATTTACCTGAGTCAAGTGTAAATCCGCTAAAAGTTGTTATTCCAAAACTCCCGCCACTCCTTCTGAATAATTCAAGTGTATGAACTGTATCTGAAAGTCCTGTTGCCAGTGTATACACTCCTGCTGCTGATATCTGGAATTTTGGCATTTCATTGCCATCTATTTTGCACTGCCAATACTCACTTGAACCGCTAAATTTTGCTTTTATACTTGTTCCTTCAAATTTTGCTCTTATATACACACAGCCCCAGCTGCCTTTTGGATTTTTTTTATCTGAAAAATCCCATCTGCCAAAATACTGGATATGCGGATCTTCGGCATCATTGGGTGTATATATTACTGTTGCAGTAAAAGTTGCTGTTGGTCCACCCGGTGTTATTGTAAATGTCGGGGTCCTTGTAAAAGATGGGGTTCTTGTAAAAGTAGGAGTATTTGATGGAGTCATAAGTTGTGGACAGCAGCGCGGGTCATACTGCATTTCACCCGTAGTTGTCCTTAATGCAATCACATCAAAATAAATAATCCCGGGTTTCATAGGACCGCCAGTCACCTGAAAACCTACATCCGGCACATTTGATTGATTCTGTAAATCCCAGGAATATTCAACCCATTGAGAATTATTTGCAATTGTCACATCAGCAGTAGAAAGGTTAACTGATCCGGCAAGAAGATTCATAGTAAATGCCCCTCCTGTCATATTTTTTATTGCAACAGTTAATCTGTTATAACCTGTTAAATTCCCTTCCGGAACAGGAATTGTTATTATTTTTCCCCACCATAAATCTGATGCTCCTGTTGTAAATTTTAAAGAACCAATTGTATCATAGGTATTTATTCCTGCTGCTTCCCAGGACACGCTTGACCCTGACTGGTCTGCTGTTATACCTGATATGGAATTTGCATCTGCAAAACAGTTTATCGGCGAATGTCCTTTTGGCAGAGACAGATTTGGTGTGCAACCAGGCGTTCCTGCCTGTGTGAACGTGCTTGTTGGAGTATTTGATAAAGTGCTGCTCGGCGTATTTGTTTGCACTGTTGTTTGTGTCCATGTTAATGTATTTGTATTCGTATTTGTATTCGTGTTCGTAAAAGTTGCAGTTAATTCTTGCGTGTTTGTTGAAGTATTTGTCGCAGTATTTGTAAAACTCGCCGTATTTGTTATTGTTTCCGTATTTGTTCCTGTGCTGGTAAATGTTTGCGTGTTTGTAGGAGTATCTGTATTTGTCCATGTTGCCGGTTGCGTGCCTGTGACTGTTTCTGTGTATGTGAATGTCCATGTATTTGTTACTGTATCTGTCATAGTTTGTGTTGGTGTATATGTCAGTGTCATTGTTTGTGTATTTGTAAAAGTATGAGTTTGTGTTTGTGTTGCAATTTGCGTATTTGTAAATGTATTAACCGGGGTATCTGTAAATGTGTTAGTAAAAGTTGCTGTCAATGTTAAATTTTGTGTATTTGTTGGTGTATTTGTTGGTGTATTTGTATATGTAAAAGTATTTGTTGCAACCTGTGTTTGTGAATTTGTTTGTGTATTGCTTTGCGTATTTGTCGGAGTTGATGAATTTGTAATAATCGGTGTATTTGTTGCTGTATAAACTGCCGTATTTGTAACTGATAAAATTGCAGTTGCACTCGCACTCGCCAGATCTTCCGGTGAATACGGGTATGTATTTTTCTTTTTTGAACAGGATATAATTAGAACTGCAATCATTAAGGTTAATACAATAATTTTTTGCTTCATAAAAATTGCTACCACCCAACAACCGGCTGAATATAATTCGTGTAAAGAAAATTTGCAATTTTTGTATGACCGCCTTCATTTGGATGAAACTCATCGTTCGTGACATAGTCGGTCGGATGTATAAGTAAGCCGTATAAACTCACGCAGTGCATTTTTGCATCTGCCATCTGGCTCACTGCAATTGGTATATATGCCCTTGGTTCATCCCATGGCGTTCCTTCTTTAAACGGTGGTATGCAGCATATATATGCATCAGGATAAACCGAACGCAAATATGTTAAAAAGTCCTTATACTTATTCACATACAGTGTCTGGTCAATATGCGGATATTGTTCAGAAAAATCATTTGTGCCGAGTTCAAGGAAAAATACATCCGGTTTCCACGAATTAAAATCCCAGTATGGGTCTGAAGCAGAAGGATTGTGTTCCAAATTATAAGGTCCAAAAGTCCTTTTAAAAAATTCTCTCATTGGAAGCCAGGTATCGCTGTAAAAAGTTCCGCCACCTCTTGCTTCTATGTTAAACTCTGCATTTACCATTTGAGCAAGTTTTGCACCAAATGTTTTATAACCATTATTTGTCGCATTTGTATACCAGCCGGTATTTTCAATTGCAAGTCCTGAACTTATTGAATCACCCAAAACCTCTATTTTCCTTGAAGGTCTTGGGTCAGGCGCAACAAGATTTTTTCCTGTATCTAAAATAAAACCGGAAAAAGTTGTTTTGCCGTATTTGCTTTCTGAACGGCGCATAAATGTTAAAGTATGCGTTGTATCAGCAAGACCTGTTGCAAGAACATAAGTTACAGCAGAAGTTGAAGGCAAAACAGTAAATGCACCACCATCAATACTGTACTGATAGTAATTCCCGGTTCCTTCTGCACCCAAACTTATCTGTTCATCAATGAGCCTTATTGTTATTGAAGTTCCTTCAAATTTTGCTTTTATATAAACCGGTCCCCAGTTTGCAACCGGATTTCTTGGATCTGTAAAATCCCATCTGCCATAATATTGAATATTTGGATTATCCGCATCCCAGGCACAAGGCGTTGTTGTAATTGTTGGCGTGCTTGTAAAAGTTGGTGTTGGCGAAGGACCTGGTGTCCCTTCCTTATAAATTTCTATCTGGTCTAAAAACCACTGATTCCCGGTATTTGAAGCACTGCTGCCTGTTGTATCTGTTATAACCCACTGGATGCCATATAAATTCTGTCTTATTTCAGTCAATGTTTTTGTTGCCCCTTCTCCCCAGGATGGGGCTGAAAATGAAGACCACGGTATCTGAACATAGGTCCAGTTTGCAACCGGTGTCCACGTATATCTCCAGTATGAATAATCAGTAATATTTGAAGTTCTCAGCATAATTAAAAAATCAACCCCTGTCCCTGTTCCTTTATTACCTTTCATATACAACCTTATTCCATCGGTCTGGGTATGGTCCTCAGTGCTTGCAGATGAATTCAAATCTGTTATTAAACTTATGGAAGACCACGCTGTGCCAACAACATCACCGTAAAACCTGCACGCATAATTTCCAAGAGCAGCATCTGAAACCGCCTGTTTATTTGCAGAAGACCCGCTTCCCTGCTGCCAGGTTGACCATGCAGCCCCGCGAAGTGTTAAATTAACATCGCCATCTTCAAAATCATCAATCGGGGTAACCTGCATTGTTGGAACACCGGTTGAAACCTGTGTATTTGTTCTTGTCGGTGTCGCAGTATTTGTTAAAGCACCTGCCTGCGGAGTAAAAGTTGCCGTATTTGCAATTTCAGGTGAAATTATTTTTTTATTTTTGCAGCCAGCATAAATAATGAAAATTATTAAAATAAACAATAAGGACTTTTTCATAAAATTTTTCCTCCTTATTTCATTAATGGTTTTACAATTTTATACAATCTTTTTGCTATTTTCTTATGTCCTTCAACTGTTGGATGTATTTTATCATTGACAAAGTCCTTTTGTGATAACCAGGAAGCAGGGTTAATAAAATGAATTTTTTTATCATTATATTCTTTAACTGCCTCTTTTATGTAGTCCCTGCCTTTTGAAAAATATTTGCCTTTTAGCCATGGCCCAAGGCAAACTATTTCGGTTTCAGGATATTTATTTCTTACAAGATTTAAAAATTTTTTATATGCATCTTTAAATCCCTGTTTATCCGGTTCCTGCCACTTATCATCAACTTTTATAAAATCATTGGTTGAAAGCCCAATTATTAAAACATCCGGTTTCCATAAATTAAAATCCCATTTTGAATTTTTTTCCTGTGGAATTGTTCTTAAAAAAAAGTCATTCATATTTTCATTTTTTGGCGGCAATGGCTCATTATAATTTCTGTAAGCCCCAATACCTGACATTCCTTCAACATGATAATCCGCATTTAACATACGCGCCAGCACAGGACCATAAGCCAGATAACCGTTTTCCAAAAATCTCGGACCTGGTTTTTCATTTTCAAAAAAACCCGGGGTCGCTGTTATTGAATCGCCAACAAATTCTATTTTCTTTTCCGGTTTTTTTTCTGGTTCTAAAAACCGTTTCCCTTTTTCCAGATAAATTCCGTTTATTTCAAGTATGCCAAATGAACTTTCAGGTATTTTTACAAATTCAAGTGTGTGGATGCCATCTTTTAAATTTTCAGCAAGAACATAGATTTCCCTTCTATCAGGTATTAAATCAATAAAATCATTTCCATCAATTGAATACCAGCAATACGGCTGATTTTTCCCAAGTTTTATTGCAAGGAATTTTCCTTCAAATTTTATTTTAAAATAAGTTGCGCCCCATGATGCCCTTGCGCTTTCTTTTGTTATTTCCCATCTACCATAATATTGAATATTTTTATCAGAAGGTGAATAAAATGCCTTGTCTTTTAAATTAAAACCAAATGTAAATGCCATAATAAATATCATCCCTGTAATTTGAAAAATTTTTTTATACATTTTTACCATCCAACAACCGGCTGAATATAATTTGTATAAAGGTAATTTGCAATTTTTGTATGACCGCCAACATTTGGATGAAACTCATCGTTCGTGACATAGTCGGTCGGATGTACAAGCAAGCCGTATAAACTTACGCAGTGTATTTTTGCATCTGCCATCTGGCTCACTGCAATTGGTATATATGCCCTTGGTTCATCCCATGGCGTTCCTTCTTTAAACGGCGGTATGCAGCATATATATGCATCAGGATAAACCGAACGCAAATATGTTAAAAAGTCCTTATACTTATTCACATACAGTGTCTGGTCAATATGCGGATATTGTTCAGAAAAATCATTTGTGCCGAGTTCAAGGAAAAATACATCCGGTTTCCACGAATTAAAATCCCAGTATGGATCTGAAGGAGAAGGATTATGTTCCAAATTATAAGGTCCAAAAGTCCTTTTAAAAAATTCTCTCATAGGAAGCCAGGTATCGCTATAAAAAGTTCCGCCACCTCTTGCTTCTATGTGCCACTCAGCATTCACCATTCTTGCAAGTTGGGGTCCAAAACAGTTATAGCCATTATTTGATGTGTTGTTATACCAGCCATTATTTTCAACTGCGAGACCTGAACTTATGGAATCACCAAGGACTTCTATTTTTCTTGTTGGTTTTGGGTCAGGTGTAACAAGTCGCTTTCCAGAATCAAGATTAAATCCATAAAAAGTTGTTTTACCGTATTTACTTTCAGAACGTCTGTAAAATTCAAGCGTATGAGTTGCATCAGAAAGCCCTGTTGCAAGTGTATAAACAGTCGCAGAAGTTGAAGGTAAAACAGTCATTGCTCCACCATCAATTCTGTACTGATAATAATTCCCCTTGCCCTCTGCTCCTAAATCCACCTGCTCATCCACCATTCTTATTGCAATTGATGTTCCTTCAAATTTTACTTTTATATATACAGGTCCCCAGTTTGCAACCGGCGCCTTTGGATTTGAAAAATCCCATCTACCAAAGTACTGTATGTTCGGGTCATCAGCATCATTTGGTGTGTATGTAACAGTTGGTGTAAATGTCAAGGTTGGACCTCCCGGTGTTATTGTATATGAAGGTGTATTTGTATTTGTTGGTGTTGCAGTTGAATAAATTTCTATTTCATCAATGTACCAGTTATTGCCTGTTGAATTCGCATTTGCACCTGTTGCATCAGCAATTACCCATTCTATTCCCTTTAAATTCAGAAGAACAGAATCGCGGGTAACGCCTGCTCCCTGTCCCCAGCCAGGTGCTGTAAATGAACTCCAGGGAATTTCCACATACTCCCAGTTAGCAGTTGGTGTCCATGTGTATCTCCAGTAAGAATAATCAGTTATATTTGTTGAAATGAGCATTATTAAGAACATTACCTGTGTGCCTGAACCATAGTTTCCCTTCATATAAAGTCGTAAACCAGCAGTTGTTCTGTTATCTTCTGCTGTTCCTGCTGCATTTAAATCAGTAAGCAAAGTTATTGATGGATATTCACTTGCCGAACCAACCACATTGCCTGAAATCCTGCAGGAATAAACTCCTGCACCAGGGTCAGTTACTGCCTGTTTTGATATTGTAGAACCAGAACCCTGCGGCCATGTTGCCCATGCAGCACCACGTAAAGTTAAATTTACATCTCCATCTTCAAAATTATCAATCATTGTTCCGGTAAATGTCGGACCTGATGTGGCTGTATTTGTCACAGCAGGTGTATTTGTAAAACTTTGGGTAACTGTTGATGAAGGTGTATTTGTCCGCGTGTTCGTTGATGTATATGTTAATGTACTTGTGGCTGTATTTGTCCTTGTTGCTGTTTGTGTATTTGTTCCTGTATTTGTTGCAACCTGAGTATCAGTTGCTGTGCTTGTTGGCGTATTTGTTCGCGTATTTGTATTGGTATTTGTCGGTGTCCATGTTGCCGGCTGTGTCCCTGTCACTGTTTCTGTGTATGTATTTGTGTTTGTCGGTGTTGAGGTTATCGTATTTGTATCTGTT
>Ga0078972_1012303_pt1 | contig 14788 bp, 17 predicted proteins | sample YelNatPaOPGAMG01_FD_67568 | JGI IMG/M metagenome (GOLD analysis project Ga0078972, IMG submission 67568) | Hot spring thermophilic microbial communities from Obsidian Pool, Yellowstone National Park, USA - OP-RAMG-01 (SPADES assembly) (version 2) | ecosystem: Environmental > Aquatic > Thermal... | reverse complement strand
TTTTTTCAACAAATTGCAAAGAGAGTTGTGTTCAGAATTTACCTCTTCATCAGTTAAGGTATGCGTATCACTATAATAAAAACAACTCAAAGTAATCCCTTTAAAACCAGAAGGGATAGGAATTCCTTTATAAAAATCAATTACCTTTATTTCTTTTAAAAGTTTAAAACCCGCCAGTTCTATACTTTTAAGAATATCTTTTAAGAGGATCTCTTCTTTTATCACCAGACTTATATCCCGACGCACCACCGGATAAATAGGCAAAGGCTTATAGCTTTTATTTAAATCTACGAAATTCAATAAAGCATCAAGATTTAATTCTGCCACAAATACATCCTTTTTATTTATATCAAAATAATCTGCCACTTCACCTTCGAGTTTTCCTAAATAGCCTAATTTTTCTTCCTTTACTGCTATACCAAAACTATATTCCAAATAAGATTTACTTTCTAAAATAAAATCAAAGTTCTTTATTCCCATATCTTTTAAAATTAGCTCTAAAACTCCCTTAAGATGCAGTATAGTAAAATTATCCTCTATTTTACCTGAATCCTTAAAAAAAACTTTCTTGCCACATAAAGCGATACCTAAAAAATTTACTTCTTTTAAATTCGTAAATACCTTGCCTATCTCAAAAAGACAACTCCCTTCTTGATACCGAATATTTCTACTCAAAGAAGACAAAAGCCCAGGCAGAAGCAGAGGTCTTAAGACCTCCTGTTCCGTAGAAAGGGGATTCTCAAGAAGAATTATCTTTTCTTTCTCTATTTTTAAATTTTCTAAAGTTTTAAAACTAATTAGACTGTAATTGATGGTTTCAGAAAATCCCTGATTAATAAGGATATCTTTTATTTTAGAGATGATTTTACGCTCAAGATTGGCTGAACTAGAAGGCATTATATAAGGCAAGGTAGAAGGGAATCGATCATAACCCCAAATGCGGGCGATCTCCTCTACTAAATCGATCTCTTCTTTTATATCTTTTCTAAAAGAGGGAACTTCTACCTTTAGTTTATTTCTTCTAGATTGCTTTATCTTAAAACCCAAAGAACTTAAAATCTTTTTTATTTTATCCTTATCTATAGAAACTCCTAATATCTCGCTTGTTCTTTCAGGATTTAAAATGACCGTTTTTTCTCTTATAGGTTTATAAGGGGTAGTTTTTGATAAAATAAGTGTTCCTTTAGAGAGCTTTTTTATTAAATTCACTGCATAATCCGAAGCAAAGCTCACATTATTTATATCCACATCCCTTTCAAAACGATACTGTGATTCAGAAGTCAAGCCTAATTTTTGGCGCATCCGTCGGATAAGTAAAGGATTAAATTTGGCAGACTCAAGTAATATATTTTTTGTGTCTATGTCAACCTCTGTATCTTTACCACCCATAATTCCAGCAATCGCTATAGGTCTTTGACTATCCGCAATTACTAATATATCTTTATTTAAATTAAAAGTTTCTCCATCAAGCGTAGTAATCACCTCATTCTCTTCTGCCCTCCGTACAGAAATAGAATCACCTTTTAATTTATCTAAATCAAAAGCATGCAAAGGCTGACCTAAAGTAAACAATACATAGTTAGTAATATCTACAATATTATTTACACTACGGCAACCAACGAGTTCTAGTCTTTCTTTTAACCAATCCTCAGAAGGACCAACTTTTACACCATAAATTATTTTAGCAGTATATAAAGGACAGTCTTTTTTGCTTTCAATATTTATTTTGAATTTTTTATTAGATAAAAAATTTTTACTATACGCTAAACGCTCTATCCTATCCGCTATTAATTTTTGACCCGTAATTGCGGATACTTCCCGGGCAATCCCTAAAACACTTAAAAGGTCAGGTCGGTTAGAGGTAACCTCAATCTCAAAAACCCAATCGCTATTCTTCTTTTCTAAAGAAGTAACCTCTAAACCTGCCTGCGTAAGTTTATCCGCAAGCGCTTCGGGAGAAATCTTAATTTCAACAAAATCTTTTAACCAATTAAAAGTAAACTTCATCTTGTTTTAAAATTGTTCTAAAAATCTTAGGTCATTCTCAAAAAATAGTCTAATATCATTAATCCCGTATTTTAACATCACTATCCTTTCTACACCCATACCGAAAGCAAAACCCTTTACTTCTGAAGGCTCATAGCCTACATTTCTAAAAACTTGGGGATGAATCATACCACAACCTAAGATCTCCAGCCACCCTTTCTGAGAACAAACTGAACAGCCTCTACCTTGACAGATAATACAGGAAATATCTACCTCTGCAGAAGGTTCAGTAAAAGGAAAATAATGCGGACGAAAACGCATCTTTATTTTTTGACCAAATATATTTTTAGCAAAATGATAAAGCACCCCTTTAAGGTCAGAAAATCTCACCTTCTTATCTACTAAAAATCCCTCTATCTGATGAAACATAAAAGAATGGCTTGCATCTACCGCATCCGGTCGGTAAACTTTACCCGGAACCACTACTGCCAGAGGTGGTTTTTTTGCTTTCATCACTCTAACCTGTACCGGTGAAGTATGACTGCGTAATAATAATTTTTCAGATTTAGAATTTAGAATGTGGGATTTTATATAGAAGGTATCAAAGACATCCCGTGAAGGATGCTCCAAAGCAATATTTAAACCCGTAAAATTGTTATATTCTGTCTCTATCTCTGGACCTTCCACTACAGAAAAACCCATCCTTACAAAAACATCGCAAATCTCCTCGATCATCTTAGTTATAGGATGAAGATACCCTCTTAATTGAACAATACCGGGAAGCCCCGGATCAAAAACAGCTTTAGCCTTTTCCAATCTTAAGGCTTCTTTTAATTCAGCCTCTTTTGCCTTTAAAAAATCTTCTATTTTTTCTTTTAAAGAATTGATACGTCTGCCTAAAACTTTCCTTTCTTCCAGAGAAAAATTGGGTAAAGCTGAGGTAAGTTGGGCAATTATCCCTTTTCTGCCTAAATAACGCAGACGAAACCCTTCTAATGCATCAAGAGAATCTATTGCCTTATATTCCTCTTCTAAATTCTTTTCAATTGCATCAAAATTAAAATCAGACATAAACCACTCCAGATTATTATCGCCAAAATTCTTTTGTTCTCACTTAACCTGTGTTCGACTTCGCTACCTTCTCTAATTAATGTGATCTCTTGGGCATGGATATCTGCTTCACCCAAATGTTGTTTACATCTGCGATTAAATATACCTCTCACTTCAATCTCATCTCCCTGATATTTATAACTGGTAGTATATTTGGGGATAAAACTAATTTCTGAAGGAACCCAAATTCCTATGGCAAAATCTTCATCCTTTACATTAAGCCAACAACCTTTATCCCTACACATCATCTCTCCGATAATCCTTCCTCTATAGATAATCTCTTTACCATCAAAAAATTCCTGTTTATTAAACAATTCTTTACTGGAAACATTCTGAGCATAAATATTAATTGATAAAAAACAAAAGATAAAAATAATTATAACACAAACCTTATTTTTCACGAACATATCATTTTCCTTTTATACTGGATACTAAAAATCCTAAGAGGGTAAATATAGACATAAACTCTAAACGACCAATCCACATCTGCAAAATATAAGTGATCTTTAAAATTGCGGGCATTCCCACTTGAGTAATCCCTAAAGAAAGTCCTACATTGGCAGAGGCAGAAACAGATTCAAAAAGTGCTTCTAAAAAAGGGTAACCCAATCCCACTGCTACCAAAGCTCCAAAAAAATATAAAACAATATAACAAAGGGTAATTAAAAGACAAGACCTAACCTGTTTATCCTCCAAGATAATTTCTTTAGTATGATGGAATTTCTCAATAATAACACTTGATTCAGGAAGCAGAATCCTCTTAATGTCCTGAGAAAGGGTTTTAAGGATAATCCCTATACGCAAAACTTTTATGCCTCCGGTAGTAGAACAGGAACTGCCTCCTAAACTCATTGCTAAAATTAATCCCAAAATAGCCAAACTAGACCATTGTTTTAATTGGGTTGGATAAAGAATACCAAAGCCAGTGCCTGTATGTGCAGAAAGCAAATGATAAAAACCCTGACGAAAATAAACCATCACCCCGGAATATATACCATTTTGAATCAGGCCTAACAAAACAATCAAAAAAATCAACATCAAACTGAAAAAGAAAGTAACTGTCTCAATATTTTTAACTATCTCTTTACGATTACCTGACCAAAGCGAATAATGAAGTTTAAAGTTAAGTGCCCCCAAAATCATTATTACCAAAGTAACAAATTCAAAAGGAAGGCTATGATAATACAGGATATTCTGAGAATGGGGACCAAAACCACCCGTATCGAAACCCGCCATAAATATACACAGACTATTAAAAATAGCGGATGATAATTTCATCCCTTCTTTTATCCCCACCAAAGATAAAACTCCTACTCCTAAAATTAAATAAACAATACTTACCAGCCAGATAAAACGTGCAGTAGAAACCACACTGGGTAAAATCTTTTCTTCCCTTGCTTCTCCTACATACATCTTAAAAGCACCGGAATAACCTCTCACCAAAAAAGAAATTGCTACAATCACAATGCCTTGACCTCCCATAAACATCAAAAAGTGTCTAAAAAAATTATGACTAAAGGAAAGACTATCCAAGTCTATGGTCAAGGTAAGACCAGTAGTAGCCAAACCCGACATCGCTTCAAAACAACTATCTAAATATGAGGCATAATGTCTACTTAAATATAATGGAATGGCTCCTAAAAACATCGCCATCAGCCAACTTAAACAGACTACCAGCATCCCATGCGTCCAACTAAGCAGTTGGTCAGTCTTAAATAGTCTTATCAAAATTAAACCTAAAAGAAAACAAAGACCCGAGCTAATTAAAAAATCAAATATGGGCTCTATTTCCCCAAAAATAAACCCCACTATAATTGGCAGGCTAGTAAAAAATCCTATGCCCACAATGATTTTCCCTAAATAATAAAGGATAACTTTTATATCTTTAGAAGTTGGTTTTATAAGCATCTAAGATATAAAATTATCTGGGTAAGGATGAGGGCTAAAAGGATAATAAAAAAACTATAAAGAATTTCCGTGGCAATCCCTAATATTATATTTATTATCTTTCTCATAAATTACCGATCAGAGCGGTGATGAGTTTTTTTTCATTTTCAATAAGCGTAAGAGCAACGATATCATCGCCTACTTTTAAAACCGTATCTCCTTTAGGAACGATTACCTCTTGGCCCCGAATAATCGAAACCAAAACTGAATCTTTAGGTAATACAATATCTTTAACCTGTTTATTTATCACCGGAGAGTCTTTTGGTAAATCTACCCTTACCAAAGAAAGTTTTCCCCTTTTAAAACTTAAAAGGGAAACAAAATCAGAAAAAGAAACCTCCTCTTCAATAATTTTGGCTAAAATGGCAGTAGCATCTATGGGAACATCTACGCCTAATTCCGTAAATAACCTTTCATTTTTGGGATCATTTACTCTAGCCACAGTTCTCCTTACGGAGAAACGCTCTTTCGCCAATTGACAGATAATTAAATTATCCTCATCATCTCCGGTAACTGCTGCCACCACATCTGCTCGATTTGCACCTGCCTCTTCTAAATAACGCGGATCACAGCCATCACCATTAATAATCAAAACCTCTAATTCTTCTATCAACTGACTACACAAAGCTTTATCTTTCTCTACCAATGCTACCGTGTGCTTATCCGCAGAAAGATGCTTAGCCAAAAAATAACCCACTTTTCCTGCTCCTACAATTACAATATACATAGGATTATAAGTTAAATATCTTTTTTACCTTATCTAAAGATTCGGTCTTTACCAAGCCTAAGATAATATTTCCTTTTTCTAATAAAGTATCCTCTTTGGGTAAAACCACTCCTTCGATTTTTTTTATCGCCACCACCATAAATTCCCCTGCAATGTTTATCTCTTTTACAGTTTTACCTTTAAGATTGTCATTAACCTCCAGTTCCAAAACCCCTAACTCTTTACTCTCAATTAAGTAACTGGAAAATCTGCTCTCAATAATTTTATCCCTAATCATCGAGGCAAAAAGCAAGGTTCCGCTGATTACATCCAAACCTAAAAGATGGTAAATATGGGCTCTGGCAGGATCATATACCCGAGCAATTACCTTGGGAACCTTAAAGATTTTTTTAGCTACCTGCGCAGAAACTAAATTAGTATTATCTCCGTTAGTTAAAGCGCAAAAGGCATCTGCTTTTTCTATACCCGCTTCTTTTAAAAGTTCAAGGTCAAAACCACTTCCTACTAAAGTCTGACCTTCAAAACCTAAACCCAGACGCGAAAATGCCTGAGGATTTTTATCAATAATTACTACATTATGGCCTTCCTGCGAAAGAAGTTTTGCCAACTCTGAACCTACCCTACCACAACCTACAATAATTACATACATTTTTTACCCTTAAATAAATTTTCGCACTTCGGATTTCGTATTTATTCTTTTGCTACTTCTACTAATTTATTAAATGCCTCAGGATCCTTAACTGCCAACTCTGCCAACATCTTGCGATTAAGCTCTATATTTGCTTTCTTTAAACCATTAATAAACCTATTATAACTTATCCCCGCGTTTCTACAAGCGGCGTTTATCCGCGCTATCCAGAGTTGACGAAAATTTCTTTTTCTTGCCTTGCGGTCCCGATAAGAAAATACCCAAGCCCGCCTCAATGTCCTTAAGGCCTGCTGATACTGTTTTGAACGGTCACCCCAAAATCCTTTTGCCTGCTTGAGTACTTTCTTATGCCTTTTTCTTCTTTTTACTGCCAATTTTACCTTAGCCATAGGGAAGTAACCTCCTTATCGTCTTTTTTGTTTTTTTACTCTTTAAAAAATCTGCTTTACCCAAAGTTCTTTTTCTTTTACTACTTTTCTTAGAAAGCAAATGACTGTGCCCAGAAGAAAAATGCTTAATTTTTCCTTTTTTAGTAAACTTAAAACGCTTGGCTATGGATTTAGAAGTCTTATTAAATACCATCTTTTCTCCCCTTTTCTGATTATTTAGGCGCTAAAACCATACCCATTACTTTGCCCTCCAAAACTGGCTCTCTTTCTATCACTGCAAAATCTTTTGTATCTTGAACCAAACGCTCCAAAAGTTTCTTACCTATATCGAGGTGTTCAAACTGTCTGCCTTTAAAAAAGAGATTCACCCTTACTTTATCTTTTTTCTGCAAAAATCCGACCAGTTTTTTTAACTTTATCTGATAATCGTGCTCATCTATATTGGGCGAAAGACGCACTTCTTTTAAATGAATCCGATGCTGATGTTTCTTTGCCTGCCTCTCTTTCTTTTCTTGGTCGTATTTAAATTTGCTGAAATCCATAATCCGACAAACTGGTGGATTTGCCTGCTGGGCTACCTCTACCAAATCCAACCCATGCTGATCCGCAATTTCTAAAGCGGTCTTTAAAGAAACAATCCCTAACTGTTCCCCATTTGGGCCAATAAGTCTTACCTGAGGTGCACGTATCTTTTCATTAATACGCACAAACTTTTTGATTTTAATCACCTCCTTTATTTTCCAAAGTGGTTTTTAAATTTTGGATAAATTCTTCTAACCTAAACTTACCCAAATTACCCTCTTTTCTCTTGCGCACTGAAACTGTATTTTCTTTTAATTCCTGATTACCGATAATTAAAACATAAGGAATTTTCTCTAACTCTGCTTTACGAATACGTTTATCCAAAGTCTCATTATCACTATCTATTTCCACCCGCAGTTCTCTTTCTTCTAAATCCTCTTTTATCTTTAAAGCGTATGCTAAAAGATTTTTATTTACCGGAATAATCCTTATCTGCACCGGCGCCAGCCACAAAGGAAAATCTCCCGCATAATGCTCAATTAAAGTACCCATAAAACGCTCCAAACTTCCCAAAATAACCCGATGTAGCATCACCGGTTGTTTCTCTTTGCCCTCACTATCAATATAACTTAAAGCGAATCTTTTAGGCAAAGAAAAATCACACTGGATAGTAGCACATTGCCATTTTCTCTTTAAAGCATCCTTTAACTTTATATCTATCTTTGGACCATAGAATGCTCCTTCGCCTACATTAATATTATACTCAAGACCTTTCTGCCTTAATGTCGCTTCCAAAACTTCGGTTGCCGTCTGCCAATCCTGCTCTGTTCCGATATATTTTTGGGGACGTGTACTTAACTCCACCGCCAAATCATTAAAACCAAAAATCTTCATTGTATCCACCACAAAATCAATAATCTTTTCTATCTCTAAGTTAAGTTGTTCAGGCAGACAAAAAATATGAGCATCATCCTGGGTAAACCCCCTTACCCTTAAAAGCCCATGTAATACTCCTGCTTTTTCCCTGCGGTAAACTGTGCCCAACTCAAAAAATCTTAAAGGAAATTCTCTATAACTCCTTAAGCGAGATTTATAGATAAGGATATGCCCTGGACAGTTCATCGGTTTTAAAACAAATTCTTTGTCTTCTATTTTAAAAATATACATATTTTCCTTATAATATTCGTAATGCCCAGAGATATGCCAAAGTTTTGCTTCCATAATATGGGGAGTATTTACCAAAAGATAACCCCGCTTAATATGCTCTTTTTTTAAAAAATCCTCAATAATATTGCGCAAGATTGCACCTTTAGGATAGTAAAAAACCAAACCCGCTCCTGCCTCTTCGGGATAAAGAGCAAATAACTCTAAATTAGGTCCTAACTTGCGATGATCACGCTTCTTTGCTTCCTCTAAATTCCTTAAATATGCTTCTAATTCTTCTTTAGTTTCAAAGCAGGTTCCATAGATCCGACTAAGCATAGGATTAGTCTCAATCCCATGCCAATAAGCACCTGCCAAAGAGAGCAATTTAAAGTATTTTATTTTACCCGTGGATTCCACATGCGGACCACGACATAAATCCACAAAATCTTTACCAGTTTTATAAATAGAAACTGTACTGTCGGGAATTTCCTCTAATAAGGCTAACTTATAATCCTCATCCAAATCCTTAAATATTTTTTTTGCCTCTTCTTTGGAAATCTCTTCTCTAATAAAAGGAAGGTCTCTTTTAATAATTTCTTGCATTTTTTCTTCTATTTTCTTTAGGTCTTCTTCTCTAAATCCGTCCCTTTTATCAAAATCATAATAAAAACCTTCTTCAATTGCGGGTCCTATTCCTAACTTAGTATCCGGCCATAATTCTTTTACCGCTTGGGCCATAATATGGGAACAGGAATGTCTTAGAGTCTCTAAATCCATAAGATTTTATTCTGGTGGGCGCAAGAGGATTTGAACCTCTGACCTTTTGTATGTCAAACAAACGCTCTAACCAGGCTGAGCTATGCGCCCAAAACTTTTGGGCAAGGAGGGAGTCGAACCCTCACATCCGTAAAGGACCCAGGATTTTAAGTCCTGTGCGTATGCCATTCCGCCACTTGCCCTTTTATTTCTGTCTTAAAAAGAGGCGTGGAGCGGATTCGAACCGCTGAATAGCGGTTTTGCAGACCGCTGCCTTACCACTTGGCTACCACGCCGTTTAAAAAAATCCTTTTATCTCCTTAACAATTGCTTCTACCTCCACCATCCTGCCTAAACCGATTTTTCCGGAAGCAAGTTTTCCTTTTTCTGGACCAATAAATCTATATCCATAAGCTTTTAATTTTTTTATATTTTCTTGAACAATTTTATTCCTATACATATTCTCATCCATCGCCGGGCATATCCAAACCGGTGCTTTTGTACTCATCACTAAAGAGGTCAATAAATCATCAGCGATCCCCGAAGCAATCCGACCAATTAAATCTGCAGTAGCAGGTGCAAGCAGAACTAAATCTGCCTTCTCGGCCAAAGAGATATGCTCTATTTTATAATCATAACTTTTAGAAAAAAGCTCAATATAAACTTTATTTTCCGAAAGACGCTCAAATAAAAGCGGCTGGATAAATTCCTTTGCGCGCGGAGTCATTACTACTATAACCTTATAACCTTCCTCTTTTAGCCGACGCACAAGCATACAGGCTTTATAGATGGCAATACTAGCACTTACGCCCAAAATAATCTCTTTATTTCCCATCCTTTATTTTTTAATCTTTACCTTTCCTTGGGCAATTTCTTCCAGGGCAATCGTAGAGGGCTGAGGAGAACTGGGATTTTTAACTAAACAGGGTTGCCCCTCCGCAATCTCAATTGCCCGCTTGGAAGCCATAATTACTAATTTATATACGGAGTTATCTGCTTTATCCAAAAGTTTTTCTAAGGGTACATCTGCCATATTCCTTATTATTATATAAGGTTATTTTATTTAAGATAATGTTTTTTAACTGCCTTAAAGTCTTTTTAAAACTATCATTTACCAAACAATAATCATAAAATTTCGCCTGCTTTAATTGTTCTTTGGCGAGATTAATTCTTGCCCGCAGTTGAGCCTGAGCAGTTTTTCCTTCTCTCTTATAAATCCTTTTCTTGAGTGTATAAATATCCGGAGGAAGAATAAAAATGGTTACCGTTCTTTTAGGATAAAGTCTTTTTAATTTAAAAGCACCTTTTTCATCTAAACATAAAAGTATGTGCTTTTTTTTCTTAAGCAAATCTTTAAAATGCTCCAACGATGTCCCATAATAATAATCTAAAAACTTTGTCCATTCAAGTATTTTTTTTGCCTTTAGATTCTTCTTAAATTCATCCTGGCTAATAAAAAAATAATCTTTTTTATCCTTCTCATTTTTTCTCTTAGGCCGGGTGGTAAAAGAGATACTGCGCTTTAATTTATTTTTTAAATCCTTATCCTGAAGCAAAGCTTTTATAAGCGTAGTTTTTCCAGAACCAGAAGGACCGGAGATCACAAATAAAAGATTTCTATTCCACATTCTGTAATTGTTCTCTTATTTTTTCTATCTCTGTTTTTATCCTGATCCCATAACTGATGACCTTGGGATCAAAAGACTTACTGGATAAAGTATTAATCTCCCTTTGCATCTCCTGCACAATAAAATCAAGTTCTTTGCCTACAGGAGAGTCTGCATCTAATTTAGTTTCCAAATCCGCCAGAAGAAATTTTAAAAGATTAAGTTCTTCTGATACATCGCTACTATTTAAAAAATTGCTCTTGTCTTGCGGATTTTCTATTTTAGTAGCCTTCTGTTTTATTACCTGATCACTTCTCTCTTCCAATTCCTCCAGGGTCTTTCTTATAAGTTTAATCCTCTCCTTTAATTCTTTATATATAGCTTGACCTAAACTTTGTCTATTTTTTAAAAAATTTTTTAAGGTCTCTTTAAAGACTCTTTTTATTTTAGATTCAAGTTTTTTATCCTTTAGATTAACATTTCTTCTCAGAACCTCAGGAAGATTGATTAAGGTATCTAAACTTACCTTATCCCTTAAAGAGAATTTTTTTCTTAAATCCTCTAAAAGAAAAAAGTAATGATTGGCTAATTCCTTATCCAAAACAAACCGCTTAAACACCGGCCAACTTATTTCTAAAGAAAGATTTATCCTTCCTCTACTGATTAATTTTTCTATCTCTTTTTTAAACCAGAACTCCCAATCAGAAAACCCTTCCGGAAGACTAAAGGTAACTTCCAAGAAACGATGATTAAAACCTTTTATCTCAAAATATATGGTTTTACCATCTTTATCCTTCAATTCTTTCCTGCTAAAAGCAGTCATCGCTTTAATCATCTTTTTCCTTTCTTTCTAAGCCCAAACGCGCAGTTTCTTTTCCTTTTCAATAATCTCTTTCGTAGGATATAAATCTACGATGATCTCATCAGGTTGGAACCAAAGCTTTATCTCTCTCTCTGCATCTTTCTCGTTAGCGGAAACATGGATTACATTCTCATAAACCCCAGAGGTAGTAATCCTTCCATAAGCACCCCGGATAGTAGTGGGGTCTGCCTCTTCAGGGTTAGTGGCGCCTGCCAGCTGCCGACATTTATTAATCGCATCTTCTCCCCAATAAATTAAAGCCATTACTTTTCTTCTGCCATGGAGTTCGCCTTGAATGTATTTAATCACTTCTTCAAAAAATGGTTTATCCTTAAGATGTTGATAATGCTGTTCTGCTAATTCTCGAGAAACCCTTACGATTTTGGCAGCCACAATTTCTAATTTTGTTTCGGAAAGGCGGGTTAAGATATTTCCGGTTAAAGACTTTTTTAAGCCATCCGGTTTAATTAAAACTAAGGTTGCTTGATTCATTTTACACCACCTTTTTTAAAATTTCTAAAAGTCTTTCTAAATCTTGTTTAGAATAAAATTCAATTTGAATAAAACCTCTTTTGCGTCCTTCCATAATCTTTACTTTTGTACCAAAAATCCGCGCTAATTCTTCTTCTAAAGTTTTTAAATAAGGATTAAAATTTTTGGTCTTTTTAATTTTTGCTTTCCGTAAAGGGATCTTAGAAATTAAATTTTCTAATTCTTTAACTGATAAAGAGTTAGCAATAATTTTCTCCGCAATAATTTTTTGCTTTTGCGGATCTTCTATTTCTAAAAGTAATCTGCCTTGGGCAAAAGAAATTCTTCCTTTTCTTATCTCTTCTTGAATCTCTGAAGGTAATTTTAAAAGACGTAAAGTATTTGTTACTGTAACTCTTGATTTTCCAATTACTTGTGCAATTTGCTCTTGGGTTAATCCAAATTTATCTATAAGATATTGAAAGGCTTTGGCTTCTTCAATCGGATTTAAATCTTGGCGCTGAATATTTTCAATTAAAGATAATTCTAAAGCTTCTATATCATCTACTTGACGAATAATCGCAGGTATCTCTTTTAAATTCAATAACTTAGCAGCACGTAATCTTCTTTCTCCCGCAATTAATTCATAATCTTGTCCTTTTTTCCTTACTAAAATAGGCTGAAGTATTCCTTTTTCTTGAATAGAATTACAGAGTTCTTTTATACTTTCCTCATCAAATTCTTGCCGGGGCTGATAAGGATTGGGTTTGATCTTTTCTAATTTTAAATAAACTGCTTTTTCTGATTTTTCTAATTCTTCGGTAGGTAAAATCAATGCTTCAATTCCCCTGCCCAGACTCCTTTTCTCCATTTTCTTCTCCTTTTTCTTCATTATTATTTTCTATAGGTAATCCTAATAATTCTTTGCTTAATTCTAAATACCTTTGCGCTCCTAAAGAATGATTGTCATACAAAGCAATAGGTTTGCCAAAACTGGGAGCTTCGCTTAAACGGATACTGCGAGGAATAATTGTCTGAAATACCCTCTCATTTAGTCCTTTTTCCGGAGCCACATCTGCGGAAAAAAAACGCTTTACTTCTGCAATTACTTCTCGGGTAAGGTTAGTACGAAAATCTGCCATAGTAAGAAAAACTCCTTCGATCTTAAGTTGAGGATTAAGATTTGTTCTTATCAAATTAATAGTATTAATGAGTTGAGTCAAACCTTCTAAAGCATAATATTCACATTGAACAGGAATTAAGACTGAATCTGCTGCGCATAAAGCATTAATGGTAAGCAAACCTAACGAAGGAGGCGAATCAATAAAAATAAAATCAAATTCTTCCTTTATGGGTAATATTTTTCTTTTTAAAGCATTTTCTCTACCCAATACTCCTACTAATTCTACTTCTGCACCGGTAAGGTCAATATTGGCAGGAGCAAGTTTAAGGTTTTCAATACTGGTAGATTGTAAAATTTCTTTAATTTCTCCTTCATTTAATAAAATATTATAAGTGCTTTTTTCGATTTTATATTTATCAATCCCTAATCCACTCGTAGCATTTGCTTGAGGGTCTAAATCGATTAATAAAACTTTTTTACCCTCTAAGGCTAAATAAGCAGAAAGATTAATAGCAGAAGTAGTTTTACCGGTCCCACCTTTTTGATTACAGATAGCAATTATCTTACCCATTACAAATTATAGACTTACAAAATGTTCCCCGAGGAACATTTGAAATTATACTTAAAAATTACCATTTGTCAAGGAAAATTATTTAATCTGAATTACCCTTATTTTAGCAGATTTTGCTCCCGGCATTTTAAATAAACCACCTTTTTCTTCCTGTAAAACTTCAATCTTAATATTCTCACGGGGAAGTTTAATTTTTCTTAATGCCTTTTTAATCGCTTCTTTTACTGTCTTTGCTTCTATTTCCCAAACTTTTTTCTCCATTATTTTATTTTAAATTGAAAAATATACATTAAAATACTATTGAGCAACCAATATAAAACTAAAGCAGAAGGCAAAGAATAAAAAATTACTCCTAAGATTAAAGGGAAAATAAATCCCATTATTTTTTGTTGTTCTGTCTGAGAAGAAGCCATAATTTGAGAACGTCTTTGCTGGAAAAACATCACTATCATTAATAAAATAGGCAAAATATTTATTGTTTTCCCAAAAATTGGTAATCTATCCGGTTCAGCCAAGTCTTTAATCCATAAAAAGGATTGGCCTTTTATTTCCACAAAACGAATCAATCCTTGATAAAGTGCAAAAAAGATAGGAATCTGTAAAATTAAAGGCAAACATCCTCCAATAGGATTAATTTTTTCCCTGCGATATAAATCTAATATTTCTTTATTTAATCTTTGGGGATTATTTTGATATAATTTTTTTATTTCTTCTATTTGAGGTTGTAAAGTCTGCAATTTTTTCATGGCTACGATTTGTTTTATAGTTAAAGGATAAAGTAAAAGATAAATAAAAATACTCAAACCAATAATTGCTAACCCCCAGTTATGCAATAACTTATAAAATAATTTTAATATCCATAAAATAATTTTGGTGATCTCTCCAAAAGTTCCATAATGAATAATTTCTGCCCATTCTGGTT
>Ga0078972_1012301_pt1 | contig 14789 bp, 8 predicted proteins | sample YelNatPaOPGAMG01_FD_67568 | JGI IMG/M metagenome (GOLD analysis project Ga0078972, IMG submission 67568) | Hot spring thermophilic microbial communities from Obsidian Pool, Yellowstone National Park, USA - OP-RAMG-01 (SPADES assembly) (version 2) | ecosystem: Environmental > Aquatic > Thermal... | reverse complement strand
GCCGATCCTGGCCCAGGCAGAACGCAAGCCCTGGATCCCCTCGTGCATCGGATCCAGGTTGCGATAGACCACGTAATCCCCCATGAGATCGGCGAGCGTGCCTTTTTTCCAGCTCATGCGATCATCCCCTGAGCGATCATCAGCTCGGCGTTCAGGATCGCCCCGCCGGCCGCGCCGCGAATGGTGTTATGCGAAAGGACGACGAACTTGAAGTCAAGGACCTCACAGGGCCGCACCCGCCCCACCGTGATCGCCATGCCTCGGCCGGCATCCCGGTCCAAGAAAGTTTGTGGGCGATCCGGCTCATCGCGAACGATGATCGTAGGCTCCACTGCCGAAGGACAGCCGAGCCTGAAGGGCAAACTCTGAAAGCCCCGCAATGCGGCGATCACCTCCTCCCGCGAGGCCTTGCGCCCCAGCTCAACGGAAACGGCCTCCAGATGCCCATCGCGCGTGGCCACGCGATTGCAAGACGGGCTGATGGCTATATCGGCCGGAACGATGCTGCCCGCCTCGCGGGAAAAGGTGCCCAAGAGCTTGCGCGGCTCCCTGGCCATCTTCTCTTCCTCCTCGCTGATATAGGGGATCACGTTGTCCAAGCTATCCAAAGCAGGGACGCCAGGATACCCTGCGCCAGAAAGGGCTTGCATCGTCGTGACCACCACGCGGCGGACGCCGAAGGCCTCATGAAGCGGCTTGAGGGCCACCGTCAAGCCGGCGGTGGAACAATTGGGATCGGTGACGATAAAGCCCTTATCCCAACCACGGTTGGCCCTTTGGATGGGGATCAATTGCAGGTGATCGGGGTTCACTTCCGGGATGAGCAAGGGCACATCCGCGTCCATGCGATGTGAGCTGGCGTTGCTCAGCACACCGTAACCCGCCGCGGCCATGCGCTCTTCTATGGGGCCGGCCACAGAGCTGGGTAGCGCCGAAAAGACGATCTCGCAATCCAACCCTGGCTCGCAAGGCTGCACGATCAGCTCGCGCACGGAAGCCGGACAATCCCCCGGCAAGCGCCAGGTACACGCCTTCTCATAAGGCGCGCCCACCGAGCGATCCGAGGCGGCCAGGGCCGTAATCTGGAACCATGGGTTGCTCGCCAGTAATTGGATAAAGCGTTGGCCCACCGCGCCCGTCGCGCCGAGGATCCCTGTGCGTATCGGTCTCATGCCAGCTCCTCTGGGCAAATTGCCATCTAGATCTTGTCCAGCTCAAATTGCCTGTGAATCGCGCGGACTCCTTCGTCCACATCTTCCTGCCTGACAACCAGAGACAGGTTATACTCCGAAGAGCCCTGGGCGATGGAGATGATGCTAACTTGCCGATCCGCGAGGGCTCCAAAGACCCGACTGGCGATGCCCGGCTTGCCCTTCATCCCCGCACCGACCACCGCGATGATGGCCACCTGATCCTGATTGGCCACATGATCTATGTCCCCACGCATCATCTCCAGCTCAAACTCCTTCTCCACCTCCCTCACCACGGCCGGGGTCTCGGCAGAGCGCACCACGAAACAGATATTCTGTTCGGAAGAGGATTGAGTGATCATAAAGATACTGGCTCCGCTGCGGGCGACGGCCGAGAACACCCGCCCGGCGACTCCGGGCACCCCTTGCATGCCGCGCCCCTCAACGGTGACGATGCTCAAATTGCGGATCGCGGTGATCCCTTTGATGAGCGGCTCCTGAGATACTTCGCTGCGCACCAACGTGCCGGGGTGATCGGGGTGAAAGGAGTTGAGCACGCGCACGGGAATGCCCAGCTCGGCCACCGGCTGGATCGTTTTGGGATGCAACACCTTGGCCCCGAAGAAGGAAAGCTCGGCCACCTCAGCATAAGAGATCACCGGCAGCGTGCGCGCTTCGGGCACGATGCGCGGATCGGCGGTCATCACGCCATCCACATCCGTCCAAATCCACACCTCATCGGCCGGAAGACAGCGACCAATGATGGTGGCACTATAATCGCTACCCCCGCGGCCCAAAGTGGTGGGCAGGCCCTCTACGGTGGCCCCGATGAAACCCGTCACGACGGGCACGATGCCCGCCTGAATCAAGGGCAGGAGCTTGGCCCGCGTCTTGACCGTCGACTCCTCAAAAAGCGGCCCGGCATTACCAAAGTGATTGTCCGTCACGATGATCTCGGTAGCTTCGACCGTATTGGCCTTGAGACCCTGACTGCGCATCGCCGCCGCAACGACCCGCGCCGACAGGCGCTCGCCCAACCCCGAGACGACGTCCAACCCCCGCGGAGTCAGCTCCCCCAAGGTGTAGATGCTCTGGCATAGGTTCTCAAACCAGTTGAGCAGGCTCTCCATCTCGGCACGCAGGCCACGCGCATGCTCCGGATCGGAAACGCAGACGGCGATCGCCTGCTCATGTTTTTGCTGTAACTCGTCGCGAATGGCCCGAAAGGAATGTCTGTCGCCAGAGGCAGCGGTCGTCGCCGCCCGAACCAAGCTATCGGTCACGCCGCTCATCGCCGAAACAACCACCACAGGGGGCACACCGAACTGTTTGCTGACCTGTGCCGTGATGTGCCCCACGTTGGCGATCCGCTCCCCTGTGCCAACAGAGGTGCCACCAAATTTCATGACGATCATATCCGTGCTCCAATCGGGAAAACTCAAACGAACCCCACTGCCTACCCTGGCGAGGCCAACGACGGAGGAGGCTACACTGCCTTTAAATGAGGTAAAAGAATCGGCTTCTTGCTTTGTGAGACATGCAATAGGCCAAAGTTGGCGGCTATTATACTATATCCCCCTCAACTGGACAAACCGATAGGAGGACCTGTATGATAAGAGCGTTCATGTGCTACAACGGAGCCAGGCTATGACGAACAAACCTGAGAAAACCAACGCGATGCGCTTTCTAGAGGCCCAAGGGATTCGCTATATCGCCCATTACTATTCTCCCGAGATCCATTCCGCCGAGGGCGTAGCGAAAGCCGTGGGCCTGCCGGCCAGCCAAGTGTTCAAAACCCTGGTGGTGATGTCCGAGAAAGGCCGCCCCTTACTGGCCATCGTTCCCGGAGACCGCGAGCTGGACCTGAAAAAACTGGCCCAGGCCGCACAAGAAAAGAAACTGCGCATGGCCACCCAGCGCGAGGCCGAGTCGCTCACCGGCTTGCTCGTTGGCGGCATCTCTGCCCTGGCCCTCTTACATAAGGGTTTCCCCGTCTACCTGGACGCCCACGCCACCGAATACGCCCAGATCCTGGTCAGCGCCGGACAGCGGGGCATCAACTTGCAACTGGCCGTCGACGATCTGCGCAAAATAACCCGCGCGCGCATCGCCGACATCTCTCGCCCGCCAAGTACGCCAGAAATCGGATGACCCGAGTATGAAATGCCAAACGCCCTAGACAGAGCCCCTTCACTCCACGTTCACCTCGGCGAGCTTCAGATCGCGGCCAACGTAGGGGACGATCCCCCGCCGCAGCCAAAGGAAACGCCGGCTCTCGGGGGCGAATACGAGCAGGTGTAAACCGTATCTTCCAGGGGGGATACCGGTTGGCGCAGAGAGCCTGATCAGCCCTCGGAGCATCTCGCTGGCTCGCAGGCCCTTGGCGCCCATCAGTTCGTGGTAGCTCGTATGCCAGACCTTACCCTTCGTATCCACCCAATTGAGCACGACCTCGTGATCCTGAGAGATATCCTGGCGCATACGCCAATACAAGTGCAGCTCAAGCTCTTGCCCGGCTTTGAGGGAAAGGGGAGCCAGGTCACAAGCGAGGAGCTCCAACTTCCCCCCGAACAAGGTGTTCCAGCCTAGGCGTTGCGCCTCCGGAGGCAAGAACTCGCGCAAGGTATAGACTCGCCTCATTGGTCCCACCGAGACCGGCCCCAGCTCCACACAAGGCCGCTCCTGTGTGGGCTCACAAAAGGTGAGCGAACGCCCGCCGGCTTCCTCGTACAGCCAAAGCTGAAGGCGATAAACGCCCTGGGGCGTCCCGGGAGGGATCGGCAGATCGGCCTCGTGCCTGATCTGTGCCCCAAGGGGCCACTCGCTCGTCGGCAGAAGCTCAAAGGGCAGCCGATCCCGCTGTGCCCAGATGAGGCCCTGCGCATCCACCAGGCGCAGGGAAGTCTTGTAAACGTCCAACTTGGCCAGTGGTTGCCAGAGCAAAATCACCGAGACGACCCCGCCACTGGGAATGGCCTGCGGCGCAGAAGCCGGTGATCCCTCCAAGCCCTTTCGTGCCTCTTGCCCGGTGATCTGACAGGTCCTTCCATCCGAGTCGGTATAGCGCAGCGTATAGGTTAGAAGCCGCAACTTGCCTTCAAAGGTCCCCACGGGATCGGCGAGGATGATTTGCTCCTCTTCAGACAAAACGGGCGAACGCGGCAAATAGGCGCTCAGCGTCACGCTAGAGCCATAGCTGGAGAACACTTTGCGCTCCAGGCGCAGGGTGTGGCTATCTAGCCATTTCATCACCAGATCCTCCGGATCAGAGAACATGGTGCGACAATGGACCAGCCACAACCTATCATAGGAGCGCGTGAGAGCCATCAGTTCGCTCGCCACACGCGCGGGGTCGGCTCTTCCCGCAAGGGAGACGCTGGGCACGGGGACGACCGGCAAGCGACCCCGGTAATAGTGGGTGAAAGCGGCGACGTTCTCCGGCGCAGTGACGATGATCACGTCGTTGACCCGTTCATTGGCCTCAATAGACAGTGCGGCCGAACGATAGTCTTCCTTGGTACGATACTGCTCAGCGTAAAAGTAGCGGTAAACGGAGAAACCCATCCCCGCAAGCAAGGCGAGCCCGACGAGGCCGGCGAGAGGGCGTTTCCAGTCGGCCAGTGCGTCCAAGCCTATGCCCAATCCCAGATAAAAGGCCGGGCTGCACATCATCACATAGCGACTCCCCATGTAAATGGGGGCAAAGAGCGAGTAGAGCCACATGAAGAGAATGGGCAAGACGATATACCCTACCAAGACCACAAGGCCGGCACCACGGGCACGTCGAATGGAGCTCACGGTCTTAGCGGGCATAATGCGCGGAGGCTTGAGCCAAAGTGAGCTGATCCCCACGAGGTAAACGAGAAAGAAGGCGATATCCAGAGCCCAAACATCGCCTAGATCCACCGATAACCCTAGCGCAAAGGAGTTGAATGCATCACGCAGCATGATCTCTAAAGGGACGTACCAGCGCCCCGCTTTGGGCCACAAGGCCAGGCTCCCGATCCAATAGCCGATCGGCACGAGCACGAACAGCAAAACCGCTACACCCCAAAACAAGGCGCCCCGGCGTCGCCGCCCAGGCTCGGTCGTGCCCTCAAAGTCAAGGATATCCCGCTTTCGGGGCCATAGAAAATAGGCCAAAAGCGCCTCGCAAACGAGGACAAGCACAAAGAGATAGTGGCTCGCCAACGCCGCTGCAGCCGCCAGGCCAAAAGCCAGGCTCCAAGATCGCCTCTGCTCCACACAGGCCCGCCAAAGAAAATAGACCGAGGCCAGGCCCAGGGCGGTCACCATGGTGTACATGCGCGCTTCTTGGGCATACCACAGGTAAAAAGGCGAAAAGGACCCAAACGCCGCCGCAAGCAAGCCCGCGCGCGGCCCGCGCAGACGAACCCCTACAACGTAGAGCAAGGGCACGATGAGCGCCGCAAAGGCCACCGAGGGAAAGCGCAAGACCAGGTCGCTCTCGCCGCTGACGCGCATCAGGCTGTGTAACAACAGAAAATAGAGCGGAGGATGGAGATCAACGGTAGAGGAGCCAGGGAGGTCCATGCGATTACTGAGGATCTGCGACACACTGCCTCGCGCGCGCAAAAGGCTGAGGCTTTCATCCCACCAGATGCTTTTGGCGTCTATACGCCACATATGTAGGCCAAAAGAGGCCAACACCAGGGCAAGAAGGACGAGGGACGAGGGATCAAAAGCACCCTGCTTTTTGCCCCTTGCTTTCTCACCTCCTTTGAACATCTTTACTTTCCCTTGATATACACTGGCTCAAGCGTGACGAAATTCAGCGGTGGGGTAGTATCGGCAACGAACAGGCGCTCGCCGCTCTCAAGCAAATAGAGCCCAACGTCTAGGTGATACTCCCCCGCCGGCAAATCGTCGGGCAATGACAAACGATGAACGTCCTTGATGCTCTCTCCCACTTGCCAAAAACGCGTGGGATAATCCCCGCCCAGGGGCTGTTGATCAAAGTAGGCGATTGTTTCTCCCGCCTCGTTCACCAGATGCACAAAGACCGTATAATCCTGCGTCAACGGTGCCAAAGGCTTCCAATAAAGAGCGACCTCCCACGTCTCGCCGGCGGAGGGCACCTGCGGGGCCGCATCGTAGCCGATCAACATCACCTTGTTTTCCAGGTTAATGTTCAATTCCTTTTGTGGCTGATAGGAAGCGGCCTTGAGAGGGGCAATACGCACCCGAGCGATATCGGGACTGGGACTGATCGCTCGCCCTTGAGCATCACACGCGGGCAGATTGTCTACGCTCGGTGGAACATAAACGCCGACCCGGATGACCGCCGCTGTGGGGGCTTCGGCATCCTGGGCGATGTTCAAAATGTATTCGTCGGCGATGACCTCGCCGGGCAACCAAAGGCGCGTCGGGTAGTTGCCCTTCCCCGGATAGGTGTCCACCCCTCCGATACGCGCCCCCCCTCGCCCAAAAGCGTGCACATAGAAGGCATAGTTATGAGACATGCGCTTGAGGGCCAGCCAGTAGAGCTTGATGTGCAACGCTTCTCCCACCCGCACACTATCCTCGCGCAACTCATAGCCCAGCAAGAACAGCTCTTCGCCGAAACGGATGTTCAGGTCCTGAATGCCCGCCGGGACCTGTTCCAGCGCCATTCGCGCAGGGCGCGCGTAAGCCGGCACGATGTAGCGAGAGGGCGCGATGAGCGAGACCCCGAACAGGGCCATAGATAAACCGAAGATAGGCACCAACCCGTAACGGGCGGGGAACCAAGCCATGAGGCCGATCACCAGGAAGAACGAGATCCCAGAAATCGCCGGGAAAAGCAAACGTCCCTGTGGGCCCGTAATCAGCTGGGTCCAGCTCAACAGCGAGGCAACCATCACCACCACCCAAAGCAACATGAGCAGGATGGGGCGCCAACGGTAGCCTCGTAAATTCGTGCGCCGCCAACGAAGCTGTACGAGAGCGAGCACCAGCCCTAAAACGCCCAACAGCGACACCGTGCGCACCAGGATATAGTAGGCTTCATCGGCGAGGACGTTCATCCAGCCGAAAACGCCCCAGTAGGAAATCACCGATTCCAAGAGGATGCGAAGGACATCCTTAAGGGGCAGTGGGCCCGAACGAATGCCAAACGCCGCGCTCAGAGCGCGCATGCCGAAAATATCCTGATATACGAGGGCATTGCGGGCATACCACCAACCGCTGATCGCCGCCGCCACAGCCAAAGTCAACAGCAGCGGGCGAACTAAATCCTCCCACACCCGCCGGGGATGGCGACCCTGAAAATAGAGAAGATAACCGGCGAGGGCCAAAAGCCCTGAGGTCAGGCCGCTCAGCTTCGTGAGCGCCCCCAAACCGATGGCGATCCCCAAGAGGATTGGCGTCCTATAGGGGTGCACCTTGCCGTTGCTCACGCGTATGCTGAGATAAAGCGTCAAGGTCGTGAACAACGCCACCAAGGAGTCGTTATTAGCTCCCGCGCTGATGAACAAGAACTGGGGATTGAAGGCCACAAGGGTTGCAGAGGCCACCGCGATAGCGGGGCGATGAGGGACGATCTCCAGGACCACACAGTACGTCAGGAGCACGGTCAGTGCCGAACAAAGCACAGAAAACCAGCGCAGGATGTGCACGGCCAGGGACACCCCCCGATAAGGGTACCCCTCATCGTCCAAGTGCAACACCATGTTCTTGTTCCCCGGGAAATGGGGCAACCCTGAGGCAGCATAGGGGTTGCGCTCATAGATCGCCTCCGCCGGACCCGTGTCGATCGCGCCCGTAAGCAACGCCCCCAAGGCGTAATAAAGCGGGGGCTGATGCGCTTCGCCTTGTTCCCAAGGATCGGTTGAGATCGCCAGAGGCGGAAGCCCCTGACCATCGGCGAGACGCTTCACATAGCGATAGTGCCAAGGCTCATCGGGCGTCTCAAAGAGTGGCGTGGTGACGCTATAGAAAACCCCCAAAGCGACGAACGCCGCCATGACGAGCGCGATGATCCCGTAGCGTCGCCAAAAGGACCCTATTTGAGCGGCCAGATTGTTCACCTGAGGTCTCAAAGCAACGAGTCGGCTCATCACGTTCAGGATTATACCCCCGACCCTCAGGCAGCACGAATGGGATCTGGGCAAAGTTTTCCTCCGTTAATCGCTAGGGTACGGGAAAGGCCCCAAACGGATGGGCGCTAAAGGATCACCGACGCGATTCAAAACGGGCACGCGTTGGACCTCTGGCCAAGTGTACATCCCCACATCCACCCAAAACAGCCCCGTCGTCGGCAGCTGTTCGAAATCCGCCCACGTGATGAGGGTATCCCCTTCCCGCCAGGCCTGAGAGGAAAGGGGTACGTCACGGACGATCGGTTCCTCAGCTCCCTCCACATGAAGGTGATGGAACTGGTGATAATCGCCGGGGACCAACGGGCCGACCAGCTTCCACCACGTGCTGACCCTCATGCGTCCTTCCACCTGGCGCACACGCCACCCTTGCAACCGAGCGCCATTCGCCAAACTCAGCGGCGTGACCCTCTGAAAGCCGGATACCTCCTGCTCCCCTTCAAGGGTCAGGGCGACGTAAGGAGGCTCCCCCTTCCGCCGAGGAAAGGAACGGGCCTCGCCGATCAACCCACATGCCTGAAGCTCCGTCCACGCGGGTAGATCGGCAAAGGTGGCCAGAAGATGTGCCGACGAGACCGCGGTCCCCAACTCGGGGATGAGCAATACGGACCGTCCATCCACGATACGGTGCGGGTAATCCCACAAAAGGACGCTGAACCCGGCTACGTCGCCAAAGAACTCGGGAGAATCGCCGTGGGCATGAACCACGATGGGCTGGCCATCCATCAAGGAGCGGGCCGCGAAGCTAGGCCACATCAACGGCGTGCCGAGGCCACCAGGGGTCAACTCCGTCGCCACTACGGTCAAACCCTTGGCAAGCGGTACGGCTTGCATCACCGCCACAAGCAAAGCGACGAGGGTGCTCACTGCCCCCCAAACACGACGCCGCCCCAGTCCGGCTACGGCCCCCGCTGCCAGGAACAACGCGGGCAGCGCTCCCAACTGATACTGATGGTAAGCTGGCGTGCTATGCCGGGTAAAGATCAGCGGAGCCGCAAGCGCCCAGGCAGGCACTAGGACGGGTAGGATGGCAGACCATTCCTCCGCGCATCGGCCCTTCTGGCGCCAAAATCGCCAGATCAGCGTCCCCAAGCCCAGGGCGATGAGGAGGGCGGCCAAAAGGCTCGTTCCTCGCATGCCCACCTGAAGCAGGCGAGGCCAATGCCAATCCCGCCCCAAGAGCAGCCACTCCCAATCCACCCCCGCGCCCATCTCGGCCGCCTGACGAAAGGCAACCCCATCAACCTTCGCCGGCCGCCGCATGAGGCCCCGCAAAGCGTTCAACACATCCGGAGCACAACACCAGATGGTGAGCACAAAGGGCAGAGCACATAATCCGGCTACACTCCCTCCAAGGAGTAGCGCCGGCCAACGCTTCCATAGACGATAATAAACGATCAACCAAGCGGTCACCGGGATCAAGACGATGCCCGCGTAATGAACTTGAAAGGCCAATCCCGCCAAGCAAACGTGAAGTGCCAAGGCCCATGCCCTGTGCCCGCTGATACCAAGCACCCCAAGCACCGCCCACAGCACGGCAAGCGGGGGGAGCAGATCCTGGCCCCAGATGCCCCGTGAGTAGAGCACGGCATAGGGCGAGGCAGCAAACAGCAGCGCAGCGCTCAGCCCTGCCCAGGCGCCCCAGGCCTTGCGCGCCAACCACCACACCCCTGCCACTGCCAGCGTGCCCAACAGCCCGACAAAGGAGGTCGCTACCAAAGGATCCTTAGAGAGCCTATAAGGCAGGGCAAATATCCAGGCAGCCGCGGGGAAATTGGGTATGCCTGTTGAGGACGGCATCCCCACACGGGCAAATTCGCCGCGACGGGCTATCTGCAAGGCCATCAAGCTCACCCGTGCCTCATCAAAGCTGAAGGAGTTGACGCCGGGCCATCCCATGCGCAACAGAGCGGCAAGGGTGAGCACAGCCGCCACCCCCAAGCCCTCCAAGAGGTGTCGCTTGGTTAGCCACCGCAAGTCCTCACCAAGGCGCTTATAGGATAGTCTCCCCATCAACGCAGTCACTCTTTAACGTGCCCCTACAATGCGCACCTTGCCCAAGAGCACTCGGGTCCCTTGTGCGCGCCCGCCCTCTCCCAGTACGCTCAGGCGCCTGCCATCGGCGGTGTACATGCCGACCTCCAGGTCATAGACTCCCGCCGGCGCGTCCGCAGCGACCTTGAGCTCATAGGGATCTATGACGAGCTGGTCCTTGCGCCAAGTGCTGGTGGGTGCCTGGCCCCTCTGGGGCCAACCGTCCATCTGCGCCCAGATACGGTCTTGCTCGCCGAGCACATGGGTGAAGACGCTATAGTTCGTATCCAGGTCACGCAGCGCCCGCCAATAGAGCTTCAGGTACAAGACCTCCCCCGGCGCGGCTACCGTCGGCTCTAGCTCATAGCCCACAAGGGCGACGCGCCCCTCCAGGTTGAAAGACACCGGGTTGGGGATGCCGTTCACCACCCGCGGGGGAAGGATGAGGCGACCAAAGCGCACACTATCCCCTATCTCAGCACCCTTCTCATCCACGGCTCGCAGCCGCTCGCCCGTCTCCCATAGATAGAGCCCCACCTCTAGCCGGGCTTCACTCGGGGTCATTGCTACAGGGGAAACGGGCACGATATAAGTGTCCCGAATGACATCCCCCGGAGCCCAGAGGCTTGTCGGATAGTTACCCTGGCCGGGATACATATCCCGCTGGCCGATGATGAGCTCATTGGCATCCAGAAGGTGAACGAAAACGGAGTAATCCTCCTTCATCGCGCTCAGAGACTGCCAATATAACGTCACCTCTAGCCGATCGCCCGGCGCGAGTTGCTCCGCGCCCAGCGTATAACCCAAAAGGCGCACTTTGTCGCCGAAGGTCACATCCAGGCGGGGAAAAAGGCCCTCAACGTCCTCCGCGCTCAAAACGCGGGGTGCAGCATAGGCTGGACGGATGCTCACAAAGGGCAATAGAAGGGCAATGCCCAACATCAGGACGCTCATCACGATCACCGGAACGGCTCGCAGGCGACGCGGCATCACCCCGGCCAGCCCGCCGGCCATCAACAGGTTGATCGCCGTGAGGGCCGGAAACATCAGCCGCCCCTGGCTGGCGGGGGTCATGAGTGTCCAACGGATCAGGGCGAGGAAGATAACACCGGGCCAAAGGACGACCATCCCCACCTGAAGCCAACGCGGCGCACCGAAGGGCTTGGCCTTGTGGGCTCGCGCGATATAGAGCGGCATCCCCATGAGGCCCACCAGCCCAAAGGCGCTGAGGGCGCTATAGACCCATGCCGGCGCAGCGACGTTCAAGCCCCCGAAAAGGCCCCAATAAGACATCATAAAACCCCACCATTCGCCCAAGAGCTGGCGCAGCGTGGGCACCGGATAGCGCGGGCCTACGATGACCACGAAAGCGGAGAGGCCTAAAGGGTCATGATAGAGCCGCCAGTTGCGATAGTACCACCACCCGCCGATGAGCACGACGGGTAAACCAAGAGCTAACCCGGCCCCGACCAACTCCTGCCAAGAGCGTTCCCGCCAGGCGATGCCGATGGCCACCAGGGCAGCCAAGGGGAGGATCGCCAAAGCGCTGGCCTTGGATATACTCCCTAAACCCAAGAGCACGCCAAGCCCAGCCCACTGGACGACCGAAGGGCGTATCGCGACATACCTGGTCATGACCCATAGGGAAAGCGCGCACAACATGACCACCAGAGCGTCGTTATTGACCGAAGCGGTGATAAAGAGGTACATGGGGTTAAAGGCCGTTAGACAAGCCGTCCCCAGGGCCACAGTCCGATCCCCCGGAAATACCTGCCGGGCCAGCAGATATCCGGCCAATACCGTTATCGCCCCCATGAGCAGGCTCATCCAACGCACCAGGTGGACGGCCAACACCGTGCCCTGATAGGGCCAACGCTCGCTCGGCGCGTGCACGACCATGTTCACGTTACGGTCGGGGGTGAGCCGGCCGATATCCGCGTGGGGATTCAGCCGGCGCACGGCCATCAAATCGTTCGTATCAATCCAACGGGTCAGCAGCGCCCCCAGCGCATAGTAGAGGGGGGGCTGGCTGCCCTCCTGCCGCCAGGGGCCAACTCGCTCCAGGCGCTGAACAGGCAAGCCATGGCCATCGGCCAGATGCTTGACGAAGGGATAATGCCAAAGCTCGTCAGAGGCCTCAAAAACAGGCGTGACCACGCTGTAGATAAAACCCACCAGCAAGAAGACCACCAAAATGAGCGCGATCCCCCGATGTGCTCCCCAAAGCGAGCGCAAGCCAGAGGTCAAACGCTCAACGCCCTGCGAGAGCATGGTAGACCTCCAAGGTGCGGGCCGCAATGCGCCTCCAGTCGAACTCCGCGGCGAGGGCACGCGCCCCGGCTTGAAGTCGCCGACGCAGGGCCACATCGTCGGCCAAGCGCAGGATGGCCGCGCCGAGGGCCTGAGGATCTTGAGGCGGCACGAGGAGGACGTTCTCCCCATCCCGCAATTGGGGCACGCTTCCTTGAGGCCAGGTGGTGACGATGGGCATGCCGTGCGCCAAGGCGGCCATGAAACTCCCTCGGCGGAATGAGGCCCCGTCGCGATAGGGCAACACGCAGATATCCGCGCTCAAGAAGCTGGCCGAGACCTCCTCAGGGGGCGTGTAGCCCGTCCAGATCACCCTTTCCTCAAGGCCTCGCTCACGAATGGAGCGTTTCACGGCCTCCAGATAAGCGCGGTTTGTGGGATCACTGGCCCCCACCGTCCCCCCGATCATAAGCAAGCTCGTGCGCCGCCCGGAGCGCCACAGGATATCCAGGGCGGCAATCAGCTCCTCGCCCCCTTTGCTCGCATTCAAAAAGCCGAAATAACAGAGCAAGAGCGTATCCTCGTCAACGCCCCAACGCCTTCGCCATAAGGCACGATCATAGTCGCTGGGCGGCACACAGGGGATATTACTGCCGATGGGGATAAGCTCCAACCGAGGCATCCAAGGATAAGCGCTCAGCCGTTCCCGGTCTTGAACATTGGTCACGATGACCCCCTGGCACGCGCGCGCCAAGGCGAGATTAACGCCCCAGCGCACGCGCCCGGCCTTGGGAAAGAGATACGGCACCAAAAGATCGTGAAAGGTCACCACAAAGGCGCATCTCCTTGACATCCGGAAAACCCAGGGCAGGAAATTGATCGCCGGATGCATGCCGTAAGCCGCCGTCTGGTACTGGATGTGCATGATGTCGGCCCTGGTTTCGGCTACGATGCGCATGATCTGTCCCCAACAGCCCCAGTTCCACTGTTTGACAACGGGAAAAACCGTGATACCGGGTTCGCTCCATGTTCCTTTCACGCATGTCACAATCGTCACACTATGGCCAAGACTGGCCAGGGCGCGAGCCAGGGCGCGCGTATAGTCACCAACACCTCCCTGCATCGGCGGGAACTCGCCGGTCACCAGACAGACCCGCAGGGGGGTTACGGGTAGAGTGTCTTTGAGTGGTGTTGCCATGCTTCGTCCTCTCAGTTGGGCGTCAGTGGCAGAACGTCGCCCATCAGATCCTCAATCTCGATGCGAGCACCGTCGCGTAGGCAGCAAGGAAGCCGGCATGAAGGGCACGCTTGCTGCCGAAGAGCCATTTCAGTCCTTCTTCGATCATCAAATAAACATACATCGCCAGCAGATATAGTCGCAAAATCTCGGCCCGAACATGCCCAAAATACTTTTCGGCATAGGCGACCCGGCTGGCAAAAAAGTAGATGTGCTGGGCGGCGACAACCTGCCCGCTGCTGCGTGCTTCGTGATGCATGACCCGGGCCGTGGGCAGGTAGATAACGGTCCAGCCGTGCTGCTTGATGCGATAGCACCAGTCAACCTCTTCGCAATACATGAAGAATCGTTCGTCGAGCGGGCCCGCATCGTCAATGGCCTGTCGCCGCCCCATCAGGCAGGCGCCGACAAGCCAGTCTACATCTTGAATCACATCATGTGGTCGGTCGAGCAGGTAATAGCGCCGCAGCAGAGCGCTCTTGGGCAGCAGACGCTGCAGCACGGTGCTTTCGAGGAAGAGGGTGCCCAGCGTTGGAAAACGCCGCCGCGATGACTGGATATTGCCGTCTGCATAGACGAGTTGGGGACCGGCAACGCCGACCTGTGGATGTGCCTCCATAAAGGAGAGCAGAATGGTCAAGGCATCAGGGGCAACCTCGGTGTCGGGGTTGAGGAGCAGAACATAGCGCCCGCTGCTGCGGGCAATGGCCTGGTTGTTTGCACGGGTGAATCCGGCGTTGTGCGTATTCTCGATCAGAATAACGTCGGGAAACTCACCACGCACCATGTCTGCACTGCCATCGGCCGAGGCATTGTCCACAACGAAGACTTCGCTCATAAAGCCTGTTCTGGCAGCAGCAAGCGACGTCAGACAACGGCGCAGTAGATCGCGCACATTCCAATTGACAATGATAATCGAGAGGTCAACCATATGCGTTCTTCTGTCCGTGATGGCTCCGTCCTCGCGGTTGAGAGAAACGG
>Ga0078972_1012299_pt1 | contig 14792 bp, 13 predicted proteins | sample YelNatPaOPGAMG01_FD_67568 | JGI IMG/M metagenome (GOLD analysis project Ga0078972, IMG submission 67568) | Hot spring thermophilic microbial communities from Obsidian Pool, Yellowstone National Park, USA - OP-RAMG-01 (SPADES assembly) (version 2) | ecosystem: Environmental > Aquatic > Thermal... | reverse complement strand
CAAATCTTAGGTATTCTTCGGATATTAGCAAAAAAGAATTATTGTGCTGTCATTGCGAGCCGCAGGCGAAGCAATCCCTATGCTTGTAGATTGCTTCGTCATTTTATTCCTCGCAATGACAACCTTACAGAGGACTTAAATCTCGTTTATAATAAACCCCTCTCCGCCTGTTTGCTAAAAAGGGGCAGAAGGGACTACGGGTGGATCGCACGACCCTTCCCTTCGGGTGGGTACCCCGAGCGAATGGACAAACTTTCCTATTGCATTTTTGGGGTTAATTTATCTGCAGGATAAACTTTATTATATGGTAGTTATAACGGAGTACTTATCTTCTCCTTCTTAGTACCAAACAACAGATCGATTGCTAACAAAATTGCACCTATCGTGATTGCACTGTCTGCTATATTAAACGCTGGCCAGTGGACATTTTTAACATAGAGATCTATAAAATCTATAACATAACCGAGCCGTATTCTGTCTATTATGTTTCCTATAGCACCAGATATAATTAATGATAAAGCAAGCATAGATAGTTTTGTAATATCCTTAGAAAAAAGATAAATACCTATCAGAATAAAAAATACAGCAATAGAAAGTATCGTTAGTAATGTGGTTCTAAATATACATTGACCACTGTTAAACATACCAAACACCATGCCTCTATTATAAACACTTACCAGATCAAAAAAACCCGGAATTATAATCAACCTCTGGTAAAGATAGTGAAATACAAGATACTTTGTAATCTGATCTAAAAACACAACAACTATCCCTATTGAAACAAGCGTTACAAGCCTTTGTTTTAAGGAAATCATTATTTTAATGCCTCAACACATCTTTGGCACAATGTGGGATGCGTAGGATCTTTACCAACTGTCACAGAAAAATTCCAGCATCTTTCACACTTTTGTCCTTCTGCCTTTGTAATTTGAATATTCAATGAGTCTGTTGACTTTTCCACATTAACATGGGAAACAATAAACATCTCTGGCAAATATTGTTTGTATTTAGCAAGCAGAGCATGATCTTCTGCATTTGCCTGAATATTAACCATTGCTTCAAGAGAAGAACCTATCATTTTATTTGCCCTTTGAATTTCAAGTGCCTTATTTACCTCATCCCTTATCCTGCGTAGCCTTTCAATTTCTTGATACAAAGTGACATCTGTTTCAGGAAATATTTCTTTTTGCAGGGCTGTCAAAAATACGCTCTCTGCATCTTTATTAGGTATGTATCTCCATGCCTCTTCTGCTGTAAAGGATAAAATCGGGGCAATCATTATAACCATTGCGTGCAAAATATCGTACAATACAGTTTGTGCTGAACGCCTTGCCTGAGACGATGCCTTTGAAACATATAATCTATCTTTAAGAATATCCAGATAAAACGAACTCAGATCCACAACGCAAAAATCCAATACCGTATGATAAACTATATGAAAGTTGTACTCATTGTATGCCTTTTCTATCCTTTTAACCAGTTCTGCTGTTTTATAAAGCATGTATAGATCAACTGGTTTCATTCCTTCAGGTGCTACCCTATCCTTTTCGGGATCAAAATCGTAAAGATTACCTAATATAAATTTTATTGTGTTACGGATCTTTCTATAAGCCTCCTTCAGCCTTTCAAGTATATCCTTTGATACACTGATATCACCTCTAAAGTCTTCTGCAGAAACCCATAACCTGAGGACATCAGCTCCGTACTTATCAATAACCTCTTGTGGGGCAACTACATTACCAAGCTGTTTACTCATCTTTCTACCTTTCTCATCCACCACAAAGCCATGTGTGAGTACGGATCTGTAAGGTATACCATGACCAGCTGTCAATGAAGCAAGAAGGGTTGATTGAAACCAGCCCCTGTGCTGATCGCTTCCCTCAAGATAAAGGTCAGCAGGCCAAACAAGTCCATGTGTATGCTTTAGAACAACTGCGTGACTTACACCAGAATCAAACCACACATCCAGGATATTCTCTTCTTTCTCAAAGCCCTCGTTCCCGCATGATGGACATTTATACCCCTGAGGAATAAAATACCCTGCATCCTTCTCAAACCATACATCCGCTCCGTGTTCCTTAAACAAGCTGGAAACCCTCAGGGCAATATCAGGGTCAGATATACTGTATCCACAACTCTTACAGTAAAATACCGGGATTGGAACCCCCCATACCCTCTGTCTTGATATACACCAATCTGGACGGGTCACAAGCATACCGTGTATTCTATCTTTGCCCCATGAAGGGATCCACTCTACCTTTTCAATTGCCTTTAATGCCTCTGTTCTCAGATCATGCCTTTCCACAGATATAAACCATTGTTCTGTTGCCCTCGTTATAACAGGCTTTTTGCACCTCCAGCAATGAGGGTATGAATGTTGATAATCTTGCTGTTTTAAAAGCGCTCCTGTTTCCCTCAATTTTTGTATTATCTCTTTATCTGCATCAAATACAAACTTACCCGCAAAAAACTCTACTTCCTGTGTAAACCTACCATACCTATCCACAGGTGAATATACATCCAATGCATACCGCTCTCCGGTTTGGTAGTCTTCTGCGCCATGCCCTGGCGCTGTGTGAACACAACCAGTGCCGATGTCTGTTGTAACATAATCTCCAAGCGTTATAACAGAGTCCCTGTTGTAAAAAGGATGTGACGCAATAATACCTTCAAGTAACCCTCCTTTAAACTCTGCAACACGCTCTCCCTGAGCCCAGCCATCCAGAATACCTTTCAAGCTATCAAGCAGTGCCTGTGCTACAATATATATATCATCACCTACTTTAAACCCTACATAATCAAGGTCCGGATGCACTGTGATAGCAAGGTTTGCAGGCAGTGTCCATGGTGTTGTTGTCCATATAACGAAATAAACACGATCACCTTTTAAAGCTGCGGGGAGCCTGCCCTTGTCATCCTTTACCTTAAAACGGACATAAACAGATGGGGATACATGATTTTCGTATTCCACCTCTGCCTCTGCAAGAGCTGTAACACAATGCGCACACCAGTAAACAGGTTTTCGTCCCTTGTAAACATAGCCATTACGAATAATCCTGGACAGCTCTTCCACGATCGCTGACTCATAGCTGAAATTCATAGTAAGGTAGGGCTCTTCCCATCTACCGAGAACCCCAAGCCTTATAAATTCCTGTTTTTGTATATCCACAAATTGTTGAGCAAACTTCCTGCACTCCCTTCGTATATCAAGTTTTGACATGGAATGCTTTTTTTGACCAAGAGCTTTGTCTACATTATGTTCTATGGGTAAGCCATGACAATCCCAGCCAGGGACATATTCTGCTCTATAACCCTGCATGGACTTAAACTTGATTATTATATCCTTCAGGATCTTGTTTAAGGCATGACCTATATGGATGTGACCATTGGCATACGGTGGCCCATCATGAAGCATAAAGGTTTTGCCTTCTCTGTTTTTTTCTATCAACTTCTTATAAATATCCCTTTCCTGCCAGAACCTCAAAATATCAGGCTCTTTCTTAGGCAGGTCAGCCTTCATAGGAAAATCAGTTTTCGGTAAATTTAATGTGTCTTTATAATCCATAATAACCTTAATCTTTAAATGCAAAACAGGGGCTCTGTCAAGTATAGTCCCAGATCCCGATTTAGAAAATCCCGGGATACTACTCTGTTGGTAATATTATGCACCAACTTAACCCGAAAAATGGATTTGCAAAAACTGCATTACCTACTGCTTAAACATAGGAGATGAGATCAAATAGTCTGCTGTTGCCCGGTTGCATGCCATGGGTATATTGTAAAGTACTGCTAATCTCAATAAGGCTTTAACATCAACATCATGAGGCTGTGGCGTTAATGGGTCCCATAAAAAGATTAGAATGTCTATCTTTTTTTCTGCTATCATAGCACCTGTTTGTGCATCGCCTCCGTGTGGCCCACTTAACAAAAGATTTACTTCAAGGTTAGTATGTTTTTTTATCTCCATACCAGTAGACCTTGTAGCATAAAGGGTGTAATTTTTTAGTGTACCCTCATTATATTTTACCCATTCAACCAGATCTAATTTCTTTGCATCATGTGCCACAAGCGCGATAACTTTGTTCTTCATCTATAATCCTCCTTTCTACATTAAACCAAAAAATGCGATGTGGAAGCTTGTTCATTCGCCCGGGGCATCCACCTGAAGGGAAGGGTCGCATGATCCACCTGATTTCCCTGTTTTGCAAATGCATTTTTTGGGTTATTGGGTTAAATGGTAATGAATAGCCCATATTATTATTTACCTATACAAAATTCAGAAAAGATCTTATCCAGAATATCCTGAGAGGTAATCTCCCCTGTTAGTTCGCTAATTTGTGTGATAGCACTATCTACCTCTTCTGCAACGATCTCAGGGAATGCGTTTTGATCGATAAGCTCTATAGCTGCCTGTAAAAATAGATTTGCATGTTCAAGTGCTTGTTTATGCCTGTATCTGTTGATCACAGGTGCATTGTCTATAGACGGCATATTCCCAGGCTCTACAAGCATCTGTTTTAATCTATCCAGGCCCTCCTCTGTTTTCGCAGATACAAAGCACCTATTAAACTCCCTAAAAATCATCTCCATTTGTTCTAATGCCTTTGGGTCTGCAATATCTATCTTGTTTATAGCTATTACCACATTGTTCTTATGTTCCTTTGCCAGAGATAGTTCGCTGTTATAATCTGATTGTACTGTAGGATCCACAACAATTACTATTGTATCAGCCCTTTCCATAAGACTATGAGTCATTTCTATGCCAATCTTTTCTACCGGTTCTTCACTGCTTCTTATGCCTGCTGTATCTGCAAACACAAGCTTTATTCCTTTGTAGGTTATAGTCTCTTCAATATAATCCCTTGTAGTTCCAGGATGAGGTGTTACAATTGCCCGATCCTCACCGATTATTGCATTAAACAGGCTTGATTTGCCAACATTTGGTTTTCCTATTAATGCAATATGAATACCATCCCTTATGAGCTTTGCCTGTTCATAGCTTTTTAATACATGGGCTACTTCATCATGAGCAGCTTGAAGTGTTAGCTTCAAATCATCCATCTGCTTTGGCGATACCTCTTCTTCTGGAAAATCAATCATTACCTCTAAATTAGTTTTTACATCTATAAGTTTATCTTTTATTGAAGAAATAAACTTTGATAACTGTCCTGTTATCTGATTTATAGCTTGTCTCCTGGCAAGATCCGTATCTGCTTTAACAAGATCAAGTATAGCCTCTGCTTGAAGGAGATCCATCTTCCCATTTAAAAATGCCCTCCGTGTGAACTCGCCCCTTTCTGCAACCCTTGCACCAGCATTTAGAACCCTTTGCAAAACACTATTTACTACATTGGATCCTCCGTGGGTGTATATCTCTAACATATCTTCACCGGTGTAGGTTTTATCTGCCTTCATAAAGGCTATCATAACCTGGTCTATAGGGGTATTTGACTCATCTTTTATGGTTCCGAGATACAATCTATGGCTTTGATACCTTTTCCTGGGTGTTGCAGGAGAAAAAACCTCTTTAAGGATCTTGTATACCATCTTTCCACTTAGCCTTACAATCCCTATAGCACCCTCCCCCTGTGGTGTACTTATTGCGGCAATGGTATCATATGTTTTGTTTATATCCTTTTTCATATCTGTTTAGCCCGTAAAAAGGTATGTTATTTTACACCTCATTGTTAATATATAGATTGTGCATACTACTTTACATGTGTCAATTCGCATATAACCGGATAGTTAATAGGGATGCCCTTTATTTTTCTATTTTATATCCCCTGTCATCCAAAGGAAAGGGATAAAATGTATCTCTGGATAAAACAAAAGCTTGACAAGCACAATTTATAGCGTAATATGAGGTGAGAAAAATATAATTGTTGTTATTTTTCAATAGGTTAGTTCAACCAAGAGGTTGTGGTTTTTTTGATTTAATATACTATATATTGTTTTAAAAAAGCCTTTTTAGTTGTGAAGATTGAGGTTGAAAAATAGATGAAAAAAGGTTATATCTTATTGAATTATAAAGACTTTGCGACTTTTCCACAGCTGTTGAAAAAGTTGTGTGTATATTTTTTGGGTTTGCTTTTGATCTCAATAAGTTAGGCATCAAGTTATATGATAATTATAAGGAGGTTTTTATGGAGGTATGGGAGAAGGTAAAAAAAGAACTGATAGACCTTTATAAAAATACAAATGATGATCCTTGGATAACTATCTTAAATCCTTTGAGTTTTAATAACAATTCCCTTGTTTTGGGTGTACCGGATGATTTTTCCCTTGACTGGATAAAAAACCATTATCATGCAGATATATTGAGGTCCGTAAGGAACATAATGGGTGATAACACCAATGTAGAGCTGGTAATTGACCATAGAGAAGAGCTTGATTTTGGTGAAACAAATTTACCAAGGCAGGCAGTTTCTTCTACCAACAATTTAAGAGGGTTATTGAGAAATTATACCTTTGATAATTATGTTGTAGGTGAATCAAATAAATTTGCAAGTGCAGCTGCATTTGCAGTGGCACAAAATCCTGGAAAGGCATACAACCCTTTATTTATCTACGGGGGTGTTGGTTTAGGCAAAACGCATATTATAAATGCAATAGGTAATATGATAGACGACACATATAAGGGCTTGAACATCATATATATCACTACAGAAAGTTTTGTTAACGACCTTGTAAATCATTTGCGAGACAAAAAAATGGACAGCTTTAGAGAGGTTTACAGAAACTGTGATGTCTTGTTAATAGATGATATTCAATTCATATCTGATAAAGAGCGTTCACAAGAAGAAATGTTTCATACCTTTAACACCTTGTATGCAGAAAAAAAGCAGATTGTTTTTACATCAGATAAGCTTCCAAGGGAGATACCAAACATAGAAGAACGATTAAGAAGTAGATTTGAAATGGGTTTAATAGCTGATATACAGGTTCCTGATATAGAAACAAAAGTAGCTATTATAAAGAAAAAGGCTGAACATGATAATATTGAAATAGATGATGAAATTGCGTTTTATCTTGCTTACAATACACAATCAAATATTAGAGAATTAGAAGGGTATCTTACAAGACTTTCTGCTTATGCTATACTTACGAAAACAAAATTAAATATTAATATTGCAAAAGAAATATTATCAAATCTTATTAAAAAGAAAGATAAATTTTTAACGATTGAAGATATACAGAAGGCGGTTGCAATGCATTTTAAAATTAAGGTTTCAGATCTTACATCAAATAAAAGAATGAAATTTATAGCACTGCCAAGGCAGATCGCAATGTATTTAGCCCGTACTTTAACGAATGCTTCTTATCCAGAAATAGGTTTACAGTTTGGTAACAAGGATCACTCTACTGTGATTCATTCTGTTAATAAAATTGCTGATATGATAAAAGAAAACCAGAGCATTCGTGATGCTGTTGAAAAAATTAAGAAAGGTTTGGGATAAGGTATTTAAAAAATTGTTGATAAATGATGTTTTATTTTTTATAAACATATTATGAACATTATAATAAACAATATTTATTTTTATTTTTCTAATGTTTTTCAATTATGTAGCGTAAAAATAATTTATATAAACATTTTCTATTGTTACTATCTTTAAAAATATAATGTTAGGAGAAAGAAGATGGAATTAAATATAGATAAAAGGACCCTATTAATAGAAATAAGTAAGGTAATGGGTGCTACAGAGAGAAAAGCAACAATGCCTATATTATCAAACATCCTATTAAAGGCTGAAAATGATGAACTCACTATAATAGGAACGGATTTAGAGGTTACAATAATAAGCAATATACATTGCAATATAATATCAGAAGGAAAGGTATCTATTCCTGCTAAAAAATTTTATGATTATATACGGGAACTTCCAGATAAAGATATAAATATTAAAAAAGAAGATGGTTTCATAAATATAACTACTGATAAGATAACAGGAAGATTAAAAGTATTACAGGCAGAAGACTTTCCGAAGGTAGATATTTATAAAGGAAATTATACCTCTTTATCGTATGAGAAACTTATAAGGATGATAGATAAAACAATCTATGCAACATCTTTAGATGAAGTAAAGTATAGTTTAAATGGTGTCTTTATGGAGAAGACTGGTAACAGCATCAGATGTGTGGCAACAGATAGTCATAGACTTGCTATGTATGAAGATGATGAAATAGATACAATAGAAGGTATTACAAAGGGTGTTATAATACCAAGAAAAGGATTATACGAGATCAAAAAGATAGGGGAGGAAAAGGAAATAGGGGTTGCAATAGAAAAAAACAAAAATTTTATAGTAAAAATTGGTAATACAATAATTCAAACAAGATTGCTTGATTATGATTTTCCAGACTATAAGTCTGTTATTCCAGTAGAAACAAAAATAAATGTAAAACTAAAAAAAGATATCCTTATTTCAGCTGTCAAAAGGGCTCAATCCATATATCAGGAAAAGGTATCAAGGGTTGTATTTGATATAAACAAAGATGTTATAGTAGTAGAGAGTAATGAACCAGATGTAGGTGAGGTAAAAGAAGAGATTGAAATTGATTATAAAGGTGAACCAATAAGAATAGGATTTAATGGTAAATATTTACTTGATTGTTTAACATCAATGGATGGTGAGTTTGTTTCAATGGGGTTTAATAACGAGCAAAGTGCTAGTACATTTTATCCTGATGATAATAAGAAGCACCTTAATCTAATTATGCCTATAAGGATATAGGTATTTTTAAGGAGAAAAAAAAATGAGAAAGATGACCGAACAAAATTTAAGGGCAGCGTTTGCAGGAGAATCTCAGGCGCATATGAGATATTTAATATTTTCAGAAAAGGCAGAAAAGGAGAATAAAAAAAATTTAGCAAGGCTATTTAAAGCAATTGCCTTTGCAGAGCAAGTACATGCAACAAATCATTATAGAGCCCTCGGTGAGATAAATGATTCATCTAAAAACCTCCAGGTAGGTATTGATGGTGAAACATATGAGGTAGAAGAGATGTACCCGGCATACAATACAATAGCTCAGCTTCAAAAAGAACAAAGTGCGATAAGAACAACACATTTTGCATTAGAAGCAGAGAAGATACATATGGAGATGTATAAAAAGGCAAAAGAAGTTGTTGATCAGGGTAAGGATATAGAGGTTGGAGATATTTATATATGTGATGTTTGTGGATATACAGTAGAAGGTGAAGCACCTGAGGTCTGCCCGATCTGTGGAGCTAAAAAAGAAAGATTCAAAAGATTTTAGTTAAAAAAAATAAAAATTTCCTCTCCCTTCAGGAGAGTTTTTTTAAGAAAAACTACCCTCCACATCTATATAGAGCTGCAAAAAATTGCCAGCTTATGAAAAGCTATATCTTTGTGCAGGCTATTTACTCAAAATATATTTTTTGGTTTACTTTTTCGTATCCTGTGATTCTGTTTTAGCCTGTGATTTTTTTACCGTTGAGATACCTGCAATCGTGTATAGAGGACAATAATTGATACTACCTGTTAAAATTGGTATAAAACCAATCAGCCCTATCCATCTCCACGGAGAATGAACCCAGAAAATCATGGAAATTAATATTAACCCTATTATCCACCTTATAACTTTATCTGTAGATCCTACATTTTTTTCCATAGCCACCTCCTCTTATAAAATTTATAACATATAAAAAAAAATACAAGTAAAAAATAAGATAATAGAATAATGTGTTTTTTGTTGCATAGCATGGAAAAGTTTCATATAAAGGATGAGATAATTGTTTGTAGAATATATTGCTTGTAAAACAAAGGGGTTAACATGTCTTATGAAAAACGATTGAAAGAACTTGAAAGAATGAACAAAGAAGCCGAGCTTGGAGGAGGCGAAGAGCGTATTAAAAAACAGCATCAAGCAGGCAAACTTACAGCAAGAGAGCGTATTGATATTCTGCTTGATAAAGGTAGCTTTGTAGAGCTTGATAAATTTGTATTACACAGGGCAGTTGATTTTGGAATGGACAAACAAAAGTACCTGGGTGATGGTGTGGTTACCGGTTATGGAACAATAGAAGGAAGGCTTGTTTATGTATTTTCGCAGGATTTTACTGTATTTGGGGGTTCGCTTTCGGGTGCTTATGCTAAAAAGATTTGCAAGATTATGGATCTGGCATTAAAAAATGGGGCACCTGTTATAGGGTTGAATGATTCAGGTGGGGCAAGAATACAGGAAGGTGTTGAAAGTCTTGCTGGATACGCTGATATTTTTTTGCGTAATGTGCTTATGTCTGGTGTTGTTCCACAAATTTCTGCAGTTATGGGACCATGCGCTGGTGGTGCTGTTTATTCTCCAGCGATAACAGATTTTATACTTATGACAAAGGGCACAAGTTACATGTTTGTTACAGGTCCAGAGGTTGTAAAGTCAGTTACTCACGAGGAGGTTACAAAAGAAGAACTCGGAGGTGCAATTACGCATGCCACAAAAAGTGGCATTGCGCATTTTGTTTTTGATAATGATGAAGAATGTTTGATGGGTATAAGAGAACTCATGAGCTTTATTCCTTCCAATAATCTTGAAGACCCCCCATACAGGGAAACAACAGATCCTTTTGATCGTAAATCTTTAGAACTGGATAGCATTATACCTGATCAACCCAACAAGCCTTATGATATAAAGGACCTGATCTTTTCAACAGTTGATGATGGTTATTTTCTGGAGGTTCATGAATTATATGCGCCTAACATTGTTGTTGGTTTTGCAAGGTATGGAGGCATGCCTGTTGGTATTGTGGCAAACCAACCAGCACACTTAGCCGGTACACTTGATATAGATGCCTCTGTAAAAGGGGCGAGATTTGTAAGATTTTGCGATGCATTTAATATCCCGTTGATCACTTTTGAGGATGTACCAGGATTTTTGCCTGGAACTGTTCAGGAACACGGCGGCATTATACGGCATGGTGCAAAGTTATTGTATGCATTTGCAGAAGCTACGGTACCAAAGGTTACAATTATAACAAGGAAGGCTTATGGCGGTGCCTATGATGTTATGTCAAGCAAACATATAAGAGCTGATATAAATTATGCATATCCAAGTGCAGAAATCGCAGTGATGGGACCGGATGGAGCTGTTAACATAATTTTTAAAAAAGAAATAGAATCAGCAGATGACCCTGAGGCTAAACGCAATCAGCTTATAGAGGAATACAGAGAGAAGTTCGCATCTCCGTGGAAGGCAGCAGAGCTTGGATATATAGACGAGGTAATAAAACCATCTGAAACAAGGTGGAAAATAATATCAGCCCTCAGGATGCTTAAAAATAAGGTTGACACAAATCCAAAGAAAAAGCATGGCAATATACCCTTATGAGCATCATTATAAGTTGAAAGCAAATTGTCTGAGTTTTTGATTGATGGATTTAAAAATATGAGCAAGGTGGTTTAGCATGTTTAAAAAAATACTTATAGCAAATCGTTCTGAAATAGCTGTCAGGGTAATACGTGCATGTCATGAGCTAAACATTGAAGCGGTTGCAATATACTCTGATGTGGATAGAGATGCTCTATATGTGAGAATGGCTGATGAGGCATATTACATAGGCAAGCCACAACCTCTGGAAAGCTATCTTAATATGAATAAAATTATTGATATTGCAAAATTGTGTAATGCAGAGGCTATTCATCCAGGATATGGTTTTCTTGCAGAGAACACAGAATTTGCGAAAAAGGTTATGGATGCAGGCATTGTATTTATCGGTCCATCTCCCTCATCTGTACAGGCAATGGGCGATAAGATCAGTGCAAGACGACTTGCTTCAAGTGCAGGGGTAACAATTGTGCCGGGAACAATTGATCCAGTAAAAGATGCTGCAAGGGCAAAAAAAATAGCGAGCGAGATTGGATATCCGGTTATGTTAAAGGCTGTAAATGGTGGTGGTGGTAAGGGTATGAGGCTTGTTGAAAAGGAAGAAGATATAGAATCCGCTTTTGAGAGAGCATCATCAGAAGCACTATCAGCCTTTGGTGATGGTTCAGTATATATAGAAAAATACATAAAGAATCCAAGACACATAGAGTTTCAAATACTGGGTGATAAACATGGTAATATTATACATTTGAACGAAAGGGAGTGTTCTATACAAAGAAAACATCAAAAGCTCATAGAGGAAAGCCCTTCCACTGTTATTACACCTGAGAAGCGAACAAAGGTAGGAGCTATGGCAGTTGCAGCAGCAAGAGCAGCAGGTTATTACAACGCAGGCACCATAGAGTTTATTATGGATCAAGATGGAGAACTGTATTTTATGGAGATGAATACAAGGTTGCAAGTTGAGCATCCAGTAACAGAGCTTACAACAGGTATTGATATTGTAAAGGAACAGATAAGAATAGCAGATGGACAAAGATTAAATTACAATCAATCAGACATTAAAATAACAGGACATGCTATAGAGTGTAGAATAGTAGCTGAGGATCCGTTGAGAGATTTTGTACCCACGCCTGGCAAGATTGTGTATTTGCGAGAGCCACAGGGAATAGGAATAAGGCTGGATAGCGGCGTGTACGAAGGTTATGAAGTTTCAAGCTGGTATGATTCTTTGATTGCCAAGCTTCAGGCATATGGTAAAGATAGAAAAGAAGCTATAGCTCGCATGGTAAGGGCATTAGATGAATATAAAATTTTGGGTATCTCAACAAGCATACCTTTGTATAAATGGATATTTAAGCATAGCAGGTTTATAAGCGGGGATATTAATACAGGTTTTTTAGAGCAAGAAATAAATAACTTTTCATTAGATATATCACGATTTGAGGATATTGTCGCAGCTGTTTCTGCAATCTCATCAATAGGACAAAAGAATATATCAGAGCTAAATACGCAAAGGGTTTTTGATAATAAATGGAAGTTTGCAGGAAGGTTGAGGAATCTACAATAGATGGCTACATACCCATTATGTGAAATCCTGCATCCACAAAGATCACCTCTCCTGTAATGGCACTGCTCATAGGAGACAGCAAAAATAATGCAGTATCACCAACCTCTTCTACGGTGATATTTCTTCCCAATGGTGCCCTTTGTGGATATTGCTGGATCATGGTTGTGAATCCTTTTATACCACGAGCTGATAGAGTGTTTAACGGTCCTGCTGATATACCATTAACCCTGATGTTGTTTTTTCCAAGCTCATAAGCAAGATAGCGAATAATACCCTCTAACGCAGCTTTTGCAATTGCCATAACATTGTATCCAGGGATAACGACCTGTGATGCAATATAGGACATTGTCAGTATACTGCCACCCTCTTTCATTAGAGGTGCAGCGTACCTGGTAAGGGATATAAGTGAATAGGCGCTTACATCCAATGCTGTAAGAAAGCCCTGCCTTGTCGTGGTTAAAAAGCTGCCTCCGAGTTCTTCACGGGGAGCAAACGCTATGCTATGAACAAGGGTATGGATTTTGTCATGCCTCTTTCCGATCTGTTCAAATACGTTCTTTACCATTTCCTCATTTTGCACATCGCATTCAAATACACCTAATGGATTTAATTCAGGGATTACCTCTTCAACCCTTTCTTTTAAGGATGGATTTGCATAAGTAAAATAAAGTTCCATGCCAGCCTGATGTAACTTTTTTGCAATGTGTAAAGCAATACTGTATTTATTTACAACCCCTGTTACAATACCAATCTTTTTACTAAGATCTATAGTGTACATAATCGTCACCTTTATTATACTTTTCTTGGTTCATATATCGCATTAACCCATTATCTAAAAAAGGCCAACCACTTCATGTTAAAACAATTAGTATAGCTACTACATATTGGTAAAAATATCAATCCTTCTGCGCTTTCTAATATGATCTCGCTCATACAAACCTTTATAAAGGTGTTTATTATAACTGTATGCGGTTAGCAACGGATAAATCTCCAAAACTTACAGTACCGTACAGGTACTTATTTACAGGCATAGGCGTGCTTGTAATACTATCAACTGCTATTGTATTAAAGGCAGAGGCATTCACTGTTCCTCCGTACGGTTCTACTGTACTTTTACCATTAACACATTTGTTAACGCTCGGCTGGATAACCATGACCATTGTTGGTGCAATGTTTCAGCTTGTACCTGTAATAACGGAGAAAGATCTGTACAGTGAAACCATTGCTAAAATGGTCTTCTATATTTATCTTGCGGGCATTGCATGGCTTGTCTATTCATTCGCAGTCAGCAAACCATCAGAGATTGGTGCTGGTATTGTAAGTATTGCGCTTATCTTGTTTATTATTGACTCCTTCATGACTATGAGGGGTATGAAGGTTGCTGATCTTGCGGTCTGGTATGTTGTTGCAGGCATGTGTTTTTTATGTCTGACTTTATTAACTGGCTCTTTTGCAGCATATGGTATGGATCATATAGTTACCTGTAACAGTTTTGATCACTACTATCCGCTTAAAATAAAGCAAGCTGTGGCTCTTAGATTTATGCAGCTTATACAGATTATTTTGGTGAATAGACAGTAAGTCAATTATTGATACCTTTAAAAATAGCGCCTCTGAATTTATATCTTGGTACGATTTGTAGTAATTCATAGTACTAAATTTTCTTCACGTAAAAAACTCCTGAAATGTTGTATGAATGAGCCTGTCAACCAATGGCAAATATTGCCAAGCCCTGCGATTATACCATCCGGGAGTTATCTCTTCTCACTTGATATGGCAATGTTAAATGGCAACCCGGTGGTTGTATGGGTTACAGGTAGTGACTCCACAGGGAAGGAAACAATACCTGTAAGTGTCTGGAACGGCAATCAATGGCAAA
>Ga0078972_1012296_pt1 | contig 14793 bp, 14 predicted proteins | sample YelNatPaOPGAMG01_FD_67568 | JGI IMG/M metagenome (GOLD analysis project Ga0078972, IMG submission 67568) | Hot spring thermophilic microbial communities from Obsidian Pool, Yellowstone National Park, USA - OP-RAMG-01 (SPADES assembly) (version 2) | ecosystem: Environmental > Aquatic > Thermal... | reverse complement strand
ACATATCAATATAACTATACCTATCTTTATTAAAAATCTTTTCATTTTTACTGTTTCCTTTTACTTGCTTTATCTTTTATCCAGTTCCTTTTCTGAATATCATTTTTTATATCTAATATCCCATTATTATTATAACTTATAGCTAATGTTCCTTCTTCCTCTAAACTTTTTATACTTATTTTTTCTCCTTCTCTTCTTACTTCAAGTTTTGGCTCGTAGTTTTGTTCTTCTCCATAAAACTTCTTCCCTCTTTTCATTCTATTTAATGCTATTTTATTTGCCTTACTTAAATTTCTTCTCTCTTTTAAATCTTTCATTGTAATTTCTTCCTTTTGCCTCTTCCTAAAATCATCTGAATATAAGTAAATAAATAAATCTCCTCCTATTAATTCATACCCTGATTCTGTTTTATTTATAACCACTTCATCATCTAAACGAAAAATTTCTAATAATTCCTCTCCTCTTAAAGGTCTAAGTCCTTTATATCTTATATTTTCACTATTATTTCTAGTCTTCAATTTCCCAACATCTTGGAAAATATTCTTACCTTTCACAGTTACTTTCTTTGATGGCTTTAATACTATATAGTTAGGTTTTATAAATATAATCTCATTTTTTCCTATTTTTAAATAATCCTTAGTCCCATCATTTACCCAATTATTCACCTTATCACAATCTTCAAAATTTATCTCAGCCAATTCCCCACTATTTCCTGAAATAACTAGTTTATTACCTTGATATACTAAATTTGTACATCTTTCTTCCAACATCTCATTAACACTTAATACAATCTTTTTGCTTCTATCTCGAATATCCCATCCATTTCTCATTACATAAATACCAGATCCTGGATAAGCAACACTTGTCTTTTCTGGAGGAAAACTATTTTCCATTAATAACCCACCAAATGCTACATACCTAAAATCACTCCTTTTATATATCCTACTCCCCCAATATAACCACTCTCTTATGTTCTCTTTACTCTTATCTATAAATTCAGATACTGTTCCATCTGGATTACTACAATACATTAAAAATTCTAATATTCTTTCTGTTGTTTTAAATACTTCATCAGGTATCTGCACATTATTAATCTGACACAATCTTTCTACCTCTGTTAATACTTTTACTATCTTTATCGGCTCTCTCTCCTTATCATATCCTTCTTGGTTTATTCTTTTAGTTAAAAATTGTCTCAATTTACTCCAACCTTCTTCTAAACTTTCATTCGCTTTATTTCTATCAGAAAATAATATCCCATATCTTATTAATGTATATGCTTCTTTTAATTCATCAGTAACTTCTTTCTTATCTCGCTCATCTAATAAACTTATAACACTTCTCTCTATAACCTGTAAAATTTGCTCCTTTAATTCTCCCTCATATATGAAATAAATTCTACTAAATGCAATTATTAAATTTATCCTTTCCTCAGGTTGTTTTACTTTATTATCAACAAAATACTCTTTAATCCTACTTTCCAACACTTTCTTTACTTTGCTTTCATCTCCTCTATATGCTTCGCACCATATTTGCCAGTCTTCTAATAAATCACTATTCTCGTAATTTTTTAATGCTTGCTTTAGCCTAAAATTATCTACTGCTGTTGGCTGATGTTGTCTCTCTATAAATGGTAAATCTCTTGGCTTATCAATTTTTATAACAACTTGTGATTCTGTAATATAATATGGATTTTCCCTTCCTTTCGCTATTACTACAACTTCTCCTTCTACTTCATTACCTTCTGATTCTATTAAAAAAAATAACTTTGCATTATTCTCTCCACTAAATGGCTTTTTATAATCCAATATATGACTAACCTGCCATGGAATTTCTTTATCTTTGTTTAAAACTTTTATTACTTCATATCCATCTTTTATCGGTACTTTTCTATCTTTATAATACAGTTCTGTCACATCTATTATTCCCACACAAGGCATACCTTTCGGAACCTTTGGCTCTTTATATACTACTTTTGCAATTAATTTATCTTCTTCTCTCTTACTAAATACAGGAACAGAATTTTTAAATGTATCAACTAAATTAAATGTTTGTGCTAATCCATATCTTAATTTTTCTGCATGGTTTTCAAACGGTGCTGTAAATTGATAATATCTATTTCTTATCTGATTTTCTCTTTTTGACATATTAGCACCTACTATCATACTATGTAAAATAAATGCCTGGGGCTTCCCATAATAATATGCTTCTGGTTCTACCTGCTCTGGATAACAATCATATGGTGTTGCACACCATCCAGAATTTCTTCTATCCCATTCCTCTACTTCTATTACCCAATCATCTAAATCCCTATAATTCCTTCCATCTCCTTTAAAATTATAGTATTTTTTTACTGCTTTTACAAACTCCTCATCAGTTAATATCCCTTTTAACCAGCCTTGATATCCTGCATCTAATAATATCGGATATGCAGAACCATTTATTGCAGCATATTCATCCCCTACTATTATCCCCCTCTCTCCAAAATGATTATTCCATACATCATTCCATAATTCTTTAAACTTCTCCTTCATACCTAACTGTGCATATAAATCTAATAATGGTATAGTTGAACTTCCTGTTAAACTCCCTCCAACCATAAATACTGCTTTGTTTACTCTATTCTTATAAAAATATGGTACTTTATCAAATACCCAATTCGCTAATTCTATATACTTCCCTTTATTCTTAAAATACCTTGCTAATTCCACCATCCTACTATCTAAATAATCTATCCTGAAATCATCACTATGATTTACTCTTTCATCACAATAAGTCTTTAAAAATAACATTAAGTTTAAATCATATTTACTTGTATCCTGTCCTAATTCATTTAATGCAAGTATACTATATATTAAGTCTGACCCCATACAACTCCATTTAGGCTCTTTCTTCTGTGGCTTTGGATTAGACGGTTCTACATCTTCTGTCCTATACAAAAATGCTCCTCCTTTTTTATACCTCATATAGTCTCTATTCCAAAAATCGACCATACCTTCAAGTATCAAAATTAATTTATACTGATACTCTTTATCTAAATAAGATGCATTCTTTGATAACTCATACATTCCAACTCCCCAAGCATCTGGAAATCCTGCATTCTCTATTTGATACTTGCCTTTTGATTGGTCATAAGGAATTGGATGTAAATTACCATAATAACGGTTAAAATGCGGTCCTTGACTGTATTCATAAAATTTGCCATCTTTTGCTATAAATGCTTGAGTTGGTAACCAATTCTTTCCATCTTTATCTTTTGTGCTTATATACACTTTATATATCTTCTCTATAATCTGTTGAGATAATTCTTTATATTCAGGAAATCCTGTTTTAATGTAATATCTTAAATATCCATCTGCTTTTGATGGATATTGAGGCATCATTACATATTCACATTGGGAAAGGTCACCATTTACTTCACTATTCTCTCCAACTAAACCATCGAAATCATAAACACCTTTCAAATATGTATCTAAACTTCTTATAATAGACACCATGCCTCTTAAAACCTGTTGGTTTGATTCTCCTTTAGCAAAAGAAACATAAAAAGAAAAAATAATTAATATTAAATCTAAAATTCTTTTCATAGTTATTTAAATCTTTTTTTACTTTATTTCTATCGTTGCACCAGACCCTTCAAATTTTGCTTTAATTTTCTCTGCTTCTTCTTTAGTTACACCTTCTTTAATAGGCTTTGGTGCACCCTCTACTAAGTCCTTAGACTCTTTTAATCCTAATCCTGTAACTTCTCTAACTACTTTTATAACTTGAATCTTCTTATCACCCGCATTTGCTAAAATTACACTAAAAGAAGTTTTCTCTTCTGCCTGTGCTGCTTGTGATGCTCCTTTTTCACCTCCTCCAGTTGAAGCAGAGGTTGGTACAGCCACTGCTGCTGTAACACCAAACCTTTCTTCAAGTGCTTTTATCAATTCAGATAACTCTATTACTGTCATATTCTCTATACCCTTTATTATATCCTCTTTTGTTAAATCTGCCATAAAATACCTCCTTTTTAGATTAAAAATTAAATATCAAATATAAAAATTCTTTTTACTTACTATTCTTTAATCTTTGATTTTTAATTTCTGTTAATGAACCTACCAATTTATGTAAATTAGCCTTTAACACAAATACTAAATTATACAAGGGGGCTTTCATTCCACAAATGACTCTTGTTATTAAAACTTCTCTTGACGGTAATCCAGCTAAAAACTTTATTTTTTCAATATCAATTATCTTACCATCAAGCATTCCTGCTTTTATCTTTAAATTCTCATTATTAGAGCAAAAATCTTTTAACATTTTTGCAGGAATAACCACATCATCATAACTAATCACAACACCGGTTGGGCCTGTAACAATCTTCTCAAAATTATTTACATTAACTTTCTGCAATGCTCTATTTATTATATTATTTTTAACTACTTTATACTCCATATTAACTTTTTTTAAATTTTTTCTTAACTCTGTCATATCAGTAACATTTAATCCTTGAAAATCTGTAAATATTACACATTTTGCTTTTGTAAACTTCTCTACTAGATTTTTAACCTCTTCTTCCTTTTTAACTTTTGTCAAACCCATTTAACAAGCCTCCTATTTAAAATAAATTTATGCACTATAAGGTTTTACATCAATATTAATACCTGGTCCCATAGTAGAACTAATAACTATCTTCTGTATATAAGTTCCTTTCACACCTACTGGTTTATTTTTTATCACAGCATCTATTAAGGCATTGGAATTTTCCAATAATTTTTTTTCATCAAAAGATGCTTTTCCTATTACAGAATGAATTACTCCTCCTGAATCTGTTTTAAATTCTACTCTACCTGATTTTATTTCTTTTATAGTTTTAGCCAAATTATAAGTAATAGTCCCTGATTTTGGATTCGGCATAAGTCCAAGAGGTCCTAATATCTTACCTATTTTTCCTAATTCTTTCATCATATCTGGTGTTGCTATTACAACATCGAAATCTCGCCATCCTCCTATAATCTTTTCTATTAAATCCTCTGCTCCTACAAAATCTGCTCCAGCATCCTTTGCTTCTTTTTCTTTTTCACCTTTAACAAAAACTAATACTCTAGGAACTTTACCTGTACCGTGAGGAAGTATTACACTTCCTCTTACTACTTCATTTGTTTTCTTAGTATCAACACCTAATTTTATTGTTATATTGATAGTCTCATCAAATTTTGCATTTGATGTTTTTTTAGCAAGAGAACATCCTTCTTCTAAAGAATATCTCTTTGTTTTATCTACTAATTTTTCTAACTCTGTTTTTCGCTTACTCATCAAAATCCTCCTACTTTTCCACTACTTCTATTCCCATACTTCTTGCAGTTCCTTCAACCATTTTAATTGCTGACTCAATACTGGTGGTATTCAAATCTGGCATTTTTAAAGTAGCAATTTCTCTCACCTGTTCTTTAGAAACTTTTCCTATTTTCGTCCTATTAGGTTCACCAGATGCCTTAGCAATCCCTACTGCTCGTTTTAGCAATACTGATACTGGAGGCGTTTTTAAAACAAATGTAAATGATCTATCACTATATATAGTAACAACAACAGGGATAATTAACCCTTCTTGGGAAGGCTCTGATGTCTTTGCATTAAACTGTTTGCAAAATTCCATTATATTTACACCATGCTGTCCTAAAGCAGGTCCAACAGGTGGAGCAGGATTTGCCTTTCCCGCTGGAACTTGTAATTTAACAACTGCATGAACTTTTTTTGGTGGCATAAAACTCTCCTATTAAATTTTTTCTATACTAGAAAAATCTATTTCAACAAGTGTTGGTCTAGAAAATACTGTTAACATAGCTTTTACTTTCATTCTTTCAGGATAAACTTCTTCTATAACTCCTGAAAAATTAGTAAAAGGACCTTCTATTACCCTTATAGTATCTCCTTTTTCAAACTCAACAATATGTTTCGGTGTAGGTATAGTTCCTTTTATCTGACCTAATATTGTATTAACTTCCTCTTCTGAAAGTGCTAATGGTTTTGTTCCTGCTCTTACAAATCCTGTAACCTTTGGAGTATTTCTAATAAGAGTCCAGGTATCATCTGTCATTTCCATTTCAACTAATACATAACCAGGATAAAATTTTCTTGATACACTTTTCTTCTTACCACCTTTAATTTGAACTACTTCCTCTTTAGGAATAAGCACCTGTGAAATTTTGTCACTCATCCCCATAGTTTTAATTCTATACTCTATATTTGCTTTTACCTTTTCTTCACAACCAGAATATGTTGTCACTATATACCACTTCAGTGCCATTAACTTACTAACCTCCAATAATTATCTTCTCAAGAATTTTATTTATTATGACATCTGAAAATCCTATAAATATCGATAAAATAGCTACAACAGTAATAACTACTACAGTTGAACCAATTGTTTCATCTTTTGTAGGCCAAGAAACTTTAAACATCTCAACTTTAACTTCATTTAAAAAGTTTATTAATTTCTTAAACATTTAATCCCCTTTTTTATTTTTTCTTTTTTTACTTTTTCGCTTCTCCTCATGGCAGGCCTGGCAGGATTTGAACCTGCAACCCACGGATTTGGAGTCCGTCGCTCTAGCCAGTTAGAGCTACAGGCCTTTGTCACCAACTTCTAATCTTACGAAAAAATTAATACCATCCCCCTAAAAACTTTGCTCTATAAATTTATTAATATAATAAAAACATTGAATTAAAAATTTATAGGAATGGTATTTAAAACTTGTTCATTATTTAGACCTTTGCTTCATGATGTATTACATGTTTTCTACACCATTTACAATATTTCCGAAGTTCAAGTTTATCAGGGTTTTTTTTCTTATTCTTCGTTGTATAATAATTCTTTCTTTTACAACTACTACATATTAAAACAATAGTTTCTTGCATATATATCTCACTCAATTATTTCACTAACTACACCTGCTCCTACTGTATGTCCACCTTCTCTTATTGCAAATCTTAATTCCTTTTCCATAGCTATAGGTGTTATTAATTCTACTTCCATTGTTATATTATCTCCTGGCATTACCATTTCTACTCCTGCTGGTAACTTCACAGTACCTGTTACATCTGTCGTTCTAAAATAAAACTGTGGTCTATATCCATTGAAAAATGGTGTATGTCTTCCACCTTCCTCTTTAGTTAATACATATACACTTCCCTTAAACTTTCTATGTGGTGTTACACTACCCACTGCTGCTATTACTTGTCCTCTCTCTATCTCATCCTTCTCTATACCTCTAAGCAATAATCCTATATTATCTCCTGCTTGTCCTTCATCAAGAGACTTTCTAAACATCTCTATTCCTGTTACCACTGTCTTTTTCGTAGGTTTTATTCCTACTATTTCAACCTCTTCATTTAATCTTATTCTTCCTCTTTCTACTCTTCCTGTTGCTACTGTTCCTCGTCCTGTTATACTAAATACATCTTCTACTGCTAACAAAAATGGTTTATCTATTTCTCTCTTTGGAACTGGAATATATTTATCTAATGCATCTAATAACTCAAAGATGCTCTTGCAATTTTCACAACCATCTTTACCACATCCACAGTTCATTGCCTTCAATGCAGAACCTTTAATTATTGGCACTTTATCACCAGGAAATTCATATTTACTAAGCAACTCTCTTATCTCTACCTCTACTAATTCCAATAACTCTTTATCGGTCACCATATCTACTTTATTTAAATATACAACTATATACGGAACACCTACCTGTCTTGCAAGTAGTATATGTTCTCTTGTCTGTGGCATTGGTCCATCTGCTGCACTTACTACTAATATTGCTCCATCCATCTGTGCTGCTCCTGTTATCATATTTTTTATATAATCAGCATGACCCGGACAGTCTATATGTGCATAATGTCTATTAGGTGTTTCATACTCAACATGTGCTATTGCTATTGTTATACCTCGCTCCCTTTCTTCTGGTGCTTTATCTATATCTTCAAATTTTAACGCCTTCGCTAAATTTCTGGCACCTAGACATTTTGTTATTGCTGATGTTAATGTGGTCTTACCATGGTCCACATGCCCAATAGTTCCCACATTTACATGTGGCTTAGTTCTCTCAAATTTTGCTTTAGACATAACTTACCTCCCTATTAATTTAATTATAAAATTCAATAATTTTTTAAGCCCACGACCGGGATTGAACCGGTGACCTTCCCGTTACCAACGGAATGCTCTACCAACTGAGCTACATGGGCAAGACAGAAAACCTTCGGCTTTCTGTATTACCTATTAATAGCAAATTGTGATTATACCAAATTTTATAACATTTTGTCAATTTTTTTTTAAAAAAATTTCAACTTTGTGGTGGAGCCTGTAAATCATTAGAATTCGGCGACGTTAAAATCTCCAAGGGCACAGTTTCAGCCTTTTGAGACTCAATATACTTATCATATCTTTCAAGAAGTTTTCTATATACAAAAATATAAGCAAAAAATGTTATTGGTATAGTTACTATTAAACCTACTAAAAGGCATAAAAAGCCCAATAAATTTAATCCCAAAATAACTAACCAAAATAAAAATAGATTCCATTTAGAACCTTTTGTAATTTCAGCACTTTTCTTTAATGCTTCAATTGGACTAAGTTCCTTATCTACTATTAAACACATAAAAAATTGATATCTAAGAGCAAAAATAATTCCTGGAATAATTAATAAAATAAAACCACCAATAACAATCAGAATATAAAGAATACTTCCTACTAAATACTTAAAAAACAAATAATAATAATTATACAAATCAGATATCTCTGCTTTCTGGTTATCATAAAATTTAAGATAAATTTTAAGTAAGCCTATTCCTGCTATCATCTGCAAAATAAAACTTATAATATTAATATTAAAACTAATTAAAGGAAAATTTTCTTTAGTTAAACTAACCATTAATCCTAAAGTACTAAACACTAAAACAAAAATCACATAAATAATTACTAAAAATCCCAAATTGATTTTTGTAAGATTCCAACCAACTTTTATTGCTTCAGATTTAGAGAAATTTTTTTCTTTCATCTTTTTCTTTTATAAATTACGAACCAACAGTAACGAGTTTTAATTTATTCTCCAGTAGAAGTTTATTTGCAAAATCAATAATATCTTTAGTAGTAATTTTTTCTATTTCCATTATAATCTCTTCCATTGTTAAATATTTTTCCATATAAAATTCATGTCTTAAAAGTTTTATCATCCTGTTTAAAGTATTCTCTAATCCTAATATCAAATTCCCTTTAACCTGTTCTTTCGTTTTATGTAACTCTTTTTGAGAAACTTCTTTATTCTTCATATCCTTAAATTCTTGTAAAATCACATGAACAAGTTCGTCTAACTTCTGTTTATCTGTTGCTGCATATACGAGGAACACACCAGTATCAACATAACTATCATAAAGAGAACTTATACTATAAGCAAGCCCCCTTTTCTCTCTAACCTCTTGAAATAAACGTGAACTCATTGAGCCACCTAATATATTATTTAAAAGAATAAGTTTATATCTATCCTTATCATTATAAGGAATACCTTTTGTTCCAATACAAACATGAATCTGTTCTAGTTCCTTTTCCCTTTTATCACTTTTAAAATTAAAAACTGGAGTACTTATATTAAAATCAATCTCTTTCTTCTCCCATTTACCAAAATATTTTTCAATAAGACCGAATACATCGTTACCTTTTAAATTTCCTGCTAAAGAAATAATAGTATTATTCGGTAAAAAGAATTTTTTAAAATATTCCAAAATATCTTCTCTTCTGAAATTCAATACAGTTTCTTTTAAACCCAGTATCGAATGTCCAAGTGGATGACTATCAAATAAACTTTCTATAAAGACATCTATACTATATTCATCAGGTGTATCTAAATACATTTTTATTTCTTCAACTATAACTTCTTTCTCTTTTTTTATATTTTCTAATTTAAAATCAGATTTTAAAATCATCTCGGAAAGAAGTTCTAAAACAGAAGGTAAATATGTATCCAACATCTTTACATAAAAACAAGTATATTCTTTACCAGTAAAAGCATCAACATGTGTTCCCATTAAATCAAATCTCTCTGCAATATCTAATGCTTCTAAATCTTCTGTACCTTTAAACAACATGTGTTCTATAAAATGAGATATCCCTTCTTGACCTTTTAATTCATATCGAGAGCCTACTTTAATTAAAATTCCTAAACTTATTGAACGAACATATGGAACATCTTCACAAACAATAGTTAAACCAGAGGGCAAGATTTTTTTACTATACATACCTAACTTTTCTTTATTTCTGATAAAGACTTTAAAGCCTCCTTCCTACTTAGTTTTAATCTCCCCAATTTATCAATCTCCAAAACCTTAACCAAAACCTCATCTCCTTCCTTTAAAACATCTTCAACTCTTCTTATCCTTCTATCTTCAATTTCAGAAATATGAATAAGTCCATCCTGCCCATATACTTCAACAAATGCTCCAAAATCTACTATCTTTTTTACCTTTCCTAAATAAATTTTCCCCACTTCTATTTCCTGTGTTAAACTTTTAATTATATCTGCTGCTCTTTGGACTACTTTACTATCAGGACCTGAAATGTGTAACATTCCATCTGTTTCTATATCTATCTTAACTCCTGTCTCATCTACAATACCTTTGATTGTTTTGCCTCCCGGACCTATAACATCTTTAATTCTATCTGGGTTTACTTTTAAAGTTAACATCTTAGGTGCATAAGGTGAAATAGATTCTCTTGGCTTTAATATAACCTTATTCATTTCATTTAAAATAATACTTCTTGCTTCTTTTGCTTGGTATAATGCTTTCTCAAGTATTTCTAATGAAACTCCATCTATCTTTAAGTCCATCTGTATTGCAGTTATACCTACTTCTGTACCTGCAATTTTAAAATCCATATCACCATAGTGGTCTTCCACACCTGCAATATCAGTTAATGTAACAAATTTATCCTTTTCTTTAATCAATCCTATTGATATTCCAGCAACAGGTCTTGTTATAGGAACACCTGCATCCATTAATGACAAACTTCCTCCACATACTGTTGCCATAGATGAAGAACCGTTTGATTCTAAAATATCTGATACTACATTGATAGTGTATGGAAAACTTTCTTTAGGCGGAATAACTGCTAATAACGCTCTTTCAGCAAGTGCACCATGTCCAATCTCTCTTCTACCTGGTCCTCTTACTGGTTTCACTTCTCCTGTTGCTAATGGTGGAAAATTATAATGTAACATATATCTTTTTTTACTTTCACCTTCAAGATCATCTAAAATCTGAGCATCTTCTTCTGTGCCTAGTGTAGTTACAACCAATGCTTGAGTTTGTCCCCTTGTAAATAAAGCAGAGCCATGTGTTCTTGGAAGAACTCCAACTTCACATTTTATCTCTCTTATTTCGTTTGGCTTTCTACCATCAGGTCTTATTCCTTCTTCAACTATTTTATTTCTTACATTCTCTGCTTCTATTAAATCTAATTGTATTTTTATTTCCATCTCTTTATCTTCAAAATTTGGTAAAACTTTTTGAAGAACTTCCTCTTTTACTTTCTGAATTTCAGATGCACGCTGTTTTTTATCTTGAATAGCTTCTATCTCCTGGAATTTTTGTAAAGCATTTTCTCTTAAAACATTTTTAAGGTTTTCATCAAAGTTAAAGAATGTATATCGTTTATTTGCCTTTGGAAGTTTCTTACTTAACTCCTCTTGAATTCTTATTAACTCATATGCTGGTTCTTTTGCAAAATCTATTGCTTTTAAAATCTCATCTTCTTTTAATTCCTTTGCTCCTGCCTCAAGCATAACAACTCCATATTTTGAATAAACAACTACAATATCTAAAGTGCTCTCTTCCAATTGTTCAAGAGTTGGATTAATTAAATATTCATCCTTTATTTTACCTACTCTAACTCCACCAATAGGCCCTTTAAATGGAATACTTGTAATACTTAATGCACAAGAAGTACCTAATAATCCTAAGATATCCGCTTCATTTTGAAGGTCAAAGGAAAGAACAAAATTCATCACTTGAATTTCATTCATAAGATTAGAAGGAAACAATGGTCTTATACTTCTATCAATTAATCTTGCAGTTAGAATTTCGCTTTCTCTTGGTCTACCCTCTCTCTTAAAAAATCCACCAGGAATCTTTCCTGCAGAATATGCTCTCTCTCTATATTCTACAGTCAAAGGCAATACATTAATTTCCTCTACCAAGTTTTCTGAAGAAGAAACAGAAGATAAGACAACAGTATCACCATATCTAACAACACATGAACCTTCCGCTAATTTCGCTATCTTACCTGTTGAAATTATTAGTTCCTTTCCTCCTATCTTTACCTTTTCCTCTATTTCCATAATATTATTTCCTTAAATTTAAATTATCAATTATTGCTTTATATCTTCCTAAATCCTTTTTCTTAATATATTCAAGCAAACTCCTTCTCTTACCTACAAGTTTAAGTAAACCCCTTCTACTGCTATGATCCTTCTTATGAACCTTTAGATGCTCGGTTAGATAATTTATCCTTGCTGTTAAAATCCCAATCTGAACTTCTGGCGAACCAGTATCTTTTTCATGCTTTCTCAACTTCGTTATTATCTCTTGTTTCTGATTCTTATCTAACATATATTACCTCCTAAAGACAGTATATAGTATATAGGATTTTACTGTATTCTGTAACATTATATCCAATAATTAGGTGGCTCACTTGTAATTGTAACATTATGTGGATGACTCTCCTGCAATCCAGCAGAAGTAATACCTATAAATTCTGCCTTTTTTTGTAATTCTTTAATTGTCTTTGCTCCACAATATCCCATACCGGATTTTAATCCACCAATCAACTGCAAAACAATTCCTGCTAAAGAACCCCTATAAGGAACTCTTCCCTCTACCCCTTCTGGAACTAATTTAGAACTCTCAACATTTTCCTGGAAATATCTATCTTTACTTCCCATTTTCATTGCAGATAAAGAACCCATTGCTCTATAAACTTTAAATCTTCTTCCCTCAAGAAATATCATCTCACCAGGTGCTTCCTCTGTACCTGCAAATAAATTTCCTATCATAACTGCATCTGCTCCACAAGCCAATGCCTTCACAATATCACCAGAATATTTTATTCCGCCATCAGCAATAACTGGAATTTTATATTTTTTTGCAATACGAGCACATTCATAAACAGCAGTCAACTGTGGAACACCTATTCCAGCAATTATTCTTGTTGTACATATTGAACCAGGACCTATTCCAACCTTAATTGCAGATGCTCCTAATTTTATTAAATCTCTTCCTGCTTCACTTGTGCCTATATTTCCAGCAATAATATCTTTATTAGGATATTTTTTTCTTAACTTCCTTAGGATATTCATAACGCGAAGCGAATGTGCATGTGCAGTATCTATAACTAAACAATCTACATCTACTTTTACTAATTCATCTGCTCTTTCCTCTGTATCTTTTGATACCCCAATTGCTGCACCAACACGGAGTCTCCCCAATCTGTCTTTACATGCATTTGGATGTGCTAACCTCTTCTCTATATCCTTTATAGTAATTAATCCTTTTAGATGAAAATCTTTATCCACCACAGGAAGTTTTTCAATTTTATTTTTATTTAATATCTCCTGCGCTTTCTGTAAGGTGATATTCTCGCTTGCAGTAATTAAATTTTCTTTAGTCATATAATCACAGACTTTCCCTTCTAATCTTTTTACAAATCTCAAATCTCTATTTGTAAGAATTCCAACAAGTTTTCCATTTTCTTTTCCATCTTCTGTTATAGGAACACCTGATATTTTATACTTTCTCATTATTTCAAACGCTTCTTTTATAAAAGCAGAAGGAGGTAATGTAATGGGATGAATAATCATTCCACTCTGATATCTTTTAACTTTATCAACTTCCTCTGCTTGTTCTTTAATAGATAAATTCTTATGAATTATTCCAATACCCCCTTCCTGTGCCAATGCTATTGCAAGCCTTGATTCAGTAACAGTATCCATTGCTGCTGAAACAAGCGGAATATTTAATTTAATATTTTTCGTAAGAAAAGTTGAAACATCAACTTCATTAGGCAAAACATTTGATTTTTTAGGAACTAACAATACATCATCAAATGTTAAACCTGTTTTAAAAAATATATTTTTTGTCATAATATCATCTCCTATATTTGATAAAATTTCCTTCACTCCACTTTAGGATTTCAATTACTTTGAAATTCATATACTTTAAAATATTTACTTTTTCTTGCCATTATTGTTATTATTTCCATTATTACCGTTGTTCTGTTTATCTTTACCATGTTCTTCATCCGATTTTCCATGATCTTTATCTGATTTACCTTTGTCCTCTGTTTTCCCTTTTCCTCCTCTTTCTCCACTTTTTCCACTTCTTTCGCTTTCTTTATCCTGCCCTTGATTGTTATTTAATTGATTTATTATTCCTACATTTAATTTCTCAAGCCCTTTATGTAATTCTAATAAATTCTTACTTGAATCCCATATTACTTCACCTGTATTTGGGTCTATTACTGTTGTTACTCCTACCAAACCTTTAGAATTATTCTCTTGTGAATTTTTACCTTTACTTTCCTTATCCTCTAAATGCTTCCATCTTTCTTTTAATGCTTTTTGTCTCGCTTCTTCTCTTTTTTTAATTGGTAAATCCAATATATCATCTCTTTCCTTTCTCTTTTTATTCCAGAATTCTTCCCTCTCTTTTTTCTTATCCTCCCAGTATTTTTCTTTATTCGCAATCGCTTCCTCCAACTCT
>Ga0078972_1012295_pt1 | contig 14793 bp, 10 predicted proteins | sample YelNatPaOPGAMG01_FD_67568 | JGI IMG/M metagenome (GOLD analysis project Ga0078972, IMG submission 67568) | Hot spring thermophilic microbial communities from Obsidian Pool, Yellowstone National Park, USA - OP-RAMG-01 (SPADES assembly) (version 2) | ecosystem: Environmental > Aquatic > Thermal... | reverse complement strand
ACCGCGAGGTTGTGGGAAAGTCGGTCGCTGCCGGACTCCTTTCTTCTCTCTCTTCCTCTTTTCTTTTCCCCCAGATCCCCCTTCTGGGGGTTTTTTATTAAGATTCGCGAATCCCATGGCTGAAGGGTCCCGCGTGACGCAATTCCGACCTCTTTTGATATCGGTTGTTTTTTTTCTTTCCTCGTGCACTCCTCATTTTCACTCAGTGTCAAACCTTAAAAATTCCGACCTGGTTCTTGCCATTCCGGACGATCCGGCCACCCTAGACTGGAACAAGGCCACCGACGGGAACTCCTTCGAGATCATCTCCAATCTGATGCAGGGACTGACCCGCTTCGACCGCCACCAGAATGTCAAAGGAGCCGATGCCGACTCCTGGACGGTCGATCCGGGAGGCCGCCGTTTTATTTTTCATATCCGCCCCTCCGCCTCCTGGAATGATGGCCGACCGGTCCTTGCGGAAGACTACAGAAATTCTTTCCTGAGGCTCCTCGACCCCCGGACGGCCTCTCCCTATGCCTACTATCTCTTCGATATCGTCAATGCCCGATGCTTTGACGAAGGACACTGTCCGGGGTCGTCGGTCGGGATCCGTGTGCTTTCCTCCCACCGGCTTGAGGTCGACCTGACCCACCCGATGCGGAACTTTCCCTCCCTTCTGACCAATGCCATCACCGATCCTGTCCGTCTCGACCTCATCCGGGCCCACCCCTCCCACTGGACGGATCCCCGGTACTTTGTCGGAAACGGTGTGTTCACCCTGGTGTCATGGCATCATGACGCCTATCTCGAGCTCCGGAGAGCCCGCCCCTCCCCGGCGAATCCGCGTCTTGTGTCGACCCTGACCTTCCTGATCATTCCGGAGCCGGTGACACAGCTCACTCTCTTTTTGCAACACCGGCTGGATATCGAGGGAATTCCCTCCTTCTACATCAAAAAGTACCAAAACAGCCCTGAGCTTCATCGTATTCCCCAGCTCTCCACCATCTACTACAGCATGAACATTCGCCGGGCTCCTTTTGACAATCTCCATGTTCGTCGGGCCTTCGCCATGTCTGTCGACCGGGAGCGGCTCGAGCGGATCTTTCTATCCGCCCTTCCCTCGCTCTCCTCCTTCATCCCCCGGGGACTCGCCGGATACGATCCAAAAGCGGCCTACGGACTTGATATTCCAAAAGCCAGAAAGGAACTGGCCCTGGGAGGGTTTCCCGGGGGAAAGGGATTTCCCAAGGTGACGCTCGTCTTTCCGGAGGGGACGCAGAGCCGGATCCTGGCCACCTTCATGCAGCAGACCTTCCGGGAAGCCCTGGGGGTGACAATAAAGCTTCGCTCCATGGAATGGAAGGCTTTTCTGGCCGGGCTTGATTCCCACACTCCTGCGATCTACCAGTCCGGGTGGATTGCGGACTATCCCGATGCCATGACCTTTCTCTCCCTGATGAGAACCGGATCCGGAAACAACCGGACCGGCTGGTCGGACCCGGTCTTTGACCGGTTGCTGGATCGGGCCCAGGATGCCGAAGAGCCCTTGAAGGGGGCTCTCTATGACGAGGCCCAGAGGCTGATGCTCAGAAAGGCGGTCGTTGCCATTCCGCTTTCCCAGGGGGTCTCGAACATCCTCGTTCCCCGGACGGTTATCGGGTACTGGCACAATGCCATGGGGATGGACTCCCTGGGGTCGGTCGAAAAATTATCGAAGATTCGGGGATTGTGATATTCTCATAAGAAAGATTTCTGTGAGGGGAAAAGACCTTCTCGGGTTTTTTGCCGCCTTTTTCCGGACCCTGTTTTCCGAATGGAGTTTTTGTGGCATCGCTCAAGTCGCTCCCGGCCTCCGAGCGTTTCGAGGAAGAGGTTCGTCAATACTGTCTCACGGGATTTTCTGCCGGCACCCTTGGTCAGGACCACTCCGACTGGGTGGATCCCTTTGTGGCGGCGGGGGTCGTCGTCTATTTTTACGAGCGGAACATCTACACTCCGGTGGGGCAAAAGGAGATCGACGGATTTCTGGCGACGGATCGCGGATTTTTTGTGGTGGAGTGCAAGAATGTCTCCGGTCAGGTGACCGGAACTCTGAATGCCGCCTGGCAGGTGGGAAAGGAAACCATTCTTGTCTCCGGGTCGAGCCATGCCAATCCCATCACCCAGATCAAAAACCGCATCGGTCCCCTGGCGGCCTTTCTCCGTGACAGGAAGGTTCCCTTTTACCTGACAGGGCTCATCGTCTTTCCTGACGATGCTGATCTTTCGAGGCTTTCCGAGAGCGGAACGCTTTCCATACACGAGCCTCCGAGCCGTGACCACAGCTATGTGGTGACCTGTCTCTCGAGGATCCCGGGAATCCTGTCGAAGATGCCGGAGGGACTCGTCACCCCCACCGATGCAGTCAAGGTGGCGAAGCTTCTGGGCCTTGTCGTGTCCGACTTCGACTCTCCCGAACGCCTTCTCCGGTTTCCTGTGGGAGGCTTTGACGATCTTTCACCGGCCCAGAACGAGCGGATCCTCGACCGGAAACTGGACCAGGCCAAGAAGGAATGCGTCACACTGCCCGAAGCCGACCGGGAGCCCTGCCTCCGGCGGCTTGAGGAAGCCCGGAAGGGCCTGTCGAACTCCATCCGGCTTCACAACGGCCGGGCAGGACAGGAGACCCGGGGTCTCCTCCTGCCACTCCTGGCAGGCCTCCTTCTCCTTCTTCTCATGGGCGGGACGGTGACCTGGTACTACCAGAACCGGAAAGAAGTTCTTCTGATCCAGAAAAAAAATGAAGAGCAGCTTCTTCCGGAACTGATCGGGAAGGATCCGGAGCTTACCCCCTATGCCCTGCTGCTGCTGTTCTACAGCCAGCATCCGTCCATTCCGGCCGACAAGGACCTGCTCTCGCTGGCCTTTCCGCTTCGGACGAGGGAGAAGGCCAAGGTGGACTCGGCGTTCCGGAAGAAGTTCCGGGATCGGATCAATTCGGATATGAAGCTGGTCGGGAGCATTTCCCGGTTCAAGGTCTCCCTTTCGGCGACCCTTGTCCGTTACGATACGGGCCGGAACGTCTTTTTCCTGACCGGAATTCTTCCAGTCAGGCTTCCGGGGGATCGGGAAAACCAAAACGGGCTCTTTCCGACAGGCCAGATCGGGGTGGCCGCCCGACTTTCCTGTCCCTTCTGTGACTCCCAGGTCCTCCTTAGGGATTGGCCTCTCAAGGCCTCCATCTCTCCCCGTGGGATCTTCTTTTCCTTTCCCTATGCGCCGGGCGATGTCTCAGGGATCATCGCCCAGGCGCCCTGCTCCGGATGCGGGATTCCTGTCCATGTCAACATCTGGATGACGCCGGAGGCGGTCGATGCCGGCCGGACCTCTTCGGGAAAGCCCTTTGTCTCCGTCATGGGATCGGTGAAGGTTCTTTCCATCGTTCTGGACACAGATGGCCGGGAACTATTCAGAAAAAATCCTCCTTCCATCTGAAAAAACGGACATTTTCCAGATCAGGACTTCTCTTTTTCTCCGGAGAGTTCCTCCAGCCGCCGGTCGATCTCGCTTAATATGATGGGAGGGATTCCTGACTTCCGGTCGAGATACCGGCCCAGCATCTCCTTTTCCGGCACCACATGGAAGTAGTCCACCGCATTCTTGATCTGGGGAGAAAAAAGCTGGATCTGTCCCGGCTCTCCTCGTGAAAGGGAGAGGGAGTAGACCAGCTTGAGCGCATCCTTCAGATACTGGATCAGGGGGACGAAGTCGGTGTCTCCCGAGATGAGAACGGCCGCATCATAATGGGGCATCTTTGAAATCATGTCGATCGTGATTCCGATATCGACTCCCTTTTCTCCCTCCACTGTTCCCTGATACAGAAACGATCCCTCCCGGTCCCTGTCCCGGACAATCTCCTTGACCTTGTAAGGGCGCAGGACGAGCTGCCCAACGTACTTGAATTCCAGAAAGGAGGTCCGTTTCTGGATGTCGTCGAAAACTTCCTCCTTGGCCCGTGACAAAAGGTCTCTTTGGTGCTGGTGCCACCGTTGGGCCAGGGATTCCACCACCGAGGGGACGAGATCCGGAAACTGATCGTGGTACTGGTCGACGATGTCGCGGACGGCCCGATCATACCGGTGAAGGGGCGTCGTGGCCTGGGTGTTGTACCAGTAAACCCTGAGAAGACGGTGGGGGATCCGGGTCTGTTCCGAAATGGAGAGAACGGCCTGGCGGAAAAATTCCTCCCAGTGAAAATGCTTCTCGTCGAGACGGTACTCCGGAAGGTTGTGGCCGGCAGCCTTGAATCTGTATTTCTGAAGGTCTTTCTTGAAGTTCTGGCCATCGATAAAGATCACCGTTTTCTGGATGTCCATGGATTGTCTCTCCGGAAGGGGGGAACCAAGTCTCGTTGGTGATGAGCAAAAAACGGAAGGGGAACATGCGGAAATTCTGGGGTTCAAATGAAAGAGCCCCTAAACGGGGCTCCCAATAAACTGAGTAAGCGGACATTTCGTCCGGGTCCCATCTTATCAAGGCTTTTTTGAAGGTGTCAAGAAAAAAGTTCAGGAAAATGAGTCCGTTCCCTTCATGAATTTGAAATGGCTTTTTAGATAAAGAAGGGTGTGCAGGAGCACAAACCTAAAGGAGGGGTTTCGGGGGCCTCTCCAGGCGGATCCGTTCGACCAGCCATTCGGTCAGGTCTCGACCTGAAAGGTCGTTCGGACCGTTTCTGTGATAGCGGGCATGGGCTAATGTGACCTCCGGGTCGGAGGGTGCGACCTGGGAGAGAAAGTCTGACAGGGGACAGTCCTCGATCTTTGGAAAACCCGCACCTGAACTTGCCGAGTGCATCCATCGGTGGAAGGAAAGGGCTCCGAGAAATGTTGTGATGTAGCCAGGGGAAAGAGTGTGATGGAGATCCCGGCTCCAGTCGAGGATCTGGTCGGCTGGCATGGGCCGGGCCAGGGCATATCCCTGGCCGAAGGAGGCGCCGAGAATTGTCGCGGCCTCGACCATCGCCGGATCCTCGAGCCCCTCGACGATGACGACCCTTTCGAAGTCCTGACCCATCCGGACGATTGTTCCGATCATGCTGAGGGTATGGAGGGGAGCGACATAGATTCGCTTGAGAAGACCCTGGTCCACCTTGATGTTGTCAAAGGGAAGGGTGGCCAGACGCTGGAGACTGCTGAATCCCGATCCCAGGTCATCCATGGCCAGCTTGACTCCCAGCTGGATCAGCGTGTTGATGGCCTCATCCTGGGTTTTCTGGTCAATTTCCCGATTTTCGAGGAGTTCAAGCGTCAGGCGTTCCGGTTTCACTCCATGACGGCTCAGGGCTTCCTCGACCCATTTCGGGCAGTCGGGGTCCCGGAGGGTCCCCGGTGGCAGGTTCAGGGAGATGTCCAGGTGAAGGCCGGCCGCATCCCAGCGGGGAATCCAGGTCAGGGCGAAGTCGAGTCCCGCCCGGAAAAGCCGGTCAAGTTCGGCGTCTCCGAGAGAGGGGAGAAAGTAGCCCGGAGGAACAATCTCTCCATTGGGGCGAATCAGGCGCGCCAGAGCCTCGACCTTGACAGGCCGGCCCGTGGAGAGGTCGAAAACCGGCTGCATATACATGGAGAGTCCACCGGAAAAGAGCTCTCTCCGGTAGTTGGTCGCCTGGTCTTCGGGAATGATGCTGGCGGGAGCCCGACAAAGCTCCCAGAGCTTTTCCCAGCGCTGGGCGAGGCCCCGCGAGAACTGGGTGATCCAGGGGGTGTCGAACTGGTTGGGATAGGAGCCGTAGAGGGAGAGGACGGCGACGGCCGTCCCATCGGGATTCCGGATTGGAATCGAGATCGCCGAACGGATTCCGAGAGGGCGGACCGCCTCCCGCCAGTGCAGGACCCGGAGGTCCTTCTGGTAGTTGGAGATTTTCTGGGGAGACAGACTGCGCCAGGCATGGGCAATGAGACCCCGTCCCCGGGGCGAATCGGGATCCACCACCGCTTCGAAAAGAGGGTTGCGCATGATGGAGGCCCCCTCCTGGCCCTTGGGTCCGGAGCTGTCCTCGATGATGAAGGATCCGTTGCTGTTGAGGCGCATGAGGAATACGCAGGCGATGGAGGGGAGTTTACCGAGAAGTTCCACCTCCTGCCTCCGGACATCGGCCCAGAGGGCTCCCTGGGGAGGGAGGGGGGCCGACAGGATGGCGAAATAGTCTCCCGAGACATCGAGACCCGCACGGAGCTCCTCCTGGAGGTCGTCCTGGAGCCGGACTTCATTGGCGAGAAGGAGACGGTAGCGGTCGCGGGCGGTCAGGAAGGTCTGGTTCAGATGATCGGAGAGGAGGCGACGGTAGAGGGCCATCGACTGTGTCAGCATGGCTCCGTTGACCCCGATCAGGGCATGGGCCCGTCCCGTCATCCTGGCACGTTCGATGATCTGGTCCCGGGTCGTCTCGGGAGAAAGCAGGAAGCGAAGGTGGTTGGCCTGGAGGGAGGCGATATTCTGAAGCTCTCCCTCGTCCTGGCCTTCGAGGATTTTTTTCTGTTCCGGGTCCTGCTCGAGCTGGGCGAAGAAGGCTTCGACGAACTCGACGATGACCGACTCGATGTGGGACTGGTGGCGCCGGAGAAGCTCCTTTGTGTCCGGTCCATAGGTGTCGAAGGAAGTTTCGGGGGCCGAGGGGGCGGGAAGATAGGCTCCAAAAGACCACCACTGGGAGCGGGAGTCCTTGGAGGACTTTGCCTGGTAGAGGGCCGCATCGGCCTGACGGATTAAGGTGTCGCCATCGTCCCCGTTGGAGGGAAAGAGGGCGATCCCCATGCTGATCTTGATCCGGATCTCCTCGTCCTGGCCGATGGGAAAGGGGGTTTCAATGGCCTGGTGAATCCGGTTCAGGACATGGGAGAGTTGGCTGGTGGTCTTTTCGAGGGAGAGGTCCTCGATGACAAGTCCGAATTCGTCCCCTCCGATGCGCGCCACAAAATCGCTTCCCCGGATCTGGGAGCGAAGCCTTTTCCCGAGCTCTCCCAGGATCAAGTCGCCTTTTTCAGTGCCAAGACGGTCGTTGATCGGCCGGAAATCGTCGACGTCGAGGGCGCAAACGGCAAAGACCGAGCCTTTCCTTTTGGCCCGGGCCAGGGCCCCGTTCAGGGCTCCTTCCAACCCATGCCGGTTCGGAAGTCCTGTGAGGGGATCCTCGGAAAGTCCCCGTTTCATTTTTTCCCGGGTTTCGTGGAGGTCGGTCAGGTCGAAAAGGACCAGCATGGCCCCCTCCTTCCGGTCCTCCATCCGGGCGGGGTTTCCTGTCATCTCGGCCCAGAGAAGGTTGCCGTCCTTTCTCCGGAGCCGCAGGCTCGACCGGATGTTTCTTCCCTGAAGGGCATGATGGAGGAGATGAAGAAACTCCCGATAGATTTCGGGAGGATCGAAGAGGAGTTCGAAGGAGAGCCCGGAAATTTCGCCCGGCGTGTATCCTGTCATCTTCCAGAAGGCCGGATTTCCCTTCCGGATCCTCCCGTCCTGGTCCAGAAAGAGAATGGCGGCCGCGTTGTTTTCGAAAAGAAAGGAGGAGTCGGGCTGGAGAAGGTCTCTGTTCAGCGGGTGAGCGGAAAGATGGATGAGGCAGTCATTGCCAATCTTTACGCAGGAATACTCGGCTTCGACCGGGATCAGCGAGGCATCCCTCCGGCGGAAGAGAGCCGGCTGTCTTCCTTCTGGAAAAGCCCCTTCGGCCTTCCGGCTGGGGGGGATGCGTCGATCCCAGGAGGAGGCATGGATTCCGTGAAGCTCCGACCGGGGAATCTCCAGAAGCTGGCAGAAGGAATCGCTGGCTTCAAGAAGAATTCCCCGGTAATCGAGGACACACAGGGGATCTGTCAAGGCCTGGAGGACGAGGTCTCCGTGGCCCTTCAGAAGGGCTCTCAGTTCGGCGAATCGTTCCTTGCTGCGGTTGGCGTCAGCCGAGGCCATGGTTTGCCTGCTCCCTTGAAGAGCCTTGATGACTGGTCCCTTGAGAGTTGGAAATACCCTTTCGCAAAGATGCAGTCTACATGAAATCCCCCTGTGAGGGAATATCCTCACTGTGACGAAAATCACGATTATGTGATTTAAAAATAAATCAAATATGATTAAAAATTTTTTTATCATTACTAGATATCAACTTGGGTTGATCTCTAGTCGGGACTTGATCCTTCCTTGACGGATAGGAAAGAGAGAATATAGTTTAATGGTTTATCGGAATTTTTCCTCATTTTCATTCCGAAAAGGGTGAAAGCGGTCTGGCCCATGGGCAGGGAGGGGATGGCATGAAAAAGGATACGCCCTTGAAGTATCAGGAGATCAACCGGCTTTTGCTGGAACTTCGAGAGCTTCTTCCCGAACTCGAATTCCGTTATTGTGAAAAAACAGGTCTTCTGGAAGCCCTCCTCTTCGACTTCAAGGAGGAGAGCTCCCTTGATCTTAATTTCTTTGACTCCCTGCCCCGATCCTATCCGAGTCCCAATCTTTTGAGGCGATCCAATCCCCACAGCCGGGGCATGTCAGCCTCCATGATCCATGGGTCTTCCCATTTCGACGGCCATCCGATGGAGATCCTCTACCCTCGCCCTCGAGGTGCTTCGGGCCTTTCGGGGAGGGAGTCGGGTCACTAGCCCAAGCCGGCTTTTGAGGATATTTCCCGGCCTCCGTGGCGGGGTTCGCCTTGCTTCTCCTGATCGATCCCAATAAAATAAAGGAAGTGGGAGGTTTTCCCTGTATTCAGACATGGGGTGACATTTTTTGGCACTGATATAGGGAATGAGCCGCCCACCCGAAGGAGGGGTCTTCAGAAGTCAGCTCCGGGACCCATGGGATCAGGCGGGCCCGTCTTTTTCGGACATCAAATCAAAGAGAGGTACCTTGTGGAGGTCCCTGGATTGCCAGCCCCCGTCCGTGCCCGGCCGTCGCTTGCCGGCCGAATTTTTCTTCTCGTAGCGCTTCCTCTTGCCTGTTCCTCCTGTTCAGGCCTGTCGACCCCACCCGGAGGCCTTGGCGTTCCCCATCTCGAAAGCCGTTCCTCAGACAAACGTCCTCTCTGGATTGACTCTCCCGGACTTTGGCAAAGTCAGCACCCGGATCGTGAATACTTTGTCGGGTCGACCTCCAAGGAGCCGGATCAGGAGTCGGGAAGGACCGATGCCTACGAAAACGCGATGCGGTCCATCGCCGAACGTATCGGGGAGAGGGCCAGCTCCCTTTACAGGGAGGAAAGTCTTCGAAAGATGGGAACGGGAAGTGGGGGAATGGACATGAGCGTCCGGAGGCATGTCGCCTCTCTCGTCATGACCCAGGCCCAGGCCCGGATTTCAGGGGCCCGGGTGGAAGACTATTACTGGCGGAAATACTGGGAAAAGGACCGCAAGGAGGAGTCGCCCTACTCCTTCTACAAGTACCATGTCCTGGTCTCCATCCGGAAAGATCTCTACGAGCGTCTTCTGAAAAAATCCCTGGCGGCTGCCAGAGACAGCGAACGGGACCCCCGGACGAAGGCTCTTCTCGACCGGATGCTCAGGGATGAATCTTCCAGCCCATCTGACTGAATCTTGCAAAAAACATTGAGCCCCCCTCTCGAGGAGCGACTGTTGGTCCGATGGAAATTCCCCTGGTTCTCGCTGACCCTATTGGTTCTCTTCCTGATCTCTCCAAGGCCGCTTCTGGCCGGGGGAAAATGGTATGAAACAGGACGTTCCGGCAAGGTCCCCCAAAGCCGGTATCTGACAGGTCTGGGCTACGGGTCCACTCTGGACCGGGCCCGGAAGGATGCCGCCAGAAACCTTGCAAACCAGATCGATTCCGACATCCGGTCGAAATACGAACAGAAGACCTCCCGAAACAACATGGCGATCTCCCGCTCTACCAGGGACATCCTCGCTGTTCGAACACACGCCAAGCTCTATGGCCTTAAAAACGTCCGGGGGAAATTTATTCCGGCCCAGGGGTCTTACGTGGCGCTGGTGGCGGTCGACAAGAACGACCTCGTCCGCTATCTCAAGGGTCGGATCCGTTCTTTAAGGGAGACGATTAGCTCACTCCGGGAGGATCTCGGAAACACCTCCAATTCCTTGCGGCAGATCCACGATCTGTCGGGGGTTGTCCGTGCCAAGGAAAAGGCGGCATTCTTTGACCGGGAGGTGGCAGCCGTGTCGGGGGGGACCCCGTCGAGCCGTTACAATGTCCAGCCTGAAATCTCCCGGATAGAAACACTTCTCTCCCGTGATGCGACGGTTTCGGTTTCCATCGTCAATGATTGTGGCCAGATCGATTCCTTTGCCCGCCATGTCCGGGAGGCGGTCGAACAGGACGTGACCCAGATGGGCCTTCTGGTCGTTCCGGAAGGGGGAAGGATCCGGATTGCCGGCCATGTCTCCGCCACTCCTTTGCCCCCCAATTTTTCCCGAAGGTACCGCTATTACGTCCTCAGGTATGCCCTCTCGATGTCGGCTCCCGACGGCACGGTCTGGGGAACGGTGGTCCATCAGCAAAAAGTTGCCGGACTCGATCCCGCCCAGGCAGAGCTTCTCGCTTCCAGGACTGTCTCGAAGAAAGGCGTCGGCCCTCTTCTTGACGGATTGAAAAGCCGGCTTTTCCTGGACAAGGGGGATCCCCGCTTTGTTTCATTTCCCAGGGAGAGCTCCTCAAACCGGACTTCTAGAGGAGCCGTCTCTCCCTTATCAAGGAATTGCCAGGGATTCGGTCGATGAAAGTCCTTGGGGGGAAGACTTCCGGGTCGGCCAGAGGCCTCCGGAACTCTCCCAATTTTTTTAAATTGGATAAAAGTACCGGCTTCGCCCTCTCAGCCATGGAAGATTGTGGTTTGACGGCGGCAGGAATCCTCCCGGCCTGCGGGAGGACAACAATGAAAGGAGACTCAATGAAGGAAAAACTGTTATGGGGAGCCATGGGGCTCGTTGCTGGATCCGCCCTCCTGCTTTCCGGATGCGCCTCCATGTCGAACATTCCCAAGGGGCCGGAAGGGTACAAGGTTGTGGCCCGGTCTGATTCGAGCGTTCCGCCGTGGATCAACGGGATCGGCCAATGGAGCCAGAAGAGGACCAACCGGAGCTCCAAGTGGTTTGCTGCGAGTTCCCCTCTTGAAAATTCTCTGCAGGGAGCCAAGCACGACGCCTACATCCGGGCCCAGAGAAAGGCCTCAGACAGAATCGGGGACCAGAACTGGAGCCTTGTTGGAAATTCCGTCAAGCGGGAGCTCAATACCGACACCCAGACCCTGATGCGCATCAAGGACGACACCAAGACCCAGATCCGCCAGACATCCCAGGGATGGCTTGTGGGAGGGGAGGAGTACCAGTACTACTGGCTCGAATATCAGCCCAAGCACCCCAACCGGATCCCGGCCGACAAGAGGACCCTTTACCGGGCCTGGGCTCTGGTCCGGTACAGCCAGCCGAACTGGGAATGCTCGCGCCGGAATTCGCTCAAGCTTCTTCCGATGATTGCTAACAATCTGGGAGGAACCTTTAAATACAAGAAATTCGATGCGAACCGCTTTGCCCAGGTCATCAAGGAGATCTCCGACAAGAATCTCTCCCTGATCCCTGAGAGCGTCTGCACCGGAGGCTAGAAAACCCTTGCCGGCGGGAAAGGGATTCTCCTTTCCCGCCTCTTTTTTCATTCCTATCCTTCTCTTGTCCCCGCTTCACGGATTCCCGTCAGGATCGACCCCATCCACAGAAAGATGTTGTTCCGGGAGATCTGCTCCCGGAGGATCTTGTTGCGTCCCTTCCTGATCGGGGCTGGTTCTGAGAGAGAACGGTCTATGATGGCCGCTGATGTGGCGGGATCGAAGGGATCGATCAGGACGGCCTCCTTGAGTCCCTGGGCCGCCCCGGTATACCGGCTCAGGAAAAGGGTACCCCCTTCATCCTTCTGGGCCGCCAGATATTCCTTGGCCACAAGATTCATGCCGTCGTTGGTCGAGGTGACCAGGGCCCCGGCGGCCATCCGGTAGAGGGGAGCCAGGATCCTGTGATCCACGGTTCGCTCGACGGAGACCACGGGAAACCAGATTCCGCTCTTCCATCGTTCGTTGAAGTTTGAGACGGCCTCCCGGACTTTTTTCTGGTAGCTCTGGTAAGGGGGGTGGCCCGAACGTGTCAGGGGAGCGATCTGAAGGAGTCGGATTTTTCCGATCCTTCCCGGGTTGGCCAGAAAAAGGGATTCAAGGATCTGGAGACGTTTCAGAAAGCCCTTGGTATAGTCCATCCGGTCGACCGAGATGAGAAGAACCTCCTCCGGAGCGATTCCCAGTTCACAAAGGAGGCTCCGGGCCTCGTCCTGTCCTTTCTGGTCCAGGGAGAGCGACTCGAAGCGACCGGGGTCCACTCCGATCGGGTAGTCTCCCACATGGATCCTCCGGTTTCCCTTGACGACGCTGTCCGGAAAGATGCTGATGCGGGGATCTCCCCCAAACTCCCGTTCGACCGATTCCAGGAAACGCTCGCGGTAGAGCGCGGTCTGGAATCCGAGAAAATCATAATCCAGAAGCCCCTCGAGAAGAGCTCTCCTTTCAGGGAGGTGGACCAGGAATTCCTGCCGGGGCCAGGGAATGTGCCAGAAGAAGGCGATGGGCGGAAGAGGGGAAGAGACCAGGGAGCGGAGCTCCTTGGCGACGAGGGAGAGCTGGTAGTCATGGATCCACAGGACCCCGTTTCCGTGATTTTTTACCACCCGAAAGATATGTTCCGCAAAGAGACGGTTGACCGCTTCATACCCCTTGAAATCTCCCGGACGGGCTCCGACGCGCCCCGGCTCTTCGTGGAAGAGGGGCCATAAAAGGTCGTTCGAAAAGCGCTGGTATCCCTCATCCACTGCGGGATCCTTGGGTGAAAGGCGATAGAGGGTGTAGGAGGCCGGAAATCCGGGCAGGGAGATCGAAAGTGTGGGGGGGCCCGGAGAGGTTTGAAGGGAGATCCAGTCTCCTCCGGTCTGGAGAAGAAGTCGGTGGAGCGACTGGCTGACTCCGCCCGCCGGATAGCGGAGTTTCGGTTGGGCCTTGCGCTTGTAAGACTCGCTCGGGGGCGGCTGATAGATGACGGGTTCCCGGTGGGTGGCCACGAGGAGCTTGTGTGTTCCAAAAAGCTTTCTAAAGCGCTCGGAGACGGTCAGGGCATTCCAGTTCCGGGGTGAACTGTCCGGTTTTTTCCGGGTAGGATCGGGACTGGTCAATCATCACTCCTTCTTTGGAAAGGGCTTATAGGTCTGCCTCCGGGAGGGAGCGCCCCAGGAGGGCCTCGCCCATCCTGCGAAGATAAGCCGGGATTCCTCTCAGGGCGGGAATAAGGAGGACAAGTCCCATGATCAAAAAGGCATGGTCAATGTCAAGCCGGCTCGAGAGGGCGGGGAACAGGGCCATCCCGGCCAGGATTCCGGTCAGGAAGCCCAGGCTCATGACAGTGAGGACCCGGGCCATGAGGCGCGGCGGGGTCATCTGCTGGATCAGGGTCTGGGAGAGGGGATTCACCATGGAGACGGCCGCGCCCCAGAGGGCAAGAAGAACAAGTTCCATGGGAAAGGAGGAGGCGCTCCCGATTCCGAAGGAGAGAAGGCCGGCCAGGGAAAACCCCTTCGCCATGAAGGTCAGGGAGTTTCGGGGATGATAGAAGGTCAGGAAGAGGGAGGCCAGAAGCATTCCCACTCCGAAGGCGGAGATCAGATCCCCGAATCCTTCGGCCCCTCTTTTGAGGACCTGCTTTGAGAGAATCAGGAGAAGAATGTTCACCGGTCCCGTCACCAGACCATAGAGGGCCATGAAGAAAAAGGGAGCCAGAAGTTTTCTGTCGGAAGAGAAGACAAAGGAGAATCCCTCCCTGACCTCTTCTAGCATTCCGGGGCCTTTGCCCATCCCGGGGGCATTGGAAGATTCCCGGACCTTTATGAAAATCAGGAAGAGGGCGGAGGCAAGAAAGGTGATGCCGTTGATCAGCATCTCTCCGGAGGGCGACCACAGGACCGCCAGGAGCCCGCCCAGGATGGGGCCGATGAGGAGTCCGATCTGGCCGGTCGTCTGCATGAGGGCATTGGCTGAAAGCAGTCTGTTTTTGGGGGCGACGAGAGGGATGGCGCTGTATAGGGCCGGTCCGAAAACGCCACTCATGGTCGAAATAAGGAAGATAAGGATATAGAGGAGGGGAAGGGTCAGGAGGTGGAGGTCATAAAAGAGGGGAATGAGCATGACCAGAAGTCCCCGGGTGACGTCCACGCCGATCATGATTCCCTTTTTCGAATAGCGGTCGAGGAGGACCCCGTTGAGCCATCCGAAGAGAAGGGGCGGAAGCGTCTGGAGAACCCCCACCACAACCATGTCCGCCACCCGATGGGTGAAAAGATAGACGAACCAGAAAAGGGCGACGCGGTTGAGATTCTCCCCGATCTGGGAAATGATCTGTCCGCCCAGCAGCAGGGAAAAATTCCTGTCGCAAAGAAGGGTTCGGGAACCGGAGAGGGTGGCGGGGAAGGAAAGGGACATGTGGGATCTCCTTAGATCTGAAGGTTTCCCTTGAATACGCAAATTTGATACCGGGGAAAATATCTGTTTCTTTCTGACAAAAACGAAAATCCTGTGTCCTTCCAGGGAACAGGAGGGGCGTTCCAGTGTTTCGAAAGGAGACGCAAAAATCATTTTCTTTCCCCCATAAGGCCTAACCCGAGGAATGGAAGAGTTTTCGGGGATTTTCCGAAAGCATTTGACAAAAAAAGAGGGAAGGCGTATAAAATGGACCCTTGTTGAGCGGAGCCGGCCGGGGAACCCGGAAGGGGGAGGCGGCGGGGGCTTGACAGGGAAGGGCC